>Ga0302311_10002108_pt1 | contig 22808 bp, 24 predicted proteins | sample III_Palsa_N1_3_FD_200449 | JGI IMG/M metagenome (GOLD analysis project Ga0302311, IMG submission 200449) | Peat permafrost microbial communities from Stordalen Mire near Abisko, Sweden - III_Palsa_N1_3 | ecosystem: Environmental > Terrestrial > Soil > Palsa > Peat permafrost | place: Sweden... | reverse complement strand
GCCTGTCCCACTGGCTGCCCTCCAACGATCCGCGCGACCCCTCGCTGCCCGACGCCCGACGCCACTCGGTGATCCACGGCCGACAGGACACGCGGGCCTTCGCCGCCGCACGCGAGCCCCTGGTCCGCGCCATGGGCGGCAACCCGGACGCCCGGGTCAGTCCCGAGTGGGACCGCTGGTTCCTCAAGCAGCTCGCGGCGGCGGACCTCGCCCCCATCACCGCGCTGGGCGACCGGGACCTCGAAGACCGGGCCGGCAGCGGCAGCCATGAGATCCGGACCTGGCTGATCGGCCAGGCCGCCGTCCGCGAGCAACTCGCCTGGACCAGCTACGAACCGACTCCCGAGTGGATCACCGGTATGGGCATAGCAACCACCTTCGAGGTGAACTGACATGACCCGACAAGCGTCCGGGGTCGGCGAGGCGCTGCGGCGGCTCACCACCGCCGCAGCCGACCGACGCCCCTGCGAACCGCCACGCGACCTGCTCCCACCCGGCAGTCTGGACGCGGCCTACCAGGTCCAGGCCGCCTGGGTCGGTGAGCGGATCGCGGCCGGAGCCAAGGTCGTGGGCCGGAAGATCGGCCTGACCAACCCCGCCGTACAGCGCCAACTCGGCGTCGGCCAGCCTGACTTCGGTGTCCTGCTGGACGACATGGCCTGCCCCGCCGACCGGCCCGTCGACATCACCCGCACCCTGCAGCCCAGGATCGAGGCCGAGATCGCCTTCGTCCTGGCGCGGGACCTCACCGGCGCGGTGATCGGCCCGGCCGACGTCGCCGCCGCGACCGCCCACGTCACCGCCGCACTGGAGATCGTCGACAGCCGCATCAGCGACTGGGACATCAGCATCGTCGACACTATCGCGGACAACGCCTCCTCGGGCCTGTTCGTGCTCGGCGACGAACTGCGCAGACTCGGTGACCTCGGTGAACTCGGCCTGCCGGGTTGCACGATGACCATGTGGCGCGGCGGGACCGAAGTGTCGACGGGCTCGGGGGCGGCCTGCCTGGGCAACCCGCTGAACGCCGTCGCCTGGCTGGCGGCCACCGTACGCGACCACGGCCGACCGCTGCGCGCGGGCGAGATCGTGCTGTCGGGCGCACTCGGCCCGATGGTGCCGGTCACCGCGGGCGATCACTTCCGGGCGGTCATCAGCGGCATCGGCGAAGTCGGCGTCGCCTTCAGGGAGGGCACCACATGACCGGGATCCATGACAACAGCAGGGTCAAGGCGGCGGTGATCGGCTCCGGCAACATCGGCACCGACCTCATGCTGAAGATCCTCCGCACGGGAAAGCAGCTGGAGCTGGCCGCGATGGTGGGCATCGACCCGGCGTCGGACGGCCTCGCCCGGGCCCGGCTGCTCGGTGTGCCGACCACGGCCGACGGGGTGGAGGGGCTGGTCGCGATGCCCGGCTTCGACGACATCGAGATCGTCTTCGACGCCACCTCGGCCAGGGCCCACCACGCCAACGCCCGTGTGCTCGGGCCCCACAGCAAGCGGCTGATCGACCTCACCCCGGCCGCCATCGGCCCGTTCGTCGTCCCGCCGGTCAACCTCGGACAGCACCTGGAAGCGCCCGACCTCAACATGGTCACGTGCGGCGGGCAGGCCACGATCCCGGTGGTGGCGGCGATCGCCGGGGTGACCCCGGTGCCCTATGCCGAGATCATCGCGTCGATCGCGTCCAGGTCGGCCGGGCCGGGTACCCGCGCCAACATCGACGAGTTCACCGAGACGACGGCGGCGGCGATCGAATCCGTGGGAGGCGCGGGGCGTGGCAAGGCGATCATCGTCCTCAACCCGGCCGAACCGCCACTGCTGATGCGCGACACGGTGTTCTGCCTGGTCCGCGACCCCGACGCCGACCGCATCAGGGACGCGGTCGAACGCATGGTCGCGGAGGTCGCGGCCTACGTCCCCGGATACCGCCTCAAACAACCCGTGCAGATCGCGCCGGTGGGCTCCGACGACATGCGGACGCTGGTCGGTGACCAGCAGGTGACCCACCGGGTGAGCGTCTTCCTCGAAGTCGAGGGCGCCGGGCACTACCTGCCCGCCTACGCCGGAAACCTCGACATCATGACCTCGGCCGCCCTGCGGGTGGCCGAGCAGATCGCCGCCCGCATGGTGGAGGCCGCCGTATGAGCCGCAGAGTGTTCATCCAGGACGTCACCCTTCGCGACGGCATGCATGCCCTCCGCCACCGGATCACCCCCGGGCAGGCCGCGGAGATCGCCGTCGCCCTCGACGCCGCGGGCGTCGACGCGATCGAAGTCGCCCACGGAGACGGGCTCGCGGGCGGCAGCCTCACCTACGGGCCCGGCAGCCACACCGACTGGGAATGGATAGAGGCCGTGGCGTCGAGCATCACCACGGCTCGACTGACCACCCTGCTGCTGCCGGGCATCGGCACCCTCAAGGAGTTGCGGCACGCCTTCCAGCTGGGAGTGCGCTCGGTGCGGGTGGCCACCCACTGCACCGAGGCCGACATCGCAGCCCAGCACATCGCCACCGCCCGCGAACTGGGGATGGATGTCTCGGGGTTCCTGATGATGAGCCACCTGGCCGCGCCCGCCGAACTGGCCCGTCAGGCAGCCCTGATGGAGTCCTACGGGGCGCACTGCGTCTACGTGACCGACTCCGGGGGCCGGCTCACCGTGAACGGGGTCCGCGAACGGGTCCGGGCGTACCGGGAGGCCCTCGACCCCGGAACCGGGATCGGCATCCACGCCCACCAGAACCTCTCGCTCTCGGTCGCCAACTCCCTTGCCGCCGTTGAAGAGGGCGCGACCCGGGTGGACGCCTCGCTGGCCGGTCACGGCGCGGGCGCGGGCAACTGCCCGGTCGAGGCCTTCATCGCGGTGGCCACCCTGGAGGGCTGGCGGCACGGCTGCGACCTCTTCGCCCTCCAGGACGCGGCCGACGACCTGGTCCGCCCGCTGCAGCAGCGGCCCGTGCGGGTGGACCGCGAGACTCTCACCCTGGGATACGCAGGCGTCTACTCCAGCTTCCTGCGCCATGCCGAAGCCGTCTCCGAGAGGCACGGCGTCGAGGTGCGCGCCCTCCTGCTGGAGGCGGGACGCCGTGGCCTCATCGGCGGCCAGGAGGACATGCTGGCCGACATCGCCCTCGACATGAACCGCACGGCGACGCCCTGAACGGCGGGAGCGGTGCTCTCCCGCCGCCCGATCGCCTCTACCGGGTCCGGTTCTCCTCAAGCGGCACCGGCCGCGGTGCGGACGTTCATCCCTCGTTGACGAAACGGACCGACCAGGCGTAGCCCCCGAGGCTGTCGGAAGCCACCCGGCGCACCTCGATCACTTTGCATCCGTCATGGGCGTATTTGTTCGCGAATCTGGCCAGAAGCTGGGGTGCGTCGAGGTCTTCCATCGACAACGGCGCCCCCACGACCAGATCTTCGTGCACGGTCGCTCCAACGGCTTCGTCGAGCCGGCAGTCACGGCATTGGTGTGTACTGGGAAGGGCCATACCGATCAGTATGCTCTGGAATCGCGCCGGACCACGACCGGCACCCCGCGCAACGCGAATGTGCGGAAGGGGCGCCGGGCCCCGGGATGTGAACCCGTCCGGGCCGTGCGGCGTGCGGAGCATGCAGGGGGCCTATTGTGGTGATCATGTTTGTTCTGGAGCTGACCTACGTAGCATCCATCGAGCGTGTCGACGCCGCCCTTGCGGAGCACAACGCATGGCTGGACAGCCACTACGCCGAGGGCGTCTTCCTCGCCTCCGGGCCCAAGGTGCCGCGTGACGGCGGCGTCATCATCGCCGTCGGCGACGACCGGGCGAGGATCGAAGAGGTCGTGCGGAGCGACCCGTTCAGTGTGGCCGGTGTCGCCGAGTACACGGTCACGCAGTTCGTCGCCAAGAAGGCCGCCCCGTCACTGGAGTCGTACCGCCAGGACCTCGCCGGCTGAGCCCCGGCCGGGGCGGAGGCGGCTTCCGGAGACTCCGTGCGCGGCCGCGACGCCGCGATATCCCCGTTGCCGGGGGAGCGCCGCGGGTCCACTATCGACAGATGTTCGAGCTGCTGCCCGGGTCGGGCCTGGTCCTGCCGCATCAGGTGGGCGTTCTGAGCTTCGGCATGTCCGAACGGGCCGCACAGTGGGCCGTTTCCGGCCTGGCGGACGTGCGGGGGTCCTGGGTCTGCCAGGCCGACTGGGCCTTCACGGCGGAGTGGGACGGCCTGGAGCTGCTTGCCTTCGGTGACTGTGCGGACCGCGAGAGCCGCCCCGAACGGGACAGGCGGGGTCTTGCCGCAGTCGTCCTCCGCCGGTCCCGGTACGCCCTCAACGGTCCGTCGATCGTGCCCGTGGTCCTGGGTGGCATCGACATCTTCGGGTACCCGGCCGCCGAGGTACTGGACGCGCTTGTCCCGGCCGACTACCCGGGGGTGCGGCTGCCCGCCAGGTCCTCGGGCAGCTATCTGCCCGAGGTCTCGGTCTCGTGCCTGCCGCTCGGTGAACAGGCGCCCACCGGCCCGTGACCGGGTGACCTGAGCCCGTTCGCGGCGATCAGCCCTGCTCGGGCCGTTCAGTCCGTGCTCGGCAGGGGGGTGCGGTGCAGGTTGATGAGGAGCCGCCAGACCCGGTGGGCGATCTGGGTGGGGGTGGCCTGGATGAGGCCGTGCAGCCAGTCAGCGAGGACCCCGGCGAAGGTCGCGGCGACGGCCGAGGCGACCAGGTCCGGCTCCGGTGCGCCGGCCAGGGCGCGCTCGGTGCGGCTGCGTGCGCGCAGGTCCCGGTGGAGCACCTGGCCGAGGGGGCCGCTGCCGCCCGGGCTCAGCAGTTCCCGGTAGAGACCGGCGTGCGGGGCGAGGCCGTCGAAGAAGGAGAGCAGGGCGGGCGGAGGGGTATCGGGGTCGGGTGTGCCGCGCCAGGCGTGCAGGGCGTCCACGGCTTCGCGGACGATGTCGGCGCAGGCGTCGACGGCGAGTGCCCGCAGGTCGGGGTAGTGGAGGTAGAACGTGGCGCGGCCGACCCCCGCCCGGCGCACCAGGGCGGCGACGCTGACCTGGGCCAGCGGGCGCTGCGCGCATTCGTCCAGCAGCGCCCGGCCCAGCTTGGCCCGCGTCCGCGCGGTGCGGGGATCCGCGTGCACGGCGGTCACCGGGCCAGCAGCACGGCGGCCAGCGCCAGGGCCCCGGGCAGCGCCTGGGCGATCAGGATCCGCCGGTTGGTGGTGAGCCCGCCGTACAGGCCGGCGATGACCACGCAGACGAGGAAGAACACCTGGACCCGGAACCCGGTCGGGTTCTGGGCGACCAGGGACCAGACCAGCCCGGCGGCCAGGAACCCGTTGTACAGGCCCTGGTTCGCGGCGAGCGGCGCGGTGGCCCGGGCCATGGCCGCATCGAAGCCGGAGAGCCTGCGGCCCGGCCCTCGCTGCCACAGGAACATCTCCAGGACCAGGAAGTACGCGTGCAGCGCGGCCACCAGCCCCACCAGCACCTGCGCGGTCGTCTCCACCGGGACACCCCAATGCTCGAACATCATGGACAGATGTCCATAATACCTGGACGGGTGTCCATGATGTCCAGGGGTTGACTCGATACTCGACCGGCCGACCGGCCGACCGGCCGTCCAGCTGACGGTCGGCGGCCACCTGCTGTCCATGCGCCGATGTCTGGCGTTCTTACGGAGGACAACCCACGCTGCTACCAATGACCCGAACATGACGAACACTCGGATCGACGGGATGGGGTAGCGGACGTGCGGACGCTCTGGAGAGCACTGGGCAGCGTGCTGGCTCTGATGGGGGCACTACTGGTGGCGGCACCTGCCGCAACCGCGGCCACCACCAGCGGAAACCTGATTGTGAACGGCAGCGCCGAGGCCGGCTACTGCACCAAGGACTGGACCGCCGCGACCACCATGCCCGGCTGGACCGTCCTCACCGGCAGTCCCGACGTCGTCTGCTACTCGGCGGGCAGCTTCAGCTACCCGTCCACGCCCGCGCCCGGCACCGCCTTCTTCGCCCCCGGCGACCAGGGCGACGGCGCGATGGAGCAGACGGTCAACGTCTCCTCGGCGGCCACGGCCATCGACGGAGGCGCGGTCAGCTACAACCTGTCCGGCTGGCTCGGCGGCTGGACCACCTACGCCGGCTACGTCCAGGTCTCGCTGCAGTTCCAGAACGGCGCGGGACAGCAGTTGGGCTCGACCGCCGAACTGCCGACCGTCTCCGCCGCCGACCGCTCCGACGCCACCTCCTTCCTGGCCCGCAGCGCCACCGGCACCGTGCCGGTCGGCACCCGTTCGATCCTGGTGGAGGCCCAGTTCCTGGACAGCTCCAGCGAGGCCGGGTACCTGGACAACCTGTCGCTGACGCTGAACACCGCAGTCACCGCCGCCACACTCGCTCCTCCGGCGTCGCTGGTGCCCGGCTACGACCACGTCTTCATGGTCATGATGGAGAACACCGACTACTCGGCGGTGATGGGTGACCCCACCGACACCCCGTACCTGCACAGCCTGATGGCCCAGGGCGCCACCATGAGCAACTACCACGCGGTCTACCACCCGAGCGACGAGAACTACACGGCGATCGCCGGCGGCGACACCTACGCGACCGGTGCGGTCTACTACCCCAACTTCAACGACCCCGGCACCAACCTGGGCGACGAACTCGAAGCCAGGGGGAAGACCTGGAAGGCCTACGAGCAGGGCATGGGCACCCCCTGCAACACCACCACTCAGTACGACAAGTACTACGAGCCGGATGACGCGCCCTTCATCAACTACACCGACGTCAGCGGCAACGCGACCCGCTGCGCCGCCCACCTGTCCGACACCAGCCAGCTGACCACCGACCTGCAGTCCGCTGCCACCACGCCGAACTTCTCCTGGATCGCCGCCGACGACTACTACGACGGCGAGGCCTCCGGCAACGGCAGCTCCACCAGCCTCAAGGCCCAGGACGGCTGGCTGCAGCAGACCCTGGCCCCGATCATGAAGTCCCCGGCCTGGACCACGCAGAAGTCGCTGCTCATCGTCACCTGGGACGAGGACTCCGCCGACCCGGACAACCACGTGGCCGCGATCGTCGACGGCTCCCAGGGCACCGTCCCGGCCGGCACCACCAGCAGCACCCGCTACGACCACTACAGCACCGGCCGCACCATCGAGGCGGCGCTCGGCCTGCCCGGCATCACCGCCAACGACACCTACGCCACCCCGCTGAACGACGCCTTCGTGCCCAGCAGCGCCCCGGCTCCCAGCAGCACGCTGACCACCAGCACACCGACCGTGGCCAACGGCGCGACGGTCAGCTTCCAGTACTCCACCCCGCCCGGGACCACCAACTCGGACAACTGGATCGGCATCTACCCGGTCGGTGTGACTCCTGGCTCCAAGGCCTCACTGACCTGGCAGTACGCCCCCAGCGGCAGCGGCAGCCTGAACTTCGCCACCAGCAGCCTCTCCGGACCGGGGAGTTACGCCGTCTGGTACCTGTACGACAACGGCTACACCGCGCTCGCCGGACCGCTCACCCTCACCGTGAGCTGACGGCCTTCGGCCCGACTCACCCCGCTGGGCGGGTGTTTCCCGCCCACCGGGGTGAGTCCGTGTCACCAGCGGGGTCAGCTGGGTCAGGGCTGATCGCGGTCCCGGTGTCTGTCGGTGATGCTGAGGGCTCCGTCGTGCAGGGCGAAGCGACGGGCCGCATTGGCGTCGCCTGTGACGCGGGGTTGGCCGGTGCCCTGGAAGGCCTCGGTCCGGAGCTGGAAGCGGGCCGGGGCGGCGCCCCGCACAGCGCGCAGGCGCCAGGGCGCGCCTTCAGTGCCTTCAGCGGCCTCGGGGTGGGGCGGCACGGCCAGGTGCACCAGGGCGGAGGCGTTGTGGCGGGTGCCGTGGCGCGTGTGCGCCGATGTGTACGTGGCCAGCCGGAGCTCGGCCTGCGGCTGATCCGGGACCGTCGCAGGGTCCGGAGCGGACCGCAGCGGTGCGTCGGCCTCCGGGGCGGCCCTGGCCTGGCCACGGCGGCCGGTGAGGAGGCCCGGTCGGTGGGTCGTCCCTGGCAGTACGGTGGCGAACCAGTCGCCGAGGGCCGGGCCGCCGCGTCGGGCCCAGGTCTCGATCAGTCGGCGGAACGCGGCTTCCCGGCGGTGGGGCAGGCGGTGCGCGCCTGCGGCGAGTATCGCCTCGCCCGCTCCGGCGAAGGCCCGGTGGAAATCGTGAACCGGGACCCGGTGCGCGCGCTCGACGAAGCGGACCATGCGGAGGTCGAGCATGGCGCGGTGGAGGAGGGTCGCGGCGGCCGTCGCGTTGGCACCCAGACGTCCCTCCTGCGGAGGTGCGGCGTGATCAGGCCGGGTGCCGCGAGGCGGTGTGGCCGCGTCGGCCCGCCGTCCGGCGAGGGACAGGTGCCAGCAGCGGTCGTCCGGGTGCAGGTCGGCGCTCAGCGCGCGGAGTGTGCCGTGGGCTCCGATGCCGATCGACACTCCGTCCGCTTCCGGCCGAAGGGCAGCGCCCCGGGCGTCATGGGAATCGAAGCGGACCTCAGTGATGTCGCGCAGCGGTATGCCCAGCGTCGCGGTCTCAGGAGAGCTGCCGTCATCGACGGGGTAGGAACGGGTGACAGCCAGTTCGAGATAGCCGACGAGACGGGTACCGGCCCGCTCGACCCGCAGTCGGCGGACCGCCGCCGACGGCAGGTCGTAGTCGGCCGCCAGGCTCTCCGCGAGCTGTGGTGTCAGGGCGGTCAGCGGGGCCGTCACCCGTCCCAGGTGGTCACGGGCCGGCAGGCAGGGACTCGCGGGGGCAAGCAGCCCGTTCAACGAGTGACCTGCGGCTGAGGCTTGCTCCACCATCCAGGCCCGCCTTCCCTCACCCGGGCCGGCCATCCATTCCAGCGCCGCCAGCGCGCGCCGCTCCCGCGCGCTTCGGGTGTCGGCCGTGGCCGCCCGAAACAGCGGGAAGGTGTTGTTGTCCCACACGTCCGCCGTCGCCCGGATGGTGTCCCGGTCGAACCGGCGGGCGTCCGCGGCGGAGTCGGCGATCCGCGTCAGCGAGCGGTCCAGCAGTGCGCCCAGGATGCCGAGCGCGGAACTCCGCGGGCCCGGCGCCGCTCCGCGCGGCCCGCCCGCACCCGCGCGGCGCGATGGAGACGAGGCATCGAGGTCGGCCATGCCAGGATCGTCGCACGGGACACGATCACGTCGAACACAGGGACCGGGGGACCTGGTCGCATTCGTCTCCCGGCGTGCGGATTGCCGGGCCGGGAGGGGCTGCGCCGCGCGGTCGGGCAGGTGCCCGGCCGGCTGCCGAAAGATGTCGGGGCCGGGCTGCAACAGAAACCTGTGGTCACGGCGTTAGTGGGGCATGGAGCAGATGACAGCCACCAGTACGGCAGCACGATTCCGGGGTCGGGTGCAGGATCCTGTCGACTTCCAGGAGTTCGCGGTGAGCCGGGGCGGGCAACTGTTCCGGACGGCGTACCTGCTGACGGCGGGGGACGCGCACCTGGCTGAGGATCTGGTGCAGGAGGCGCTGGGGCGGATGTTCGCCCGCTGGGGGCGGCTGTCGCGGCTCGACAATCCCTCGGGCTATGCGCAGACGGTGCTGGCCAATGTCTTCATATCGCAGCGCCGCAAGCGCAGCAGCGGTGAGCTGCCGACCGAGTCGCTGGCGGAGCGGGGGCACGGCGCGGCGGGGGGCGACGAGGACCCGGCGCTGCGGGTGACCCTGCTGGCCGCGCTGCGGCAGCTTCCGCCGCAGGACCGGGCGGTGCTGGTGCTGCGCTACTGGGAGGACCGGAGCGTGGAGGAAACGGCGGCCGCCCTGCGGCTGACGTCAACGGCGGTGCGCTCGCGCAGCAGCCGGGCGCTGGAGCGGTTGCGTGGGGTCCTGGGCGGCAGCTTCGCCGAGATCGCCGAGCGCTGACCGTCCCGGAGTTCGGACCTTCATCGAGCATCGATCATCGATCAAGAAAATAGAGGTATGTGACATGTCATCGGATCTTGAGGCCGAACTCGCGCACAAGTTGAGAGTGGCGGCCGAATCCGCCGTGCAGCCCGCTCCAGGGGCTCTGTATGTGGGCGCGGTGGGCCGGGGCCGTCGGATCCGGCGTACGGTCATCATCAAGCGGGCGCTGGCGGGTGTGGCCGTGCTCGGAGTGGTCACCGCCGTCGGGGTGCCGCTGCTCGGCGGCGCGTCGGGCACGGCCCCGGTCGGGACAGCGTCCCCGTCCAGCTCGAAGGCCGGTGCAGGTGCGGCTCTGATCGGGGCGGCGGCCCCGTCCGGCACGAAGGCGGTCGCGCGGACGCCGGCCGGTACGGCCTGGATGCCGGCCTACGTGGAGCAGACCCTGAGGTCCCTGCTCCCGGCAGGGTCCACCACGGAGAAGCAGGCCGGCCTCGGAGGGGTTCCCTTCCAGGTCGCCGCCCCCGATGTGCAGGCCCCCGGCGGTGAGTCGCTGGCAGTGGTCAGGACGGACCTTGAGACTCCCAACGGCAGGTCCACGATCACGCTGAGCGTGGGGAAGTACGCCGCGAAACTCGACTGCCCCAGCCAGGCGGCCGCACCGCACGACATCTGCACCGCGACGCCCCTTGACGGTGGCACCTTCTACGTTGACAAGTCCTTCAAGGACTACACGCACGGGACGGGTGCCGCCATCTGGACGCTGAACTGGAACGGGCCCGACGGCCAGTCGGTCTACCTGGGCGAGTCGACGGACGCTCCGGCCCAGGCACTGACGGTGCAGCAGGCCGAGAGGCTGCTTGCGGCACCGGCCTGGGACCAGGTGTGGAAGTCCCTCCCGGCGACCTGCAAGTTCGGAGCGATGCCCAACCCGCATATGACGCAGGCCGAGGAAGAGACACAGATGAATGTGTTCGTCTGCGCCACCAGCAAGGCCGTTGCCATGCCCGGGTGACGACCCGCCGTCACCGATCCTGACCGGCCGGGGCCGGGCCGTCCGCAGCGGCCCGGCCCCGGCCCACGCGTGCGTTGGCCCGGCTGGCCCGCGGTGCCACGCTGCGGGGGCACTTCTGCCGATCCGTTCCGGGAGCCGGTCCGCACCGGCGGGCAGGCGCATGTTTGCCGTCCCGTCCCGCCGTTGTTCTTCGAGGCCTTACCGCTGGTCAGAGCGATGTCGTCCCAAGAATCCGGCAGTCGCCCCGGGGTGGTGGATGTTCGGCGCGGTGCACCGGACGATGGCCGAGGCCGCCGGCCGTTGGTCGGCATCCCCGCCTGAGAACTCACACGGAGGCAACCGAATGATGAACAAGCGCATGCGCCGCGCCGCTGCGGCGATGGCAGCCCCGATCTGCCTGGCCGCCACAGTGGTCCTGGGATCCGCCTCCGGGGCGCATGCCTCCGGTTACGGATCGGAACCAGGGTGGGAACTCGGGCAGCAGTGCAACCAGAGCGGAACCCGGGTATGGGACAACGCCAACGTTCCCGTCACCCAGCTGGAGCAGGGCTCGGAGGGCGTCTGCGTCGCCTACGCGCAGCAGATGCTCGCCAACTCCGACATCCCCGGCTACGACACGTCCCAGATCGACGGGCAGTTCGGCCCGAAGACCGAGGCCGCCGTGCGGACGTTCCAGAGCAACCTCGCCCAGAGCGTCTGCGGCCCCGTCGACGGCACCATCGGCCCGCGCACCTGGTTCTGCCTCATCTACCAGAACTGACCCCTGCCCGGCCCCGGTGACGACCGGGTGGCCGGTCAAGCCCCCGGCGGCGCCGGGACGAGGTCCGGGCCGAAGTGTTCGCGCCAGGCGGCGGCGTTGGCCAGGAGCAGTTCCCGGGCCTCGTCATCGTCTCCGGCGCCGGTCAGACAGCGGCCGAGCAGGGCCTCGGCGGTGAGGGTGCGGTGGTGCGCGGGTCCGAACCAGGCGCGGTGCCTGTCCAGGATCGCGCGCGCGAGGTCCACCGCCTCGGCGGCCCTGCCCAGCCCGAGCAGCGCAGCCGCGCGGACCGCTCCCGCACGTTCCGCGTCGTCGATCAGCCGGGCCCCCTCGGGGCGTGCGGCAAGGGCCTGCTCGGCGCCGCGCAGGGCCTCGGCGTGCTCGCCGCGCGCGTTCAGCAGGTGGGCGAGCGCGACCTGGAACAGGAACACATAACGGCCGAAGTTCGGCCCGCGCCGTACCGCGGAGGCCATGCCGGCGCGGGCCAGCTCCTCGGCCTCCTGGCGCAGGCCGAGGTCGCCCAGCGCCAGGACGAGATTGTGCTGCGCGCTGAGCCGCAGCTGCGCCGCGCCACTCCAGGCGGTCGCGATCGCGGCCTCGCCCAGGGCTCGGTCCTCCGCCGCGGCCTCGGCATGCCGCCCCAGGTAGTTGACGTGCACGGCCCGGCCCAGGCGGGCGCGCAACCCGACCGGGCAGCCGGGTTCGAGGCTCTCGATCAGGGAGTCGTACGACCGCACCGCTTCGCTGTGACGCCCCTGGGCGCCAATGACCTCCGCGAGCAGGATCCGGGCCTCGTTCTCCGTGGCGCTCGCCGGAGGCGCCACCGACTCCACGCCCCGCTGCAGCACCCCGCGCGCCTCGGCCTCCGCCTCCGCGTAGCGGGCCCGGCTCCGCAGCACCCGGGCCAGAGCGAGCTGTACGTCGGCTGTCCAGCGTTCGGGGACCTCGGCCGAGTCCGGGCAGCGGCGCAGGACGTCCCGGACCTCCGCCTCGGCCTCCGCCAGGCGCTGTCCCCGGGAGAGGGCGGCGACCCGCGCCATCCGGGCGGCGAGAGTCGGCCCCGCGTCCGGCCCATGAGCCGCCCCCGCGACGCGAACCGCCTCCGCGAGCACCTGCTCCGCGTCACCGACCCGCCCCCTGTCCAGCAGCAGCTGACCGCGACGGTGCAGCGTGGCGACCGTGACGGCGGCCCTGCGCCCGGACCGCCGGTGCAACCAGCCTCTGATGACGCGCATGTGGATTCCTGTCAGCTGTTCGGTTCAAGACAGGCAAGCTACACCAGTCCCTCGGTGTGCCCACTCCGGTCAGCGAACCGCCGGGCGTGCCTTGGCCGCTCCGGGCCTTCCGGGCTGCGGGGCCAGGCCTTCCGGGGCTGCTCGTCGTGTCAGGTGGGCGTTCTCGGCCAGCGTCCAGGCGGTGGTGGTCAGCAGGTAGAGGCCCGCGGCGAGGGGGACGATCGCCGCGAAGAGCACGGTGCCGAAGGAGAGGTACGGCAGGATCCGCGCGCCGGGGGCCGCCGGGTCGACGGTGCGGCGGGCACGGCGACAGCTGACGCAGCCGACGCCGGCGAGCAGCGTGTAGAGCGCGAGGAAGACCGGGAGCTGACCGGGCCCGGCGCTCTGGAGGTGTGCTCCGAGGGGCACGCCGGCAAGGGTCTTTGTCAGCAGGGCGTTGGCGTGGCCGCCGAGGCTGCGCAGGGTGAACAAGCGGTACATGACGCTGAAGACCGGCCACTGCAGCAGCATCGGCAGGCAGCCGGCGAACGGCGAGACGCCCTCCGTACGGTAGAGCTCGGCCTGCGCCGCGCGCAGCGCCTCCGGCTTGCCCTTGTGACGCCGGTTCAGCTCCGCGAGCTGCGGGGCCAGCCGGGTACGGGTCCGTTCGCCGCGCACCCGGGCACGGGACAGGGGGTGCAGCGCGAGCCGCACCAGCAGGGTGAACAGGATGATCGCGACAGCGGTCGCGGACACCCCGAGGAGCGGGTGGACGGCACCCGCCAGGCCGGTGACGAGGTGCTGGGCGATACCCGCCGGGACATTGAGGAACGCGAGAACGGACATGCTGGCTGAGCCCTCCGAAGGCCGGAACGATGGGTTGCGGAGGACAGCCGCGTGCGATGGGGCGCTGCGCTGGAACGGGAGTAGGAGACGCGGGCCCGACGGCTATGCGGCTGCCAGGGCCGTGCCCGGCGCCCTCGGGCGGCGTCGGCCGCGCGCATCGGGGTCGCGTTGGGGCAGGAACGCCGTGCGCCAGGCGCGTCGGCGTACCGCCGTGCTGCGCACGGCGTGGGGGGTGGGGCCGGTCCTTCGGGCGTGACCGAGGACGGTGATCGCGAGGGTTGAGAGGAGCAGCAGCCCGACTCCCGCGGCGAACGCCCCGGTGACGAGCAGATGCAGCCCGCCGCCGCTGTGGACGGGGAGCAGCAGCCCGGCGAAGGTGCCGGCGAGGCCGAGCAGCGTGAGGAGTCGCAGCAGCACGACCGCAGCGCGCTCCATGGCTGCCCCCTTTCCCTGGCTCTTCATCGGGAGGTTAGCAGGCGCCAACCCCCGCGTAGCGGGGGCCCGGTCGAACACCGTCAACCCGGGACGCCTGACCTGGTCCGGGGGGGGTAGCAGGCTGAGCAGGGAGCTGGGTGGGTCGGGCGAAGCGCTCTGGAGGAAGTTCCACAGGGCCCCGTCGGGGCTCAGGGGTGAGAACACTCGCACGTGGTCGGGCAGGCGCCGGGTGGTGATGACATTCACCAGCATGGCGCGTTCCTCGCGCCGGGTGGACCGGGCGACTGTCGATGGGCGGACCGGCGGCCGCCGGTCATTGCTCCGGCTTGTCCCGGGAGATGCCGAAGAGGACCACGTCCACCACCCCGGCGGCCACCTCCCGCGGGTCACCTTCGATGGCGTCGCCCTCGATGGAGCGGAAGATCAGGGGGGCGGTCAGCAGGTACGCGATGCTGTCCGGGTCGAGGCCGGAGCGCAGCTCCCCGGAGGCGAGCCCGGCCCTGATCACCCGGCGGGTCACCTCCCGGCGCGGCTCGACCACGTCGGCGTAGTAGCGCTCGCGCAACTGCGGGTACTCCCGGCCGGCCGCCATCATCCCGTTGAGGATGCTGGTGGCCCTGGTGTCCTGCAGGCGGGTGACCAGCACGCTGAGCAGCAGGATCAGGTTCTCCCTGACGCTCTCGCGGTCCGGTTCCGGCAGCGCCGGGTTGAGTGAGGCCACCGCGTCCACCAGCAGCGCGTCCTTGTTGGGCCAGCGCCGGTAGACGGTGTTCTTGCCGACGCCGGCGCGCGCCGCGATGGCGTTGATGCTGATCGCGCCGAGGTCGGTGCCCTCGTCCAGCAGGTCCAGGGCGGCCTGCAGGATGGCGTGCTCGGAATCCGCACTGCGCGGCCGCCCCCGGGTGGGGCGGTCGCGCGGCGGGGGTGTGTCAGTCGGCAACTGGCACCTTCTCGTCCGTATGGGCCTGGGCGGGTGCCGCGGGTCCGCCCTGCGCCAGGGGGTTGCGGCCGGGCAGCCAGAGCAGGGCGATCAGCAGACCGATGGCGCCCATGGCCACCGAGCCGGCCACGGCCAGGTGCATGGCGTGGACGAAGGCGTCCTTGGAGGGGTCGAGCAGCCCGTCGGCCTTGGGGCCGACCTTCTCCACGAACGCCTGGGTGGCGGTGATCGAGCCGGACAGGTCCTTCACCGTGCTGGGGTCCGAGTGCAGCTGGGGGACGGAGTCGAGCACGGGGGTGATCCTACTGCGGTAGGCGGAGGTGAGGATCGAACCGAGCACCGCGACTCCCAGCGCGCCGCCCACCTGGCGGACGGTGTTGCTGATCGCCGAGCCCTCGCCGGCCTTCTCGCGCGGCACCGAGGCCATCACCGCGGCGGTGGCCGGCGGCATCACATTGGCCATTCCCATGCCCATCACGAAGAGGGCGATCTCCAGGACCCAGATCGGGGAGTCGGTACCGGCGAAGAAGTAGGAGGCGAGGGCGACGGTGACCAGTCCCATGCCGCCGGCGGTGACCGCCTTGTGGCCGAAGCGCTTGACCAGGCCCGCGCTGCGGGAGGAGAAGATCAGCTGGGCCACGGCCAGCGGGATCAGCAGCACACCGCACTTGAGCGGGGAGAAGCCGCGCACCGCCTGCATGTAGAAGGAGAGGAAGAAGGTCATGCCCATCAGGGCCAGGAAGACCAGGCCGATGACGGCGACGGCGGCCGAGAAGCTCTTGTGGCGGAACAGCTTGACGTTGAGGGCGGGGTGGTCGGTCTTCCGCTCCCACAGCACGAACAGCACCAGCAGCACGACGCCGAGGGCGATGATGCCGAGGGCCTCGGGCTTGAGCCAGCCGATGTCACCGGCCCGGATGATGCCGTAGACGAAGGCGGTGATGCCGGCGATGGACAGCGGCACGCCGACCGGGTCGAACCGGCCCGGCGTGGGGTTCTTGGAGTCGGGGACCAGGAAGAACATCAGCAGCAGCGCCACGGCCACGATCGGGATGTTGACCAGGAAGACCGAGCCCCACCAGAAGTGCTCCAGCAGCACGCCGCCGGTGATCGGGCCGATGGCGATGGCGATGCCGACCGCGCCGGACCAGATGCCGATGGCCTTGGCGCGCTCCTTGGGCTCGAAGACATTGGAGATGATCGCCAGGGTGGTGGGCATGACCGCTGCGCCGCCGACGCCCATCAGGATCCGCGCGCCGATCAGCTCGCCCGGCGACTGCGAGTACGCCGAGGCCAGCGAGGCGATGCCGAACACCACCATGCCGATCAGCAGCATCTTCTTGCGGCCGATCCGGTCACCCAGGACACCCCAGGTGAACAGCAGTCCGGCAAAGGCCAGGGTGTAGGCGTTGGTCGCCCACTCAAGGTCGGTCTCGGAGGCGCCGAGGCCCTTCACCGGGTCGGCGATGGTCTTGAGCGCGACATTGAGGATGCTGGAGTCCAGGACGACGACCAGCAGGCTCAGCACGAGCACGCCGAGTATCAGCCAGCGGCGGCGGTGCACCGTGGGGTCGACAGCAGGGGCGGACATGTGGGGGTTCCGTTCATCGAGAATACGAGACTTTGAGGTCTCGAAAAGAGTAGCAGTATTTTCGAGACTGCAAAGTCTCGTAACTTGGGTGCGTGGTGGCGGCGCTCCTGCGGCGGCAGTGGCGGTTGAGTAGCCTGCCGGTCCATGGACGATTCGACTGAACCCGCCGTGGCGGCCGCCTGCCCCTTCTGCGCCATCGTGTCCGGGCGCCTGGCCGCCGCGGTCCTGTACGAGGACGAGGACACCCTCGCCTTCCTGGACATCACCGCCGTGGCCGAAGGCCACACCCTGGTCATCCCCAAGCTGCACGCCGACGATCTGTGGCAGATCACCGAAAGCCAGGCCGCCGCCGTCATGCGCACCGTGCACCGGCTGGCCGCGCGGTTGCGGACGCAGTTGCGTCCGGACGGGCTGACGCTGTTCCAGGCCAACCGGCCGTCGGGCTGGCAGGACGTGTTCCACCTGCACGTTCACCTCGTCCCCCGGTGGACGGGGGACCAGCTGCACCGGCCGTGGGTGGCCTCGCCGAAGCCCCTCGCCGAGCTTGAGCAAATGCGCCTCCGGCTGGCTATGCAGCGTTAAATCCCGCCATTTTAGACAGCCTTGACAGTCGGTCAGCCCTAAGAGATGCTGCTCAAGGCAGGTTAGTAAAGGTTACTAACGCAGTGGGGGGCGTGATGGGCAGGGCACGTTGGGGCGTCACCGGCGTGTTCGCCCTGTCCGGGGTGTGCTGCGCGCTGTGGAGTGCGGCCCTGCCGACGCTCATCGGCCGCCTCCATCTGGACCCGGGACGCATGGGCACTGTGCTGCTGCTGGCCGGCCTCGGCTCAATCCTGGTGATGCCGCTGGTCGGACGCCTGTGTGACCGCTGCTCCAGCCGTACGGTGCTGCTGGTGTGCGCCCCCACGGCGGCGCTGTGCCTGCTCGCCCCCGCCGGTGCGCGGGGCTTCCCGGAACTCCTGGCCGCCGGGCTCCTGGTCGGCGCCGGGCTCGGTGCGCTGGACGTCTCGATGAACGCGCAGGCGGTGTTCGTGGAGACGGCGGCCGGCCGGCCGCTGATGTCCGGCTTCCACGGCGTCTGGAGCGTGGGCGCGGTCGTGGGCGGAGCCGTCGTCGCCGCAGGGCTGGGCAGCGGCGCCGACCTGCCGGTGCTGCTGGCGACGGCGGGGCTGCTGTGCGCCCTGCTGTTCGCCGGACCGCTGCTGCTCACCCGCGTCCCCGCGGCGAGCGGCAGCGCTCCGGCGGCCGGGGACAGCGGCCGGCCGCTCCCGGACCAGGCGGTGGCCCGGCCTCCGCTCTCCGGTCAACTCATCGTGCTGCTGGGCCTGCTGGCCATGGCCGGCTTCATCAGTGAGGGGGCGGGCTACAGCTGGGCGGTACTGCACGCCACCACCGAGGTGCATGTGCACCCGGCGACGGCCTCCCTGGCCTACACCGACTTCGCCGGAGCGATCGCCTGCTCGCGGCTGCTGGGGGACCGGTGGCGTTCCCGGCTCGGTCCCCGCAAAGGCATCGCCCTGGCCGGGGCCGTCGCGGTGCTCGGCTACCTGCTGGTGCTGACCGCGCCACGGCTGGCGGCCGCCGGTCCGGTTGCCGACTTCGCGGGCTGGGCGGTGGTGGGCATCGGCCTGGCCACCGTGGTTCCGACGCTGTTCAGCGCGGCCGGAAGCGGAGGCGGCGAGGTGGGCCGCGCGCTGTCGCGGGTCACCGCCTTCGCCTATGTCGGCCTGCTGTGCGGCCCCGCCCTGGTGGGGCTGATCGCCGACCGGACCTCGCTGAACGTCGCACTGCTGCTGCCGGCGGCTCTCGCGCTGACGGTCGCCCTGTGCGGCCCGGCCGTGATCGCCCGGGTGACGGGCGGCGGCCCGGCCCCGGGCGGGAGCGCGGCGACCGGCGCCGGATCCCGCGAACCCCGTTCCACGGCTCTGGCCGTGGACACCGCCGACCCCACGTAGCCGACGGTAACCACCCGCGTGAGCCGCCGCACGGGCGCGGTTGGGCCCGGGAGTCCGGCAGCCGCCATGAAACCCGGCTCCGCGCCACCCCTCCCCAACAGCCACAGCTACCCGTCCACGACCTGAGAGGCACATCCCCATGCTCTACGCCGGAATCGCCTGGACCGGCCAAGGCTTCGACGTGGCCCTGCTCGACGCGCAGGGCGTGACCGCCGCGCCGACGGTCCGGTTCCCGGCCGGTCAGGTGGCCGGCCTGATCGACCATCTGTGTGCGCTGGACCAGCGGTCGGGCGGCAGGCTCAGCTGCGTCGTGGAGAGCACCAACGGCATGATCGACGGTGGCATGATGACGGCCGGTCTGCGGGTCTACCGCGCCGACCCCTGGACCGTTCCCGGGCGGCCCGAGTTCGGTTCGGTCGATGCCAGGACGCTCGCGCTCGCCGCCGCCGGGCGCCTGTCCGAGCTCACCCGGCTCGTGGTCGACAGCGGCTCGCTCACCGGACGCACCGGCGAGCTCGACGACTGCATCCGGCAGAGTGGCCAGGCCACGGCCGCGCTCGCCGGGCTCGGCCGCTGCCTCGCCCACGGCGCGCGCGACACGCAGGACAAGACCATCGCGCTGACCTTCGACGACGGACCCAATCCGCCCCACACCGGGCGCATCCTCGACGTGCTCGACCGCTACCGCGTCCCGGCGACCTTCTTCTGCGTGGGACTGCACGCCAGCGCGCACACCGAGGAACTGGCCCGGATGGCGGAGGCCGGGCACCGCCTGGGCAACCACACCTGGTCGCACCCCTTCCTGCCGGACCTGACCAACCGAGAACTGGCCGTTCAGCTGGAGCGCACCGACGAGGCCATCGCCACCGCGACCGGCGGCCAGGCACCCCGGCTGTTCCGCCCGCCGTACGGATCGCGTACCCCGCAGATCCTCTCCTGGCTCGCGGAGCAGCAGGACGGTCCCACCGTCGTGCTGTGGGACGTGGAGCCCTTCGACTGGGCGCTGCCCGGTCCCGAAGCCATCGCGCGGACGGTCCTGGAGCAGGCGCAACCGGGATCGATCGCGCTGATGCACGACGGCGGCGGCGACCGGTCGCAGACCGCCGAGGCGCTGCCCGCCGTCATCGAGGGTCTGCTCGACCGGGGCTACCGCTTCGCCCTCGTCGACGAACTCGCCCGCTAACCGGCCCCCAGAGCACCCCGGCCGCCCCCGACCAGCACGCACCCGCCCGCACGCACGCACCAGCAGGTACGAACATGGAAGGACACCCCGACATGGAGCACTCCGAACCCGGTATCGGCCCCAGTACCCTGCGTCGCATCGCGGCAGCCTGGCCGCGCCGTGCCACCGTCCGCACCGACCTGGACAAGGTCACCAGCCCCGAAGCCTACGACCGGGACGTGCTGGACTACCCCGAGCACCTGCTCCCCTTCGCCGGGCACCCCGACTTCGCCGGGCAGCCCGAGGACCGCCGCCTGCTGACCAACACCCTCGCCTGGATCGCCTACAACGCCCGGGTCATCGCCGCAGAGGAACACGTCGCCAATCCCACGTTCGTGATGCTCGCGCACGGCCGGTTCCCCGGCCTGGAGCGCTACGAGGTGAAGGAGGTGGTCCAGCAGGCCCACGTCGACGAGGTCTGGCACACCTACATGCACATGGTCGCCATGCAGCGCACCCGTGAGGTGCGCGGCATCACCGCCGAGGCCGACATCGTCCAGCCGGTCACCAACCGCAGGCTGTTCGCACTGGCGGACCAGTGCTCCGAGAGCTGGGAACGGGACCTGCTGTTCCTGCTGTGGACAACGGTGGGCGAGGTCAGCATCAACGCCTTCCTGGACCTGCTGGCCGGGGACACCACCATCCAGCCGATGCATGCCCTGATCGCCCGGCTGCACGCCAGGGACGAGGCCGCCCACGGACCGGTGCTGGCCGAGCTGATGAAGGAGATCTTCCCCCGGCTGGAGCGCCACCAGCAGGACTTCCTGGTCCGCTGGTTCCCCGACGCCATCACGGCCTTCGGCGCCGAGGACTACGACCTGTGGCCGCAGGTGCTGAGCCTGGCCAAGGTGCCCAAGGCGGCGGACATCGTCGGCGACACCCAGGGCAGTGCCGGCGGCGAGCTGATGCTCACCGACTTCTCGACGGTGCGTCGGCTGCTGTCAGATCTGGGGATCGAGCACCGGGTGGAGTTCGACTTCGACGCCCTGGTGCCGGCGGCGGCCGGCGCCGGGCAGGCCGGGGGACAGCAGTGATCCTCACCGGCCCGGAGATCACCAAGGCCGTCTCCGACGACCGGATCAGGATCGACCCCTTCAGCGCCGAGCAGGTCAACCCCAACAGCTACAACGTGCGGCTGGGCGACACCCTGCTCACCTACACCGACGAGGTCGTGGACGCCTACCGGGCGAACCCGACCAGCGCCACCCGGCTGGACGAGCAGGGCCTGGTGCTGCGCCCGGACCAGCTCTATCTCGGCCACACCGTCGAGCGGGTCGGGTCCGACGAGTACGTGCCGCTGCTGTTCGGGCGCTCCTCGGTGGGCCGGCTGGGGCTGTTCGTGGAGATCACCGCGCCGATCGGCGACATCGGGTTCCACGGCCAGTGGACCCTGATGCTGTCCTCGGTACGGCCGTTGCGCGTCTACCCGGGCATGAAGATCGGGCAGATCATGTTCTTCGTCTCCAAGGGCGAGATCGACCTGTACGAGGGCAAGTACCAGGCAGCGGCCGGTCCGCAGGCGTCCCGCTACTGGCGGGACCGGGTGGTTTCGGCTTGATCCTGACCCGTCGCGCCGTGACCGAGGCAATCTCCCGAGGGGAGATCGTCATCGAGCCCTACGACCCCGCCCGGCTGTCGCCGAACGCCTACGACTGGAGTCTCGGCGACCGTATCCGGATCTGTGACGGCGACCTGGACGCCGCCCTGCCCACCCCCTACCAGGAAGTCACGATCCCGCCGGACGGCATGGTGCTGCGGCCCGGGATCCTCTACCTCGGGGTCACCCACGAGCGCACCAGCTCCGAGCGCTACGCCCAACTGCTCAACGGCGACCGCACCGTGGGCGGTCTGGGGATCTGGGTGCACGTCTCGGCCCCGCTGGGCCACGTCGGGCACGCCATCCACTGGACGCTGGAGATCCGGGTCGCCCGTCCGGTCCGGGTCTATCCACGGATGACCTTCGGAAAGATCATCTTCCTGGAGACCTTCGGCGACCCGGCCAGCTACCAGAGTCTCGGCCGCAAGTACCGCCGCACCGGCGGCATCGACATCTCCCGGCTCCACGAGGAACTCACATGACCGAGGAGCACGCATGACCGCTACCGGGCCCGGTGTACTCACCGGCATCGACCTGCCCGTGGGAAGCCCCGGAGGCAGCGTGGAACTGCTCCGGGACCTCTACCTCGGCAGCGACCCGCTCATCCACGCGGACGTCTTCATGCTGCCGGGGCAGGGCGCGACCCCCACCGGGCAGCCCCCGGGCCCCGGCGGACCCGTCCTGCTGGACGTCCCGGGCAAGACCCTGGAGGACCCCGGGTTCCGGGCCTACACGGACGCCCTCGCCCGGGCCCTGCGGAGCCGCTTCGGCGGCGGGGGCCACGAACTGCTGCACCTCCAGCACCTCGCCTTCGGTGCGACCCCGGCGCTGGCGCGGGCCTTCCCCGAACTGCCCCGGATCGCCCTGCTGCACGGCACCGACCTGCTCTTCGCCGCCGACCACCCCACCCAGCACGCGGTGCTGGACGAGACCGTCACCGGCTCCGACGTCCTGGTGACGCCCACCGCCGCCATGGTCGACCAGCTGCACCTGATCACCCGGGCCAGGCCCCGGCAGGTCGTGCACATCCCCTGGGGCATCCCCGACCGGCTGCTCGACACCCCACCGGTCCGGCCACCGCGCCCGGACGGCCCGCTGCGCGTCCTCTACGCCGGACGGCTGACCCCGGAGAAGGGCGGAACCGAGCTGTTCACCCAGCTCGGCCTGCTGCCCGGAACCGAACTCTCGGTCGCCGCTCCACCCGGCGAGTACGCCCGGCTCAGCTCCCGGCTGGATCCGGAATGCAGCACCCGGCTGCGCCCCCTGGGCTGGCTGGACCGCGCCGCCCTGTGGCGGGCATTCGCCGAACACGACCTGCTGGTCGTGCCCTCCAACCGGCTGGAGGCGTTC
>Ga0302311_10002107_pt1 | contig 22828 bp, 22 predicted proteins | sample III_Palsa_N1_3_FD_200449 | JGI IMG/M metagenome (GOLD analysis project Ga0302311, IMG submission 200449) | Peat permafrost microbial communities from Stordalen Mire near Abisko, Sweden - III_Palsa_N1_3 | ecosystem: Environmental > Terrestrial > Soil > Palsa > Peat permafrost | place: Sweden... | reverse complement strand
TTGTTGGCGTACTGGTTCCATTTCAACCAGAACTCGATCGTCAGCTGGCCGGTGCCCGACAGGTTCAGCGGGATCGCGCCCGAGTCGCTTGTCCCGTTGAAGCCGATCGCGGTGCCCTTTTCGATCGCGCCCGGCAGGCCGAAGGTGCCGCCGGCGATCGTGCCGTTGCTGGAGCCCTTGCTGTCGAAGATCGTCTGGCCCTGCGCTTCGCCGAGCTTGTAGTAGTCGAGCAGGCCGGGGGTGCTCTGCACCGCTTCGGAGTAGTCGGTGGGCGTCTGTTCGAGCACGGTGACCTGGATCGTCGCCCGCGTGCTGAGACCTTCGTTGTCGGTCACTTCGACGCCGACCGTGTGCGTGCCGGGCGTTTTGAAGCTCGTCGTGACCGTCGGCGTGCTGCCGGTGTTGGTTTCGTAGCCTTCGCCGCTCAGGTTCCACTTGTAGTCGGTGATCGTGCCCTGATCGGTCGATTCGCTCGCATTCAGCGTCACCGTCTGGCCCACCAGCGCCGGGGTCGGTGAGGCCGTCAGCTTGGCCACCGGCGGCAGGTTGCCGACGGTGAGCGTATGCGTGACGCTGGCGCTCGCGCCAACGCTGTCGATCACGCGCAGCCCGATGCTCTCGACGCCTGCGCTCGGGAAGCTGGTTTTCAGTTCGGGGCTGGTGGTGTGGGTTTCGTATTTGCCGTTGCCGTTCAGTTCCCACTGGTATTCGACGATCTTGCCTTCGGGGGCGCTCGAGCCGGAGGCGTTGAGCGTCACGCTCTGGCCGGGGCGCACCGGGTTGGTGGAGATCGTGAAGGCCGCGGTCGGCGCCTTGGCGGTCCCGTAGGAGTTGAAGTGTTCGAAGATCGTCGCGGCAGACAGCGGCTGGTTGTAGATCGCCAGCTGGTCGAGCTCGCCCGCGCCGAACAGCGAGCTGCCGTCACGCGACATCAGGTAGAGCGTCGAGTTGGCGAAGTTGCCCTGGCCGGTGTCGGCGCCTTCCTGCTGGAAGCTCACGGGCTGGCCGTCGACGTAGGGGGTGATCTCCTTGCCGGCTTCGGCGGCCGTGTCGATCGCGATCGCGTAGTGGTGCCACACGCCGGCGCTGGGCCGCGCGAAGAAGATGCTGTTGCGATCCGAGCCGCTGCCGATCCCGATGCCGAACGTGCCGCCATCCTGCCCGGCGTTGGGGTCGACCAGGAAACCGCCGGAGTTTTCGTTGAAGTTCGGGGTGAACTCCATCGCCAGGGAGTCATTGTTGGCGTACTGGTTCCATTTCAACCAGAACTCGATCGTCAGCTGGCCGGTGCCCGACAGGTTCAGCGGGATCGCGCCCGAGTCGCTTGTCCCGTTGAAGCCGATCGCGGTCGTCGGATCTTCCTGCACGGCGCCGGGCAGGCCGAAGCTGGCGCCGGCGATCGTGCCGTTGCTGGAGCCCTTGCTATCGAAGATCGTCGGTCCGGCGGGTTCGCCGAGCTTGTAGTAGTGGATCAGGCCGGACGTGGTTTCGACGGCTTCCTCGTAGCTGGTAACGCCGTGCGCGAGGACCGTGATCGGGATGCTCGCAGTGCTCGTGAGTCCTTCGCTGTCGGTGAGCTGCACGCCGACGGTGTGCAGGCCGACCGTCTGGAAGGAGGTGCTCGAGCTCGGCGTGGTGCCCGTGTCGGTTTCGTATTTGCCGCTTTCGTTGAGATCCCACTTGTAGTCGGTGATCGTGCCCTGATCGGTCGATTCGCTCGCGCTGAAGCTCACTGTCTGGCCGGTGAGGGCAGTGGTCGGCGAGGCCTTCAGCTTCGCGTTCGGGGGTAACGTACCGGCCGTGATCTGTTCGCGCGCTTCATCGACCGCACCATCGCTGTCGGTGACTTGCAGGCCGACCGTGTAGGTGCCGGCGCTCGGGAAGCTCGTCGTGACCGTGGGCGTGCTACCGGTGTTGGTTTCGTATTTGCCGTTGCCCTTCAGGTCCCACTTGTAGTCGGCGATCGTGCCGTCGGCGTAGTGCGAGCCCGACCCGTTCAGCGTCACCGTCTGAGAGGTGCGGGGGGGATTGGGGGAAGTTGTGAACGACGCCACCGGGCGCGGCTCGGGACCGTTGGAGTCGAAGTGTTCCTGGATCGTGGAAGTGCTCAGTTCGCCGCCGTAGATCGCCAGATCGTCGAGTGAGCCGCTGCCGAACAGCGAGCTGGCGTCGCGCGAGAAGAGGTAGAGCGTGGAGTTGGCGAACGTCGCGCCGGTGCCGCTGGTTTCCTTCTGATAGCTGACGGGCTGGCCGTCGACGTACGGGGTGATCTCGGTTGCGGCGGGGGCGCTGGGATTGAGCAGGAGCGCGTAGTGGTGCCACACGCCGGCGCTCGGGCGGGCGAAGTAGACCGTGTTGCGCGAGGCGCCCAAACCCATGCCGACGGCGAACGTGCCGCCGTACTGCCCAGCGTCGGGGTCGACGATGAAGCCACCCGAGTTTTCGTTGTAGTTGGGGGTGAACTCCATCGCCAGCGCGTCGTTGTTGCCATAGGCGTCCCACTTCAACCAGAATTCGACCGTGATCGCGCTCTGGCCGGAGAGGTTCATCGGGATTTCGCCGAACGAGCCCGCGACGCCCTCGAAGGGATCGCCGTCGCCGGGGAAGTCGACCGCGGTGCCGGGGTCGCCGTTGACCGCGCCGGGCACGCCGAAGTTGGCGCCGCCGAGCCTGCCGGGGTCGCTGCCCTTGCTGTCGGCGATCGCCGGGCCCTTGGCTTCGTTCAGTTGGTAGAAGTGCAGCAGGCTCGGCGTCGCCAGCACCGCGTCGGCGTAGCGGCTGACGCCCTGGGCGATCACGGTCACCGAGATCGTGGCGTCCGAGACCGCGCCTTTGCTGTCGGTGACCTGGACGCCGACGGTGTACACGCCGGTGCTGGGGAACGCCTTGGTGACCGTGGGGGTGGTGCCCGTGTTGGTTTCGTATTTGCCGCTTTCGTTCAGATCCCACTTGTAGCCGGTGATCGTGCCGCCGGCGTCGGTCGAGCCCGCGGCGCTGAAGGTGTCGGTCTGGCCGGCCCCCACCGGGTTCATCGAGGCCGCGATCGCCGCGTTGGCGGTGTTGGCGACGTTGACCGTGCGCTCGGTCGTTTCCTGCATGCCGTCGCTGTCGGTGACCTTGAGGATCACGTTGTAGGTGCCGGGCGCCGTGTAGGTGTGCGTGAGCGTCGGCGTGGTGCCGGTGTCGGTGGCGAAGGTGCCCTTGCCTTCGAGGTCCCACTTGTAGTCGGCGATCGTCGCGTCGGGGTCTTTCGAGGCGGAGGCGTTGAAGGCGATCGGTTCGCCGACGTACACCGTGCTCGGCGTGGCCGTGAACGAGGGCCAGGGCGGCTGCGGGGCGCCCGGCGCTTCTGGCTTGATGTCGCTCGCCGGGGTGGTCGCCGGGGCGCCCATTTCGGCGAGCACGTTGTAGGTGGCCTGGTCGATCACCGAGTCCACGTCGAAGCCGAAGGCCCACTCCATCGTGCCGGTGGCGAACACCAGCGCGCCGCTGGCAGCGCGGTACTCCGCGGCGCTGACTTCGGGCGCCTCGCCCGGCGGCGGCGTGGACGCGCGTTCGCGCCCGGCGTCCTGGATGAAGGAGTCTTCGGAGTCGCTGATGTTGGTGAGCGTGACGCGCTTGACGCCCGCCGGCTCCTGCGCCAGATAGCCTGCCTGCGTGGGGATCTGATCCCACTCCCAACCGACGATTTTCTCGGGCAGCGTGGTGGTGCTGGTGGTGGAGACGCCGGTGTTGCGCCACACCCGGCTGGAGGCGTATTCGCCGTTGGCGTTGCCCGTGGGAATACTCAACCTGAAGGATTCGTCGTCGTTGTCGCCGATGTACATGACCCCGAACAGCGAGTTCTCGGGTTCGTCGATCCCGATCCGCCCGCCCGGCGGAGCATCGGGGTTGCCGGCGGGAGCGCCGGGGTCACGGCGCGTGGTGGTGGCGTCTTCGGGGCGGATTTCCCCGTTGGGACCGGTCGCGGCGGGATCGTTGGGCGTCGCCCCCGGGTTGCCGTCGGCGGAGCCCTGGATCGTCTTGTAGCAGACCAAAGTGCGGTAGTTGTTTTCGTAGCGGGTCTGCCAGTAGGCGGTGTTGGCGCTGAGCGAGAGGATGCTCACGCCCGCTTCGCGTGCCGCCTTGAAGTTCTTGAAGGAGGCCGACGACCAGTACTCGCTGTGCCCGGAGATGATGTCGACCTTGTGGTTCAGGAGGATGCTGGGATTGGCGGCGGCCGCGACGTCGTCGGTGTAGGTCACGTTGTAGCCCTGCTCCTCCAGCCACGTGACGGTCATGTCGTCGGGACCGAAGAAGTGATTCATCTGGTCCTCGCCTTCGGCCTGCGGCCGGTCGAACGACACCGCGACCGCGCGCGGGTCGCCGGCGATCGTGTTGGCGCCGCCGCAGGCGTCGTAGTAGAGCGACTTGCAGCCCCACGTGTTGTAAGCCTCGTAGGTGGCGCTCGGCAGCACATCGAGGACTTCCGAGGAGACTTTGCCGTCGCGCACGGGGAACACAACGTAGTTCTCGATATCGCCGTCGGCGACGTCGGTGAAGACGGCCTCGTAGACGCCGGAGATCGGCAGCGCGCTGCCCGGGATGGTGTAGGTGACGTTCCAGTTGGAGCAGCTCAGTTCGCCCGTCGTGGTGTTCTCGGGGTTGCACTGGAAGGAGTTGTTGACCGGGACGTTGTCGGCTCCGGCGGCGGGGATCAGGCGAGCGCCGTCGCCCTTGTAGTAGCCGATCCGGTAGACCGAGATGTCGACGCTCGTGCCAGGGAAGGTGGGTTCGTCGGTGCCGATCTTCAGCGGCACGTTTTCGCCGAGTTCGTAGCCCGACTGGGGCGTGAAGCCGCCGATGTTTTCGCTGTAGTTTTCGATCGCCGACTGGTTGGCGGTGGTGCCTTCGCCCATGCAGTTGTTCTCGTTGACGATCGGGTTGGCGTTGGGGCAGGAGACTTCGGCGGCGCTCGCGGACGCCTCCCCACCCGTAGCCAGCAGCAGGCAGCTGGCGAGCAGGGCCAGCAGCAGCGCGCCGAATGCGATCGGCGACGCGAATGGGCGCAGAGCCCTGGGGACCGTCGCGGGCGACGGCGAGGCACATCCAATTGCTGGCATCTGCTTATGCAACGCACGAGTCAACCTCAGCTTTTGCGCGAACTGCCTTCTGTTTTTGCGCCCGGCGATAATGCGCGCATGGACGCGGCGCCGCTGCGGGTGGGGATCGTCCCAACCCACGAGTACACGCGACGGCGCCGGCTGTGGTCGGCGCTGCAAGCCGCCTATCCGGTGCGCTTCGAGGGTCGCGAGCCGGGCGCCGTCGCTGGGCTCGATGGGCTGATCGCGATCGGAGGCTCGGCGGTGTCCCCATGCGATGACATCCCATGTCTGCTCGCCGAAGGAGAGGAGCGTCCGCAGACCGGCACTCCCCCCCTCCCACTCTTGCTCTCGAGCGACCCGGCACTCCCTCCGCCGCTGGCGGGGGCACGCCTGAGCGAGTCTCGTTGCACGGCGCTCACGCGGCCCGCGCTCGAACAGGAGGTCGTGCTGGCAACGCTCGACGGCGCCCCCGCGTGGACGCGCGCGCGCGGCGGGGCATCGCCGACGCAGCGCATCGCGTGTGTCCCGGAGGAGCTCGGCGAGCATGAGGCGCTGCGGGAGCGCCTGGAACCGGGGCGCTGTTTGGCGCTGCTGGCGCTCGTGCAGTTCCTGCGCGACCTCACCGCCGCGCCGGCCAGCGCCCGGCTGCACGCAACCTTCCTGATCGACGACCCCAACCTGCACTGGCGCAGCTACGGGCACCTGCGCTACCCCGAGCTGCTGCGCGACGCTCGCACGCACGGCTACCACCTCGCGGTGGCGATGGTGCCGCTCGACGGATGGCTGGCCGACCCCCGCGTGGCACGCCTGTTCCGCGAGGGCGAAAGGCAGCTGTCGGTGTGCGTGCACGGCAACGAGCACTACGGCCCGGAGCTTGGGCGTCCACGCACGGTGGCGGAGGGCATCGCGCTGGGCAAGCGGGCGTTGCGCCGCGTAGCGGCCTTCGAACGGCGCACCGGCGTGGCGGTGGACCGCGTGATGGTGCCACCGCACGAGCGGATCAGCGAGCCGATGGCGCGGGCGCTGGTGGCGTGTGGCTTCCAGGCGCTGAGCACCACGCGCCCCTACCCCTGGGCGGTGACCTCGCCGGATAGGCCCTGGCTGACACGACCCGCCGACGCCGGTCCGCTGGCGGCGTGGCGGCCGGTCGACATCGTCGCCGGGGGCCTGCCGGTGCTGCTACGGGCGGACTTCGCCCTGCACCCCCGCGAGGATCTCGTGCTGCGCGCGTTCCTCGGGCAGCCGCTGATCCTCTACGGACACCACGAGCTGCTGCGAGATGGCCCGGACGCTCTCGCGCAGACGGCGGCGGAGATCGATCGCCTCGGCGAGGTGCACTGGTGCTCGCTCGCGGAGATCCCCCGCCCGAGGGTGGTACGGGGCACACTTGGCGCCACGGCGGCATCCGAGACCACGGAGGCATCCGGGGCAAGGACCACGTCCGAAACCACCGGGGTGTCCGGCGCCACGGCCACATCCGAAGCCACCGAGGTGTCCGGCGCCACGGCGGCATCCGAAGCCTCGGCCCTCGGTGCGACGGGACTCGACGCGTCCACGATCCCGCCGCTCCCACGTCGCCTGCGCCCGGTTCTGCGCCGTGTGGCGGCCGAGGGCGAGGTGCGGCTGCGAGCCGCCGTCACTTCTCGCAAAGACCGACAGTAGGGCTGGGCGCCCGGCCCGTGGAGGCTGCGATCACCCAAGCTTCTCGACCACCTCGTAGGCGCCGTCGAGAAGCACCTCCTCAACGTTCTGCGCGATGCGGGCGACCTGATCGCCTCGGCCAGCCCGAGCCTGGACTTCGGCCAGCTCCTCCGATGAGCCGTTGAAGAAGCCGAACGAGATGACCACGTCCGGGTCGCCCACGTCGCGAACATGGTAGATCGGGCGCCAACGCTCGATCACCTCTGCGGCGGAGTCACCCGGATCCCATGCCGCGCGAAACGCATCGTAGGCACCCGGCTTCAGACGGCGGGCGGTCAATGTGCAGATCATGTCTCCCTTTCCAGTTCGTATAGCGTCCTCGACCTACGTCGGGCTCAAATGCTCCGGTCGGCGGTCAGCTAGGCAATCGCACCCGGGACCTCGTCTTTGAGCATCTGTGAGATCTGCTCGCGCAGCTGCGGTGTGTTCTCGTGCCCGTGTGCCGTCACCGCATGGGCGACGGCCGCGTCGAGGACGTGCTCGTCGCTTCCCGCCATCGCCAGATCGCAGTTGTTGTCGCTCGGCATCTCACGGCAGTCGATGTACTTACGAGCCATAGCTCCTCCATTCGTCGTTGGTTCCGCTACCCTACCTATCAGTAGGTAGGAAGTCAAGGACGCCTGCGAGGATGCTTCGATGGCTGTGAGGGCGCACGACAGGAGGTTCGGTCCCGAGGCGTCTGACGCCGAGCAGCGGCCCGCGAGCACGCGCTCGCGTATTCTCGACGTCGGTGAACGACTTGTTCAGGTTCGCGGCTTCAACGGTTTCAGCTATGCGGACGTGGCCGCCGAGCTGTCCGTCACCAAGGCCAGTCTCCACTACCACTTCCCCAGCAAGGCCGAGCTGGGCGAGGCCCTCATCGCCCGCTACGCGGAGCGTTTCGCGCACGCGCTCGCAGCCATCGACGCACACCTCACGCTCGCCCCCGCGAAGCTCGACGCGTACGCCAACCTGTACGCCGAAGTACTGCGCCAACAACGAATGTGCCTCTGCGGCATGCTCGCCGCCGAGTATCAGACTCTCCCCAGCCCGATCCGCGACGCCGTGGTCGCGTTCCTCAACGACAACGAGGCGTGGCTCGTGCTGGTCCTCGAACACGGCCGCAAGGATGGAAGCTTGAGCTTCGGCAACACAGCCGCCGAAACGGCGAGAAGCATCATCAGCGGCCTCGAGGGCGCCATGCTCGTGGCACGACCTTACGGTGCGACCGAGCGGTTCGAAACCACAGCGGCTCAACTCCTTGCGAGCCTCGCCGGCACCAAGATCGCCGCCAGCTGAGCCACCTCCAGCCCAGCGGGATCCGTCGGCGGGGAGTAAAGTGCCCGCACGACCGGGTGGACATCCACAGTATTGGGGGAAGCATGCGCCTTTTTCGGCTGGTTGGGGTGCTGGGAGCCGTAGTCGCCGTTGCGTTGACGAGTGCCGTGGGCGCAACCGCGAGGTCGGCGGCATTCAAGACCGGGACCTACAAGCTGATGAATCGGACCAACCAACTGCCGCCTGGCGGGACGGTGACGCTGAAGCATGCGCAGTGCGCTGGAAAGCTGCAACTCTGCGTGACGCTCCCCAAGTCGCCGGCGATCCTCTGCGTGGGAGGCCCGAGCGAAACTCTTCGAACCGGCGACTTCGCACCTCCGGTTGCGCTCCCAAGCTCGGGCAAGGTGACCGAGCACGCTCCCTTCTCGGTTGACCTGTCCGCCCCCGGCCAGTCACCGCTGGAAGCAACTGGACAGTCGGTGTTCTCGATCGCCTTCAGGAAGAACGGCACCGCCAGCGGTTCTTTCGAAGAGAGCCTGACGTACCCGTTATTGTCGAGCGAGTCCGCACCGGAGAAGTGCTCCGGCAAGGCGTCATTTACCGCCAAGCTGGCGTAGCAACCTCGGAGCCCGCGCCTGCCAACCATGTGGACAACCGTGGGGCGGGCATGGCTCTGAGATGATCTCCGTCGTTGTCGCGCCCGATTTCGCGGGCGACTTTGTGCGACACCACCGTCCAGAGCGATCGTCTCCTCGACTGTTGCTTGGGCGCTCGCTCCGGTTCGCGGGGGAGATGCCCACCATCCGCGAAGACCTTGCCGAGCGGCGTTGTCGTTCGCTGCGTTCATCGGGGTCGGTCCGCTCATGCTCGCTTCAGGAACCTGAAATAGAACGCCGCGAACACCAGGACAATCCCGACGTTTACCGTCAGGCGCTCCCAGAACCGGTGCTCGAAGAACAAGACGTCCACGCCGACCACGACGGTTACCAGCGCGAGCACGTAAAGCACGGCGCCTGGCTGCCTTCCCATCGTTGCACCCTACTAAGCCCGCACCTCGTCCTTGCAGTGCTGTCACAGCGCGAGGATCAGGTCGCGGACGGCGGCGGGCTGGGAGAGGAAGGGGTGGTGGCCGGCGTCGAGCTCCACGACGCTGGCCGCCCGACCGGCGAACCCGCGCTGGGACTCGGCGGGGGTGCCCTGGTCCTCTGCGCAGACGAGGTACGTCGAAGGCACATACTGCCAGGCCGCTGAGCGCACCGGCTGCTGGAGAACCGCCAGGCTCTGGCGAGCAGTCTTGTTCGTGGCCTCTCGCTGGATCTCGGGGTCGCAGTCCTGCAGGAACGTCTCAGCCAAGGCGTCCAATCGGACGGTGAAGGTGCCGCCCTCGGGGTCGATGTCGAGGAACGGGGCGGGCTCCTCCCCGCCGAACGAGGAGAGGCTCTGCCCGACCTCGGGCAGGTAGCTGGATACGAGCAGCAGATGGCGCACGGCCTCGACGCCCGCCGCTGCCTCCGCGGTGACGATCCCGCCGTAGCTGTGGGCGACCACCACGGTCGGCTCCTCGCTCGCGGTCAAGACGTGCCGGACCGCGGCGACGTCCTCGGCCAGACCGGGTCCTCCCGCATCCGGCGGCTCACCCGTCTCGCCGCAACTCGGCAGGGCGGGCGCCTTGCTGGCGAGGCCCTGCTCGGCCAGCAGCTCACCGGTTCGGTGCCACCACCACGATCCGTCCTTCACGCACGCCCCATGCACGAAAACGATCCTCATCATGACCTTCTCTTCGTGTGTCGACCCACTGTCAGCAACAATAGACGTGCCGATCGTTACGTGAAAACATTGGGCGATGAGCAGACAGCGCCAACCACAAATCTGGATCGAGCACGCGGAGCCGGAGGCGTGAACTGAACCAAACGGAAGTCCTCGCCGCGGGCGACGTCGGCGTCGAGCCTCCAGCCGAGGCCTCCGCACGACCCTGGATCGATGCCAGAAACCGAAACCGACCTGCAGGTGCCAACATGAGCAGCATGACCATGAGCGGTCAGCTTCCGGATCCCCGCCTGAGGAAGGTCTACCGCCTGGAGGTGACCCTCGGTGAGCCACTGGACTTCGGTGAGGTCGCGCAGGGCCACCGGCGGATCGTGCCTCAGACCGGCGGGACGTTCACCGGTCCGGAGATCAGCGGCAAGCTGCTCCCCGGCGCCAGCGCAGACTGGCAGATCGTTTTGCCGGATGGCACTTCATTCGCGGACATCCGCTACACGCTGCAAACCGACGGCGGCCATCTGCTCTACGTCCAGTCGCGGGGAGTCCGCCACGGTAGCGCCGAGGTGCTCGCCCGGCTAGGGCGCGGCGAGGATGTCGACGCGAGCGAATACACGTTCCGCACCTCTACCCAGATCGAGACGGCGGCCCCCCAGCTCGACTGGCTGAACAAGGGCGTGTTCATCAGCGTCGGCGCCCGCCAGTCCACAGGCGTGATCTACGAGACCTACATTGTCGAGTGATCCCGCCGCCTGAGCACGACGTGGAGAAGGTCGCGATCGTCACCGGCGCCTCGCAGGGCATCGGCGCAGGTCTCGCGAGAGCTTACCGTGAGCGCGGGTATGCGGTGATCGCTGCTGCTCGATCGATCGGGACTTCGGAGGACCCCGGCGTAGTGACCGTCGAGGGCGACATCGCCGACCCTGACACGGCGCAGCGCATCGTGGAGGCGGCGGTCGAGCACTTCGGCCGCATAGACACCCTCATCAACAACGCGGGGATCTACATCGGCAAGCCCTTCACGGACTACACCCTCGAGGACTTCAACGCCCTGATCGCCGTCAACGTCGCCGGCTTCTTTCATATGACGACGCGCGCGATCAAACAGATGCTCGACCAGGGCCATGGGCACGTGGTCAATGTCTCAACGTCACTCGTCGAGCAGCCGGACAGCAGCAGACCAGCCGCGCTGCAAACGCTGACCAAGGGCGGCCTGGTCGCGGTCACCCGGTCGCTCGCGATCGAGTACGCCTCACGCGGCCTACGGATCAACGCCGTTTCCCTCGGCGTCATCAAAACGCCACTACACGACGAGAGCTCCTACGCGGGGATGGGCGCGTTGCACCCAGTCGGTCGGGTGGGCGAGATCGAGGATGTGGTGGGCGGAGTTCTCTATCTCGAGTTGGCGCCTTTCGTGACCGGAGAGATCTTGCACATCGACGGCGGCCAAAGCGCCGGACACTGACTATGGAGCCATTTCAACAACGGAGGTCACTATGAGCAACATCAATGAGGAGATCGTCATGGCTCATTTCATCGTTTCAGATGATGTAGAGCGTTCCCGCCGCTTTTACACCGAAGTACTCGGCGGCAGGGTGGCCTTCTCCGGCCCCGGAGGGCTGACCTATGTCGCACTATCCAACAGCTGGATCATCATCAATGGCGGCGGTGGCCCGACCGACGACAAGCCGGCGGTGACCCTGGAGACGCCACGCGAGCCCGACCGGGTCAGCAGCTTCCTCAATATCCGGGTCAAAGACATTCAGGCCGTGTACGCCGAATGGAGCGCCCGTGGTGCTCAATTCCTGACGCCGCCAAAGCAGCACCCCTACGAGATCCGCTGCTACATCCGCGACCCCGACGGTCATCTGATCGAGGTGGGGCAAACCACGGACCCAGAGGGGGACTGGACCCCCCCTCAGTGGCTATCGAGTACGTCCGCCGAGGAGTCATGACGACCGCGGTCATCGGCACCGGGACACTCGGATCGGTCATCGCCCGCCTGCTGGCCTCAGGCGGCGAGACCCTGCGGCTCTCGAGCGCCCACAGTGAGTCGGCACGAACGCTGGCTGCAGAGATCGGTCCAGCTGCGGTCGTCGCCGGCGACAACCGCGACGCGTTGCAGGGCGCCGATGCCGTCGTCCTCGCGCTACGGTTTACCGCGCTGAAGGGCGTCATAGACGAGATCGCCGACCGGCTAACCGACAAGCTCGTGGTCGTTCCGAGCAATCCGCTCGGCATCGACGCACAAGGTAACGTCTCACGTCTCCTGCCGAAAGGGCAAGCCTCTGGCGAGGTAGTAGCCGGGTGGTTGCCGGCGAGGGCGCGCTTGGCGATGGCGTTTGGCGCCCTATCGGGCGATCTCTTCGAGTCCTCCAGCAACCGATCACCGGAGCCGGCGGTCCTCTTCTACGCGACCGACGACGACCGTGCTGGCGAGGAAGTCGAGCGGTTGATCCGAACGGCCGGCTTCGCGCCGGTGAAGGCCGGCGGGATCGAACAGACGGGTCGACTCGAGGTGGGCGGCGACCTTCACGACCTCGTAGTCGGCCCCGCAGAGGCACGGTTATTGAACGGCGGGGCCTGATCGCTCCGCGGCCCTGGCCGGAGGCACCTCGTCGGTCGGACCCTTCGCCCGGATGGGCTTGACGAAGCTGACCATCGCTCATCGCTTCACTCCCACCTCAGTCCCCTCGGTGTAGCGAATCGCCTCTCCTTCGACAGGACTCACCAGGAACTGCTCGCGCTCGCCGCGATCCCAGGCCTCGCGCAGTCCTGGTGCGGGCGCTCCGCGGTCATATCCTGCGGGAGCGGCACGTTACGAAGTTCAGCTGAATTCGCGCGGCAGCCTCAAGCGGGCGGGCACACTTGCCGTGCCGATCGGCGAGCGCTCGGAACTGGGCCAGCAAGAGGTCCAATCCGGGAGCGTGAAGTATGTCCGCCGAGGCGCTCGCATCCACGCGGAAACACGAGCGTGCAGGTATCAGGGGTGCGAGGTGATGGCGATAATGGTTATCTCACCCTTTTCGGGTCCGTAGCACCAGAAGATGCGGTACGCGCCTGGAGTCTTGTTTTGAGCGTAGGCCTCGAAAACCTTCCCCTGCGGGTCGAAGGGATGCGCGAGCGAGTCGTACTCGTGGGTGTGCAGGCTGCTGTGGCGAGGGTTGGCGGCGAGCTGTGAAACAGCCTTTGCCACCTGCTTGAACAGCCCCTCCCGCTTGGAGGACTTTGTCTTTCTCTTCCCACCGGACTGCTTGTTTGCCCGTGCGCGTGTACTCGCCGCTCGCTCGGCTGCCTTGTGAAGCTCTTCGAAGGTCTCCGTGGCCTGTGAAGTCCAGAGCAGGCGGAAACTCATTCGTCGTCTGGGAGACCGTCAGCAAATGCAAACGCGGCAGCGAGATCCGGACCATCGCTAAGCTCGCCCTCGCGCGCCTGGCGCAGGCCACGGTCGACCATGCCCTTCGCGGTCTCGTTCTCCCACAGCCACGCCTCGCGTTCGGGAACCACGCGGTAGAACTTGACGACGATCCCATCCTCATCCTTCTCGATTTGCACAGTCCGCCCGGCGAACTCCTGCCCGAGCGTCAGGCGGCCCTTCTCGTCGATGGTCTTGAACGCGGGCATATCGAATCCTCTTTGTGGGCCAGTGGGTAAGTGGGACAGACCCACTATAGCAAGCGTCGACTCTGTCAGCGAGGTCGCGAGTGCCCTTCGGGGTTCGCCTCGACGGTCCTCTCACACGAGGCAGATCCCTGGGCGTTGCCAGGCTGCCTACGACGGCTCCGCAACACTCCACTTCCAGACGTAGGAAGCAGGATCGCCCCTGCCCGCCACCGCTGCTCGGCTAACGCGAAGCAGGAGTGCCCGCCGCTGCCGTCGTCGCGCCCGCATGGGGCGACCGTTCGCCATCACACCCCGAGAGGACGAAGCTATGTTTGTGATTCGACCCGTGCCCTGCGGCAAGGCCAGCATCCGCCGCCACTGACATGATGTGCGGGTGTCAGACACTGGCCCGCACGATCGCTGGCTCACGGCCGCACTCGCCGAGTTTCAGGCATTGCGTGGGGAGATCGTTCAGAGGATCCAGCTTCAACAGGTCCTCCTCGGCCTGACCATCACGGCGCTTGGCGCGCTGCTGAGCGTGGCGCTGGCAGGCACATCCTCGCGCGCTTCGCTTCTGTTCGCTACGCCCTTCGTTACGAGCGCACTCGGCTTCGCGTACTCCGATCATGCACGCCGGATCAACATGCTCGGGAAGTACATCAGGGACGAGCTGTGGCGGGATGTCCGCAGACTCACCGATGACGGGCTGTCCTCTTGGGAGGAAGCCTTCTTCGGGGTCATCTCGCCACGCACACCTTTTCAGGCCGGCCTGAGCTCTGCCTACATCGTCTCGCTCTTCATCGTCTCGCCGATCGCCGCTAACTGTTACGCGGGCGTCGCGCTGAACTGGGATCTCGCCAGTGGCGAGTGGATCCTGTGGGCAGGTGGCCTCGGCACAACCCTCATCTACTCCGCCTACGCTTCCGCGGTGGCTCTCCAATACGGCCTCAAGCGGGTGTCCCACCGCGCACTTTTGCCCCCGGCCGGCGGCTATCACGCCTAGCCTCCTCCCGCGTGTTAGCCCCTCTCTCGCTTACCCGCGAGCTCGGCTCGATCAACGAGATCGTTGGCGAGATCGTGCCGTCCACCTCTCCGCATGGTCTGCGCAAGACGTAGGTAGAAGCGCTCCCACAGGATGCGTACGTCTTCGCCATCTATGCGCCCCTGGCGCATCGCCAGCGTAATCGCCTTAGCGAACCCCGCCGTGTCTACCCTCGCCTTGATCCGGTCGCACCCCTCACCGATGCGATCGCGCGAGCATTGGCCGCGTACGTCCTGGGGCACGCGGTAGCGAGTGGGGATACCCTCGACGAAGGCCACCCCCGTGCCGCCGGCGGACATCCGCAGCCATGTGTGCGTGTCCTCCGAGAACCGGGCCTGTGGAAACGGATACGCGACTGCCAGGTCCGTCCGGACCGCCACGGTCGACGTGACACACGTGTAGCCCGTCGCGGTGCCCATGCGAATCCACGCATCCGGCCCCTCCACAGGCGCGCCTTGATGGGCTTCGAGGATCTCCTGCAATGCAGGGATCAGCCGGTTGGGCGGAACTTCGACCCCACGCTCGTCGATGACGGCGACGGAGGAGTAGACGAAGTCGACCGCCGACTGCCGAAGCAAGAACATCTTGATGACCTCGAGACGGCGAGGGTGGGAGAGGTCGTCGGCGTCGTTAAACAGGACCAGAGGCGAGCCGCGCTCCTTTGCCCAGTGGACACCTCTGTTGCGACACGCGCCCGCCCCACGGTTTCGCTCCTCAAATACAACAAACACCCTATCGGCGTTCTCACAGCTGATGGCCCGCAAACGATCCCGGGCGCACGCGTCGGGTGACGCGTCGTCCACGATGACGAGCACCCAATCCGGGTCGGTCTGCGCGAGCAGCGCACCGACTGTTTCGTCGAGCCAATCCCCGGACTGCGGGCGGTCCGCGTAATACGGCATAACGAAAGTTGCCGCGAGGTCGGTCTCCGTATGCATGGAATTTGCAGCCACTGTCAAAGGTTGCGCCGCATTTCGGCAGCTACGCTTGCCTGTCAGTCTGACCAGAACAGAGCTTCGCTCGCAGGTGCCCCGGTGCGTAGCCGTGAGACGCAGCGGGAGTGGTTCTGCTGTCGGTCAAGGAAGCCATCGATAATGTCCTTGTCATCGAGGAGCTAGTGCCATCGAAGTGGCTACGGAGTGCGCGCAAGTCCTGCGCGTACCCAGCGATCGCTTCTTGAAGGGATGTCGGCCAAGGACGTGATCATCTGGAGTCCTTCCCGGACATCGTCGAGGAGGGACTACCAGTGTTGCGGCCGAGCGTGACGCCACGGCGATCGTCGCTCGCAGGACGCCTGCTTCCGCACTGCGGAGAAGGAGCGCGGGTTCGAGGCCAGTCCGTAGCTGGAGCTCGTCCGCAGCAGGAGTGCGAGCGGCGTCCATCGACGCGTTCGCATCCACTCGAAAGCAGCAGCGAAGCAGCCCAGATCATGCAGGAGCGTCAGCCGCAGATCCACCAAGCTCTAGCTGCAGGTTGGGAGATCTAGGATTGGGAACCTCGCCTGTGTCGCCGGATTGGCCAGAAGCGCCACTCGATGGGCCACCGCCGATGCTGAAGAAGCCGGGCACGCGCTCCGGCTCGTCATCTCCACGCGCCATCGACAAGCCGATCGCCAAGGACACCATCGCGAGCGGCTCGACATCGGCGAAGTCGTCCTCGTTGAGGGGCGTCAGGCCGGCAAGGCGCATCAGCCGCACCGCAAGGCAGGTTGCACCCGCGATGTCGAGGTCGACGATGTCTACAGCAGCGCGGCCCTGGGACCATTCGGCGGTGCCCTGTGCATATGCCAGCTGACGCCCGTGGGCGGCCGCGAAGTCACGCAACCGCGTACGCAACCGGTCGCGCAGCGCATCGTCCACTCCGAGCGCACTCAGCTCCGATACCAGGCTCCACCAGTCCCTCAACGCGATGCCGGTCGTGCCAAACGGGATCGCGGAGCGTCCAAACGGCTGTGCGACCAAGCGATCGAACAGCTGGCTGTACTCGCGCGCCAAGAGGTGGTGTTGGCACACGGCGAGCGCAAGATACAACTGCTGGGCCGGATCGCGTGCTGCGGCGGTGAGGCCGTCCAGGAGAGGTGGTTGATAGTCCGCCGGACCAGGCCCGGGCTCGTTCGGGGCATCCGTGGAGTGCGTGGAGTGCGTGGAGTGCGCCAGACGATCGGGGCCCGGTGGCCCCGGCCATGCTCGGATCAGCGTCAGCGCCGCACCCACCGCCGCTTTTTCGTCTGGGTCGGCGAGTGCAATCAGGAAAGCTGCATAGGGCACCTCGGCATCCTTGTAGGCACGCCCCGACGAGCGCAACAAACCGACCCCGCCGGGGACGTCGATCGGCAGCGCGGCGAGCGCAGCCTCGCGTAGCGCGTCGGCCCGCACTGCATGCTCAGCGGCGGTCGATGAGCCCGATGTTCGCTCCGCGGCAAGTCCGCTGAGCTCGTCCTCCAGTCGCGGTGCTTCAAGCCAGGTGAGGGGGGTGCCGCCATCGAGATTCCCGAGCTCGGCGCGGAGGATCAGGTCATCCACGCTTGGATCCTGGCCCCGCGTGAGCGACTCAACATACTTCATGAAGAAAGCGCTGCGGCGTTCGAGCGTCGCGGGGTCAAGGTTCAGCGCGTCCCAGAGAGCATCTGCAAGCATCACAGCATCTGTCTTTCGTTGCGCACCGCTGCGGGGTGCACGAAGCCGTTGTTGACGCAGAGACCGGCGCGAACGAGGTAGTGTCCAACCGGACGCCAGTACTCGGCGCACAGGATCTGCCGAGAGGCCACGTTGATCTTCGCGGCGACCTCGCCCTCGACGAAATAGGCGGAGTAGCGTCGCGCGTGGTTCAACTCACGAACCTCCTCGGCGGCGGCCTCGATGCCAGTGGCGCGGTTGATGCCGACGAACACCCAACAGGTGAATATCCAACCGGGCCGCGCCCCGCCATCCGTCGCGAACTCCAGCGCGGTGCGCCGCGCCGGATGCATCACGTTGGTGCGCAGCAGCTTGTGACGGTCGACGCAGCCGGCCGACAGCGATATGAAGGGCGTGATCTCGGATACGGGGCAGGCGGTATCCGGATCGATCGCCTCGTAGTAGTTGACGTGGAGGTCGAGGTGATTCTCGGTGAGCCTGCTCAAGGCGATGTCGTAGCGCAGTGGGCTGTGGCGCGGCCAGTAGGGGCAGGTTAGGCCCACCTGATTTCCGAGGATCTGCTCGACATCGGAGGGCGTAAGGTCGCTGATCCCCCGGCAGCACCACTGCACGATCATCCGCCGCCTCCGTCGAGTTCCTCGCTGATCCAACCCAGGAGCTCGGTCGGAGTGTCGAACACCGGCTCTTCGGTGTCCGTGGTGGGTCTCGTGGCAGCGCCCACGTAAAACGCGAGGGGCGACGCGACGCCAGCAGCACGTAGCGCTGCCGGAAGCTCCAGCCCGGCGTTGGGTGGCTCGGCAGCCGATCGCCCGATGTCGCTCACCACGAGATCGTAGGTGTTGCTTTTTGCGTAGGACAGCGCCTCGGCGTTTGTGGTGGCCGTATCGACGATCAGATCCAGTCCGCGCAACGCCTGGATCTCCGCGCGGTTGTTGGCGGGGCAGTCATCGACCCAAAGTACCCGTCGGCCTGTCGGTATGGCCTTCACGAGCGGCCGGATCTCCGCAGGGTCAGGTGTGCGCTTCTCCTTCTCTTGGATTGCCTCTACGACAAGCTCCAGCGTCAGTCCGTCCTTGCTAATTCGGACCGATTTCAATCGCTTGAGCAGCATTTTTAGGTCTTCGGGGAAACGAAAAGCCAATACGAAGAAAACGATCAGCAGGAACGCGAACACGACGAGAACGATCAGCAGGGCTTCCACGCGGCAAGCGTAACCGTTTTGTCCTTCGGAATCAATGGTGGCACGACTCGTTTTTGGGTGCGGCTCAGCGTTCGGCCTGTCCGCTGCCGGTCCGCTGGCACCCGTCACATAACCACAGCTGCAGGCGTGAAAAGCAGGCAGCGTGTCGGCAACGCGGCGGCGGCCAGGAGTGCGGCGAATACGGGGCTGGTGCCGAGCCGTACTGAGCGTCGTGACGTGCGGAGAACCCTGGGACTGTGGTTTTGCGCGATCGAACGAGCGTCCACCCCAAGGACTCAGAGGTGATCGCTCTGTACGAGCCGCGAGCGGATTGGTGGTGTCTGGATCGTCTGCGATCGGCACCTGCTCCCATATCCGCGACCGGTAGTTGCGGTCGGCTGGCGGGCGAAGCGCTCGTGGCGCTCCGCCCGCTGTTTAATGTGTTGTGTTCTTTCAGAGGCGTAAGCCGGCGGTGGCGGACATCATCGGGGCGCGTCTTGTGTGGACGGCAGCGATGATCTCCTCGGTGTCGATGCCCTGAAGGTAGACCGACGTTGTTCCGAGGTTCGCATGGCCGAGCTGGCGCTGGATGATGTTCAGCGGTACTCCCTCCCGGGCGAGCTCGACCGCATGAGCATGACGTAGCTGGTGTGGCGCGAACCGGCGTCGCACTCCCGCCTGGCTGGCGAGCCGACGAAGCTCGACGCGCACGGCGGCACTCGACCAAGGACGTCCGCGGGTCGGACCGTCAATGACGCAGAACAGTGGCCCGACAGGCAGATCGCGACGAGAGGTCAGCCAGGGGCGTAGTTGTTCCCATCCCCAGGCGTCCATCCCGATCTCGCGGCGGCGGCCGCCCTTGCCGTGGCGCACGAGCAGCGACCCGCGGCGAGGGTCAAGGTCGGGCTCGGCGAGCGCGAGGGCCTCCTGGATGCGCAGCCCACCACGCCATAGCACCACGATCAACGCACGCAGCCGCCAGCCGTGACGATTATCGTCGGCCTGGCGCATCACTGCGATGATCTCCTCGACGGTCGGTGGGTCGGCCGGGTAGTGCATTCCCTTATTGCGAGGCGGACGGCCGGCGTGAAAGCCGGGCAAGGTCGCGGGTGAGCGACGCCGCCCAGCGGAATCGAGAACAGCAGAGATAGTCATGGGATCCTCCTGGGGATCGAACAGCGGACAGTTCTCGCTGCTCTACCAGCCCGCCGGGCAACTCCCCAACATGCCTCGCCAATCCAGTTCTCGTCGCGCTCAGGCGCTACCCTGGGACCCGTGAAACATTCGGTTCTGAGCACCACCCCCACCGCCGAGATCCCTGCGCTGGACGATGCAGAGCGCGCCGAGCGCTTGCGGCGGCTCGCTGAGCGCATGTTCAGTCCGGATGGGCTGGATCGGGATACGCTCGAGCACATCGAGCAGCTGACGGGCGACGAGCCGTAAGCGACCTGCGGTGGACGCTGTCGAGCTGCTGGGAGGCGATGCACCGTTCATCGCCGACACTTCAGCGTGGTGGCGGTTCTCCTCGCTCCCTGATGAGTTCGCTGGATTGATCAGGGCAGCGGTAGCAGACGAGCGGCTTTGGACTACTCCGATCGTGCGGATGGAGATCCTGTACTCCGCTCGCAGCACCTCCGAGTACATCGCGCTGGAGACAGAACTCGACGCATTGCGGATCCTGCGCAACGATCGCGCCGTTGCCGACGCCGCGATGAGCGCGATCAGCGAGCTGGCCGAACATGGCGACGGGTATCACCGCGTGCCGCTGACAGACGCGCTGATCGCCGCAGCAGCCGCTGAACACGGCGGCGTTGCGGTGCTGCATCGCGACACGCACTTCGACAAGCTCGCCGAAGTCCTAGCATTCGAGAACGTCAAGCTTCCAGGGCCCTGACCCCGCTCTACACCGCCGAGAGCGCACACTTGAACATCAATCCCCCGCGAGACTATTCAACCTCGTCGTGGGTGTCGCGTAAAGGTTCGTGGTCGTGGCGGTGGCCGCGTTGGTAGAGGTGGTCGCCTGGGCGGCGGGCGTGTCGTTGAGGCCGGTGGGGTGGCGTTTGTAGCTACTGTGGCGTCCTTCAGGCCGCTGCGGTGGCTATCTGGTGTTTGTGGAGCTTCAGGAGGTTGTGGGTCGCGGTGATCAATCGCCATTCCGAGAGCGCGGCCGATCGTCCTCGTCGGTGGAACTGGTTGATGCGCCGGTTGTGCTTGGTCTGTGCGAACACTGGCTCGACTATCGCCTTTCGTCGCCGGTAGAGCCGGTCGCCATATTCGGTCGCGAGTGCTTGGCGCATCGCCGTGTACCTTCCGCCTTGCCATCCGGCTGCGGGGTCTGGCGCTTGCCGGCGTCCGACGGGATTAATACCTGCACGTGCTCGTCGGCCACGACATGGTCCATCTGCTGCTCGTTCCAGTAGCCGCTATCGGCGACGGCGACCGCAGGAATATCAGTGACACCAATCGTCTGGAGTTCGCGCTTGGTCGCCTGGACCATCGACTCGAGGTGACCGAAGTCCGGTGAGCTTGCGCTCACCTCGGCCGCGAGCACGATCTGCTCCTCGGTCACGACGGCTTGGACGTTGTACCCCTGGGTGTAGCTGCGCGGCGTCTTCACGTTCCGCGAGTCCAGGTCGGTCGTGTTGATCTTCCCCGGCGGGATATCGGGTGTCTCATATGGCTTCGGCGGGCGACTGAGTCGTCGGCCTTGCGTGTCTCGTCCGTGCTCGCGGTAGTGCTCGTATGCCTCGTTCGCCGCACGCTCAACGTCGAGGTCTCCCACCATTCGGCGCTCGGCCTCCAACGGCCGCTGCGCACGCGAACGGACGATCGGCTTCGCTTCCCGGCGGCGATGCTCATCGAGCTGGTGGCGGGCCTCACGCAGCCAGCCCTCACGACCCTGAGTGCGAGCCACGATGACATCGGAGTCAAGCTCGATCTTCACCTCGGCCACCTCTACCTCGCCGGCAGCCTCGCTCTGCGCGCTCGCGTTCTTCTCGCGCTCGAGCTTTCGCTTTGCCTCCGCGAGCGCGGCACGACGGCCCTCCCGCGTGCGCAGATGCTCCGGCAGCTCATCGCCACGATCCTGCCCGTAGAGCCCGTCCTCGGCCGCGTCGATCTCGCCGGCCTCCTTCAAGATCTCCCGCGCGAGCTGCTCATAGTCGAGGTTTGAGTGATGCGAGGCATTCGCGTGAACCTTCGTCCCGTCGATCGCGACCACCCCGACCTTCACCAACCCCGCCTCCTTGCACAACGAGAGCACTGAGCTGAACAGCTCCGCCAGCGCGTTCTCATGGCGGACACGGAACCTCGCGATCGTGGCGTGATCCGGTGTCTGCTGTGCCGCGATCACGCGGTAGGCGACATCCTCCACGCAGCGATGCTCGATCCCCCTCGAGGAGCGTTCGCCCTGCGCGTAGGCGTACATCAACAGCGCCACCATCATTGAAGGCTCAAACGCCGCCCGACCCCACCCATCCTGGCGGTAGGAGTCATAGAACGCCGAGAGATCCATCTCCTCCACCGACGCCAGCACGAACCACGCAACATGGCCCTCCGGCAGCCACTCCCGCGGGTCCGGCGGCATCAAGAACACCTGCTCACGATCACACGCCAAGAAGTTCATAGCCATGCCCCGAAGTGTCTTAATCTGCTTGGACGGAGCCGAGGTTTACGCGACACCCACCGTCCGTTGCGATAGCGTCATGCCAGTTTCCTCGCACGCTCGCAATGTGCTCTGAGCATCAGTGCGGCGGTTCAGGCGCCCGGTCGCTCGCGCGGCCGCCGCGTCTCGTGCCAGACTCTGCTCGCGGTGAGTTCGGACGATGATGAGTTGGTCGGTGATCTGCGAAGCGGGGGCGACCCCGAGCGTGTCGCCCGGTCGGCAAAGGCTCTAGTCATACGGGCAGACGCGTTGCTCGACCAAGGCTCCGCGGACGAGGCGCTGAAGGTCCTGGACACGGTGATCGACGCGCTCGACGGATCCGCCGATATAGAGCCGCGAAAGGTTCTCGCGCTGGCACTGGCGACGAAGTCAGCAACGCTGAAGCAGCTCGGCCGAAGACACGCGATGCGGCCGTTCGAGGCGATGATCAGCCAGTACGGCACGAAGCCGTGGATGAGTTTGATGAGGAGGCGATGCGACTGTGGTCAGCTGAGGCGCCACAGGATCGCGAGCGGCTGGCCTGGGTACTGTTGACTGAGGCCATGGTCCTCGAACATCGGGGTCGCAGAGCCCGATGCCGGGGACACGTTGAAGGCGCTGCTCAAGCGATTCGATGGCGAGAGCTCACCTGCCATCACCCCGATGCTCGACGCGGCACGACACGCGCTCAATATGTACCTTAAGTCTGCACTGCACCGCGGCCCGTGGTCCCCAGTACGAGGCCGATTGCGAAGGCGAGCGCCCGATCGAACTCTCTGAAGCCGGTCTCCATGGTCCGCAGACGTTACCTTTGCGGTGGCCCGCGTAGTAGTGCTTTGTTAGGTTTTTTGTAGGATTCTGCGTCGACTTGGCGAATCCTGCTCGCGTGTGGCAATCGACGCGAGGGGTTTCGAGATGACG
>Ga0302311_10002103_pt1 | contig 22842 bp, 23 predicted proteins | sample III_Palsa_N1_3_FD_200449 | JGI IMG/M metagenome (GOLD analysis project Ga0302311, IMG submission 200449) | Peat permafrost microbial communities from Stordalen Mire near Abisko, Sweden - III_Palsa_N1_3 | ecosystem: Environmental > Terrestrial > Soil > Palsa > Peat permafrost | place: Sweden... | reverse complement strand
TGGCCTGCCCTTCCACGCCGCGCGAAAAGCCCGTACTGGAAATGGACTCGGTGTCCCACTCGACCTGGCCGTAACCGAGATAATCGACACCGCACAGATCGACCAGCTCGCTGAAGCGGAACTCGGGCTCGTCACGCAAAGCTGTGGCCACCGCGATCAGATCGGCAGCGGTCAGCTCGGCGGTGGTTTCGTTGCGAATCTTGCTGAGGGTCAGCGTTTCGCCGAATCGCGCGGCGAGACTGTCGGCCAGCGCGCTCGAATGTGGGTCGGACATGGAGAGCCTCTTACGAACGCGCGATGGTGCTGGTGCGACGGATTTTTTTCTGCAACTGCAGGATGCCGTGGATCAACGCCTCGGCCGTGGGCGGGCAGCCCGGCACGTAAATGTCGACCGGCACGATGCGATCGCAGCCGCGCACGACGGAATACGAATAATGGTAGTAGCCGCCGCCATTGGCGCAGCTGCCCATCGAGATCACCCATTTCGGTTCCGGCATCTGGTCGTAGACCTTGCGCAGCGCCGGAGCCATCTTGTTGACCAGGGTGCCGGCCACGATCATCACGTCGGACTGGCGCGGACTCGGGCGGAAGATCACGCCGTAGCGATCCAGATCCAAACGGGCGGCGCCAGCGTGCATCATTTCCACCGCGCAGCAAGCCAGACCAAACGTCATCGGCCACATCGAACCTGTGCGCGCCCAGTTCATCAACGCGTCGACACTGGTGGTGGCGAAGCCGCGCTGAACGATCGGATTGTCGCCACCAGGCCTGAGAATATCGTCGACCAGATTCAGCGGCTCCGGGTTGTGCATCACCCGGCTGATGGAATTGCTCACTCCCATTCCAGTGCCCCTTTCTTCCAGACGTAAGCGAAACCGATAACCAGCAACAGTAGAAACAGCGCCATCTCGATCAGCGCTGTGGCACCGATCTTCTGGAACACCACCGCCCATGGAAACAGGAAGGCAATTTCCAGATCGAAAATAATGAAGAGGATGGCCAGCAGGTAATAGCGCACGTCGAACTGCATGCGCGCATCTTCAAATGCCTCGAAGCCGCACTCATAGGGCGCGAGTTTTTCCGCGCCGGGACGACTCGGGCCAGCCAGCAGGCCGATGGCGAGAAGCGCCAGACCCAGACCGACGGCAACAGCGATGAACAACAAAACGGGCCAGTATTCGGCAATCACGATGCAACTTACCTCCGCGCCAAGCGGCGCATCAGTGACCGCGGGGAAACGGTCTGGCGACTTTGGTTCGTCAGGCCAGTACAGCCGTTAGCTGCTGGCCACACTTGCAGGCATTGAGCCCGAAGCATCTGACGTTTCGCGAAGAACGGGTCCGCGAACCTGGTTATTGTACCAGCGCGTACGGGTACTACGACAAGCTTTAATGAGCGCAAGAGGCAGATTGACCGTAGATCCAGACGGCCATCTTGATGCCACCGTTACATGGTATGCGTTGCGCGATCCGAACTCAGCGTGCCGGCGAGAATGTTCTCGATGCGGCTGCGAGCGGCTTCCGCATCACCCGACTCATTGAAGTGAACGCCGATGCCCGCGGTTCGATTGCCCTGCGCACCCAGTGGGCTGATCCAAACCACCTTGCCGACGACCGACAAACGCTCGGTTTCCTCGGCCAGCGTCACCAGCAAGACCACCTCGTCGCCCAGCGCATAATGTTGCGCCGTTGGCGCGAACAGCCCGCCATTCTTCAGAAACGGCATATAAGCGTTATAGAGCGAAGGCGCGTCCTTGATCTTCAGCGAAATAATGCCCTGACGCGGGGCAGCCACCACGGGTTTCATGCTCGACTCCTGCCGGACGGACGCATCGCCCGATCCATGACCTGATCATAAAGGCTGCGCTGGCATGACACCATAACGGCGATGAGGCCTCGGCCGGATGAATCGGACTGAGATCGATGGCCGCCACTGATCCACGGCACGCTCACAGATTCACTTGCCGCCCATCCATCAGCAACTGGCGCTCGCCGGCAAGGTGACTCCACGACGGCGGCGGCATCCAGCCCACCACCCACTGCGGCACTGCCTCACCCACCATCGGTCGCGAGATGGAAAAGCCCTGCAGCTGATGGCAACCAAGCGATGCCAGCACGTCGCCCTCCTCCAGCGATTCGACACCTTCGGCAATTACCGACTTGGCCAGCATGCGGGCGGTGGTGATCACGCCCGCGGCGATCGCCATATTACGATCGTCACTGAGAATGCCACGCACAAAACTCTGGTCGAGTTTGATGTGCTCGATATCGAGCTGCTGGATATGGCTCAGCGATGCGCTGCCGGTGCCGAAATCATCCAGCCCCACGCGAATGCCACGCCGACGGCACTCCTCGATAACCACGGTCGCCTGTGCATGATCCATGCTGGGGCCGGTCTCGGTGATCTCGATGCCGAAGCCGACATCCATTACCTGGGGATAGGTATCCAGTGCCACCTCGATGTCGCTGAAGAAAGCCGGATGTAACAGATGCCGCGTGCTGATATTGACCGACACGGGTATCGATATGCCCCGCTGGAGCCACGCCTGACAGTGCTTGAACGCCTCGTTCAGTACAAAGCGCCCGATCGGTCGTGCCAGTTGCGGGTCGTCCAGTACATGGGTGAAGTTGGCCGGCTCGATCAGGCCGAACTCGTCATCATGCAAACGGATCAGCGCTTCCATACCTGCCACACCGTGCAGCCCCGGCAAGCCGTCGATATAGACGATGGGTTGAAACAGCAGGCGCAAGCGCGACTGCACCAGTGCCTGGGCAATACGTTCGCGCATCGCCTGCAGCCGCAATTGTTCCAGCTCCATCGCCGGCTCGTAAAAAGCCCCGCGATCCTTGCCATCCTGCTTGGCCGCGTACATGGCCAGATCCGCGTGGCGCACAAGCCCTTCCGCATCGGATGGATCCAGCGGGAAAAGCGTCCAGCCAATGCTGGCCGACAAATGGAGCTGCTCACCCATATAGTGGAACGGCGCACGCAGCGCCTGCAGGATGCAGCGGCAAATGACATCCAGCTGCTCCCGGCTATCCAAACCGGAAATCACCAGCGCAAATTCGTCGCCGCCAAACCGCGCCAGAACATCCGCCTTGCGCAAGATCCCGAGCATCCGTGACGACGCTTCGACCAGTACCTGATCGCCACCGCCATGGCCGATGGTGTCGTTGACGCTTTTGAACCGATCCAGATCGAGTACGCCAATCGCCAGCAGGGATCCCTCTTTCGTAGCCTGCACTCGCGCGTTCTCAAGCAGTTCGAACAGCAGGCGCCGATTGGGCAAACCGGTGACGACGTCGTAGAACGCCAGTCGCCGCACGTTGGCCTCGTGCATTTTCTGGGCGGTGACATCGCGCTGGTTCCAGATGCGTCCGTAACGAATCCCGTCAATATAGATCGGCGTAAAATCACGCAGCAGAATGCGCCCGTCCCTCATGCGAACCTCTTCGTCCTTGACGGGCTCGCCTCTCAGCAAAATTTCCTTGAGCCGCAGAAACTCCCTGTCCGGATCGTTATAGGCATCGGTCAATCCGGCGAGGATCATGCTGGATGGCTGGTTCTCCAGCTCGGCCGGCGTTTTATCAAAGCCATACAGCTCGCAAAAAGCCTCGTTGGCAAACTTCACCTGGCCTTCCTCGGATATAACCAAGATGCCGAAGTGCTGATGCGAAAGTATGGTGCGGAATTGCTGTAGGTTGAGGCGCAAATCGCGCTCGGCTGACAAACGGGCCACACGTGCGCGCTGAATCTGGATGCCAAGCCCAAGCTCAATCGCCATCTCCGAAAAAACCTGAATTTCGATGGCCGTAAACGCATCAGTATCCGTGGCACCAATGACAAAGGCGCCAACGATGGCCTCGTCAACGCGCAGAGGCAAGGCCAGCAGCAAGTGCACTTGTGCCATCGCGTCTACCGGTGGAGGTTCACCCGGTCCTGATGGCGACGGATACCTGACCCGTGGCTCCCCTCCACGTATGGCAAGCAGAGCAAGCTCATTGACATACCCGGTCATCGAGGCAACTGATGCGGCATCGGTTTCGCTCGCCTCAATGAAACCGTCGCGCGCCTGCCATTGCACCACGGATTCGGCGATCGGCTCCGCAAACCCTATCCAAGCAAGACCATAGCCACCGATGTGCCTGGTTACATGGCAAGCATCGATCAACAGACGCGGCTCCTCCCTGCTGCGTGAGACGACCTTGATCATCTCGCTGAGCAGCCGCAACGCACTGCGTTGGCGCGCCTCGTGTTGAAACGACTTAAGCAAAAGCATCCGCTGTTGATGGGCTTCAAGCCCCAGGCCAATATTTGCCGCGGCCTGTTGCAGCAACTCGATCATTGCCGGCGAAAAGAAATCAACGTCGGATGACCGTATCACCAGGCCGGCATGTACTTCGCCAAAGGTCAGTACGGGCACCGCAATCGACGAGGTGACTCCGTGGCGCGTAAAGGCATGACGAAACATTTCCATGCCGGCGACATGCGCGAGGTCGGCCTCCAGCTGCGGCGTACCCTGCCAGAAAGAAGGTCGCGCCACGGAAAAAGGCAGGCCTTCGGGATAGATGTCTTCCATGCCCGGAGGAACATGTGCCGGCGCGATGCGTCGAAACCAGCCGCTGGCACGATCGACTTCGCCGACCATGACAAGACGAGCGCCGATACGTCGTTCAAGGACCTCGATCACCGCCTCGTAGAGAACGGGGGGATCGAGCGAGCGCAACAGCAGCTGGCCCAGATCGGAAAGTGCCGCATACAGGCTTTCGCCCGATACCGCCCGGAGCTCTGGTTCAGCACCAACCCGTCGCGGATTCGTATCCGGAGTGCGCATGCATGTGGCCAGCCGATAATCGGAAACCGCCGATTTGCCATCCCAACAGCAGCGTGCAATTCGGCAGCGTTCTTGTCGGTGTCGACAACGCCGCCTGCGCTCACGTGCGCAAACTCCCAGCCGGCATGGTCATCCCCTTCGGCGAAGCTAACCCTGTGACTCGACCGATGCAAGGGCCAGCGAGCAAGGAGCAGCCAGGGTCACAGCTCGCACCAACCCCAATGATCGAATATCCACGGCGTCGGCAGATCGCATGCCAGCCTGACAAAGCGTGGACTGTCAGTGCTTTGGACCGATGGCGCGAGGCGATATGCGCCATCGCTGTCCCGCTGCAATGGCGCTCGTGACCAGGGCCAGGTGTGTATTTCCGATCGGTCCGCCAGGCTGAGTCGCAATCGTGGCTGCAACCATGCCGATGGTCGCCAAGGCAGTACGGTAGACGATGCTGCCTGCGTGCTGGGCACGTCCGCATACCGCTCCGGTCGCTCGGCGAGGCGTCGCATACGTCGTCCGCTCAGGGCCATCTGGCTTTCATGCGCCGTCAATGCCTGCAGCTTGCTGGTCGACTGTGTCGATGTTCCGGTGACTTCGACGAAACGGTCACGGTCGGCATGGCCGTGAATCAGATAGGTCAGCTGCTGTGGCACGTCCATCCTTCCGGCCAGCGCCAGCCTCGTCAGCACGTACGCCGAGCCATGGTCCGGATGACGATCTTCGAGCGACGGCATGGCGATGACGCTGGGACGAAACGCATCGATAGCCGCCGCCAACGTGGCGATCGCGCGGCGGCCATCGTGGAGCAACACATCGGTCACGCCCATATCCGGCCAATGCAGTTTTTGCAGCGCCTCCGAAGGCACATCGAGCAGCTGCAAAGCTCGCTCCAGTTCGGCATCACGTCGCTGGCCCCAGCGCTTTCGGTCAGCAGCAGCGATTCGCACGCGTCGTTCAAGCCAACGCTGTGGCCAGGGATTGTTGTCGCCTGCCGTCAACAGCAGAATTTTCACGGCGCCGCCAGCCGCGCGCACCTGCTGGATCAGCAAACCGTTAGCGATGGTTTCGTCGTCAGGATGTGGCGCGATCACCAGCAGGCGCGTTTGCGACGAGAACTCCGGCAGCTTCAGTCTGGCGGGCGTCGATGGCTGTAGCTCGACGGCTGCAGCCGTCAACGCCATTGCGCCAGCAATTCAAGCAGCAGCAGGTCCGCACGCAGCGGACCGCGCAAACTTTCACGAGTGCGATTCACCGCGTTGTACCAATGATCCAGTGCTTCGGCATCCAGAGCACTGGCGAGCTGACCAGGTTTCTGCGTGGCCTTTGAGCGGAGTTCATCGGCCGCGGCCTGGGCGGCAAACCACAGCCGCTGCGCGGGCTCGTTATCCAGCCAGCGTTTGACCACTTCCATCGGCTGGCCGCGACCAGCGGCCAGCGCGGCAAGATCCTTGCGTACTTCCAGTCGACGATCGAGTGCGCCTTGCTGCGCCCATGCACTCGCCATACCCGGGTTGCCACCAGCTGCCGCCAAGGCGCCTGGCGCATCGCGGATACCCTGCGCCTGCAGCCATGCCAGCGCTACATCAAGTTCGGGCAGATGGAATTCGATGCGCTGGCAGCGGCTGCGGATGGTCTGCGGCAAACGCCACGGCGCATCCGCCAGCAGGATCAGCATGGTCTGCGCGGCCGGTTCCTCCAACGTTTTCAACAGTGCGTTGCCCGCGGCGGCGTTCATCGCATCGGCCGGATCGATCACGGCAACTTGCCAGCCACCAAACTGGCTGCTCATCGCCAGCCGCACGGACAGATCGCGAATCTGGTCGACCACGATTTCACTGCGCTGGACGCCGTCCTTGCGCAGGCCAAACGTCAACTCGATCAGATCGGGATGCGTGCCTGCCGCCAGCAACAGGCAGCGACGGCAATGACCGCAGGCTTCACCGTCAACCGGTTGCTCGCACAACAAGCCCTGGACGAAGCGGTGCACGAACTCGCGTTTGCCCAGACCGGCGGCACCGCAAACCAACAGCGCATGGGGCAACGCATCGCGCTGACGGCGCGACTGCAGTCGTGACCAGTGTTCGGCATGCCAGGGCAGAGCACTCATTCGGGCAGGCCTTTGAATAATTCGGCAATGGCCTGGGTCGCCGCCTGCAGCACCTGATCAGGTGACTGGCCCGCGTCAAGTACACGAAAGCGGGCGGGCTCGGCCACGGCGCGTTCCCGATAGGCCGAACGTATGCGCTCAAAAAAAGCGTCAGTCTCGGTCTCGATGCGATCCGCTTCACCGCGACCGGCAGCGCGCGCGCGTCCGGTGGCTACGGGCAGATCGAGCAGCAGGGTCAGGTCCGGTTTCAGCCCAGCGCAGGCCCAGCGCTCCAGCTCCGCAATGCGCTCGACCGGCTGGCCGCGGCCGCCGCCCTGATAGGCATAGCTGGCGTCGGCAAAACGATCGCACAGAACCCATTGCCCGGCATCCAAAGCCGGAGCGATAACCTCACGCACCAGCTGCGCGCGCGAGGCAAACATCAGCAACAGCTCGGCTTCCGCCGTCAGCACACGCTGCGCAGGGTCAAGCACGATGGCGCGCGCCGCTTCACCCAACTGCGTTCCACCCGGTTCGCGCGTCTGCACAAGCGTGACACCATGCTGCTCGATGGTGGCGCGCAGTCCGGTGAGCAAGGTGCTTTTTCCCGCACCCTCCCCGCCTTCGAGGCTGATGAACTTTCCGCGTGGCAGATGGGCTCGCGACACATTCACTGGCAGTGCTTCCGCTGATAGCAGTCGACGTTGCGATTGTGCGCCTCGAGCGTGCTGGCAAACACGTGCCCGCCATCACCGCGCGCGACAAAATAAAGGTCATTGCCCGCGGCGGGATGGAGTGCCGCTTCCAGCGCCGGCTTGCCCGGCAAGGCAATGGGCGTGGGCGGCAAGCCGGCACGGGTATACGTGTTGTATGGCGTGTCGGTGGTGAGATCGGTTTTGTGGATATTGCCCGTGTACTGCGCGCCCATGCCGTAGATCACCGTGGGATCGGTCTGCAACATCATGTGGCTTTCCAGCCGACGCACGAACACGCCAGCGATGCGGGGGCGCTCGTCGGCGCGACCGGTTTCCTTCTCCACGATAGACGCCAGAATCAACGCATCGTACGGGGTGGCCAGGGGCAGATCCTTGTCGCGCAAAGGCCATAACGCATCGAGCGTTTTAGTCATCGCGCCGTGAGCGCGTTTGAGAATATCCAGGTCGCTGTCGCCTTTGACATACGCATACGTCTCGGGCAGAAACCGTCCCTCGGGGACCTCGCCACCGGCGCCGATTTTTTGCATCAAGGTGCCGTCATCGAGTCCGGCACTTTCGTGCTTGAGCTTGTCCGCCGTGGCGAGGGTCTGGCGCAGTTCGACGAAGGTCCAGCCATCGACGATGGTGAAGTTGCGCTGCATCACCTTGCCGGCGGCCATATTGGCCAGCAGCTGTCTTGGCGTGATGCCCGCTTCCATGGCGTACTCGCCCGCATGCAGCTTGCCGGCCACCTGCATCTGTTCGGCAAGCAGCCGCCAGTAGAGTCCGTTGGCCTCGCTGAAGCGACCCTGCTGGAGCTGCGTCACGATGTTTCTGAAACTGGTGCCGCGGGCGATATCGATGCTTTGGCCTCCCGCCGTCACCTGCAACGGTGCATGGCTGAAACGGTTGTAATCATAGGCGCCATAAGCCAGTCCCGCCGCCATGATCAGCAACACAACCATCGCCAGCACGCGCGCGAACGCGCCGCCGTGCATCGTCTTGCGATTCATCCCGCCTGCTCCATCGAAAATCCCAGTGTGCGCCAGTGCTGCTGAAGTTTGCGGGTGATGGTACCCGGTGCATAGTTACGATCACCGATCGACCGCACCGGCAGAATGCCGCGCACGCTGGAGCTGAGAAAGATCTCTTGCGCCTCCAGCAAGCTTGCCAGGCCGATCTCGCCGACGTGCGTTGATGGGCAGATCGCCAACACTTCCGCGCGCGCCACACCAGCAATACCGCAGCGATCAACCGACGGAGTGCACAGCTCGCCGTCGATCACCGCGAACACATTCGCCATGGTGGCGGAAATAACCGAACCGCCTTCGTCGCAAAGCAGGCCTTCGGCAATCGCCGGATCACTCCACTCGGCGCGCGCCAGTACCTGTTCCAGCCGGTTGAGATGCTTGATGCCGGCAAGCAGCGGCTGTGTCGCCAGACGCAGCGCGCAAATGCGCATGCGCACACCGTCGAGATGGTTTTCCGTACTCACTTGAGGCGACGCGAAAGCCGTAACGATACGCGTGGGTGACGGCGATGTCGGCGGCGCATAGCCGCGTTCACCCACACCGCGAGTCAAGGTGATGCGTACAACCGATTGCGGCAGATCACGACTGACTGCACTGGCCTCTTGCCAAAGCTGTGCCGGGTCCGGCGGCGGCAGGTGCAGGCGCTCGCAGCTTTCCGTGATTCGCTGCATGTGTCGCTGCCACAGCGGCGCTTGGGTGCCCACAAAACGGATGCTCTCGAACAGTCCATCACCGTATGCCAGGCCGCGATCAAGCGGAGACACCGCCGCGTCGGGCGATCCATTGACAAGTATCGGCGACGCCATCATTCCGGCACTCCCAGCGCACGCAGGAGGCCGCGGGCCTTGGCGCGCGTTTCATCCAGCTCCAGCGCGGCAACCGAGTCGGCCACGATACCCGCGCCTGCGCGCAGGCTGACTTCGTTGCCGGCCAGCATCAGCGTGCGGATCAGGATGTTCAAGTCGAGGTCGCCGTTGCGATCGAGATAACCCAGTGCTCCGGTGTAGGCGCCGCGCGGTGCGTCTTCCAACTCGGCAATGATTTCCATACAGCGCACCTTTGGGCATCCGGTAATCGTGCCGCCCGGAAACGTCGCGGCAATCACCGCACCGGGCGTCACGTCAGCGCACAACTGGCCTTTTACATTGGAGACGATGTGGTGAACGTGCGCATAACTCTCGACCACCATCAGCTCGTCGACCTCGACGGTGCCAGGAATGCAGACACGCCCAAGATCGTTGCGTTCCAGATCGATAAGCATCACATGTTCGGCGCGCTCCTTCGGGTGCGCGCTCAGCTCGCGGATACGTTCCAGTTCATCATCGCCCGGCACTCTTGAACGCGTGCCAGCGATCGGTCGAGTCTGTGCGACGCCCTGACGTACCTCGACCAGACGCTCCGGCGACGAACTCACCACGGCCCAGCCGGGCTGCTGCAGCAAGCCCGCGAACGGCGCTGGATTGGCCTTGCGCAACTTGCTGTAGAGCGAAGCTGGCGACGGCACTTCGACATACTGCGCGCGCCAGGCACGCGACAGGTTCACCTGGAAAATATCGCCTGCCCGCAGATGTTCGTGAATGCGTTCCACACCATCGAGGAAAGATTCAGGCGCGTCCTCCTGCCACTTTTTCAAAGCAGGCAAAGGCGGAATCGAAGGCATAGCTGTGAGATCGCTTTCCAGCTGATCGAGCAGGTGTTCATCGCCTGCCTCCGCCATCAGGATGGTGCAATTGGCGACGTGATCCACGATAACGGCGGCAGGGCAACGCAGCGCCAAGGCGACCGGCAGGGTCGAGGGCGTACGCAATCTCAGCTTCGGCTCGATTTGGCCAGCCAGTTCGTAAGCCAGCAAAAGTACCCAGCCGCCGTGAAACGGCAGACTATCCTCTTCAGCATGCGGCAGACGCTCGGCCACCCACGCTTCATCCAGCGCATCGAGAAAACTGCCCTCGCGTACCTGCCCTGCTCCATCGCGCAGGACACCGTCCGCATGCAGGGTCAGTGCTTCGCGCGGAAATGCAAACAGGATGTCGTAACGCGACTGCGGCGTTCCACGCACCACGCTCTCAAGCAGGCAGGGATAGCGTGCGGGATACGCAGCGGCCGGCGCGAGCAGATCGCGTCGACCGCTGAGCATGCGTTGATTTAGAGCCGGCCGATTGAACGCCGATCGAGGATCACTCACGCCTAGACGCGACGGAACGCCAGCGTGCCGTTGGTACCGCCGAAGCCGAACGAGTTGGAAATCACCACGTCGATTTTTGCTTCACGCGCGGTGTTCGGCACAAAATCCAGATCGCAACCTTCGCTAGGCTCATCGAGATTGATGGTCGGCGGCAACACCTGATCGCGCAGTGCGAGAATAGAGAAAATCGCCTCGACACCGCCGGCCGCACCCAGCAAGTGGCCGGTGGTCGACTTGGTCGAACTCATCGCCAGCTTGTAGGCGTGATCACCAAACACCGTTTTTGCCGCCATCACTTCGCCCAAGTCGCCCAACGGTGTCGATGTGCCGTGTGCATTAACGTACTGCACGTCGGATGGATTGAGGCTGGCATCGTTAAGCGCGGTCTGCATGCAGCGTGCCGCACCTTCGCCGCCTTCGCTCGGCGCGGTCATGTGGAAGGCATCGCCGCTCATGCCGAAACCGACCAGCTCGGCATAGATGCGCGCGCCGCGTGCCTTGGCGTGTTCGTATTCTTCCAGCATCAGCACGCCGGCACCATCGGACAGCACGAAGCCATCACGATCCTTGTCCCACGGACGACTGGCCTTGGTCGGCTCGTCGTTGCGGGTGGACATGGCCTTGGCCGAGCAGAAGCCCGCCATCGCCGTGCCCGTAGTAGCGAACTCGGCGCCGCCAGCGATCATCGCGTCGGCATCGCCGTACTGAATCATTCGCGCGGCCAGACCGATATTGTGCGCACCGGTGGTGCAAGCCGTGACGCATGCAATGTTCGGACCCTTCAGGCCAAACATGATCGACAGCTGGCCAGCCACCATATTGATGATCGAGCTCGGCACATAGAACGGCGACACCTTGCGCGGGCCCTTGGCGGCCAGATCAAGTGTGGTGGCTTCGATGGTATACAGGCCGCCGATGCCAGCGCCCACTGCTACGCCGATGCGTGGTGCGTTCGCTTCGGTGATTTCCAGCCCGGAATCACGCAGCGCCTGGGTACCTGCCGCCACGCCGTAGTGGATGAACGGGTCCATCTTCTTGACGTCTTTGGCAGCCATCCACTGCGCCGGGTCAAAATCACTGACCTGGCCGGCGATGCGTGTAGCGTAGGCAGAAGCATCGAAGTGCGTCACCGGGACGATGCCGCTGACCCCTTTGACAACGCGATCCCATGCGCTGGCGATGTCGTTGCCGACCGGGGAAATGATGCCCATGCCAGTCACTACTACTCGACGCTTGCTCATGCTTTGTTCCTTGGTAATCCGTCAATCCGCGATAGCTCGCGATGCAGCGTGCCACGTAGATACGTCTTAGGTCATGGCGCAGACGCAAGGCGCACCATACGGGATCGGACGTTACAAAATGCAGAAATGAAAACTGCGCCGGTAGGCGCAGTGTTCGATGTGGTCAGATCGATGGGCAGACGACACAAGTGCCTGGTCCACGTCTGACCCATGTCGGAACAATCAATCCTTGGAGTGGGCCTTGATGTAATCAACAGCCTGCTGCACGGTGGTGATCTTCTCGGCGTCTTCGTCCGGAATCTCGGTCTCGAACTCTTCCTCGAGTGCCATGACCAGTTCCACCGTATCGAGCGAATCGGCGCCCAGATCGTCTACGAACGAAGCATTCGCCGTGACTTCATCTTCCTTTACGCCCAGCTGTTCGATGACGATTTTCTTGACGCGCTCTTCGATGGTGCTCATGTTGCCCATACCTCTCAAGGAGTAGTTGTTTGTCCATGCAGGCGACTGCCTGCACAAGCCCGGCGGCATTGTAGTGGCTTCGCTGTGAAGCCGCTACGATTTACCAGTGATACGCGACGAAGGCCATCCGGCCAACGCCAAAGAGTAATTGTCGCCTAAAACGTGTCCGCTGGCGACCATTTTGCCCGCAGGCCTTACGGCATATACATGCCGCCGTTGACGTGAAGGGTTTCACCGGTGATATAGGCGGCAGCGGGCGACGCCAGAAAGCCCACCGCCTTGGCGATATCGGCGACTTCACCGAGCCGGCCCAGCGCAATCTGCCCCAACAGCGCCTGTTTCGACTCCTCCGGCAGCGCCTTGGTCATGTCGGTATCGATGAAACCGGGCGCCACCACATTGACCGTAATGCCGCGTGAGCCGATCTCTCGCGCCAGTGACTTGGAGAATGCAATGATGCCGGCCTTGGCAGCCGCGTAGTTGGACTGGCCCGGATTGCCAGTCAGCCCGATTACCGAGGCAATCGAAATGATGCGTCCCTTACGCGCCTTCATCATGCCGCGCATCACCGCCTTGGACGTGCGATACACCGAGCTGAGGTTGGTATCGAGGATCACGCTCCAGTCCTCTTCGCGCATGCGCATCAGCAGCTGGTCACGGGTGATGCCGGCGTTGTTTACGAGAATCGAGATCGCGCCGAATTCCTTGCCGATGCCGTCGATAAGCGCTTCGACGGCGGCACTGTCAGTGACGTTCAGCATGCGCCCATGCCCAGCGTGCGCAGCCAGTCGCTCACCGATGGCCGCTGCACCTGATTCACTGGTCGCTGTGCCGATCACCGTGGCGCCCATGGCGGCCAGCTCGTCGGCGATAGCCGCACCGATACCGCGGCTGGCACCCGTAACCAGCGCAATTTCACCTTGCAGTGTTTTGCTCATCGAAAGTTGTCCTGAGATTCAATGTTAAATAAGGGATATCGGTGCATGTCAGGTCCATTCGGCGACCGCAGTGTCGATATCCAGGGGCGTACCGACAGCACGCGCTTCAATCGCCTTGTCGATGCGCTTGATCAAACCCGTCAGCACCTTGCCCGGTCCGCACTCAACGATACGCGTGGCACCGCCGCCAACCAGCGCCTGTACGCACTCGGTCCAGCGCACAGGCAAGTAAAGCTGGCGTTGAAGTGCACCACGAATGTCATCGATGTTGGCGTAGGAGCGGGCTTCGGCGTTCTGAATCACCGGGATCGATGGCAGCTGCCAGGCGATGGAGGCCATCCGCTCACCCAGCCGCACGGCCGCGTCCAACATCAGCGCACAATGCGATGGGACGGAGACGGCCAGCTTGATAGCCTTCTTTGTACCCAGCTCCGCCAGCCGCGCCAGCGCGCGATCCACGGCTTCGGCGTTGCCGGCAATCACCAGCTGGCCGGGCGAATTGAAATTGGCCGGCGACACGACCTGACCGTGCGCAACCTCTTCGCAAACAGCTGCAATCTGCGCATCGTCACCACCGAGAATCGCCGCCATGGCGCCGACGCCGGCAGGTACCGCTGCCTGCATCAGACGCCCGCGTTCGGCAACCAGCGACGATGCATCGTGCAGCGACAATGCACCAGCGCAAACGAGCGCGCTGTATTCGCCAAGGCTGTGACCGGAAAGCTGAGCTGGCTGTGCGCCGCCAAGCTTCTGCCAAACGCGCCATACCGCCACGCTGGCGGCCAGTAATGCCGGCTGGGTGTTCTCGGTACGATTGAGCTGATCTTCCGGCCCTTGCGATGCCAAGCTCCAAAGATCGAGTCCGGCGCCTTGCGACGCTTCTTCAAACGTTGCCTGCACTTCGGGATGTACAGCGGCCAGTTCGGCCAGCATGCCGATTGACTGCGAACCCTGGCCGGGGAAAACAAAAGCAAGCGAGGCGAGCGTTGAACTCATAAGTCAGGCAATTCTTTTCGGAGAAAACCGCCATGGTGCCAGCATCGGAAGCCATACGCAGCTGTATCCGACAACCACCGAGGCAAAAAGCAACGATGCCGCACGAAGGCGGCATCGATGAATGGCTTGGAATCTGGTCGAGCCGGTATCAATAGCGCAGCAGTGCGGACGCCCAGGTAAAGCCGCCACCGAATGCTTCCAGCAGCAGGTTCTGTCCACGCTGTACCTTGCCGGATCGCACCGCGTGATCAAGCGCCAGCGGTACCGAGCCGGATGACGTGTTGGCGTGCTGATCCACCGTTACCACCACGCGATCCATCGACATCTTCAAACGCTTGGCGGTGGCTTCAATGATGCGTAGATTGGCCTGATGCGGAATCAGCCAGTCGATATCCGACTCCTGCATGCCGGCAGCCTGCAGGGTTTCGTCGACCAGCGAATCGAGCGTTTTGACCGCCACCTTGAACACTTCGCGGCCGGCCATGCGGATACGCACGCCATGGTTCGGCTCATCGGTAAACCCTACGGATACACCGACCGGGTTGTACAGCAGATTCTTGTGTCCGCCGTCAGCATGTAGACAAGTGGCGTAAATGCCCGGCTCGCTCGACGCCTCCAGCACTACAGCGCCAGCGCCGTCACCAAACAGCACACAGGTCTCGCGCTCGGTCCAGTCGACCATCCGAGTCAGCGTTTCGGCGCCGATGACCAGCACTTTCTTGGACGCACCGCTCTTAATGAACTTGTCGGCAACGCCCAGCGCATAGACGAAGCCCGAACAGGCCGCGTTGACATCAAACGCCGCGCAGCCGTTGGCACCCAGCCTGTGCTGCACAAGGCAAGCGGTGGACGGAAAGATGATGTCGGGTGTGGTCGTACCCAGCACGATCAAATCAAGTTCGGATGCCTTGATGCCAGCGGCTTCCAGTGCGCGCTGCGCCGCCTCGAAAGCCAGGTCTCCGGTGGTCTGGCCATCCGCTGCAATATGGCGCTGACGAATGCCGGTTCGCGTGCGAATCCACTCATCACTGGTATCGACGATCTTTTCCAGATCGGCGTTCGTTACTACGCGTTCTGGCAACGCGCTACCGGTAGCGATGATGCGGGAGTAAATCTGGGTCATTGCTTATCCGTAAACCAAAACAAGGTATCAAGCAGCGTCGGGACAACGGCGTAATCGACGACACGTTACTTTCCGACGCCTGGAAACGCAAAACGGCGCGTCGCCGCGCCGTCTCGCTTGATCTGGTGACTGGCGGGAATCGAAAGGATTCTCGCCAAATCAATCAATCTTCGACCGACACCGCGCCCTTCGTCTCGATCACTTTCTTGCCGCGATAGTAGCCATCCTTGGTGACGTGATGGCGCAGGTGCACTTCGCCACTGGTCGGATCGGTGGACAGCTGCACGGTCTTCAGCGCATCGTGCGAACGACGCATGCCGCGGGTGGACGGTGTACGGCGGCTCTTGGCAACTGCCATGGTATTTCTCCAACGGAAACTTTAAGTGGTCTGAATCAACATGACCTAGATCGACAGATCCGGGCCGGTGGTTTTCTTGGTGGTTACTTCTTCAGTTCGCGCAATACCGCAAACGGATTTTCGGAGCGACCGTCGCTGGAAATTTCCTCTTCCATCTCATGGCCTGTTACGTTGTCGGGCAGGCTGCTATCCGGATTCACCGGCACCAGCGGCAGCGCCAACAGCAATTCGTCTTCAATTACATCGGCCGGATTCAATCGACCGTCTTCAGCAATCAGCAGCGGCTCGCACTCAGGCGGCAAACCGGCCTCGTCGCGCTCCTGCTTGATCAAGCCCAGTCGCGCATTCACCGCAACCGGCAAAACAAACGGTTCAAGCGAGCGCTGACATATCATCGTCAGCGACGCCTCGGCGCGCACATCGATGTAGCTGATGCCCATGCTGTCACGGCCAAAATCCAGCGCGTAGTCAACAACACCATCACTACCTGCAAGCATGCCGCACAGGCGCCCCAGAGCCGCAATGGGTAGCGTTCCCTCGAAAGAACGCCGCGCTGAAACCATGCGCCAAGCGTCCACGGACTCTGGCAGTGTCACGGACATAATCTGTAAATGTTAGGTTTGTAGCGTACTTAAGTCAACCGATACCTTGAAAAAACGGCGTCAATCAGCTGAATTGGCCAGCTATTTTGCCCTACGGCGTGCCGATGCGGCAAACTGCATGCCATTGTCGCCCGAGCCGAGTCCCGTGAATGCCTATTCTGACGCTCGGCATCGCCGTACTCGTCTTGCTTGTTGCTGTTACGACCTGGCTGATCCTGTTACGCCGGCGTCAGGCCAAACGAACCTCAAGCCTCCAGCATCTGCTCGATCTCGCCGATCGGCTCGAATGGGATCTCAAGACCTGTCGCGCCGGCCTCCAGCAGGCTCACGCGGTGATGTCGCTCAACCCCGATTTGCCAGCGGCCAGCGAGCAGGATGCACAGAACGCCATCGACGCCGGCCTTCGCGCCCTGCTTAAGCAGCGCCTGTGGATCCGCGACCGCTCCCCGCACGCGAGCCAGCGTGAGCTGGACGATGCCGCGATGTCGATGCGCAGTGCCCGTGATCGATTGCAGCCCCTGTTACAGGCGCTGAGCCAGGCACAACGCGACCTCGACAGCGCCATGCAAGAGCACATTCGCCGCGAGCCTGGTGCATGAACTTCGCGCAAAAAGCTGCTGTGCGAGTCGTGCTCGGCTCCACCTCGCGCTATCGCGCAGAACTCCTGCGCCGGCTGATTCCGGATTTCGATCAGCGCGCCCCAGGCACCGATGAGTCGGCGCTGACCGGGGAGGCGCCCGAAGCACGTGCGCTCCGGCTGGCGATCGCCAAGGCCGAGGCAGCCGCTTGCGGATTGCAGGGCGCGTTGGTGATTGGCTCTGATCAGGTGGCTGAACTCGACGGCTTGATCCTCGACAAACCTGGCAGCGCTGAAAACGCCCGTCGTCAATTGGCAGCCAGTTCCGGTCGCACAGTGCAATTTCATACAGCACTTTGTGTGCTCGACACCCGCGATGGCCGCAGGTATACGCACGTCGATCACACCCGCGTGAGTTTCCGCTCGCTAGCTGCCCCCGATATCGAGCGCTATGTGAAGCGCGAGCAACCGTTCGACTGTGCCGGCAGCTTCAAATGCGAAGGTCTTGGCATCAGCCTGTTCGAGCGCATCGACAATGAAGACCCCACCGCGCTGATCGGGCTACCGCTGATTGCCCTCGCGCGGATGCTGCGTGAATGCGAAATGGATATTCCATAACGGCTAAACGAGACAACCCTTCGTCAACGCAATCGCAGTACTGGCGAGCACGTCTTTGCAGGTGCAAAAAAAGCACTGGCAAGCCATCGCCAACACGCGAAGCCGAACGCTACACTGGCTTGGCGACGCCAGCGGTAACTTTTCGTCCCTCTGCCAGACCCAAGAAGAATCATGGTTACCCACATTCAGCCGCGCGACGAACATCTGCAGCAGCATCTTGAAGCCGCGATGGCCCAGGTCAACCAGGTACTACTCGGCAAGCCAAGGCAGGTGAAGCTGGCCTTTACCTGCCTTGTCGCCGGCGGCCATCTCCTACTGGAGGACGTTCCCGGCGTAGGCAAGACCACCCTCGCCCACGCGCTGGCCGCCAGCTTTGCGCTTGAGTTTCAGCGTGTGCAGTTCACCAGCGACCTGCTGCCATCCGACATCATCGGCGTCAGCATCTACGAACGCGAAACCTCGACCTTCCGTTTTCATCCCGGCCCGATTTTCACCGGCCTGCTACTGGCCGACGAAATCAATCGCGCCAGCCCGAAAACGCAAAGTGCGCTGCTCGAAGCAATGGCAGAAAATCAGGTGACTGTGGATGGCCTAACGCATGCGCTATCGCAACCGTTCTTTGTCGTCGCCACGCAAAATCCGCTTGATCTCAACGGCACGTTTCCGCTGCCCGACTCGCAGCTCGATCGTTTCATGCTGCGGCTGTCGCTGGATTACCCCGATGCTGCCGCCGAGCGATCGCTGTTGACCGGCAGCGATCGCCGCGATCTGCTGGCTCAGCTGACGCCGCAGCTTGACGGTGCCGGGCTACTTGCGCTGAACCAGCAGTCACAGACCATCACCGCCAGTGCCGCCCTGCTCGACTACCTGCAGGCCCTGCTCGCCGCCAGCCGCAGACATGCCGATATTCGTGTCGGTTTATCACCACGGGCAGGCCTGGCATTGCTCGGCGCCGCGCGCGCATGGGCTCTACTGAGCGGCCGTTCGCACGTGCTGCCGGAAGATATCCAGGCCCTGTTCGTCCCTCTTGCGGCGCACCGCCTGCTGCCGGCGCGCGGCGCCAATGGCGATCTGCTGGCCCGTCAACTGTTGGCCGAGGTGGCGGTGGACTAATGCGCGGCATGCTGCAGCGACTGCAAACCTGGGCCGAGCGCCGACTGCCCGCACTCACCCGTTACCGTCGTCTGGAAGCCGTGCCGATCGAATTGCATCGCCGGCGCATTTATATCGTTCCCACGATGTTCGGACTTGGCTTTTCGGTACTGCTGCTGGTGATGATGGTCGGCGCGCTCAACTATTCCAACAACGCCGCGCTGCTGCTCACGTGCCTGCTCGGTGCCGCCAGCTCCACCAGCATGCTGTTCGGATTTCGCACATTGGATGGACTGCAGCTCAGTCACATTCACGCGGGGCACGCTATCGCGGGGCAATCCATCGAGCTGACGTTGGCCTTCGAAACCGTCCGGGCACGCAGTGCGATACGCGTCGATATCGACGACGCGCTCACCGCATTCGCGATCGATGCAGACAGCGCAGCGGCGGTGAAAGTCATGCTTGCCACCACCGATCGCGGCTGGCAACCGCTGCCGCGCATCAAGCTATGGACGACCTGGCCGCTGGGCCTGTTTCGCGCATGGAGCTGGTTGTATCCGGATCAATCCATATTGGTCTGGCCACGGCCTGAATTCTCTGGGCCGCCGCCGCGCGCGCCGGCCGAAGATGCGCGTCACATGCGTCTGTACCGAGGCGATGAACTGGCCGCACTGCGTGATTACCGCGCGGGCGATCCTCAACGGCACATCGCATGGAAGGCCAGCGCCCATCACGACAATTTGCTGGTAAAGGATTTCGAGCAGCCGCAAAGCCGACCACAGTGGCAGCTGGACTGGCGTCAGTTGCGAGGTATGGATAACGAATCACGCATCGCACGACTGGCACGCTGGATTGGCGAAGCGCAGGCGCAGCGGCGCAGCTATAGCCTGTGGCTGCCGGGCAACGAGATCGCAGCGAGCAGCGGCCCGCTGCATTACGCGCATTGCATGAGCGCGCTGGCGCAACTGCCGTGACGTTCTGGACGCGGCGCGAAAAAGCTGTCGAACCCGCCATCGGCAATCGCACATTCGATCTGCTTTGTATCACCGTCGCGCTGGTGCTTGCCGTGCATGCAGCGCATCTGCCCTGGTGGTTGAGTATCGCGCTGGCGCTGACACTTGGCTGGCGCTGGTGGCAGCGGCGTCAACATGTGGGTCGCGTACCGACGTGGCTCAAAATACCGCTGCTGGCCCTGCTCACGCTGGCCGTCGTTGTCAGTTATCACACCATTTTCGGGCGTGAACCCGGCACCGCACTGGCGGTCGGGTTGCTGATACTGAAATTGCTGGAAACGGAAAGCCCGCGCGATGTGCGCGTCGGCGTCGGCTTCGCCTGCTTCGCCTTGATGAGCGCGCTACTGATCGATCAGGGGCTGATCGCCACGGTGGTGGTGGCACTGGGTCTTTTGCCAGTGCTGGCCACGTTGCGCTCGCTGGAGCCGGCACAGAAACCAACCAGCCTGCCGCGCACGCTGTTGCCGGGTCTGATCCTGCTGGCTGCGGCAGTGCCAATGGCACTGCTCGCCTTTCTGCTGGTGCCTCGCCTGAGTGAGCCGCTATGGGGCGCGCCCAACCCCGAAGAAGCGCGCACGGGATTGAGCGACAGCATGTCACCGGGCAATTTTACCGATCTCCTCACAGACGATAGCCCCGCGATGCGAGTCACCTTCGACGGCGCACCACCACCGAGAGACCTGCGCTACTTCCGTGCCTACGTGATGTGGGAGTACGACGGTCGTAGCTGGCGTCGCGCGTTTGCCCGACGTAACGAATCGCAATCGGCCACGCCCATCGATGCCGGTATCACGATCAGCTACAACATCAGTCTAGTGCCCACGCATCAGCGCGTACTGCCTGCGCTCGACGTCGCCATCAATGCTCCGGCACAGGCGCGGCTGCAGCCGGACCACGACATACTGGCTGACAAACCGGTCAATGATCCACTGAATTACACACTGCGTTCGGCACTGCGCTACCAGCTGCAACCCGAACTGGACGAGCGTGCGCGCCGCCTCGGATTGCAGCGGCCCATCGGCTTCAACCCGCGAACGCTCGCCCTGGCCACGCAGTGGCGACAGCACTTCGGCAGCAACGATGCGGCGATCGTGCAGGCCGCGTTATCGCTTTTCCACGACGGTGGCTTTCGCTACACGCTGGCACCGGCGCCGCTGGGGCGCGATTCGGTGGACGATTTTCTTTTCTCGACCCATGAAGGTTTTTGCGAGCACTACTCGTCGGCTTTTACGATGCTGATGCGCGATGCCGGTATTCCTGCGCGCGTGGTCACCGGTTATCAGGGCGGCTACTGGAACAAGTTCGGCAACTACCTGCTGGTACGCAATTCCGACGCGCACGCATGGAGCGAAGTGTGGCTGGCAGGGCGCGGCTGGGTGCGGGTTGATCCTACCGGCGCAGTCCGGCCCGAACGCGTCTCGCTTGGCGCATCGGCCGCGGCTGGTGATCAGTTGTCGTGGTATCGCAATGATTGGCTGCAGGGCATCCGCAATCACTGGGACATCGTCAACCGTTGGTGGAGTCAAGGCGTTATCGGTTTTGATTCGCTGCGCCAGCGCGGGCTGCTTACGCCGTTTGGCATACGCGATGTCGATACGACAACGCTCGGTATCCTGCTGGCGATCAGCAGTGTGCTATTCATCGCTGTCGGGCTCGGCTGGGCACTATTGCGCAGACAGCCGCACGATGCTCTACGAACGGCGCTGCAAGAACTTGAGAGAAAGCTGGCACGTGTGGGTGTGGTACGACGAACCAGCGAAGGGCCACAGCATTATCTGACCCGTGCTGCGCGTGCCTTGCCACACCAACGTGATGAACTTGCGACGCTGATGAACACATACCTCGAACTGCGCTATGCAAATGACATACCGGCACCTGAACCGCTGTACACATTTCGACGGGCGGTGAGGGAATTTCGAGTCATTCGCGTGGTCAAATGAGAGTCATTCGACGGCATGCGCCGTCGCACCTTCCGGAGATGCGCCATGTCACTGTATCGCCCGCTCACCCTCGCTGCAGCCATCGCCTTGCTGGGTGGCTGCGTGACGGTACCGCAACCGCTTCAAGGCACTTACACCAATGTCACCACCGCCAGCGCCCAGCAAGGTGGAGCCGGCGGCAACCGCATACGTTGGGGTGGTGAAATCATCAAGACGGAACCCGGCCCGCAGGAGACGTGTTTTTATTTGCTGTCGCGACCACTGGACAGTCAGGCGCGCCCGGTACGCGGTAGTGACGGCGAAAACCAGGGGCGCTTCGTTGCCTGCCGTACCGGCTTCTATGATCCGGAAGTCTTTACCCGCGGCCGCGAGCTGACCATTACAGGTACGCTGCACGGCACCGTATCGCAGAAGGTTGGCGATTACGATTACGCCTATCCGCGCGTCGAGGCCGACGTGGTTTATCTGTGGCCCAAGCGCGTTGTCAATTATGGCTACCCTGGCTATTACGACCCGTTCTGGGGTGGCCCTTGGGGACCTGGCTATGGCTATGGTGGTTACTGGGGCGGCGGCTGGGGCGGTTATGGCTGGGGTGGTCCGCGCGTGATCGTGGTGCGCTCAGGTCACCGCTAATCATCGTTCGTTCCCTGCATAAAAAACGCCGGCTCAGTGCCGGCGTTTTTTATGCAGGGAGGCTGCACTGGATTGGGCGATCAGCCCGGCGGCCAGCTCAGGGCGCGCCCGGCCAGCAGATGCACGTGCAGATGAAATACCGTCTGCCCGCCGTCCTGATTGCAATTGATCACCGTGCGATAGCCCTGCTCGGCAAAACCCTCCTGCTTTGCATAAGCGACTGCAGCAAGCAAAAGTTTGCCTAGCAGATCGGACTCCGATGCCGGGACGTCGTTAAGCGTGGCGAACGGCTTTTTCGGAATAAACAAAACGTGCACCGGCGCCTGCGGGTTCACGTCACGGAAGGCCAGCACCTCGTCGCTCTCGAAGACGATGTCTGCAGGAATTTCGCGCCGAATGATCTTGCTGAAAATAGTGTCGCTCA
>Ga0302311_10002100_pt1 | contig 22848 bp, 27 predicted proteins | sample III_Palsa_N1_3_FD_200449 | JGI IMG/M metagenome (GOLD analysis project Ga0302311, IMG submission 200449) | Peat permafrost microbial communities from Stordalen Mire near Abisko, Sweden - III_Palsa_N1_3 | ecosystem: Environmental > Terrestrial > Soil > Palsa > Peat permafrost | place: Sweden... | reverse complement strand
TCGTAGTAATCTACATGGTGGACGGTTCCTGCTGGAGGTTACTTCAACAACGACCATCCGATAGCGCTCAGATTCAAGACCAGCGCACTAGGAATTAAGGCGGCCGCCGGGTTCTAAGTGCTTACTGCGCCTAGCGCGCGATCACCTCCCATGCCCGGAAGTTAAATCCTGGGAGTGCAAAGCCAACGCGATTTCGCGTTATTCTGACAACGCCCGCCTAAGCCTTGTTGATCGCGCTCTGCAGCTTGTCGAGAGCGCTCCTGGCCGGAGTCCGATCCCACTTGAGGGCGAACGGTGCGTGAAGCCGGACGCCGATCTCGGCGGCGCGGTCCAGGGCCGCCGCTTCGACGCGGTCGAAATCTACAGAGATCAGCGCAGCGCGGCGTGAGAGGACCAAGCCTAGCTTCTCGATGGCGTTTTCCAACTCATAGGTCGCCCGGACCATTTCGGGCGCCAGGATCACCTTCAGGCCGTCTTCAGCGGCCGCGAGCAGCGCCTCAGCCTGCGCCCGCGGAAGCGCCAGGCGCACGTCATCGTGCTTGCTCTCGATCTCCATGGCGGGAGAGAGCGCGCGACGGCGCCGAACGTCTAGCGCCCGACCGTTGAAGAAACCGATCGCCGCGGCGAAGCTCGAAACCGAGCCTCTGCGCGCTACGTGGATGCGGCGCGTCTCGAACTCCCCCCGGTCCTCGGACGTGCGTCGCCGCGGCCCCGGTAGGCCCCAAATCCTGCCAGGGCCTTTCGCGTGGAAAACTTGTGGACTGTCGACCGCTACCCAGGCGGTCTTGAGGACGCCGCGCCTGCGGTCCAGTGGGCAAGATCACGCCATTGATCCGCCAGGGCGAAGAATTGCCGACGAGTCGCCGGCGAGGCGCTCGTCGCCGCGGCAAGGTCGTCGGCCTCTGCCGCCCGCTTCAGGTACTCTTCCGCACGGTCCATCATACCAGCGCAACGCGCGGACGGGCGGTGACGTTTCTCCAGCAAATTGGCAGGTTGGTCTAAGCGCCGTCCGGCGGCCCGGGAAAGTAGTCGCTCCAGTCGAAGAACGCGGTGATCGCTTCCCGGCGCCCGGGGTGGTCGACCGTGCCGGCAACTGCGCGAAGGACGGGGGCCCGCCGCCGTGAGGTTCGGCCCCGCACACCGTCTCGCACGACTGCCACCTTGAGGGCTATCTGCGCCGCTCGCGCGATCGACGCGACGAGAGCCAGAATCGCAGCTCGCATGTCAGCCCCGTCCCGGCGCGCTTCGCTGTTGGGGCGCTCAGGAACCGGTGTGCTCCCGATATGCTGATAATAGCTTCTTCGCGAACTCATCACGCCACTTCGCGAACGAGCGGTGATGCTCCTCCGTCACTATCTCGCCCTGCATCGGGAACGCGCAATCGCGGCAAAGGTCGTGAACCTTCGCCTCCCATGGAAACGGCACCTCTGGTCCGCCCAGCGTCTTTCCGTTCATTGCCGAACTCCCTGCGGATGGGTTGGTGTCCATCCCCGGTGGGAGGGGATCACGCCATGCAACCGCCGGGGAGTCGAGTCCGGTCCGCCTTGCGTCTACGCTCCTGCGGGCGAGCAGGAGTGATCATGCCCGACAGAGTCTCCCTTGTGGCGAAGGCCCCGGCCGCGAAGCCGAGGCCTTCTTCGTCGTCGCGCTGGACTGGGGGTCTGACGGCCACAGCGACTTGCCGCGACCATCTGTCCGGACGCTGCGCGCTCTGCAACGCATCGCCGTTAAGGGTCCGCGTCTAGAGCGGAAGAGTTCACAATAGGACCAGACCGATGGCACAAGCCAAAAGCAAGCTTCATCGCCTCTACTACCGCAGTCGCGCCACGCCTGCGGTAAAAGTCGACCTGGACTTCGTTGTCCGCCAGATCATTGTCACGGCGATCCGACAAAACCGCGCCGTGGGCCTCACCGGATTACTCCTGACTGTCCAAGGGAACTTTATCCAGGTGCTCGAAGGCAATGTCGATGCGGTGCGCGGAACCTACGCACGCATCTCGATGGACCCGCGCCACTTCGATCTGAAAATCATCTCGCAGGGTCCCGCCGAGCAGCGCCTTTTCGGCGAATGGAACATGTGCGCTCGCGCGCTTGCCCCATCCGACGAGGCGATCCTCGACGTGCTCGACGGCAAGGCTGACTTCAATGCCCAAGCCCTGACCGATGTCAGCGTCCAGCGCCTGCTGACGAGCGTCGCTGCCATCCAGCGCCGCACCGCCCTCGCAGCCCTGGCCGGGTAGCCAAGCCGTGATGGCCAACACAAGCGACCTTCAGCCCTTGGATTGGTGCATCATGCAGTGCGCTGGGGACGGTATCGAAACGGAATTCGACCGTCACCCGTCCGGCGACCCGACCCCCAGCGCCGCCGACATCGACATGACCCGCCAGGTGGTCGAGGCCGGCCGCGCGCTGAAGATCTCGGTGCACGACCACCTGGTGGTCGGCCGCGAGGGCGTCGCCAGCTTCAAGGCGCTGGGGCTAATCTAGCCCGGCGGTTCCCGGAAGCTGAGCCTGCCAACTGCGCCATGTTGGCTTCATGGGCGGCGCGGTCGATCCGGTAGAAGACGATGACGGCGATGGAGATCGCATAGAGCACGGTGGTAACCGGCAGATAGGCCACGCCGAGAGCGTGCAGGATGCTCTGAGCGACGGCGCCTTGTTGCGCCCGCGCCGGGAAACCCACCATGGCGATCAGGGCCGATCCGCCAAAGGCGCCCACGCCCGTGCTGATCTTCGGTATCAGGCCGTTCAGGGCGAACAGCAGGCCCTCGGCGCGGGCGCCGGTCCTGGCCGTGTTGTCGTCGGCGAGATCGGCGAACATCGAGGCGAGGATGACGCTGGTCATAACGTTGCAGGCGACGACCAGAAACTGGTCAGCCAGCAGGATCGGGATGAGCAGCGGCGAGCCGTTGGCGGGCATGGCGCCCGCCAGACGCAGGGCGATCGGCGCCAGCGAGACGACCAGAGACGCCGCGGAGAGCCCGATCATCGCCGGCTTCTTGCCGAACCGGGTCGACACGCGCCTGGCGAGGACCGCGCCAATGTACACGGCCGGACCATAGGCCAGCAGCATCAGGCCCGCGACCTGCGGCGACAGCCCCCAGAAGTAGAGGGTCATGTAGGGGTTGAGCGCCGATCCGATGCCGCCGGCGATGTTGGAGACGAGGCCGGAGACCATCAGCGCCAGAAAGGAAGCATTGCGCAGCGTGCCAACGACCTCGGCGAGGATGGCGGCCACGCCGCCCGCCCGGGGCGACGGTGCGCTGAGGGTCGGGATCAACCGGTGGGTGGACCAGCTCGACCAGAGGATCGAGACCAGGATCGTCCCAGCGGCGATCGAGCCCCACTGCGAATAGCCGGCGCGGTTGAGCACGCCGAGCGGATGGGCGGCGTCATGGCGCAGAAAGACGACGTTCAGCAGCACCATCATCAGACCGCCGGCGATCGTGCCGAAATAGTGTCTGACCGCGAACACCCGAGTGCGCTGGTGGTAGTCCTTCGACAGCTCGGGGGCGAGGGCCGCGCTCGGGATCTCGTACATCGACGTGCAAAGGCGCACGACGACTAGGAGCGTCAGCATATAGGCGAACAGCGAGGTCCCGCCGAGCGCCGTCGGCGGGTGCCACAGCGCATAGAAGGCGATCGCGCAGGGGACGGCCGAGGCGTACATGAACGGGTGGCGGCGACCCAGGGGCCCGCGCACCCGATCCGACCACAGGCCCAGCATCGGATCGACGACCGCATCGACGATCTGCGAGATCACGATGGCCGCGCCCACCAGCAGCGCCGGCATGCCGATCACGAGGAACAGGAACTGGCTGATGATCGATGTCGAAAGCGCCTGGCCGGCGACCCCTTGCGCCACCGAGCCCAGGCCATAGCCGTAGAGGGTGCGGCCGGTCAGGCGCTCGCCGCTGGCGGCCTGGCCCTCAGCCAAGGGTTTTCACGCGACTGGGTCCCACCTGCGTCGGAGAGCTTCGACCTCAACTAATTGAGGTCCGAGCGGAAACAGCATGGCATGGTAGCTGCGGCCCGGCATGCCGTAGTTAGGCATGGCGCCAGTGCGTCTTCAACGAAGCGGTGATCAGGCGTCCGTCAGCGCTACCTCTTCCCACTCCAGGAACTCCGGCGTCTGCAGCAGCCGTTCGGCGTAGGCGCCGCACGGGCCCTGGTCGCCGAAGTCGGAGAGATGCAGGCCGTAGCTGCGCAGTCGCGTCGCCACTGGGGTGAAGAAGGCGTCGGCGATCGACCAGTCGCCGACCAGGAACTGGCCGCCGAACCGCCCCAGCAGGCCGCTCCACAGCTCGACCAGCCGGCGCAGGTCGCCATGGGTCAATTCCGAGACCTCGATGTTTTCGCGCAAGGAGAGGTCCATCGGGCATTCGCCGCGCAGGGAGGCGAAGCTGGAGTGCATTTCCGCCGCCGCCGCTCGGCCGAGCGCCCGCGCCGTCGCATCCGCCGGCCAAAGCTGCGCAGCGGGGAATCTCTCGGCCAGGTATTCGCAGATCGCGATCGATTCCCAGACGGTGGCGTCGCCGTCCTTCAGCACCGGGACCTTGCCGTTCGGCGAGCCGGCCGCTCGGGCGTCGGCGTTGGTCTCTTCCCGGCGCAGGCGGATCAGGGTCTCGGTGAACGGCGCGCCGGTGTGCTTCAGCGCCAGCCAGGGGCGCATCGACCAGGTCGACCACAGCTTGTCGCCAATCAGCAGTTCCATCCCTCACCTCCGAGGCCTTGAGTTCGCGCACGTCCCCTCTAGTTTGCCGGCACAAATAAACAAACGTCGCGCAGTTCGGTTGCTCTGGGGGGAGATGCTTATGGTCGAGGTGGTCGCGCCGATCGACACCGCCGCGGGGCCCGCGATGGGCGCCCTCGGCGCCGGACGCCGCCGCTACGTCCTTACCCTGCTGATGATCGCTTACACCTTGAGCTTTCTCGACCGCCAGGTGCTGTCGATCCTGGTCGAGCCGATCAAGAACGAGCTTCACGTCGGCGATACGCTGATGGGCCTGCTGACCGGACCGGTGTTCGTGCTGTTCTACTGCTTCCTCGGCATTCCGATCGCCTGGCTGGCGGACAGACGCAGCCGCCCGTTGATCATCACCGTCTCGCTGGCGCTCTGGAGCGCCTTTACCGCGCTGAGCGGTTTCGCCACCAGTTTCGTGCCCCTGGCGTTCGCCCGGCTTGGCGTCGGGTTCGGCGAGGCGGGCTGCAATCCGGCCTCCCACTCGCTGATCGCCGACGTCAGCACCCCGCAGACGCGCGCCTCCGGGCTGGCGTTCTATTCGCTCGGCGCGCCGGTGGGCACGCTGCTGGGCCTGGCCATGGGCGGGCTGGTGGCCGACGCCTACGGCTGGCGCGTCGCCTTCATGGTCGCCGCCGCGCCGGGCCTGGTGCTGGCGGCCGTTATCGCGCTGACGATCAAGGAAACGCGCCCGGCGGTAAGCGCGAGGGGCGCCACGATCGCCCGCAGCCTGGTGCAGCCGTTTCGGGATCTGGCGGACACCATCAACGCGCTGCTGAGCAAGCCGACATTCTGGCTGGCGGCGATGGGCTGCGCGTTCTCAGCCTTCGTCGGCTATGCGCAACTGTTCTTCACCGCCTCGTTCTTCCTGCGCTGCCACGCGGCCGAACTGGCGTCGCTGGCGGCGGGTTTCGGCTTGAAGTCGAAGGGGTTCCTGGGACCGGTGCTGGGCCTGATGACCGGGCTCGGCGGCATGACCGGCTCGCTGATCGGCGGCCGTATCGCCGACCGGGCTGTGACGCGCGATCGGCGCGCCTTTATGAGCGTGCCGGCGATCGTCACCCTGCTGTCGATCCCGTTCGCGTTCGCGGTCTTCACCGTCAAGAGCACGCTGGGCGCGCTGGCGCTCGATTTCGTGCCGGGCGTGGTCGCGACGATCTGGTACGGCGCGGTCTACTCGACGGCGCAGAGCGTGGTGGCGCCGCATCGCCGGGCGACCTCCGCGGCCCTGCTGCTGCTGATCCTCAACCTGATCGGGCTGGGCCTGGGTCCCGTCTTCCTCGGCGCGTGCAGCGACTTCCTCGCCAACAACCAGCATCTCGGCTCGGCGGAAGGCCTGCGCTGGGCGCTGATCATCACCAGTTGCTTCGCCGTCGTCTCGGCGGCCTTCTTCTGGCTGGCAAGGCGGACCGTCCGCGAAGACGTGGTGAGCTAGATGGTTGACGCGACCGCCCCGGCGGACCTGGCGGCGCATGAGCGCAAGCCGCTATTTTCGGAGGGCTACAAGCGCGCGGTGCTGACCACGCTGACACTGGTCTACACGCTCAACTTCATCGATCGCACCATCGTCAGCATCATCGGCCAGCCGATGAAGGAAAGCCTAGGGATCACCGACAACCAGCTAGGCCTGCTGGGCGGCCTGGCCTTCGCCCTGCTCTACACCATCCTCGGCGTGCCGATCGCCCGGCTGGCCGAGCGGGTCAGCCGGGTCAACATCATCGCGATCTGCATCACCCTTTGGTCGGGCTTCACCGCGCTGTGCGGCGTGGCGCCCAACTTCACCGTGATGCTGGCGATGCGCGTCGGCGTCGGCATCGGCGAGGCCGGCTGCTCGCCGCCCGCCCACTCGCTGATCTCCGACTACTACGAGCCCAAGCGCCGCGCCTCGGCGCTGTCGGTCTACGCCTTCGGCATCCCGCTCGGCGGCATGCTGGGCGCGATCTTCGGCGGGGTCATCGCCCAGTATCTCAGCTGGCGCGCGGCGTTCTTCATCGTCGGCCTGCCAGGCGTGCTGGTGGCGATCGCGCTGAAACTGATCGTCAAGGAGCCGCCGCGCGGCCACTCCGAAATCCCGGCGCATCCCGTCCTGCCCGAGGACGTGACGCTGGACGAACCGGCCAAGCCGCCGGCGCGCAGCTTCAGCCAGGAGATCGCGCACGAGCTGCGTGAGCTGGGCGCCGTCGGCGCCCGCATCTTCGGCACCTGGTCGTTCCTCAACATGGTGCTGGGCGTCACCCTGGCCTCGTTCGCAGGCTATGGCGCCGGGGCCTTCTCCTCCCCATACTTCATCCGCTCGTTCGGCCTTGGCCTGGCGCTGGTCGGCGTGCTGTTTGGCATCATCGGCGGCGTCTCGGCGGGCTCCGGCACCCTGCTGGGCGGCTTCGTGACCGACTGGCTGAGCAAGCGCAGCGCCGCCTGGTACGCCATCGTGCCGGGCATCGGGCTCTTCATCGCGCCGGTGATCTACATCGCCGCCTTCACCCGCACCGACTGGCGCACCGCGGCCTGGATCCTGCTGCTGCCCGGCATCTTCCAGTACACCTACCTCGGCCCGACCTTCGGCGTGATCCAGAACGCGGTGGACACCCGCCGCCGCGCCACCGCCACCGCGCTGCTGTTCCTGTTCCTCAACCTGATCGCGCTCGGCGGCGGGCCGCCGTTCACCGGCTGGCTGATCGACCAGTTCGCCCAGTTCAACTTCATCCACCCGGGCGTCCACACGATCTGGAGCTCGCTCGGCCGCATGTTCGGGGGCGGCGAGGCGGCGGGCGGCCAGTTCACCGCGCTCTGCCCAGGCGGCCTGCCGAAGAAGGGGGTCGCCGCGGCCCTGACCGCCGCCTGCAAGCCGACCCTGATCCGCGCGACCCAGGAAGGCCTGATCGTGACCTTCTTCTTCTACGCCTGGGGCGCGTTCCACTACCTGCTGGCGGCCTTCACCCTGACCAAGGACCTGCGCAAGGCGGCGCTGGAACGCGGCGAGGCCTGAGCTTTCCTAGAGGCGCGGCAGGGACTATCTAGCGCCCATGATCCCTCGCTACGCCCGCGCCGAAGCCGCTGAGATCTGGTCAGCCCAGAGCCGGTTCAAGATCATGTTCGAGATCGAGGCGCACGCGGCCGACGCGATGGCCGAGTTGGGCGTGATCCCCAAGGCCGCCGCGGCCCGGATCTGGGAGCGCGGCCGCGATGTGGTCTGGGACGTGGACCGCATCGACGAGATCGAGCGCGAGCTCAAGCACGACGTCCTCGCCTTCCTGACCCACGTCGCCGAGATCGTCGGTCCGGAGGCGCGGTTTCTGCACCAGGGCCTGACCTCGTCGGACATCAACGACACGGCGCTGGCGGTGCAACTGACCCGCGTCACCGACCTCATGATGGAAGACATCGAGCTGGTGCTGAAGGCGCTGAAGCGCCGCGCGCTGGAGCACAAGCTGACGCCCACGGTCGGCCGCAGCCACGGCATCCATGCCGAGCCGACCACCTTCGGGCTGAAGCTGGCCGGCCACTACGCCGAGTTCGTGCGCAACCGCGAGCGGCTTGCGATGGCGCGCTACGAGATCGCCACCTGCGCCATTTCCGGCCCGATCGGCACCTTCGCCAGCGTCGATCCGCGGGTCGAGGCGCACGTCGCCGCCAAACTGGGCCTGGCGGTCGAGCCGGTCTCGACCCAGGTGATCCCGCGCGACCGCCACGCCGCCTACTTCGCCGCTCTGGCGGTGATCGCCGCCGGGGTCGAGCGGCTGGCGACCGAGATTCGCCACCTGCAGCGCACCGAGGTGCTGGAGGCCGAAGAGCCGTTCGACGTCGGCCAGAAGGGCTCGTCGTCGATGCCGCATAAGCGCAACCCGATCCTCACCGAGAACCTCACCGGCCTTTCGCGCCTGGTCCGCTCGGCGGTGGCGCCGGCGCTGGAGAACGTCGCCCTCTGGCACGAGCGCGACATCAGCCACTCGTCGGTCGAGCGCGCCATCGCCCCCGACACCACCGTGCACCTCGACTTCGCCCTGCGGCGCCTGGCCAGCGTGGTCGAGCGGCTGGTGGTCTATCCGGACAACATGGCCCGCAACCTGGGCCAGCTCGGCGGGCTGGTGCATTCGCAGCGGGTGCTGCTGGCGCTGACCCAGAAGGACCTCTCGCGCGAAGCCGCCTACGCCGCCGTGCAGCGCAACGCGATGAAGGTCTGGCGCGGCGAGGGCGTGTTCCTCGACTTCCTCAAGGCCGACCCCGAAGTCGCCGGCGCGCTCTCGGACGCCGAGCTGGCCGACCTGTTCGACCCCACCTGGCACTTCTCCCAGGTGGAGACGATCTTCCGCCGCGTCTTCGGCGACGAGGCCATGACGCAGAAAGCCGCCGCAGAATAAGGGGGCGTCATGCCCGATCTAAAACACCTGCCCGCCGACGCCGCGCCCGAGGCGATCGCCGCCTTGCTCGACAGCGACGGCGCGTTGATCCTGGATGACGTCATCGGCGCGTCGGAGATCGAGCAGGTCCGAGCCGAGATCGACCCCTATGTCGAGACCACCGCCGGCGGGCGCGACAAGTTCACCGGCTTTCAGACCACCCGCACCGGCGCGCTGGTCGCCCGCTCGCCGGCCTGTCGCGACCTGGTCATGCACCCAGGCATCCTCGCGGCGTGCGATGTATTCCTGAAGCGCGCCTGCGATCGCTACCAGCTGCACTTGACCCAGGTGATCCGCCTCAAGCCCGGACAGCCGCGCCAAGCGCTGCACCGCGACCGCCTGGCCTGGGGCGGCTTTCTCAAAGACGTCGAGCCGCAGCTCAACACCATTTGGGCGCTGACCGACTTCACGCAGGCCAATGGCGCGACCCAGGTGGTGCCCGGCAGCCCCGCGTGGCCCGACAGCCGCAAGGCCGAGCCGGCCGAGGTCAGCTACGCCGAGATGAAAGCCGGCTCCGTGCTGGTCTATTCCGGGTCGGTGATCCACGGCGGCGGCGAGAACCTGACCGACGCCGATCGGGTGGGGATCAACATCACCTACTGCCTCGGCTGGCTGCGGCAGGAGGAGAACCAGTACCTCTCGTGCCCGCCGGCCATCGCCCGCACGCTGGATCCGAAGCTGCAGGCGCTGCTGGGCTATTCGATGGGCAGCTATGCGCTCGGCTACTTCTCCCCCCCGCTGCCGCCCGGCAAGGGGCCCGAGGCGGTGCCGCCACAGTATGCGCTAGGCGACAAGATCGCGCCCAACTGGGGTTCAGATTTGCTGGAGGCGATCAACGAGCGCGTGCGCGCCCAGCTGAAAATTTAAGGCGGCTACTCGCCGGCCTTCACCTGTTCGCGGGCGACGGCCAGGCTTTCGTCCATCTTGGACCTGACTTCGCTTTCGCGGACCTGGACACCGGCACCGGCGAGGTCCTGGATCACCTTGCGCACCACGTCGTCTTCGCCGCCCACGCCCAGTTCGGCGCGGACCACGGCGCGGACGTAATCGTCGACGCTTTCCAGCCCCATCTTCTTGGCCGCCCACTCGCCCAACATGCGGGCGGCGCGCGATTGGGCCCGGAACTCCAGCTCCTGGTCGGAAGCGAACTTCCGCTCGAAGCCTTTTTCGCGGTCCTCAAATGCGGACATGTTCATTCCACGGCTACGTCAGGGGAAGGGTCTTATCCCGCGCGCGCGGGGCCGGCAATCAGTACCGGCGCTAAGCCTCGTCGATATCGTGAAAGCGCGTGTAGTCGATCACAGGTCGGCCGTCGTCGTTGCGGCTGAAGATGTCGACCAACCGGCCGCCCCAGACGATCTCTTCCGGCGTGTAGGAAGCACGCGCGTGGATGGTCTGGGCGAAGGTTTCGTCGAGGCCCTTCAGGATCACCACGATCTCCGCGCGCTGCTCCAACAAGCTCTGCGTTGTCTCCCCGAACAGCGGGCTGGTCTCATCGATCTGGTGCATGATCTGCCAGGTCAGGATGAACACGGGCGAGCGCGACCGAACCGTCGCGAGGTTTTCGAACCCGCGCATCCGCGAGCCCTCTTGCGTGACCCCGTCGCGCGCCAGGCTCACCGTGACCTCGGCCTCGACGATGCGGTTGCGGCGGCGATTTGCCGCGCGGAAAATCAGCGTCGGCTTTCCCTGGTAGTTGGTCACCACCGCCCGGTCGGAAAACATCACCCGCGCCGTCGGCCGTGAGATGCGCGCGAACAGCAGGCCGGTGGCGATGGCCAGGTTGAACAGGCCGACAAAGCTCTCCAGCGTCACCGCGAGGTGCGCGGCCAGCGTCTGCGGCGCCATCTGGCCGAAACCGACGGTGCTGAGGGTTTCCGCCGAGAAGAAGAAGGCGTCCAGGAAGTCGCCGTGCCGCACGCCGGAAACGCCGCCGACGACCAGGTAGATTAGCGCGAAGACCGTGTTAACCGCGAGGTAGCCCGCCCCCATCACGCCGAAGAAGGCGCCCAGCGGCATGGTCAGCAGGAAGTGGTAGGCGTCCTTCCAGCCGTCCTTGCCGTGACCAAGATAGATGGCCTGCAGCCGCCCATCCCCGCCCATGCGAGGATAGAGGACCCTCGTCGTCTCTTCTTCTGCACCATCCGCCATCGCGAAAGTCTTCGCGCAAATCGCGGTGAATGGCGAGCCGCGCCCACGCGTCGTTTGCGGCGAGGCGGCGTTTCCGCTAGTCTTGCGCAGCCTTGAAGCGAGACGCGACCCCGAGTCGGACAGCCGCGCGCCGGATCGCCATCCGCGCGCGGTTTCATTTCCGGCGAAGGTTTCCCGCGTAGGCTAGAGACACCAGTAGGGGCGCGCGGAGACCGTTCCGCCAGCGCTCCTTGTTCCGGGCGACGCACGTCATCCGGAGGAAGGCTAGGACGATGACTCGCCGCAAGAAGATCTACGAAGGCAAGGCCAAGATCCTTTACGAAGGCCCCGAGCCCGGCACCCTGATCCAGTACTTCAAGGACGACACCACCGCCTTCGACGCCACCAAGAAGGCGGTGCTGGAGGGCAAGGGCGTGATCAACAACCGCATCAGCGAGTATGTGATGACGCGGCTGAACGGCATCGGGGTTCAAAACCACTTCATCAAGCGGCTCAACCTGCGTGAGCAGTTGATCAAGGAAGTCGAGATCATCCCGCTGGAGGTGGTCTGCCGCAACATTGCGGCCGGTTCGATTTCCACCCGGCTGGGGCTGCCCGAAGGCGAGCCGCTGCCGCGCTCGATCATCGAATTCTATTACAAGAACGACAAGCTGCACGACCCGATGGTGGCGGAGGAACACATCACCGCCTTCAACTGGGCCACGACCCAGGAGATCGACGACATCATGGCCCTGACGCTGCGGGTCAACGACTACCTCTGTGGCCTGTTCGGCGCGGTCGGCATCACACTGGTGGACTTCAAGCTGGAGTTCGGCCGGGTCTGGGAAGGCGACTTCGCCCGCATCATCCTGGCCGACGAAATCAGCCCGGACTCGTGCCGGCTATGGGACTCGGCCACCAACGAAAAGCTCGACAAGGACCGTTTCCGCCGCGATCTCGGCAACGTGATCGAAAGCTACACCGAAGTCGCCCGCCGGCTCGGGATCATGAAGGAAATGCCCACGGTGATCCAAGGGGGGATCCACTGAAAGCCACGGTCCACGTCTTCCTGAAGCCCGGCGTGCTCGACGTGCAGGGCAAGGCGGTCGAGAACGCCCTGCATGGGCTCGGCTGGGGCGATGTCGGCAATGTGCGCATCGGCCGGGTGATCGAGTTCGATCTGGCCGCCAAGGACGCGGCGGCGGCGGAAGCCGAGGTCAAGGCCATGTGCGAGAAGCTGCTCGCCAACACGGTGATCGAAGGATACCGCGCGGAGGTGACGTGACCGCCGATCACCTCGCCCAGGTCAACGTCGGCCGCCTGCTGGCGCCGGTGGACGATCCGCGCATCGACGATTTCCGGGGTGCGCTCGACACCATCAACGCCCTGGCCGACGCCCAGCTCGGCTTCGTCTGGCGACTGAAGGGCGACGGCGACAACGCGACCGACCTGCGGCCCGATGCGACCGACGATTTGCAGGCGATCAACGCCTCGGTGTGGCAAAGCCCCGAGCACCTCGCCGCCTTCGTCTATCGCAGCGAGCATCGCGATTTCGTACGACGGCGGCTGGAGTGGTTCGAGGAAGCGACCCAGCCGATCCTGGCGCTGTGGTGGGTTCCAGCCGGCCACCAGCCCAGCCTTGCGGAGTGCCTCGAGCGGCTGGCGCACCTGCGCGCCAACGGGCCGACGCCGCACGCCTTCACCTTCAGACAGCGCTTCGAGGCGCCCACTGCCAAGGAGGCCGCCGCGTGAAAGCCGCCGTCATCGTCTTCCCCGGCTCCAACTGCGACCGCGACTGCAAGACCGCGATCGAGCGCACCACCGGCGCGGCGGTCGATCTGGTCTGGCATGGCGAGACCGCCTTGCCCGCCGGCCTCGACTTGATCGTGCTGCCGGGCGGCTTCGCCTACGGCGACTATCTGCGCTGCGGGGCGATGGCTTCGCTCTCGCCGGTAATGACCGAGGTGAAGACCGCGGCCGACCGCGGCGTCGCCGTGGCCGGCATCTGCAACGGCTTCCAGGTGCTGTGCGAGGCGCGGATGCTCCCAGGCGCGTTGCTGCGCAACGCCGGCCTCAAATACGTCTGCGAGCCGGTCGACCTGGAGGTCGTCAACGCCCAGACCCGCTTCACCGCCGGCTATCGCGATCGGCGACAGGCGCGCATGACCGTCGGCCACGGCGAGGGCAATTACTTCGCCGAGGAAGAGACGCTGGATCGGCTCGAGGGCGAGGGTCAGGTGGTGTTCCGCTATCGCAGTAACCCCAACGGTTCGGCCCGCGACATCGCCGGCATCGTCAATGACCGCGGCAACGTGCTGGGCATGATGCCCCACCCCGACCGCGCGTTCGAAGCGGAGCTGGGTTCGGCGGACGGCGCGCTATTCTTCCAGGGCGTGCTGGCCAGCGCTTAAGCTCGCACTCGCGGCGTCCCCCCGCTAGAAGGCGGCCCATGAGCGCCGCCGACTCCAAGACCATCGCCGAGACCGCCGTCGAGTTCGGTCTGAAGCCGGAAGAGTACCAGCTGATCGTGCAGCGGCTGAACCGCGAGCCGAACCACCTGGAGCTGGGCGTCTTCTCGGTGATGTGGTCCGAGCATTGCTCCTACAAGTCCAGCAAGGCGCATCTCGCCAAATTCCCGACCACCGGCCCGCGCGTGATCCAGGGGCCGGGCGAGAACGCCGGCGTGGTCGATATCGGCGACGGCCAGGCGGTGGTGTTCAAGATGGAGTCGCACAACCACCCCTCGTTCATCGAGCCCTACCAGGGCGCGGCGACGGGCGTGGGCGGCATCATGCGCGACGTCTTCACCATGGGCGCGCGGCCGATCGCGCTCCTGAACGCCCTGCGCTTCGGCGATCCGGCGCACCCGAAGACCCGGCGGCTGGTGGCCGGCGTGGTTGCGGGCATCGGCGGGTACGGCAACTGCGTCGGCGTACCGACGGTCGCCGGCGAGACCAACTTCCACCGCGGCTACGACGGCAACATCCTGGTCAACGCGATGTGCGTCGGGCTCGCCGACACCGACAAGATCTTCTATTCCGCCGCGCCCGGCGTCGATCTACCGGTGGTCTATTTCGGCTCCAAGACCGGCCGCGACGGCATCCACGGCGCAACCATGGCTTCGGCCGAATTCGGCGAGGACAGCGACGACAAACGCCCCACCGTGCAAGTCGGCGATCCGTTCGCCGAGAAGCTGCTGATCGAGGCGACACTGGAGCTGATGGCCTCGGGCGCGGTGGCGGCGATCCAGGACATGGGCGCGGCCGGCCTGACCTCCTCCTCGGTGGAGATGGCCGGCAAGGGCGGCGTCGGCATCGAGCTCAACCTCGACATGGCGCCGCAGCGCGAAGAGGGCATGAGCGCCTATGAGATCATGCTGTCGGAGAGCCAGGAGCGGATGCTGGCGATCCTGAAGCCCGGGCGCGAGGGCGACGGGCGGCGCATCTTCGAGAAGTGGGGCTTGGACGCCGCCGTGATCGGCCGCACCACTGACACCGGCCACCTGGTGCTGACCCACAGGGGCGAGGTGGTCTGCGACATCCCGCTCGGACCCCTGACCGATGACGCGCCGCTCTATCACCGGCCCTGGGTCGAGCCGCACGCCGAACCGCACCTCGATCCGGCCAGCGTGCCGGCGCCGAAGGACTGGGCGGCGGCGGTGCTAACTCTGATCGCCGCGCCCGATGTCGCCTCCAAGCGCTGGCTCTGGGAGCAGTACGATCGCCACGTGATGGCCGACACGCTGGAGGACTCCGCTACCGGCGCCGACGCAGGGATCGTGCGGGTGCACGGCTCGAAGAAGGCGCTGGCGCTGACCTCCGACTGCACCCCGCGCTACGTCGCCGCCGGACCGTTCGAGGGCGGCAAGCAGGCGGTGGCGGAAGCCTGGCGCAACCTCACCGCCGTTGGCGCCGACCCGATCGCGATCACCGACAACCTCAACTTCGGCAACCCGGAACGGCCGGAGATCATGGGCCAGCTGGCGCGGGCCATCGACGGCATGGCCGAGGCCTGCCGGGCGCTCGACTTCCCGGTCGTGAGCGGCAACGTCTCGCTCTACAACGAGACCGGCGGGGTCGCGATACCGCCGACGCCGACGGTGGGCGCGGTCGGCCTGATCCCGGACTACGCTCTGCGCGCCGATTTCGCCTCGATGAAGCCGGGCGATGCGCTGCTGGTGGTCGGCGCCAGCCACGGCGAGCTGGGCTCGAGCCTCTATCTGCGCGAACTGTTCGGCCGCGAGGACGGCGCACCGCCGCCGGTAGACCTGGAGTTTGAACGACGCAATGGCGATTTCGTCCGTGGCCTGATCAGGTCCGGGCTGGTTTCAGCCGTGCACGACCTGTCGGACGGTGGCCTGGCGATCGCGGCGGCGGAGATGGCGCTGGCGTCGGATGTCGGCGTCGAGCTCTCGCCTACCAGCCAGACCCACGCCCACGCCTTCCTGTTCGGCGAGGACCAGGGCCGCTACCTGATCGCCACCAGCGACGCGTCGGTGATCGTGGCGGCCGGTCATCTGGCGGGCCTCAACATCGCGCTGGCGGGTCAGGCGGGCGGGACCGATTTCGCCTGCCACGACCTGTTCAGGACTCCGCTGGCGCGGTTGCGCGAGGCGCACGAGGGCTGGATGCCGGCCTATATGGGCGGCGCTTAGCGGTCGCTGTCGCGCACCCAGTGCTCGACCGACAGGGTGTCGGGCGGCGTCCATTTCTCGCTGGCGCCGGCCGCGGCCCGAACGGCGCCCTGGGACGTTGTCGTGCAGTTGTTGTCATCGCTATCCATGGTCAGGCCCTGCAGCGGCTGCAGCGTGCCCGATCGCGTCCCGCCGGCGGGCGTCTTGACGTCGGGCGGCGGCGGCGGACCGCAGAGGACCGGCCAGGCCGTGTAGGCGGTGATGCGGCCGCTCTCGTCGGTCTTGGTCGGACGGACGGCCATGTAGAGATACATCGGCCCGAGCGGCACGTCGCCGAGCCCCTTGACGTCGAGGTCCTGCATCTGCACCTGCATCACGCGCGGAGCCCCGCCGACCATCAGCAGGTCAGTGGTGGTCCAGGTCTTTTTGCCGTTGGCATCGACGTTGTAGCCGCCCAGCTTGCCATCGAGCACGATGGCGCCCTTGGCGCAGTCCGGCCAGTCGGCGAGCGGCTTGGAGACGTCAACGTCGCAGGGCTTGCCCGACTGCTCGATCCAGACGCCGGGACGCAGCTGTGGAACACCCGCTGTGTCGGACTTGGCGAACAGGGGCGTCTTGGTGACCACCATGTTGCAGCCGCCGAGCAGCAGCAGACCCAGGACGATGAGGAGTCGGCGCATGGCGATCGGCCTACCTCTGAGCGTCCCGGATCCAGCGCGAATCGCTGCGCGCCTGCGGCGCCCAGACTTCGCTGGCCTTGGCGGCGTTGCGCAGCGCGGCGACCGACCTGGTGGTGCAGACCGCATCGCCCGGCTTCATCTCTATCCCTGGCAAGGGCTTCAGCGTGGCGGGCGCGGCATCGTTGCCGTCCTTGTCCTTCGGCGGCGGCGGTCCGCATTGGATCGGCCACAAGGTGAAGGCGGTGATACGGCCCTGGTCGTCGAACTTGGTCGGCCGCACGGCGCCGTAGCCGTAGGGCCGCGAATGCGAGGCGCCGGACGAGGCGGAGGCCGTCGCATCGCCGCTGGCGCTGGCGCTGCCCTGGACCGAGAGGTCGACGTCGACCTGTAGCTGCATGATTCGCGGATCGCCGGGGGCGAGGACGAACGGCGTGTCCTCCAGCCGGTCAGCCGGCGCGCCCGCCTTATGGCCCTTGAGGTTGCCGGGCGTGACCAGGCCGCCGCCGGCGCAGTCGGGCCATTCGGTAAACGGGCGGCTTTCGTCGAACTTGCAGTCGGCCTGCTTGAAGAAGAGCCAGACGCCTGGCCGCAGGTTCGCCGCCCCGGCGGCGTCCGCCTGGGTGAACAGCGGGTCCTTGGTCATCACGACGTTGCACGCGCCGAGTAGCGCGAAGCTGGCGACGACCAGGGCGAGGCGGCGCGGCTTTGCCGTCACGGGCTACCCGGCGCGATCCACGCGACCTCGGTCAGGGCCGAACGATCCCGCAGCGCCAGCTCGGCGGCCGCCCGCACGGTCTCGACGCTCTCGAGATCGCAGCCGTTCAGCGCCGGCTTAAGGACGATGCCGCCGTCCTTCGGCTTGGGGCAGGCGACAGCCGCGCCGATGGCCCCAACCAGCCGGCCGCGGTCGTCCTCGGCCAGATCGGTCAGCGCCAGGAACAGATAGCCGTCCTTCTCGGTCCCGACCTGGGCGATCAGCGGCTCGCCGGCGGTGAGGCTGACGTCGGCCGCGTAGCTGACGTCGTGGATCGCGCGTCTGCCGCTGTTGGCGGCCAAGAGCACGGTCGCCTTGTCGCCGCTGATCCAGAACGGCGAGGCGCAGTGGGGCCAGGCGTGGATGTCCGCGGCGCTGGGCTTGGCGCAGCCCGGATCGAGCATCGCCCAGAGGCCCTCGGCCGGCCTCGGCGCCACTGGCGGGGGCGGGGGAATCAGCACCACCAGCGTTGGCGCATGGTGATGTGCGAACCGCGCGCAGGCGCCCAGTCCAACCATCAGTGCGACAACGAGAAAGCGGCGCAGCAAGCGTTCCCTCCAGCCCGTATCTATATATCGCCGAGATAGACGGCTTGCAGCTCAAAATGACGTATAGGCAAAGTTCTGCCCCCGCCAGCGGCGCCGCCTAGTAAGCTTGTTAAGCCTTTTCATTCACTGATCTCAGCTCAGTGGGAGCCCGCTCGGTGCCGATGCACGCATCACAGCTCGAAGCCGAACTGCGCGCGGCCTTTCCCGACGCCGAGATCGTGATCGAAGATCTGGCCGGCGACGGCGACCACTATCGCGCGAAAATCACCTCGGCGACCTTTGCCGGCGTGACCCGCGTGCGTCAGCATCAACTGGTCTATGCGGCGCTGAAGGGCAAGGTGGGCGGCGTGCTGCACGCCCTGGCGCTCGAGACCGGCCCACCCGCGAACACCTAGATGCGCTACCGTCCCTTTGGCCGCACCGGCATCGCCGTCTCTGCGTTTTCCCTCATGCTCAACGGCGAAGGCGACCGCCGCAAGGCGAGCGATTGGCTGGCGATCATCCACGGCGCGCTCGAACACGGCGTCAACGCCTTCGAAATCAGCCGGCCTTCCCCGGCCCTGTTGAGCGGCCTCGCCGACGGAATCGCCGCGGTCCGGCGAGCGCTGCTGTTCGTATCGTTGCGCGTCGACCCGAACATACGCGGCCGCCAGATCGACGGCTGGGTCAGCGAAGTGATCGCCGCCGGCGGCCTGGGCGTGATCGACCTTTACACCATCGACGCGGCGTCGCCCGAGTTCGAGGAGGCGCTGGTCGCCGGGCTCCGGCTGAAGGACCTGAACCTGGTGCGGCGCCTCGCCGTCGCAGGTCCCGGCGAGCTGCTGGTCGATCATGTCGAGGACCCGTTGTTCGACGCCCTGGTCATGCCGTTCGGCCTGATGTCCGGCTGGCGAGACCGCAATCTCGTGCGCACGGCGCTGGCGCGGCAGATGGGGGTGATGTCGTACGACCCCTACCCCGCCCAGCTCGACCAGATGGTTGCCGACGACAAGAAGCCGGTCAAAACCGGCTGGTTCAAGCGCCCCGAACCGCTGGCCACCTCCGGCTCCCACGCCTTCCTGCAGTCCACGCCGGGCTGGACCGCCGAGCAGATCTGCATGGCGCACGCCTTGACCGAGCCGGCCATCACCACGGTGCAGATGCCGGTCAAGAACCTCGACCACCTCGTCGACCTCGCCGCGGTGCCGGAACGCAACCTGCCGGCGCAGATCAGCGCCCAGATCGAAATGTCGCACTTCACGGCGGAGCGGACGGCGCGTACGAGGGACGGGGACAAGCGTCGCGCTTGACCCGCGCGCCCACGCTCCCTAGCTCTTGGGCAAAGGGTCAACTGCCCACCTGATAGAAAGAGGCTATCGCTCATGAGCGACGTCGCCGAAGCCAACGTTATCCACGACTTTATCGCCAAGGCGATCGCCGACCATCCGGTTGTGCTGTTCATGAAAGGCGTGCCCGACAGCCCACAGTGCGGTTTCTCGGCGATCTGCGTGCAGATCCTCGACCACCTCGGCGTCGACTTCGTCGGCGTCAATGTGCTGCAGAGCGACGACCTGCGTCAGGGCGTCAAGAGCTTCTCGGATTGGCCGACCATCCCGCAGCTCTATGTGAAGGGCGAGTTCGTTGGCGGCGCGGACATCGTGCGCGAGATGTTCCAGTCAGGCGAGCTGAAGCCCTTGCTGACCGAGAAAGGCGTGCTCGCCGCTTAGAAAGGTCAGAGCCGCCGCGCGCCCAAACACGCTTTTTTAGCGCGGCGCAACCGATAACAGCTCCGATGCGGGCCCTGGCTGCCGAGACCAAGATGCGCGTGGCGCTGGCGTTCGGCGCCTTCGCGCTGGCCTATGGGCTGTCGGCCGCGCGAATCGGCCACGGCGCGCCCGACTTCTATGTGTTCTGGACCGCGGCGCAGCACTGGCAGGCGCCTTACGATCCGGCGATCATCGCCAGGCTCGAGGCGGCGATCCACCTCGGCGGAACTTGGCCGTTCGCCTATCCACCGACCTTCCTGCTGTTCGTCTGGCCGTTCGCCCAGCTGCCGCTGACGATCGCCTATCCACTCTGGACCGGCCTCAGCTGCGGGCTGTTCTTCTTCGCTGCCGCGCACCTGATCCGTCCGACCTATGCGATCGCCGTGCTCGCCATCTGCCCGGTGGTGTTCTTCTCGGCCGAGCTTGGCCAGACTTCCCTGCTTATCGGTGCGACGATGATCGGGGCCTGGCTGATGCGCGACAGCCGCCCGGCGCTGGCCGGCGTGCTGCTGGGCTTGGCCGTCTGCATCAAGCCACAGGCGATGCTCCTGGCGCCGATCGTATTCTGGGGGCGTTGGCGTATGCTGGCCTGGATGATCGCCGCCGGCGTCGCCCTGGTCGCGGCCAGCCTGGTGTTCGGCTGGCGGCGCTGGGCGGAGTGGCCGCACGCGCTCGCGGTCTTCCGAGCGCTGGTGCCGGCCACGGACCGAATCAATCCGTCCGCCCTGATCGCCGCGCCCTGGTGGGCGGCCATCGCCGGCGTGTTCGGCCTTGGCCTGGCGCTGACCTCGCGGGACCTAGTCGGACTGGTCGGGGGCGCCATCTGCCTGACGCCCTACGCCCATGCCTACGACCTCGTCCCGCTGACACCACTGGCGGCGAGCTGGCTGTTCGAGCGCAAGGCGCACGGCTGGGGCCTCGCCGTCACCGGCGGCGCCCTGCTGGGGGGCCTGGTCGTGAGCCCCGCCGCGGCCCTCGCCTTCTTCGGCGCGGTCGCGGCGCTGAGATCGCGGATCGGCGGACGCGCGATCCTGAGCAGAACCGCGCCCGCCGCTACGACGACATTGAGCCCGTCGGCGTCAAATCAGGACGCGTAGAACTCGACCACCAGGTTCGGTTCCATCTTCACCGGATAGGGCACCTCGGCCAGCTCCGGCATGCGCAGGTACTTGGCGGTCATCGCCTTGGCGTCGACCTCCACGTAGTCCGGCGTATCGCGCTCGGCCAGCTGCAGCGCCTCCAGCACCAGCGCCATGTTGCGCGAGCGCTCGCGCACCTGGACCACATCGCCCACCTTGACGCGATAGGACGGGATATTGACCCGCTTGCCGTTGACCAGGATGTGGCCGTGGTTGACGAACTGGCGCGCGGCGAACGGCGTCGGCACGAATTTGGCGCGGTAGACGATGGCGTCTAGCCGGCTTTCCAGCAGCGCGATCAGGTTCTCCGAGGTGTTGCCCTTGCGGCGCGCGGCCTCGTTGTAGGTGCGGCTGAACTGCTTTTCGGTCAGGTTGCCGTAGTAGCCCTTCAGCTTCTGCTTGGCGCGCAGCTGGAGGCCGAAGTCGGAGACCTTGGACTTGCGGCGCTGGCCATGCTGGCCGGGGCCGTAGGAGCGGGAGTTGATCGGCGACTTGGGGCGGCCCCAGATGTTCTCGCCCATACGCCGGTCAAGTTTGTACTTCGCCGAATGGCGCTTTGACATGCTTGCATCTTTCACTTTGACGCGGTCCGGCCGCTCCCTAGCGGAGCGGCGATCTCAACGGCGGCGCACGCATCACCCGTAAGTCTTCGCGCCAGCGGGCGAGCCCGGCGGCGGAAGGGGCGCGTTATTGGCCGCGCGGGGTTGGAAAGTCAAGGCGGAGCGCCGGACGGTAGTGTCCTAATTTGATTTGGGTTCGAGAGAGGCGCTAGCGCGCACGTCGGCCACGAACTCCCCCACCAACGCCTTGTCCTGCGGGGTCGGATCGCCTCGCGCAATCGCGCTGATGCTCACCACGCCTTTGTCGAGGAGTTCGCTGTGCATGGCGCCCAGGTTGAGCGAACGGCTGTCTGCGGAGGCATTGAACTCCCCAGGCCCGAGGGACTCGCGTGCGAGCAAGAAATCCATCTGATGCCGTCGGGAGAACGCCCTCACAACCTCAATTGTCGGATCGATGCGAGCCTTATCGAATGCGACCTCTGTTTGATAAAATGGAGCCTTCTCGGTGATGACGTTGCGCTCGGAATCGTCGCAGCCCCCTAACACCGCGACCAGCAGGAGCGCTCCGACCAATCTCATGACAGCCGCGCCCGATGTTCCGCCACGATTGCGGCTCTCACCGCGTCCACTGGCGACCTGATCGCTCCTATGTGTAGCACGGCGAAGAACCGGCGCTTGTCGCTCCCCTCGATAGGCGAGGACCACGCATAAGCGCGGGTTGCGTTCGGGTTGCCGGCTAGGTCGAAGACGTGGACCACGCCTTCCCAGACCGGCGCACCGCCGAACGTCTCGCGGACGGGGACTGATTGGGCGAAGGTCGCGCGGCCGGCATGTTGGGCTTCGACCGCCCTACGTAATTCTTCGAAGCTCGCGTCGGTCATCTGGCACGGCCTATGTGAATTGAAGCCCCCACGTCTCTTTAGCTATTTCCGCCATCGCCGCCTGTCTCTCACGTATTTGATCCATTCCCCATTCGTCGTAATCAGCAACTTGACTCGTAATGCTGTAATACGACTCAGCGTAAGTCGCCCTCTTGTCTGCGAACGAAGCGTTTCCTAACTCTGTATTTTTGCTTGAGCGGAGGAGTACCATGTTTCCCAGCATGTTCTCAGCAGTCGCCGCGTCAAGCATCTCCTCGTCAGAGGCCAAATTGGCGTCAGGGTTGATCGCCAATACGTGGTCTAGATTGATCTGCATCTCATCTTCATTCGCCACATACTCAGGTTCGGTTTCACGCTTAAGCGTCTTATCCAAGGCGCGAAGGTAGTAACGACGCAGATAGGTTTTGGCGACCGTCGCGGTCGCGAAGGCGTTGGCGAACTCCAGGTCATTCGGCACGAACTCCTTCATCGCGTCGCGCAATTCGCGCGCCTTGGTGAATTCCTTGGTGCCGACAGACTTCGCGAGTTCCCCGTACCGCGTGTCGAGCGTTCCGCCTCGGCCCCCGCCAGCGATCATGAACCGCACGGACCATGCCACGAACAATTTGAAGGCCTTGTCTGTCTCTTCCGGAGTGAAATG
>Ga0302311_10002093_pt1 | contig 22905 bp, 17 predicted proteins | sample III_Palsa_N1_3_FD_200449 | JGI IMG/M metagenome (GOLD analysis project Ga0302311, IMG submission 200449) | Peat permafrost microbial communities from Stordalen Mire near Abisko, Sweden - III_Palsa_N1_3 | ecosystem: Environmental > Terrestrial > Soil > Palsa > Peat permafrost | place: Sweden... | reverse complement strand
GCGACGGTGATCTCGCGGATCAGCTTGGTGAATACCTTGGCGCGCTTGGCGTCCTCGGCACTCTTGCGACCTTCGATGGAGGGGCCTCTACCCATGACAATGCCTGCACTTGGATCAGGTGAACGAACCCAGAATTTTACCTGATTTCGGATCGCGTGCCGGAATTGCGGCAAGGACACGGGCAAGCCCCGCCACGACTCAATCGAGCTCGAAACGGCCCTGGCGCAGGAAACGTGCCGTTCGCTGGGCCACCTCGGCGGAAAACAGCAGGCCGGTATGGTTGGCCTCGACCACGCAATGGGCGGTCAGACCGGACAGGCGGGTTTCCTCTACCGTCACGGTGCCATCGTGCTCGCCTTCAAAATGGCCGAGCATGGCGCCGAGACCGAGCGGCATGCGGCCGGCGATCATGCCGACCTCGCGTGCGCCGTCCCAGCGTTCGAAACCCTGTTGCAACAATTCACGGTTATGCCCCAGCAACACCGCACCGCCGCGGCCCCATGCAGCGAAGCCACGTGCAGCAGCGCTCCCCTTAACCGGCGAACCAAGACAGACGATGCGACCCGGTGGCAGCTCGCCGTCGAGACAGGCACGCAAGGCCAGCAGGCCGCCGAGGCTATGGCCGACCAGATGCACGGCATCCGCCTCCGCCGCCAATCCGTTCATGCGTGCCTGCAGCCGATCCAGGATGCGCTGCTGGGTGGCCGCCACGCTCAGGTAGTCGAAACGGTGTACGCGAAAACCCGCTTCGATCAACCGACGATGCAGCATGGATAGCGCGAAACCGCGCATCCACAAGCCGTGCAGCAGGATCACATGATCAGACATGAGACAAATGAAACCTGACGCGTAGTGGGAAAAACGACATCGCCGCCACCGGCAACCGCGTCCGCATGTACAACCTGACGCCGGACATGCCGGCGCACAGACTCACGTGCCTGACGCCTCGCCGCCCAGTACCTGCACATGCAGCTCCTTCAGCTGTACCGCCGCGATCGGCGACGGCGCATTGGTCATCAGATCCTGCGCGCTGGTGGTCTTGGGGAACGCGATCACGTCGCGGATCGACTCGGTACCGGCCATCAAGGCAGCAATACGGTCGATACCGAACGCGAGGCCACCATGCGGCGGCGCACCGAACTTGAGCGCCTTCAGCAGGAAACCGAACTTTGCATCGGCCTCGGCCGCGCCGATGCCAAGCAACTCGAACACCGTGCTCTGCATCTCCGGGCGATGGATACGGATCGAACCGCCGCCGATCTCGTTGCCGTTCAACACCATGTCATAGCCGCGGCTCACCGCGTTTTTCGGATCGGCGCGCAGCTGGGCGGCATCGTCCACCTTCGGCGCGGTGAACGGATGATGCAGGGCGACGTAGCGCTGCTCCTCCACATCGTATTCGAACATCGGGAAGTCGGTGACCCACAGCGGTTTCCAGCTGTTGTCCACCAGCCCGCGGTCCCTGGCGACCTTCAGGCGCAGCGCACCCATGAAGTCGGTCACGGCCTTCCACGTACCGGCACCGAAGAACACGATGTCGCCCGACTGGGCGCCCGTGGCCTTGAGCACGCCGTCCAGCGCCGCGTCGTCGAGGAACTTCGCTACCGGCGAGTTGATGCCTTCGCGGCCCTTGGCCAGATCCTCGACCTTCAGCCAGGCCAGACCCTTCGCGCCGTAACGCGACACGTATTCGGTCAGCCCGTCGATATCCTTGCGGCTCAGTGTGCTGCCACCCAGCACGCGCAGCGCGGCAACGCGGCCGTCCGCATCGTTGGCCGGCTCGGCAAACACCTTGAACTCGACATGCTTCACCGCCTCGGCGATGTCGACCAGCTCCAGCGCAATGCGCAAGTCAGGCTTGTCCGAACCGAAGCGACGCATCGCCTCGGCCCAGGTCATGCGCGGGAAGCTCGCATCGAGTTCCACGCCCTGCACTTCGCGGAACACGTGGCGGATCAACTCCTCCACGAAATCCTGCACGTCCTGCTCTTCGACGAAGGCGAATTCCAGATCGAGCTGGGTGAATTCCGGTTGGCGGTCGGCACGCAGGTCCTCGTCGCGGAAGCAGCGCGCGATCTGGTAGTAGCGGTCGAAGCCGGCCATCATCAGGATCTGCTTGAACAGCTGCGGTGACTGCGGCAGCGCGTAAAACTGGCCTGGGTGCACGCGGCTAGGCACCAGGTAGTCGCGCGCACCTTCCGGCGTGGCCTTGGTCAGGATTGGCGTCTCGACGTCCTGGAAACCGCGCTCGTCGAGATAACGGCGCAAGGTCTGCACCAGCTTGATGCGCTTGCGCATCATCGCCTGCATTTCCGGACGACGCAGATCGAGGTAGCGGTAGGTCATCCGCATGTCCTCGTTCGGGTTCTCGTGCAGCGCGAACGGCAGATCCTTCGCGGCGTTGAGGATTTCCACCGTATCGGCGAGCAGTTCGACCGTGCCGGTCTTCAGCTTGTCGTTGACGGCGATGCGCTTGCGCAGCGTGCCGGTGACACGCAGGCAGTACTCATTGCCGATCTCGTTCGCTACCGCAAAAGCTGCCGCGTTGTCGCGCTCGATCACCACCTGCGCCAGCCCTTCGTGATCACGCAGATCGACGAAGGCGACGTGGCTCTGCAGGCGCAGGGTGTTGACCCAGCCGCACAAGGTAACGGTCTGGCCGACCAGGGACTCGTCGATGAGGCCGCAGTAATGCGTGCGCATGCGCTTGAAACTCCGGGCCGCGAGGCGGCAAAACAGATGGAAAAGACCGCGAATCTTACCACCGCACCGCATCGCCGGGCTGCTGGCAGCTCCGGGGTCGCCGCCACTCAGTCGCTGCTGGCGGGTTTGCTGGCGGGTTTGCTGGCCGGCGCAGCTGGCGCCGCAGCCGGTGTCGCTGCAGCCGGCGCAGCGGCCGCACTCTCACTCGCAGCGGGCTTGTCGCTGCCTGCTCCGTCGGCCAGGTTCCGCTTCTTGTCGCCATCCTTCTTGAAATCGGTCTCGTACCAGCCACTACCGGCCAGACGGAACGAGGGCGCGCTGACTCGCCGCCGCAACTGCGGCGCATCGCAGGCCGGGCAGACCGAGGGATCCGTGTCGGACAATTTCTGCAGACGATCGAAGCGGTGACCGCAACCGCTGCATTCGAATTCGTAGATGGGCATGAAGACTCCAGACTGTTCAGCCAACAACAGGCTGGCAGCGGGCCATTATCGGCGCGTTCGTGCGGATTACAAAGTGCCATTCGTCGAGCGGTGCCGATCGCCGTATGCGGGCGACCTGAATTCGGAAGGCGTGTCGTTTGATAGCCGCTCCAATCGATTGGATATTCGATTTGGAAGTTAGGATATTCTATTTGGAAGTATGGACGTTTATACGTCTATTGATATTGACGCCATCTGACCAAGGCACTAGCCTGCAGTTGCTGCGCTGCAGCAACAGATAAACAGAATTGGGGATCTACCTTATGAGCATACGCATCACCCGTGTTCAGCCAACCAGGCTTTCCATCGCACTGCTGCTGGCGCTCGCCGCATCCGCCGTGGCCGCCCAGGACACGACGCCAGTGGCACCAGCGCCGGCAGCGACACCATCCGCGCCAACCAAGACCAAGGACCTGAGCGCGGTGATCGTCACCGGGACGCGCGCCAGCGACCGCACCGAAAGCAGCTCGCTGACGCCGATCGATGTGGTCTCGGCCAAGGTGCTGCAGCAGACCGGCACCAACGATCTGCCGACGGCACTCGCCCGCATCATCCCCTCGTTGAATTTCCCGCGCCCTTCCGCAGCCGATACGTCCGATACCCAGCGGCCCGCCCAGCTGCGCGGCCTTTCTCCCGATGAAGTGCTGGTACTGGTGGACGGCAAGCGCTGGCATCCGGGCGCCATGCTGTTGAACAACGGCGTGCTCGGCCGCGGTTCGCAGCCGGTCGACCTCAACACCATCCCCGTGTCCGCGATCGACCACATCGAGGTGCTGCGCGACGGCGCCTCGGCCCAGTACGGCTCGGACGCGATCGCCGGCGTGATCAACATCATCCTGAAGAAAGGTGCCGCGGGTGGCGACGTGGAGGTCACCGGCGGCCAGTACTCCGCCGGCGACGGCCGGCAGTGGCAGGGTTCGGCCAATTTCGGCATACCGCTCAGCGGCGACAAGGGCTGGATCCGCTTCACCCTGCAGTCCGGCAACGAGGACTACACCAACCGGGCCGGACCCAACAGCAATCCCGTGCCGTCCGCGGGCGCCTGGGAGGCGCTGGGCGTGAACTATCGTTATGGCGACCCGGCGGTGCACGACAGCAATGTCATGCTCAATGCGCAGTACGACATCACGCCCGATGTGCAGTTCTATGCATTCGGGCATTTCGGTCACCGCGACAGCACCTCGCCGGCCTTCTTCCGTTACGGCCTGAACAGCCCGAAGCCCAACAATCCGTTGATCGGTGACGTCTATCCGGACGGTTTCCTGCCCCTCGAGAACGCGAACTCGACCGACCAGTCGCTGGTGGCAGGCTTTCGCGGCACCCTCGACGGCTGGCGCTGGGACCTCAGCGGCAACTATGGCGGCAACCGTGTCTCCTACGAAACCCAGAACAGCCTCAACTACGCCTTTCTGAACGACTTCGGTTACACGCCGACCACGTTCGACGATGGCATCCTGCGTGACTCCCAGCAGGCACTCGACCTCGACATCGCCAAGGACGTATCGGTCGGCTGGCTGCCCAACCCGGTGACGGTGGCCTTCGGCGCGGAATACCTGCGCCAGTCCTACGGTATCGATGCGGGCGCGCTACCGTCATGGTACGTGGGGACATCCGGCGTTTCCGGTGGCGCCCAGGGCTTCGCCGGTTGGCAGCCGTTGAACGCGGGTTCATGGGCACGGCACGACGTGGCCGAGTACCTCGACCTGGAGACCAACCTCACCGACCGGCTGGGTGTCTCTGCAGCGGTCCGGCACGAGAACTATTCGGACTTCGGCGGCACCACTTCGGGCTCACTGGCCGCGCGCTTCGACTTCACCGACCGCTTCGCATTTCGTGCCAGTGCCTCGACCGGCTTCCGCGCACCGTCGCTGGCCCAGCAGTATTTCTCGCAGATCTCATCCCTGTATTACGGAGTGGGTAATTCGGCGAACCTGCCGCCCGGCATCTACAACTCGGGTCTCGTTCCCGTCAGCAGCCAGATCGGACGCTTGCTGGGTGCCGAACCGCTGAAACCGGAGAAGTCCGAAAACTTCACCGCCGGCGTGGTGTGGAATCCCATCGATCCGCTGAATCTGAGTGTCGACATCTACCAGATCGACATCCAGAACCGCATCGAACTGTCGGGCGCCATCTCAACCAGTGCACCCGCCGTGGTGAGCTACCTGCAAGCCAACGGCATCAACAACCTCGACTACAGCAGCATCGATTACTTCACCAACGCCGCCGATACGCGCACTCGCGGCGTCGATGTGGTGGCGACCTATCTCAGCGACCTGGGCAGTGCCGGCACCCTGTCGACGACGCTATCCGCCAACTACAACCAGAACGTGGTCACCCAGGTCAAACCCAATCCTGCAGTACTCAACGCCCTTGGGGTCAACTTCAACCGCCTCAGCCGCACCGACATCAAGGGGTTGATGGCCAATTCCACGCCACGCAGCAAGCTGATCCTCAGCGAGCAGTACAACATCGGCCACTGGGGATTCACCGGAACACTGACGCGCTACGGCAGCTATACCTCCTACGTGGCCGTCTACAATCCCGCAACGGGAGCCGTCGACCAGATCTACTCGCCGAAGTGGGTGCTCGACCTGGCGGCAGACTACAAGCTACAGAACTGGACGTTCTCGCTAGGTGTGGACAATGCGTTGAACACCTACCCGGACAAGACCATCTTTGCGAGCAGCAACAATGGCACGCTGCCCTACTCGGAATACTCGCCGTTCGGTTTCAACGGTGCCTATGTGTACGGAAAGGTGCGCTACAGCTGGTGATACCGCCAACGGCAAGCGTTGCAGAAAAATCCCGGCGAAAGCCGGGATTTTTCTTACTGCCGGATGAGGTCAACCCTGGTGAAATACCAGGTGGCCGCCCGCGGCATCGACCTTGATCATGGCGCCCGGCGCATAACGACCTTCGAGGATCTCCCGCGCCAGCGGATTCTCCAGCTGCTGCTGGATCGCCCGTTTTAGCGGCCGCGCCCCGTAGACCGGATCGAAACCGGTGTTGCCGAGCAAGGCCAGTGCGGCGTCGCTCACTTCCAGCTTCAACTGCCGCTCGGCCAGGCGCTTCTCCAGGTACGCCAGTTGGATCCTGGCGATCGCGCGGATCTGCGTCTTGTCGAGTGGACGGAACACCACGATCTCGTCGAGCCGATTGATGAACTCCGGGCGGAAGTGCGCCTGCACCACACCCATCACCGAGGCTTTCATCTGTGTGTAGTGCTCCTCGACATCGCCGTCCTCGCTGTTCTCGGAAGCTTCCTGGATCATCTGCGAGCCGAGGTTCGAGGTCATCACGATCACGGTGTTGCGGAAATCCACCGTGCGACCCTGGCCATCGGTGAGGCGGCCGTCGTCGAGTACTTGCAGCAGGATGTTGAACACGTCCGGGTGCGCCTTCTCCACCTCGTCGAGCAGGATCACGCTGTACGGCCGACGACGCACCGCCTCGGTCAGATAACCGCCTTCCTCGTAGCCGACGTAACCCGGCGGCGCGCCGACCAGCCGGCTCACCGAGTGCTTCTCCATGAACTCGCTCATGTCGATGCGCACCATCGCATCGGTGGTGTCGAACATGAATTCGGCCAGCGCCTTGCACAGCTCGGTCTTGCCCACGCCGGTGGGGCCGAGGAACAGGAACGATCCGTTCGGCCGGTTCGGATCGGACAGCCCTGCACGGGCACGGCGGATCGCATCGGATACCGCGCGCACTGCCTCGTCCTGACCGACCACGCGCTTGTGCAGGTCGTCTTCCATGTGCAGCAGCTTTTCGCGCTCGCCTTCGAGCATCTTGGCAACGGGAATCCCGGTCCAGCGCGCCACGACTTCGGCAATCTCCTCGGCGGTGACGCGGGTCTGCACCAGCTTGAAATCCTGCTGCTCGGCGGCCTGCGCGGCGGCCAGCTGCTTTTCCAGTTCCGGCAGCTTGCCGTACTGGATCTCGCTCATCCTGGCGTAATCCTGCCGGCGTTGCGCCGCTTCCAGTTCCTGCCGTGCCTGCTCGATCTGCTCCTTCACCTTGGTCGTGCCCTGCAGCGCGGCCTTCTCGGATTTCCAGATCTCGTTGAGGTCGGAGAACTCGCGCTCCAGCTTTTCGATGTCGGTCTCCAGATCAGCGAGGCGCTGCTTCGATTCGCTGTCCTTCTCCTTCTTCAGCATCTCGCGCTGGATCTTCAGCTGGATCAGCCGACGCTCCAGCCGATCGAGCTCCTCCGGCTTGGAGTCGATCTCCATGCGGATGCGCGAGGCAGCCTCGTCCATCAGGTCGATCGCCTTGTCCGGCAGCTGGCGATCGGCGATGTAGCGATGCGACAGTGTGGCCGCCGCGACGATCGCCGGGTCGGTGATCTCGACGCCGTGATGCACCGCGTAGCGTTCCTTCAGCCCGCGCAGGATCGCGATGGTGTCTTCCACCGACGGCTCGCCCACGAACACTTTCTGGAAGCGGCGCTCCAGCGCGGCATCTTTCTCGATGTACTTGCGGTACTCGTCCAGCGTGGTGGCGCCGATACAGTGCAGTTCGCCGCGCGCCAGCGCCGGCTTGAGCATGTTGCCGGCATCCATCGCGCCATCGGCCTTGCCGGCGCCAACCACCGTGTGCAACTCGTCGATGAACAGGATCACCCGGCCTTCCTGCTTGGCCAGATCGTTCAACACGGCCTTCAGGCGCTCCTCGAACTCACCACGGAACTTCGCGCCGGCGATCAGCGCACCCATGTCCAGCGACAGCACGCGACGGCCGCGCAGGCCCTCGGGTACCTCGCCATTGATGATGCGCTGGGCCAGCCCTTCGACGATCGCGGTCTTGCCCACGCCGGGCTCGCCGATCAGCACCGGATTGTTCTTGGTGCGCCGCTGCAGCACCTGGATCGTGCGGCGGATCTCCTCGTCGCGACCGATCACCGGATCGAGCTTGCCGGACTCGGCGCGCGCGGTCAGGTCGATGCAGTATTTCTCCAGCGCCTGACGCTGCTCCTCGGCGTTCTCGCTCTGCACCTTCTCGCCGCCGCGCAGCTTCTCGATCGCCGCTTCGAGATTCGGCTTGGTCGCACCCGCCGCCTTCAGCGCCGCGCCCAGCTCGCCCTTGTCATCCAGCGCTGCCAATACGAACAGCTCGCTGGCAATGAACTGGTCGCCACGCTGCTGTGCCAGCTTGTCAGTGAGGTTGAGCAACCGGGTCAGCTCGTTGCCCGCATGGATGTTGCCTTCCTGCCCGCTGACCTTCGGCAGCCGTTCCAGCATGTCGTTGACGCGCTGCTGCAGCGCCGGCACGTTGACCTGCGCCTGGGTCAGCAACGGCCCGGTCGAGCCGCCCTGCTGGTTGAGCAACGCCGCCATCGCATGGGCCGGCTCCAGCATGTTGTTGTCGCGGCCCACGGCCAGCGATTGCGCGTCGGCCAGTGCCTGCTGGAAACGCGAGGTGAGTTTGTCCATCCGCATATCGAGATCCCCTGCAAGAGGTGAAAGGATTTGGCGGACTCGCCGCCACTGGCCGCAAAGATGCGGACTGCGACGGACGATTCAAGCAAAGAGCATGACGACGCCGCGTCAAGATTCCGGCTGGCAGTCAGCTGTCGGCCAGCCAGATCAGGCTGGCGAAGCGGCCGCTGCGCGCGCCATCGCGGCGGTACGAATAGAACCGTGCATCGCTGAACGTATCGAAGCCACCGCCGTGGATTCGCGTCACGCCCGCTGCGGCCAGCCGCTGCCGCGCCAGTCCCGCCAGATCGCACAGCCAATGCCCTGGCCGCGTCGGCACAAAACTGTCCACCGCTGCCTCATCCGATGCCACAAACGCAGCACGCACCTCTTCGCCCACTTCGTACGAGCCTGCACCAATGCATGGCCCAAGCCATGCCAGCAGCCGCTCGCGCGGCGAATGCAACTGGGTCAGCGTCGCTTCCAACACGCCGGCAGCGAGGCCGCGCCAGCCGGCATGCGCGACGCCAATCTCGCTGCCATCGTCAGCACAGAACAGCACCGGCAGGCAATCAGCGGTGAGGATCGACAGTACCGTGCCAGGGATGTGCGAAACCGCCGCATCCGCCTGCGGTTTGTCCGGACTGGGCAACGGCCCCAGCTCGGCCACGTTGATGCCATGCACCTGGCGCAACCAGCGCGGCGCCGCCGGCAACCCCAGCGCCTGCTGCAGCGCGCTGCGATTGATCGCCACCGCATCGGTCGTGTCACCGCTGCTCTGGCCCAGATTGAAACGCTCGAACGGTGGCGCCGAGATGCCCGGCCCGTGGCGGGTGGTAATCGCCGCATGGACACGCGATGGGGCCGGCCAGTCGGGGAAGATCCAGGTGTCAGTCATGGGTTCCGGGGGATCGTGGCGCAGGAGTCCCGCAGCTTAAACGAAGCTCGCCGAAAGGCGGGCTCCTTCTGCCTTCAAACTCAGTAGTGATCCGATCCGTGCTCAAGCAGATCCGCGCGTAGCGCCTCGATCAGCGCCAGTTGGTCGCCCGGCCGCTCGGCGCTGAACGACAACGCCTCACCGCTGATGGGATGGATGAACGACAGCTTCTCGGCATGCAGGGCCTGTCGACGGAAGCCGCGCAGCGTGGCGATCAGCTCCGCGCTGGCGCCCTTGGGAAGCTTCAGGCCGCCGCCGTACAACGGGTCGCCGATCAACGGATGGTTGATATGCGCCAGATGCACGCGGATCTGATGGGTACGGCCGGTTTCCAGCTGGCATTGCAGCAGACTGTGCGCACGAAAGCGCTCACGCAGGCGGTAATGGGTCACCGCACGCTTGCCGTCCTCCTCGTCGCGCACCGCCTGACGCAGCCGGTCGCCCATGCTGCGGCCGATCGGCTCATCCACCGTGCCGCCGGCCACCATCGTGCCCAGCACCACGGCCTCGTATTGCCGCTCCACCTCGTGCTGCGACAGCAGGTCGACCAGCGCGGTATACGTCGGCAGTGTCTTGGCCACCACCATCAGGCCCGAAGTGTCCTTGTCCAGCCGGTGCACGATGCCGGCACGTGGCAGCTCGGCGAGCTTCGGATCGTGATGCAGCAACGCGTTGAGCAGGGTACCCGCCGGATTGCCGGCGCCCGGATGCACCACCAGCCCGGCCGGCTTGTCCAGCACCAGCAGGTGCTCATCCTCGTGCACGATGGTCAGTGCAATATCCTCCGGCGTGCTGGTCACCTCGTTTTCCAGCTCGACCTGCAGCCGCACCTGTTCACCACCGCGCAACAGCTGGCGCGGCGGCGCCACTACGCCATCCAGGGTCACCGCACCGGACTTGACCCAGCCGCTGAGCCGCGAACGCGAATAGTCGGGGAACATCTCGGCCAAAGCCTGGTCGAACCTGCGTCCAGCTGCGCCCAGCGGTACCGTTGCCTCATGCCGGATGGTGGTCATGCCGGCATCCGCGGGCGGTGGCCGGTTTCGGCTATCATTCCTTTTCGATCAAACATCTGAATCCTGTCCTCATGCGTGTAATCAAGTTGCCGATGTCCAAATTGCCTGCCCTGAAGATACTCGCCGTACTCGCGCTCGCCGTGTCGGTAGGCGCCTGCTCAAGGTTCGGCTCCAAGCGCGCCACCGACGATAACCTGTCGCTGGAAGCGCTTTACAGCAAGGCGCACACCTCGCTGGAGAACGCCGACTATTCTGCAGCCAGCAGGAGCTACCAGCGCCTGATCGCACGCTTCCCGTCAGGCGCGTACCACGAGCAGGCCCAGCTCGATCTGGCCTATTCCCAGTACAAGGACAACCAGCCGGATGATGCGCTGTCGACCATCAACAGCTTCATCAAGACGAATCCGACCAACAAACACGTCGATTATGCCTATTACCTGCGCGGTCTGATCAATTTCGATCGCACCAGCGGCTTTATCGAGCGCCACACCAAACACAGCAGCAGCCAGTCCCGGAAGGATCAAGGCTACAACCTGCAGTCGTTCGACGACTTTTCCGAACTGTCGCGCCGCTTCCCGGATAGCGCGTATACCGCCGATGCACGCCAGCGCATGATCTACCTGCGCAACGTACTGGCCCAGTACGAGATCAACGTGGCCGAGTTCTATCTGCGCAACAAAGCCTATGTCGCCTCGGCCGATCGCGCGCAGTATGTGGTCGAGCATTATCAACAGGCACCGCAGACCGGCGACGCGCTGGCCATCCTGAGCCGCAGCTACCTGGCGCTGGGCCACAAGGAACTGGCCGACCAGACCCGCCAGGTGCTGGCGCTGAACTATCCAGACCATCCCTATCTGACCGATGCCAAGTGGCCGCATGCACCGTCCACATTGCGCAAGATGGTGCCGTTCTCCGGGCATCACTGAGTCACTGCCAATCAGGGTATTCAAGCCGGCGAGCGATCGCCGGCTTTTTTGTGCGCGGCTTTTCGGCACCGGCATACGCATCGGGCGGCACCTTTGGTAGCGTGCGCGCATCCCATCACGCCGGCCGGTTTTCAACCGGTCACTGCGACAACGCGCCATCTGTTGCGCATCCGGCTGCCCACTATCCTTGCAACCCTAGACCGACATCCAGAGTATCCCTTGAAAGTCACACCACTCAGCCTGTGTGCCGTCGTGTTTGCCCTGTCCTGCAGCCGGTTGCTGGCAGCCGATCCCGCTTCGGCGACAACAACATTGGCACCCGTGTCGGTGCATGCCAGCGATACCAACGTGACCGAAACGCCAAGCGTGCAGGTACACGTGACCCGCAAGCAGTTGCAGCAGCAGAATGTCACCAGCAGCGCCGATGCCTTGAAGTACGCGCCGAACATGATCGTGCGTGCACGCTACATCGGCGATCCGAATGCAGTGATCAGCGGGCGCAACGCCGGCACCCTGCAGAGTGCGCGCAGCCTGGTCTATGCCGACGGCCTGCTGCTGTCCAACCTGATGACCAACGGCTACAACGGCGCACCGCGCTGGGGCATGGTGGCGCCAGAGGAAATCGGTGCCGTGGACATCATGTACGGGCCGTATTCCGCGCTCTATCCAGGTAACTCGCTGGGCACCACGGTGCTGATCCACACCGTGCTGCCACAACGGCTGGTCGCCAGCGTCAGCACGCAGTTCTTCAGCCAGGACTACCACGACGCCTATGGCGCGGATGGCCATTACAACGGTAGCCAGATCGCCGCCACGCTGGGCAACAAGCAGGGCCGCTGGAGCTGGCTGCTGGAACTGAGTCGACTGGACAACGACAGCCAGCCACTGCAATACGCCACCGCCACCGCCGGAGGCAACGCCGCAGCGGCGATACCGGTGGAAGGGGCCACGCTGGATCGCAACCCGAACGGCACGCCACGGCTGGTCTATGGTGCCAACAGCATCGAGCACACCGTGCAGACCCAGGCCAAGCTGAAACTCGGCGTGGACATCACCGACCACATCGCGGCGCTATTCACGCTCGGCTCGTGGCATGACGAAGCCGAGGATCGCACCCGCAGCCTGATCCGTGATGGCAGCGGCCAGCCGGTCAGCAGCGGAGTCATCAGCGCCGACAACCAGATCTGGACACTGCCACCCAGCGGCCTGGCGCCCACCTCCAGCATCGATACGCACATCCTGTATGGCGCCGAGTTGAATGGTCATCTCGACAACGGCTGGCACTGGACCGCCGTGGCCAGTGATTACGATTTCCTGCACTCGCGGGCGGCTACCGCGAATCTGGCCGAGCCCGGTGCCCCGGTCGGCGGCCCTGGCACGATCGCCGACATGAGTGGCTCCGGCTGGAGCACTTTCGATCTGCGCAGCTCGGGCCCGCTCGGCGATCAAAACATGCTGTATGCCGGTGTACATGGCGATCGTTACGTGCTGAATACCCAGGTACGCAATGCGAGCGACTGGCTCGGTGATGCCGACGGTACCCAGGTCAGCGCATTCGCCGGACGCACCCAGACCCGTGCGGCCTACCTGCAGGACGTGTGGAGCTTCGCACCCGCCTGGGCGCTGATGGTCGGTGGGCGCCTGGAACAATGGCGTGCGTACGGTGGCCTGCTCGCGAATACCAGCAGCACGCTGCGCTACACGGATCGCCAGCGCACCGACTTTTCGCCGAAGACATCGCTGAGCTGGGATTTTGCCGACGACTGGCAGCTGCGGCTGGCCCACGGCAAGGCGGTGCGTTACCCGACCGTGGCCGAGTTGTTCCAGGGCACGATCTCGGCCAACGCCATCGTCAACAACAATCCCGATCTGAAGCCGGAGATCGACGAATCCACCGACCTCACGCTCAACCGCCAGCTGGCCAATGGCCACTGGCGCGTCTCGCTGTTCCAGGACCGGATCGCCAATGCGCTGTACTCGCAGACCGACATCACGGTCACACCCACGGTCACCAGCGTGCAGAACATCGCTGCGATGCGCGTGCGTGGCATCGAGGGCGAGTTCGGCCTGACGGATGTCTGGACGCCCGGACTCGATCTTTCGGGCAGCCTCGCCTTCAACGACGCCAGGACCCTGGACGATCGTCAGTACCCACTCGCCAACGGCAAATATTTCCCGCGCATCCCGAAGGTCCGCGCCAGCCTGCTTGCCGACTACCGCTTCTCGCCGCAGTGGGACGTCTCACTCGGCATCCGCCATTCCGGTCGCCAGTACAGCACGCTCAACAATAGCGACTTCGTCGATACCTACGGCGCAGTGAGCAGCTTCACCGTGGCGGATGCCAAGCTGCGCTGGCGCTTCGCGACGCAATGGACGGCATCGCTGGGTGTCGACAACCTCACCAACGAGCATTACTGGGTCTACCATCCCTATGCCGGCCGCACCGTATTCGGCCAGCTGCGCTGGGATCTGTGAAAAGTCGCTCCGCAAGACATGCACTGCTCCCTCCCCTGCATGCAGGGGAGGGCTGGGGTGGGGTCGCTCTTGATCGAAAAATCAAAAGCCTCATCCCTTCCTCCCGAAAAGGGGATTCCCTTCGGTCACAACCTCTCCCTGTCCGCAGGGGGAGGAGCAAGAATCGGAGCTACGAGGAACCACCATGCCCCGCCTGCTGATCACCGTGCTTTACCTAGTGTCGTGTGCACTGTTTGCCCATGACGACATGGCATCGATGCACATGCCCAAGGGCCCGCAGCTCGGCGCCAGTGCGGCATTCGATGCACACGGCCGGCTGTGGCTGGTCGATGCGGCCAATGGCCATGTTCGACTGCGCCACTCGGATGACTTCGGCAAGACGCTCAGCGCGCCGATCGAGGTGAACGCCCAGGCCGAGCCGATCTACGACAGCGCCGAGAACCGGCCGAAGATCGCGTTCGGTCCGCACGACGAGTTGTACGTGAGCTGGTCGCAGCCACGCGCGAAACCGTATACCGGCTTCGTACGTTTCGCTCGTTCGCTCGATGGTGGCGCGCATTTCTCCGCTCCCATCACCGTGCACCATGACCGCGCCGAGATCACCCATCGCTTCGACACGCTGGCGGTCGACGGCCACGGCCGCGTGGTGATCGCCTGGATCGACAAGCGCGACCTCGAGGCTGCGCATGCGAAGGGTGAGCGCTACCTCGGCGCCGCCGTGTACTACAGCTGGTCGGAGGACGAGGGCCGCAGCTTCGTGCCCGAACGCAAGCTGATCGACCAGAGCTGCGAGTGCTGCCGCCTCGCCATCGCGCGCACACCGCAGGGTGACGTGGCTGTCTTCTTCCGCAGCATCTTCGGCGACAACATTCGCGATCATGCCTACGCCGTGCTGCATACGGACGGCCAACCCAGTCACGCCGAACGCGCCACCTTCAACCAGTGGCAGATCGCCGCCTGCCCGGAACATGGCCCCGGCCTCGCCATCGGTGCCGACGGCACGCGCCACGCGGTGTGGTACGAGTCCAAAGACAAGCCGACCATCTGGTACGGCCAGCTCGATCCCGGCCATCCGCCGCAACACGCACTGGTGATCGCCAACGCCGGCGCCAGCCACGCCGACGTGGCCGTGCATGACAAGACGGTGTGGATCACGTGGAATCAGGTCAGCGCCAATGGCTATGCCCTGATGCTGCGACGCTCGCTCGACAACGGCGTGCATTTCGATGCAGCCCGCGAAATCGCCCAGAGCGTTGATGCAGTCGGCTCGCCGCAGCTGCTGCAGAAACGGGGCCGCGCGTTCGTGGGGTGGAATACCGCGGATGGTTTCCGCCTGATCCCGCTGGATGCTCCGTGATGAAACGCCTGCTGCTTGCGTTCATCTGCCTGCTGCCCGTAGCCGCCTTCGCCGGCTCGCTGCAACCGTTGACGGCGACCGAGGTGCCCACTCTGTTGCTGCCACCGCCGCACGGCGAACGGATCATCGCCCTGTGGTCGCTGGACTGTGCCTATTGCGAACCGAACCTCGAAGCCCTGGCCGCGCTGCAGCGCGCGCATCCGCATGACATCGAGCTACTGGTGGTCGCCACCGACAGCATCAAACAGCGCGATGCGGTCGAAACACGCCTGCGCCAGATGAAGCTGAGCGGATATCCAACCCGCGCTTACGCCGAAGCTTCGCCCGAGAGGATCAACTTCCTGCTCGACCCGAACTGGGGCGGCGAGACCCCACGCGTGCTGGTGATCCGCGTGGACGGCAGCCGGCTTGGCATCAGCGGCAAGTTGACGTCGGTAGAGCTGCAGAAGCTGCTGTAGGAGCTGCTTTTTGTGGGAGCGGCTTCAGCCGCGATGCTCTTGATTGATCCAAGGCGAGAGCATCGCGACTGAAGCCGCTCCCACTATCAGGTCCAGCGTTACGGCTGCGCCGTGCTATCGGCTGGTACCGGTGGCTCGGCAATACCGTCGTCCTCATCGCCATAGATCGCCACGTGCGCTACGCCATCGGCACCGATCCATCCGCGGTACATGCCGTCGGTATTGAACGGAATCGCGATATGGCCATCCGCATCCAGTGCGATCGCGCCGCCGTTGCCACCCATTGAGGGAATTTCCTCGTTGATCACCTGGGCAGCGGCGCGATTCAGCGGCACGCGCATCTGGGTCACCATCATGCAGATCTCGTGCGCGGCGACGGTGCGGATGTAGTACTCGCCCCAGCCGGTACCGGATACCGCACAGCCGGAATTCGCATAGGTGCCGGCGCCAATGATCGGCGAATCGCCGATGCGGCCCCAGCGCTTGTCGGTCATGCCGCCGGTGGAGGTGCCAGCGGCGAGATGACCTTCGACATCCAGCGCTACCGCGCCCACCGTGCCGAAATGCTTGGCCGTCTCCACATCGGCATGTGGTTGCTTCGCCGCGTCTTCCTTCAAGGCTTTCTGCAGCTGCTGCCAGCGTTCCTCGGTGCGGAAGTAAGAGGGATCGACCAGGGTAATGCCCTGCTCCCTAGCAAACTCCTCGGCACCGTCGCCGGCCAACATCACATGCGGCGAATGCTCCATCACGGCACGCGCCAGCAGAATCGGATTCTTCACCCGCTGCAGGTCGGCCACGGAACCGGCGCGCAGGGTATTGCCGTCCATGATCGCCGCATCCATTTCGTTCTTGCCATCGTGGGTGAACACCGAGCCCTTGCCGGCGTTGAAGTTCGGATCGTCCTCCAGCACGGTAATCGCCGTCGTCACTGCATCCAGCGCAGGCTTGCCCGCCTTGAGCTGGGCGTACCCGTTCTGCAACGCCAGCGTCAGCGCCGCGCGCACAGCCTTTTCCTTGGCCGGCGTCATCTCGTGCTTGACCACGCCGGCACCGCCGTGAATCACCAGCACAGGCGAGACAGCAGCGTGGCTCATGGTGGCTATTCCCAAGCTGGCGAGAACAACGAACAATTGGAACGGCTTCACTTCACTCTCCCAATCGCGATGGGATGAGTATAGCCAGCCTCATCGGTCACTTTGGCTCGAAATGCACCCTGTTGCCGTCGAACACGGCCATCTTGCCGCCAACATCGGCGATCAGCTGCAAGGCAAGTTCGGCAGGTATTTGTTCGAAGTTCAATGTGACAAGACGGTTATCCAATGCTTCCGGATTGACCAAGGTGAGTCCCGCCTTGGATGCTATGGATTCCGCTGTCGCACGCGCGGGCTGGTCCTTGACATACTCGTTGTTCAGCATAAGACGGGAAGCCGTCTCGGTGGTGGCGGTGCGCGCCGGGCACCCAGCCAGTGGTGTCACGTCGAAGGCGTACCGATTCTTGCCATCCTGCCCCTCGATGTAGGTATGCACGGGCTCGCCGAGGATTGCGTGCAACTGGAGGTGAAGCGGTCCGCTGCCGGCTTCCATCATGGCCAGATCGATACGCACCCGGTTGTCGCCATCGGGTACCGTGGTGGCGTCAATCTTCCAGCCGTGGGTAGCCGCGCTTCCGCTTTCGCCGGGCGCCATGCACAGCGCAAGAGTCGTTCGATCGGCATGGCTGCGATGGGCGTCATCGGTGGTCGATGCGACCATCATGTCCAACTGGTATTCGCTGGCGGCAGGTTTTGACGCCGTTGCCAAAGGCTGGCCCGAAGTAGCGCTGGCAGCATATACGGAGCCCACCACTGCACTGGCGAGGACGAGACCAGTGATCATTCCTGTGCTGCGCCTCAGACGGCTGGGCGGGGTTAGCTTCAACATGGCAATACGCTCCGTGAGTGGATGACGAGGTGACCAGGGGCAGCCCACCGGCAGCGCGAACAGCGCCGACTGGGTTTTCAACATTGCCTTGGCATAATTGCGGCGCTGCTCGCCGTGTTCACGAAGCACAGCGGCGTCACAGGCCAGCTCCTGGTCGTGGCGCAACGTACCGAGCGCCCACCACGCCAGCGGATGGAACCAGAACATGGCAGCGGTGGCCTGTGCGAACAGGCACCACCAACCATCGCGACGACGCGCATGCATGGCCTCATGAGCGAGGATCAGCGCCCGTTCGGTGGCGTCGTAGCGATGTTCGAAATCGGCAGGCAACACGATGCGGGTTCGCCAGGCGCCGACCAGTGCTGGTCCGACATCCGCGTTGACCGCACGCAGCACCGGCCAGCGCGACGGCACGTCAACCATCGGCATGGCGCCAAGCAAGCGGTTGCGGTAACGCCACTGCGCCAACACAGCCAACGCCAAAGTCAGCATCACGCCTGCGCACCAGATCAGTACGGCACAGATGCGCCAGCCAGCACCGACCGAACCACTGGCATGGGATGGCAGCACACTGGCCACCGAGGTGATCATGTATACCAAGGGCGGCAGCGCAGCGAGGTTCGCGCTGGTGCCATGCGGCCACTGACTCGCCAGCATCGCCAGTGGCGGCAGCAGCCACAGCTGGAACGTGCGTTCGGTGCCGAACAGGTGGCGGCACGGCTTGCGCAGCGCGGCCACCACCAGCACCGCTGCGGTGAACGCAAGCAGCAGCAACCAGCCGTGGCCAATCCAGTCGATGCCGGTCAGCTCAATGCTGTTCATCGTCGAGCTCCTGCAGCAGCTTCCTCAGTTCGGCGATGTCCTTCTTCGACAGCTTGCGCTGCTCGGAGAAGTGCGCAACCAGTGGTGCCACGCGTCCACCGAACAGGCGATCGAGCAGACCCTTGCTCTCCTGCTGGACGTACTGCTCACGGGTGAGCCGCGGCGTGTACAGGTAGCGGCGACCATCGCGCTCGGCATGTACGGCTTTTTTCCGGAGCAGGCGATTGAGCAGGGATTTCACCGTGCCCTCCTGCCAGTCCTGTGCTGGACCGACCTCGGCGAGGATATCCTCGGCAGTGCGTGGCGCCTCGCGCCACAGCACATCCATCACTACCGCTTCGGCTTCGCTGATTGCCATGAGTCACCGTTTACACGTGTAAGTGAATCGATGTTTACACGCGTAAATGATCGCGTCAAGTCTCGCTTTTCTGGCGTGAAATCGGGCCTGCGACCTTGGTACAAGGCCGTACACAGGCAAACCGTCGTATCCTTGGCAGCTGACTCTCCCTGCAGGAAGGCATGGCAATGGACAAGGTTTACCCAAGCGCGGCGAAAGCCCTCGACGGCCTGCTGGTCGATGGTATGACGATCGCCGCTGGTGGTTTCGGCCTGTGCGGCATCCCCGAGAACCTGATCGGCGCATTGCTGGAAGCCGGTACCAAGGACCTGACCATCGTCGGCAACAACGCCGGCGTGGATGATTTCGGCATGGGCCCGTTGCTGAAGACGCATCAGGTGAAGTGCGTGTACGCGTCCTATGTAGGCGAGAACAAGGAGTTCGAGCGCCAGGTATTGGCCGGCGAGCTGGAGCTGCACCTGACTCCGCAGGGCACACTGGCCGAGAAGTTGCGCGCCGGCGGCGCCGGCATTCCCGGGTTCTATACGCGCACGGGCTTCGGCACCAAGCTGGCTGAAGGCAAGGAAACCAAGGTCTTCGGCGACAAGGAATACGTGCTGGAAGAGGCGATCCGCGCCGACCTGTCGATCGTCAAGGCGTGGAAGGGCGATGCCCACGGCAACCTGGTGTTCCACGAAACCGCGCGCAACTTCAATCCGATGATCGCCACCTGCGGCAAGATCTGCGTGGCTGAAGTCGAGGAGCTGGTACCAGTCGGCTCGATTGATCCCGATGGCGTGCATGTGCCGGGCATCTATGTCGACCGCATCGTGCAGGGCGTGAAGTACGAAAAACGCATCGAGTTCCGCACGATTGCCGGTGCCAATACCGGCAAGGAAAGTCCGGTACGCACGGCGATGGCACAGCGCGCCGCGAAGGAACTGCGGGACGGCTTCTACGTGAACCTCGGCATCGGCATCCCCACCCTGGTTGCCAACTTCATTCCGGAAGGCATCGACGTCACTTTGCAGTCGGAGAACGGCCTGCTCGGCATCGGCCCGTTCCCGACCGAAGACAAGATCGATCCCGACCTGATCAACGCCGGCAAGCAGACCATCACCACACTCCCCGGCTCGAGCTTTTTCTCCAGTGCGGAGTCGTTTGCGATGATCCGCGGCGGCCATATCGACCTGTCGATCCTCGGTGGCCTGGAAGTCTCCGCGCATGGCGATCTGGCGAACTGGATGGTACCGGGCAAGATGGTCAAGGGCCCCGGCGGCGCGATGGATCTGGTCAGCGGCGTCAAGCGCGTGGTGGTGCTGATGGAGCACAACGCGAAAGACGGCACACCCAAGATCAGGACCCAATGCGAACTGCCACTGACCGGCAAGCAGGTGGTCGACTTGATCATCACCGACCTGTGCGTGTTCGAGGTGGCCAAGGGCCAAGGGCTGACCCTGATCGAACTCAACGACGGCGTCACTCTGGATGAGGTGAAGGCGAAGACCGGTTGCGCGTTTGCCGTGGCGCTGACCAACTGACCAGCGCATCTGTGAGAGCGGCTTCAGCCGCGATGCTCCTGATCCTTCTTGCAACCGCTGCAAACCAAGAGCATCGCGGCTGAAGCCGCTCCCACAAGAGCTGCTGCCGCAAGACCTGCCTCAACCAAGAAACGCGCGCGCCGCGGCCGCATCGAACGGCCAGTCCAGCTCGCGGCCATCACGCGTATCGCGCAGCACCGGCACCCGCGTGCCATAGCGCTGTTCCAGCTCCGCCGTGTCATCTACCCACACGCTGTCGAACTCCGGCGCGCGCGCCTCGGCCAGCACGGCCAGCGCCAGGTCGCACAGATGGCAATAATCGCGCTGGTACAGGATAAGATCGGACATGCGCTTGCGAATGGACTGCCAAAGGCGGGGACGCCGCGTAGAATAACCGGTTCACTTCCTTCCCCGGCAGCAAATCCATGGCCGTCAGCGTATTCGACCTGTTCAAGATCGGCATTGGCCCATCCTCCTCGCACACGGTTGGGCCGATGCGCGCGGCGGCACGTTTCGCCGAGCGCTGGCTGGAAGAGAAAGGCGTACTGGATCGGGTGACTCGCGTGCGTGCGGAACTGTACGGCTCGCTGGCGATGACCGGCCGCGGCCACGGCACCGACAAGGCCGTGCTGCTAGGCCTGGAAGGCCAGCACCCGGACACCGTCGATCCGGACCAGATCCCCGCCACACTCGAACGCATCCGCAAGACACAGCGCCTGCGCGTGCTCGGCAAGCACGAGATCGATTTCGAGGAAAAACGCGACCTCGTTTTCAACAAGCGCCAGAAACTGCCGTTCCACACCAACGGCATGCGCTTCAGCGCGTACGATGCCGACGGCAACGAGCTGGCCACGCGCGACTACTACTCGGTCGGCGGCGGCTTCGTGGTCAACACCGACGAGGCCGCGGAAGACCGCATCGTCGCCGACACCACTGAACAGCCCTACGCCTTTACCACCGGCGACCAGATGCTGGCGCTGTGCAAGCAACATAATCTGACCATCGCCCAGCTGATGATGGCCAACGAAACCGTGTGGCGTCCGGAAGAGGAAACCCGCGCCGGCCTGCTGACGATCTGGAAGGCGATGCAGGATTGCGTCAACCGCGGCCTGCGCTCGCCCGGTGTGCTGCCTGGCGGCTTGAAAGTCACGCGCCGCGCACCGGCGATGCTGGAGGATCTACGCAACGAGCCAGAGGCCGCGCTGAAGGATCCGCTGACCATCCTCGACTGGGTAAATCTGTACGCGCTCGCCGTGAACGAAGAGAACGCCGCCGGTGGTCGTGTGGTCACCGCGCCGACCAACGGCGCGGCCGGGATCGTACCGGCGGTGGGCCACTACTACCTGCGCTTCTGTCCGAAGGCAAACGACGACGGCATCATCGAGTTCCTACTCACCGCCGCCGCGATCGGCATCCTGTACAAGGAAAACGCCTCGATCTCCGGCGCCGAAGTCGGCTGCCAGGGCGAAGTCGGCGTGGCCTGTTCGATGGCTGCCGGCGGCCTCACCGCCGCACTCGGCGGCAACGTGATGCAGGTCGAGAACGCCGCCGAGATCGGCATGGAACACAACCTCGGCCTCACCTGCGACCCGATCGGCGGCCTGGTGCAAATCCCCTGCATCGAGCGCAACGCGATGGGCTCGGTCAAGGCGATCAACGCCAGCCGCATGGCGCTGAAGAGCGACGGCAAGCACCGCGTCTCGCTCGACAAGGTGATCAAGACCATGCGCGACACGGGCCGTGACATGAAGGACAAGTACAAGGAGACCTCGCGCGGCGGTCTCGCGGTCAACGTGATCGAGTGCTAGGCGCGCGAGGTCGATGACACCATTTCACCGCTCGCCGGTTCACGGCTCGCCCTCAACACCGACGGCATGCGCTTCAACGCATCCCGCCGGCGTTTCGACCTCGTGCGGCGCCCTGGCGGTCAACGTCATCGAGTGCTGACGCAACTGGCCTGACTTTTGCCGGATGACAGGTCCGGCACACTCTGCAACCATCGGTTTCTTTGGGCGTTGTTCTCGCCCACGCAGGAGTTCGCATGTCCTCATCCAGCCCCCTCCGCCGCGACGTCGGCCCATTCGCCCTGATGCTTACCGGCCTGGGCTCGATCATCGGCTCCGGCTGGCTGTTCGGCGCGTGGAAAGCCGCCGGACTGGCCGGCCCCGGCGCGGTGTGGGCGTGGGTACTGGGCGCAGCGATCATCATGACGATCGCGCTGACCTATGCCGAGCTGGGCGCGATGTTTCCCGAGTCTGGCGGCATGGTGCGCTACGGCCATTACTCGCACGGCTCGCTGGTCGGCTTCATCGCCGCCTGGTCGAACTGGATCGCGATCGTGTCGGTGATCTCGGTGGAGGCCGAAGCCTCGGTGCAGTACATGTCCGGCTGGAAGTGGCAATGGGCGAAGGACCTGTACATGCATGTGCCGGGTGCATCAGGCGAGCTCAGCCATGCCGGCCTGGCCATCGCTGCGGTGCTGGTGATCATCTATTTCCTGATGAACTTCTG
>Ga0302311_10002091_pt1 | contig 22926 bp, 18 predicted proteins | sample III_Palsa_N1_3_FD_200449 | JGI IMG/M metagenome (GOLD analysis project Ga0302311, IMG submission 200449) | Peat permafrost microbial communities from Stordalen Mire near Abisko, Sweden - III_Palsa_N1_3 | ecosystem: Environmental > Terrestrial > Soil > Palsa > Peat permafrost | place: Sweden... | reverse complement strand
GGCCGCGGGTGCCATGTCCACGAAACGCTCGCTACCCAGGAGAGCGAGCAGGAACTCCTGCTCAGTGATCGAGAAGGCCAATGGCGGCCGCGGGCGAGCACGCCGTACGAGCCGCGGCACGGTCGCTCGACGCCGGCGTCGGTCGCGGTACACCAACCCACGGTTCAGCGTGAACATTCGGCAAGCCCGGCTCAGCCCGATGTGCGGCATGAGCTCGGCGACGGCGCTCATCGCTCCTCCGGGGTCCGGTCGTCCGAGGTCGGCAGTCCCAGAACCGCGCATAGTTTTTTTTGGGCATCGATGATCAGCTCGGCGTGCTCGAGTTTGCGGCGCAGACGGGCATTCTCGCGGTTGAGTTGCTCGATCTGCCGGGCCGCCGGATCCGGCTTCGGTCCACGCCGTTTCGGCGCCAGGGCCACCCGATCCGCGGCGCCGAGCTGCTTGCGCCAGCTGGAGAGCATGGAGGAATAGATACGTTTGCTGCGCAGGAAGGCCCCGAGCGTGCCGGCTGCCTTGTGCCGATCTGCCTCGGCCAGCAGCGCCCGTTTCTCGGTCCCGGAGTACTGGCGGCGACGCGCTGTGGCAACCACCTCCGTGTCCGGTAGCGCCGCGTCCCTGGGCATCCCTTCACTCGCCCTACGGGCTCCTTCCGGGATGCCAAGGGACGAAGAGGGGGCTGTGCTGTTCATCGAAGAGTTCAATACTGCTGCCATGACTGATACTACCTTTAGACCTTAAATTGTCGAAGGCAGTTGTTCCAGGTCACATTGGCACGGAGGGGGCGTGGCGCCGAACTCCGTGATCTCCTCTTCGCAAAAACCCCTGGAGGCTGTCCCGAGTAGGGCGCACTAGCGCCCCCGGTCGTCGCGATCTCGGGGCGGGCTAGGCCCCGCCTGCCGCGCGTCGCAGTTCTTGGCTCTGCAGCGCCCACCAGCGCTCGATGCTCGCGCTCAATCCGGCCGCATCAAGACCCGCAGCGGCGAGGTTGCTCTCGCGTGAGCCGTGCTCAATGAATTGGTCGGGTATGCCTAACCGCAAGAGCGGCAGCTGTATGCCTGCGGCCGTTAACAGCTCCCCGATGGCGGAGCCCGCTCCCCCGGCGATCGCGTTCTCCTCGATGCTCACGATAGCCCGATGCCGAGCGGCCAGGGCGAGCACGAGATCCTCATCGAGCGGTTTGACGAAACGCATGTTGACGAGTGTGGCATCGAGCCGCTCAGCGATCTTATGTGCTGCTTCCAACAGCGCGCCGAACGCCAGCAGCGCAAGCCCACTGCCTCCTTCGCGGCGGATCTGCGCACGACCGACGGGCAGGGCCGTCATCTGCGCGGCCACGGGCACGCCCGGCCCGCAGCCGCGCGGATAACGCACGATCGCGGGACCATTGAGAGTGCTCGCCGTATATAACATCTGGCGGCATTCATTCTCCTCAGCCGGCGCCATAATTACCAGATTGGGAATGCAGCGCAAAAAGCTCAAATCATAGCTGCCCTGATGAGTTGCTCCGTCGCTGCCGACGAGGCCCGCGCGATCAAGCGCAAACACGACTGGCAAGTTCTGTAACGCAACGTCGTGTATCAACTGATCGTATGCGCGCTGCAGAAAGGTGGAATAGATAGCGACGACTGGTTTCAGGCCTTGCGAAGCAAGGCCAGCGGCAAAGGTCACCGCATGCTGCTCGGCGATCGCCACGTCGAAGTAGCGCTCCGGGAAGCGCCTGGAGAATTCGACAAGCCCTGAGCCTTCGCGCATGGCTGGGGTAATGCCTATGATCCTGGGATCGGCTGCAGCCATATCGCATAGCCACTGACCGAAGACTTGCGAATAGGTCGGGCCGGTACTCTTTTCCTTAAGAATCCTGCCGCTCACCGGCTCGAATGGGCCTGGACCGTGCCAAGTGATTGGATCGGCTTCCGCAGGCGCGTAGCCTTTGCCCTTGCGGGTCAGCACGTGCAGTAGCTGTGGTCCTCGAAGTTTGCGCAGATTGCGCAGCATTCGGACCAGAGCCTTGATGTCATGGCCGTCCACGGGTCCGATGTAGTTAAGGCCCATCTCCTCGAACAGCGCTCCGGGCAGCACCATTCCTTTCAAGTGCTGCTCCGAGCGTCGCGCCAGCTCCTGCACGGCGGGCATTTGTCGCAGCATTTTCTTGCCACCCTGGCGCAGATGCGCGTACACGTCGCCGGAGAGCGCACGGGCGAAGTAGTTCGATAGCGCGCCCACGTTCTCGGAAATTGACATGTTGTTGTCGTTCAATATGACCAGCAGGTTTGCGGGCAGCGAACCGGCATGATTCAGGGCCTCGAACGCCAGGCCAGCCGTCAAGGCACCATCGCCAATTACGGCCACGATTCGCCGGTTCTCGCCCAGCTGGGCAGCAGCAATGGCCATCCCGAGGGCGGCACTAATGGACGTACTCGAGTGGCCGACACCAAAAGTGTCATATTCACTTTCAGTGCGACTCGGGAAGGGCGCCAATCCCCCTGGTTGCTTGATCGTGCCCAGGCGGTCGCGCCGACCGGTAAGTACTTTGTGCGGATAGGCTTGGTGTCCGACGTCCCAAACAAGTCGGTCCTGGGGCGTTTCGAAAACGTAATGCAACGCAATCGTCAGCTCGACCGTTCCGAGCCCTGCGGCGAAATGGCCGCCCCGGGTACTGACGCTTTGGATCAGAAACTGGCGCAGTTCCTCGGCCAAAGCAGGCAGCTTCGCCACCGGCAAGCGGCGCAGATCTGCTGGGTCCTCGAGGCTACTGAGCAGCGGATGCTTATCGGACGGGCCGGTCATCTACAACAGTATACGCGGTCACGGACTCGCGCCTAGCCGGTCTTTCACTGCGGAGCAGTTGAGCCCATTGCACCCGAATAATTTTCAAGGTCATCTCGTTAAAGTCTATCCGACAGGTCGATCATCCGCTTTTTTTCCGATCCGAGAAGTGGAGCGCCGCCGTTTCTCGCTGATTCGCCGGTACCGATCCTTCTGAGCACCTTTGACTCGCCGATGGCGCCTCAAATACATGGGGCAAGCGTAGCCGTCTCATTGCGTGCCTGCCACGCCAAGGTTAGTCCCACAACGGTGGTTGAATCCTGCGGCCGGACCGATCTGATCCATGCGTCAAACCTGACTCGGACACTCACTTCATTGCCGGTCCAGTGGCAAAAGGTCTGCCAGAGCGGAATTCTCGGCGTCACGGCACGCGTCGCAGCAATCATTAAAAGAGGCAAGTGCGACGAGCACGAGTTCAGACTCAACCACTGCAGTCCGAGGCCGGGAGAGGATGACGCTGCCACCCGCGTCTGCAGGTGAAGAGCTGTCGACTGGTCGCGGCCCTCGAAGGGGCTGCTCAGCGCGCACGATGCGGCGTTGCTGCCGCCGCGTGCTCCGGCGGGTTACGCTGCACGCTGCGGGACGTGCACAGAAACGGTGCCGCGCCATGTGGACCGGGAGTGCAGCCAAAGCCCGGTCCCGTTACGATGCGTGGAGCAGTTCCGGGCAACGCCCGGGGCCGAGTGAAGGGACGAACGCTGCGGCGAGCGGGCGTATCGGGTCGCCTGCCCGGTAGGTAGGCTTCCCTTCCAGAGCGTGGTACAGTTTGCTAAGGGCGTCGACCGAGCCCTACCTTGAGGCGCCAAGTAAGAAGCCCGACGGTTGTAGGGCCGTTGATGTGCCAGGCTGAGGGCTTTGCGGTCGTTGAAATTTCCCTCTGGGCGTCGCGCGTCAAAGTGGTGTTAATGCTGTAACGTCGCGAGAGACTGCCCAAATGGATGCCGGCATTTCCGATGAGGCCTACCAGGATCAGATCCTTCCGCAGGTCTCGCGCACATTCGCGCTAACGATCCCGCAGTTGCCGCCGGCACTCCGAACTCCAGTGACCAACGCGTATCTGTTGTGCCGGGCTGCCGATACGATCGAGGATGAGCCGGCGCTGTCGCCCGCGGCCACGCGGGTGTGGCTGCAGAGGTTTGTGGCAGTAGTGTGCGGCAAGGAGGAACCGGCGCAGTTGGCCCGGGACCTTGCACCGCAGCTCTCCCAGCAGACCTCGCCGGCCGAACGCGAACTGGTGCTCAACCTAGAGCAGATCATCAGAGTGACTGCGCGCCTCGATGAGCAGCAGCGCGCCGCGATTTCGCGTTGCATCGAGGTAATGTGCGGCGGCATGCATCAGTTCCAATGTACTGCGAGCCTGCGCGGCTTACCCCGTCTGAGCGACATGAACGAATACTGCTACTACGTCGCCGGTGTCGTCGGTCAGATGCTTACTGAGCTATTTTGCGGCTACTCAGCTACGATCGCGCGGCAACGCAGCGCGCTGCATGATCGGGCCGTAGCATTCGCGCAAGGCCTCCAGATGACGAACATCCTCAAGGATGTTTGGGAGGATCGCAGTCGTGGAGCCTGCTGGTTGCCGCAGGAAGTCTTTACTCGCCATGGCATCGATCTCGCGAAGCTATCGCCGGGGCAGCGCGACGCGCGATTCGATGCAGGAATGAGCGAATTGGTGGGCGTGGCTCATGCGCACTTGCGTAACGCCCTAGCGTACACGTTGCTGATCCCCGGCGAGGAAGCCGGTGTACGGCGCTTCTGCCTGTGGGCCATCGGTCTTGCCGCACTGACGCTGCGCAAGATTCACAGCACGCCTGGCTTTACCAGTGGCGCGCAGGTCAAAGTGTCGCACACGGCGGTTGCAGTGACCAAGACGCTGACCAATGTTGCGATACGAAACGATTGGTTGCTCACGCGACTTTTCGACCGCGCTACTAGCGGTCTGCCGCTCGCAGCGCCATCCACAGCGCGTAGCGCTTTGCCGCTTGCCCAGTACCAGGCCACGCCGATGCTGGAATCTGGCCAAGGCACTGGCTGCATCCCGGCGGAAGAAGTCGGGCGCCGATCAGCCGGGAACCTTCGGCGATGAATCGCGACATTCCCGAACTTGATTCCGCCGTGAGCCGCGCCAAGGGGCGTTTGGAGGTGCGTTCCATGAAGCTGGTGCGCGTGGCTGCGCCAACATCTTTAGATGGCGCAATTGCGGCCGCACAGGTCGCGCTGATCGGCCGGCAGAGCGCAGAGGGTTATTGGCTGTTTGAGCTCGAGGCGGACTGCACAATTCCGGCCGAATATATCTTGATGATGCACTTCCTCGATGAGATCGAGCCAGCTTTGGAGGCGAAGATTGCCACTTACCTGCGCGCGCATCAGGCAGAGCACGGCGGCTGGCCTCTGTATAAGGACGGTAAGCTGGATATCAGCTGCAGCGTCAAGGCCTACTTCGCGCTGAAGCTCGCCGGTGACAGCCCCGAGGCGCCGCACATGCGGCGCGCGCGCGACGCCATTCTCGAGCACGGTGGTGCTGCCCGAGCCAATGTGTTCACACGAATAGCACTGGCCCAGTTCGGGCAGCTACCGTGGCGCGGCGTGCCCTACATGCCGGTCGAGATCATGCTGCTGCCGCGCTGGTTCCCGATCCATCTCGACAAGATGTCGTATTGGTCGCGCACGGTCATGGTGCCGCTGTTAATTTTGTGCACGCACAAGTCGCGTGCGGTTAATCCACGCAATGTGCACATCCCAGAACTGTTTACGACACCACCGGATCAGGAGCGACACTACTTTCGACTCCCGGCCGACCGTGCCGGCCTGCTGGCCAAGGCGTTTCTCGTTTTGGATCGGCTCGGCCGCATGATGGATCCGCTGATTCCCAAAGCCGTGCGCGAGCGGGCCACGCGCCGGGCGGAAACCTGGATGCTCGAAAGACTGAACGGTGAAGATGGGCTCGGTGCGATCTTTCCGGCGATGGTCAATGCGCTCGAGGTAATGGTACTGCGTGGGTATGCGAGCGATGACCCGCGCCGTCTCACAGCGAAGCGTGCGCTCGAGAAGCTCCTGGTCATTAAGGGATCCACCGCCTATTGCCAGCCGTGCGTGTCGCCTATCTGGGACACCGCTCTGAGCAGCCTGGCGTTGTTGGAGGTGGGCGATGCTAGTGCCCGTGCTGCCTGCGATCGGGGACTTGAATGGTTGCAATCACGGCAATTGCTGGCGGAGCCCGGCGACTGGCAACGGCGCCGCCCCGGACTCCCGGGCGGCGGTTGGGCGTTCCAGTTTGCCAACAGTTTCTACCCGGACCTCGATGACACGGCGGCCATTGCCTGGGCCATGCACCGCTCGAGCGATCCGGCGCGTTACTCGGAGCCAATGAACCGCGCCTTGAACTGGCTGGTTGGCATGCAAAGCAGCAACGGCGGGTTTGCTGCTTTCGACGTCGATAATACCTACTACTATCTTAATCATATTCCGTTCGCGGACCATGGTGCACTCCTGGATCCGCCGACGAGCGATGTCACCGCGCGCGTCGTCACGGCGCTGGCCCTGGTCGGCCGTGCGGAGGACCAGGTGGCGCTCGAGCGGGCGATCGCCTTCCTGCGCAAAGAGCAGACGGGTGATGGTGCGTGGTTTGGTCGCTGGGGTACGAATTACATCTACGGAACCTGGACCGTACTGGCGGCATTCGCGCAAGCGGGCATCGGTGCTGATGATCCGGCTGTGCGGCGTGCCGTGGGCTGGCTTGCGGCGCGTCAGAATGCGGACGGCGGCTGGGGCGAGAGCAATGACACGTACGCGCTCCAGCCGCACCCAGAGGCCAGAACAGCCAGCACTCCTTACCAGACCGCGTGGGCGCTATTGGGGCTGTTCGCGGCTGGGCAGAGCAGCTCTGGCGCTGTGGGCCGCGGCATCGAATACCTGCTGCGTATGCAGCAGGCTGACGGATTGTGGAGTCATCCAAGCTTCACTGCACCGGGCTTCCCTCGCGTGTTCTACCTCAGATATCACGGCTATTGCGGGTATTTTCCGCTCTGGGCCCTCGCGGCGTACCGCAATCTCACGTGCTACGGAACGGCCCATTGAATCGAGTGGGCATTGTCTGCGCATTAGCGGCCGAAGCACGCCACTTGGGCTCGGCGACGGGGCGGCGCATGTCGCTCGCCGCCCTCGCCGATGGCACATTACTGGCGGTGAGCGGGATGGGCAGCGCCGCGGCTGCGCTGGGCGCGCGCGCGCTCATCGACGCCGGCGCGACTGCGCTTGCGAGCTGGGGTATGGCGGGAGGACTGGATCCGGCGCTCGCGCCCGGCGCCATCTTCCTGCCAAGCCAGGTCATTTCCCCAGACGGCACCGCGCTTGCGACCACGCGCCATTGGCGCGAGCGGCTGAGCGCGGCGATCGCGCCACGCTGCCCCGTGGTTGGGGGCAAACTGCTGACCTGTGCGCGAGCGGTCGGGTCGATTGCCGATAAGGCTCAGCTGTTTCGCGACACCGGTGCGGCGGCGGTGGACATGGAGAGCCTGGCGGTCGCGGAAGTGGCCAGGACTCGTAGCGTGCCGTTCATCGCAGTGCGCGTGATCGTGGACAGCGCTCGCGATGTTCTGCCGCGGGCGGTGATGGCCGCTGCCGACAACGCCGGACATCTGCAGATTTGGCGCCTGATCGGCGCGTTGGCGCTGACCCCTGCGGATCTGGGGCCGCTGATCGGACTGGCACACCGCTATCGGGCGGCGAGCCGGTCGCTCGCGGCCGTGGCGCGCGCGGGCTCATTGGCGACACACGTCTTCCCGGTCATGGCTGACAACGCTATCTCATGAAAGCATTGGTCACTGGCGCCACGGGCTTTGTCGGCTCGGCGGTCGCTAGGGCTCTGCTCAAGGACGGCTGGCAGGTCCGTGCTCTGGTTCGCGAGGGCTCTGACTACCGCAATCTGCGCCAGCTTGCAGTGGAAACCGTTATCGGTGATCTCCGAGACGGTACCTCACTCGATCGCGCCGTTGCCGGTTGCGAGGCGCTTTTCCACGTTGCGGCAGACTACCGGCTGGGCGCACGCGAGCCGGAGCAGCTCTATCGAACCAACGTGGAAGGCACCCGCAACATTCTGAACGCCGCGCGCCAGGCGGGCGTCGCCCGCATGGTCTATACGAGCAGCGTCGCCACTGTCGGCTTGCCTGCTGATGGCTCGCCCGGCCGGGAGAACACACCGGTTGCGCTCACGGACATGATCGGCCACTACAAGCGTTCGAAGTATCTGGCAGAGCAGCTGGTATGCGATGCGGCGCGTACGGGCACTGCGGTTGTCATCGTGAATCCGTCGACGCCGATCGGGCCGGGCGACCTGAAGCCTACGCCGACCGGCCAGATGGTTTTGGACGCCGCCTCCGGCCGGATGCCTGCCTACGTGGATACCGGATTGAACATCGTACACGTCGATGACGTCGCTGCGGGTCATCTGCTGGCATTCCATCGTGGGCGAGTCGGTGAGCGTTACATTCTTGGCGGGCAAGACATGACACTGCGCGAGATTCTCGGTGCAATCGCCACTTTTGTGGGTCGAAAACCCCCACGTATTCGCCTGCCACATGCTGTAGTGCTACCGATTGCCTATGTCGCAGAAGCTGTTGCAAGACTGTCTGCTCGTTCCACTCGGATCACGGTCGAAGGTGTGCGCCTTGCGCGAAAGCGCATGTTCTTCTCAAGTGACAAAGCGGCTTCTGAGCTTGGATACCACTGGAGAGCACCGGCCGCGGGTTTTGAGGACGCCCTGCTCTGGTATCGCGAGCAGGGGATCCTGCGTCAGTAGGAGCCGAGTACAGAAGCGGCCGCACGCACCAGGCCGGTCAGCGCCTGCCCCTGCTTAAGCAATTTTGAGATAGGTTCTAGGTACATCCGCTCTTGTGAAGCAGCGTGCCGAGTGCCGCGCAGGCGTTCGGCACCCCAGAGGAGCCGGCTTCCAGAAGGGCGAGCGCCTCCTGAGCGCTCAGGTGCGGGTGCGATGATCGAAGCAACGCGACAATGCCCGTGATTTCGGCCGTTGCCAGTGAGCTGCCTGAGTAGTAGTCGTAATGACCCTGGGGCGCCAGAGAGAGGACGTCTCTACCTGGTGCCCTTAGGACACCGGCAACCGCCCGGTGGTCCTCAATCGCATCAACAGCAATTACCCCCGCGATGCCGCTCGGGAAAGTGTCGGCGCGGCCCTCCGGCGGCACCGCGCCAATGACGATGATGCCGGCATCCATGGCGCGGTGGATGAGACGGGCGAGCAGCGGATCGCTCGGGCCTGCAAGGCTAAAGTTGATGATATCGGCGTGCGCCTCTATGGCTGCCGCAAGCGCCTGGGCCAGGGTGAAGGTATTGCAGACCGCGCGGATTCCGCTCGCAGCGGCGCGCCAGCAGGCCTTGTACGCGAGCAATGTGGCATCTGGCGCGATGCCCACAATGCCGATGCCATTGTCCGGCACTGCGGCGATCAGCCCTGCAACAGCGGTGCCGTGCGCATCGCTGTTGAACGCGACGGCATTATCATCGACAAAATTGCGGACCCTTATTGTCGCCGGCAAGTCGGGGTGATTTGCCTCGATGCCCGTGTCGATGACTGCGACCTTGACGCCGGCACCACGGCTGAATCCGTGGGCTGCTTCAACATCCATTTGCTGCACATTCTGCTGCAGCTGGGCATAGGGATCGTTGTAGGGATGAGCGGCAGACTCGAATGCCTGCAGCGGCTGCACCGATTCGACGCGCGGATCGCGGGACAGCCTGGCGAGCATCTGCGCCGGATCGGCGCCCGGTGCCAACTGATAGACCAGGCAATGCACATCGAGCAGCGCGATGGGCCAGCTGGCCGTTTCCTGCAATCCATAATCCTTAGATAAACTGCGCGCCGCGGATCGTGCGACGCTTCCGGCCAGATAGGGTCCGACATTGTCGTAACCCCGTGGTGAAGAGGCAGCCCGCGCCGTGGGCAAGTTTATCGGGTTGCGTACCGTGATCACCACGTAGTGTTGCGGAGCCACGAGCGCCGCCGGTGGCAGCGTGGCACTGGCACGCAGTGCCGGCACCGAACTGCAGGCAGCGAGACACAGGGCGAGCAGGCAGGCAAGGCTCCTCACCGTGCGGCGGCCTCATCGTTAATGGCGGGCTCGACGAACATCACTTCTGCGTGAGTGCGCAGTGCAGTGACGACGCGACCTACCTGGCCGCTGTCATTTTGCGGCGTCGTGAATGCCAGTGTGTAGGCTCCGGCGTCACTGGGGCCCGCAACTATGGTCAGCGAGTTTTCGCTAAGGAGAGACTGGAGGGCGCCCAGGGGCAGTGTTGATGAGAAAACGGCGCGTATGTGCGGGCCACTGGCGATCGCAGCGGTCGCTGAAGTCAGTGTGGCATAGCGTGGATTACGGTCCGAGTCTGAAACGCGGTGATAGAGCACTGTGCCCAGTACGCCGAGCGCAACGGCTTGCATGAGTGCCGCAGCAGCAAGCCAGTGATTGGTGCCGGTACGACGCAGGCGCACCACAAGTTGCTTGTGCGCAGGCTCCGCCTTGCCGGGCGCTTCACGATCCAGTTCACCGATCCGCGCCAGAGTCTTGGCCAGGCCAGGCTGCGGTGCGTACTCCACACTCGATTCGGATTTCAAGAGCGCACGCAGCGTGCGCTCGTGGGCGAGGTCATCGCGGCAGATCGCGCAGCGTTCGAGGTGGCGCGTGACGCGCTCAGCGTCTGCGGCATCCAGGCGTCCCGCCACATACCATGGCAGCAGGCGCGCGGCTTCCTCCTCGCAACGGCCTTCCTCCGGAGGGCTACTCATTTCGTTCCTCCAGGCCGCGCGCTGCGCCGGACAGAATGACGCGAAGCTTGCGGCGGGCGTTGAACATCCGCGTCTTTACGGTGTTGATCGGGCATTCCATGATCTCGGCAATCTCCTCGCATGAATGATCGAGGTAATAGGTGAACTCCAGCACCAGACGCTGCTCCAATGGCAGCTGAGCAAGCGCCGTATCGAGCAGCTGACGCTCCTCAAGTGCCTGGGCGCTGTCACTGACACTCGCCTCTACATCGGCCGTTTCGAGCGTCATGATGCGTTCGTGCGTACTCGCGCGCCGTATCATATTCAAGGCGCGCCGATAGGCGATGCCCATGATCCAGGTGGAGACACGTGAAGCATTGCGGAATTCGCCGGCGCGTTGCCAGACGATCCACAGCGTATCGTTGATGATCTCCTCGGCATCCGCGTAGCGATGCAGTAGCCGGGTCAGGAACCGGGCCAGGCGGCGATGGTAGCGCAGGTACAGATCACGAAAGGCGTCGCGATCGCCGGCGCTGATCCGGCGCAGCAGTTCGCGCTCCTGCTCGTTGCCAGTGACCGCGCTTGCCGCCGGCTCGTAGCTAAAGTCTCCGTGATCCAATGACTTACCCCATCACAGCGGCCTGGGAAAAATGGTGTACAGCGGTATGTACCCTGACAGCGGCACAAGGTTCATTGTGCACGCTTGCCTGCGGCGCTGCCGAACGGCTCAGAAGTGGTAGAGGGCCGTCAGTACCCAGTCGCCGTTGGCGTCGGCCTGCTCATAGAGCCGATCGACCGTGGAATCGACAAAAAAGTGGGACAGATCAATTGTCAGGCGTCGGAAGGTAAATTGCGCCCCGGCGTTTGCAGCCCAGTAGCTGACGTCGAACAGACGCTGCAAGTCGTAGTAGCCGGTTCCTGCAGTTAGTGCGAAACCGTGCGGCAGCGGCCAACGGCCGGCCAGTTCATAGGCGAAACTCGGCCGGCGTGAGGCGAATCCCAGATCGGAATAGGAGCTGCTGTCAGGCTGATAGGAGACGGTGGCAATCAGCTCATCGAGGTAGCTCATCGACACGGACAGTTCATCGTAGTTGTACCGGGCCGGCCGCGAGTCATCGAGATACTGATAGTGGGTGTAGCTCAGTGCAGCGCTGAAGTCATCGCTCAGCGAGCGGCGCACACCGGTATAAAGATCGAGCTCGATAGCTGAAGTCCCGAAGGGGTAGGGCGCGACGTTCGAAGCCCAGGATCCCAGGAACCAGCCTTGCGCGCTTTGATAGTTGATACCGACCTGCAGCGCTCCATTGTCATAGGCCTGCGAGACGCCTCGGTAAACATAGTCGGTGGTGCCGGCAATCGAGGCGCTCCATGGTCCATCGGCAGCGCCACAGAGACATGGCAGGCCAAAGAGCAGAAGCGCGCGGATCAGCGCACCGCGAGCGGCCAGCTCGCTAGGGAGTTCGGCGGACCTCCGGAGTCGCTCGGCACTTGCCACGGTCTCTGGCCCCCTAGTCATCAGTGCCAGTATACGGATTCCAGGCTGCCGCGACTCTTCTGCCACAGGTCATGCAGCGATTCGCCCCGTCGGTATTCTTCGCATGAACCTTCGTGTCGGCCTGCGCTACTTACCGTTGGCATGGACGAACTCTGCCGCCCGTCAGGGCGCGCGCCGCTCGCCCGGCCGTGCCGTGGCCGCCGGCGGCCGCAGCGTTCCTACACCGAACTGAAGGGGAGTATTTCCATGAAATTACAGGATGCGATTCCTAGTTTGCACCGCCTTGCGATCTTCCTGCTGGCGCTTGCGGGCTGGGCGGCTCAAAGCCCCGCCGTGGCGGGAGACGACGCCTTTCTGCCCCAAGCCATCAACTCATCAACGATTCCAGCCAATGGCGATGTCAATCCGTACGGCGTCGCATTCGTACCCGAGGGATTCCCCAGCGGCGGTGCGCTCACACCCGGTGATGTCCTGGTCAGCAATTTTAACAACAGCGCCAATGCTCAGGGCACCGGGACCAGCATCGTGCAATTGCGACCGAGTGGCCCGCTCGCCCCTCCGGGCAGTGCCGTTACGTTTTTAGCCAGCAGCCTGACAGGACTGAGTACGGCGCTGGGTGCCCTGCGTGGCGGGTTTGTGCTGGTTGGCAATGTCCCCACGACCGATGGTACTTTTGCAACGATTGGGCAGGGCGCGCTGCAGATCATTGACCGCAATGGCAATGTCGTCCAAACCTGGACCGACCCGGTCCTTCTCGACGGACCGTGGGATTTGACGCTCGATGATCACGGCAGCTGGGCCCGGATCTTTGTGAGCAATGTGCTGAATGGTACGGTGACACGCCTCGATGTCGCGATCTCCTCTGCGGGGCTTACGCTGCTCAAGAAAATCACGGTCGCGACCGGATACCAGAGCGTTCCGAATGCCGCGGCCCTGGTCCTGGGGCCAACGGGGCTCGCCTATGACGAACAGAGCGATACGCTCTATGTTGCCTCAACCGGCGATAATGCGATCTATGCGGTAAGTCAGGCCGGGCATCGGACCAGCGCGGCAGTACTGGGCCATCGCGTGTTTGCTGGTCCACAGCTACGTGGACCGTTGGCACTGCGCTGGACACCGAACGGCGATCTGCTGGCTGCCAACGGCGATGCGGTCAATGCCGATCCTCTCCACCCCAGCGAAATCGTCGAGTTCACGATCTGGGGACAGTTTGTGCGCGAGTATGACGTCGATTCGAGCCAGGGCGGAGCATTCGGCATTGACACGGTGCTTGGCGGGGATAGCGGCTACAACTATGCAGTCATTGATGATGTGACCAACAATCTCCTGGTGGTGCATCTCGCGCAGCACTAAGAAGTACTGGGGCAAGGGGTGCCGGAGTTGCGGGGGGCCTCTTGCCCAGATTGGGCGGGGATCATAAAGCCCAGCCTGGCGCGAACCTTGCGCGGTGTCACAACGGCAGTCCGGTGCTGCCACCTGGCGCCGTGCTCCCCGGTGCTTACTGATCCTGATTGGTACGGTTCCAAATCTGCCCGCAAATAACGCAGAATGGCTTGCACTCAGGGGCAACCATCATCAGGCAGGTCGGAGCTGTGTCTGCACACGAAGAAGCGCTGCAGCGGGAATTGATCACGATCCAGCCGATCCCGCTCAACGAGCGGCACGGCAGGGCGCGCGATCTGTTCACCGTGTGGTTTGGCGCCAATCTGATGCTCCTGACCGTTGTTACTGGTGGACTGGCGGTCACGCAATTCGGATTGTCCTTTGGCTGGGCGGCACTGTCGCTGGTCGTGGGCAATCTGGTGGGCGCTGTGTTCATGGCGCTGCACTCGGCCCAGGGTCCGCGGCTTGGCGTGCCGCAGATGGTCCAGACCCGCGGTCAGTTTGGATCGCTCGGCTCGCTGCTCGTCGTGGGTATCGTCGTGCTGATGTATCTCGGGTTTCTGGCCTCGAACCTGGTGGTCGGGGGCGAGAGTTTTGCCAGCATTATCCCGGGACTTTCTGAGTCGCCCGGCATCATGCTCATCAGCGTGCTGAGTGTCATTGCCGCCATCTATGGCTATGACCTGATTCATGCCTATACCCGCATCATGACCTACGTTTCAGGCGGCGTGCTCGCATTGGCGGCCGTTTGGATCATCTGGGTCCATGGTTTGCCCGCGGACTTTCTCCAGCGCAACGGTTTCAATGCGATTGGCATGCTGGGCACAGTCTCGGTCGCGGCACTGTGGCAGATTGCCTATGCCCCTTACGTGTCGGATTATTCGCGCTACATGCCGCGCGATAGCGGCGCGCGGCCCGCATTCTGGGCCAGCTACTGGGGCTGCACGCTCGGATCGCTGTTACCAATGCTGCTGGGAGCGGTGGTCGGCCTGGCGTTGCCGCACTTGCCTTTGGCCAAGGCGCTGACCTCAATGCTGGGCGCAATTGCACCGGTGGTTGTCGTGGTCCTCTCGGCCGGTCTGGCGGCGGCCAGTGCCATGAACCTCTATTGTGGCGCGCTCTCGATGCTCACCATTGGGCAGACCCTATTGCCAGCCTGGTCACCGGGCGCTGGCGCGCGCACGATCTGTGCACTGATCCTGTCCGCGTTGTCGCTGCTCGGCGCCTTGCTCGGCCGCAGCTCGTTTCTCGCCAACTACACGGATTTCATCCTGCTGTTGCTGTACGTACTGGTCCCATGGACTGCGATCAACCTGGTCGATTACTACCTGCTGCGTCACGGCCAATACGATGTGGCATCATTCCTGAGGCAGGACGGTGGCATCTACGGCCGTGTCAACGTCGTGGCAGTGCTGTGTTACCTGATCGGAATCATCGTGCAGGTACCCTTCATGGCCACGCCGCTCCATACCGGAGCCGTGGCGCATGCCATGGGTGGAGCGGATCTGTCCTGGATCGTTGGTCTTGCAGTCACAAGCCCGGTCTACTTCTGGCTCGCGAGGCGCTTTCAGCCGGCCGCGCGTGAAGTGGTTCACCAAGTCCATGACGGAGTGGCGCAGTAGCGTGCCACCCAAGTGATGATGAAGCTGCGCATTCGAGTGCGTGAGGAGAGTTGCTGTGCGCGTCGCAGGCCATATTGAATTCTCGATTACCAAGATATCCCCGGAGGAAGTTGTCGGCGAAATGCCTATTCAGGCCGGCATCCTGAATCCCTTTGGCGTCGCCCACGCAGGCGCCATGCTCTGGTTCGCGGATGTGTGTGCGACGATTCTGGTCTTTGGCGGTACCGAATTCGTTCCAGGGGCAAGCGGATTTCCGCTCGCAATTAATTTAAGTGCTGCGCTGCTTGGCAACCAGAAGCAAGGCACATTCGTGGCGAGCTCCCGATTCGTCAAGCGTGGCCGCCAAGTCAGCGTGGTGAGAACCGCGATCACGGGCGAGGGCGGCCGCCTCATCGCGGATGTGACAACGAGCCACGTCGCCTCGAAGTAGCATCACCCGGTAAGCGCAGAATCTGCAATTTCGACTGCTGGTTGCAGCACTTGCATGGGGTTTCGGAAAAACAAAAACTATCTTTGGCCTCCAGCGCAAGAAGAGCTGCGAATTCATGCATTAGTTGCGTTGCGGCTTCTTAATTTGATTTCCAGTCGGCGGTGCTAGAGTGATCTCAACCAAGCAACCCCCTGTAATCACTACTGACTGGTGGATACTATGTCGAGAATTCTTGCAGCCAACCCAAGGCTTCGCAGCAACAGGACTCACAATACGTTCCTTCTGTTTGCGGCCGCGTTATTCATTCTGTGCGTGCGGCTTGCGCCGGTTCACGCTCAGGGTATCCAGCTCGATGCCTCGGTGAACTTGCCGGGTGTGGCGGTGAGCTTCCAGGCGAACGATCCGCCGCCGCCATTACCCGAGTATGAGCAGCCGGTAATTCCGGACGACGGGTACCTGTGGACGCCAGGCTACTGGAGCTGGGGCGATGATGGTTACTACTGGGTCCCGGGCACCTGGGTTGAGCCCCCGCAGGTGGGATTGCTGTGGACGCCTGGATATTGGGCCTTCAACGGCGGCGTGTATGGATTCTATCCAGGCTACTGGGGCGCGACCGTCGGTTTCTACGGCGGCGTGAACTACGGCTTCGGCTACGCCGGCGTCGGGTTCGCGGGCGGTCGTTGGGACGGCGGTCATTTCGCCTACAACACTGCGGTCAGCAATGTGAATACCACGATTATTCACAACACCTACAACCAGACGGTCATCAACAACAATACGCATGTGAGCTTCAACGGTGGCGCGGGCGGCGTGGTGGCCACACCGACATCTGCAGAGCGGGCGGCGGCGCAGCAGAAACATGTTGCGCCGACGGCAGCGCAGACCTCTCATATTCAGGAAGCGAGCCGAAATCCGTCACTTTCTGCCAAGGCCAACGGTGGACATCCAGCCATTGCGGCGACTGCTCGGCCCGGCGCGTTCACAGGTCCTGGAGTCGTGGCTGCTCATGAAGCAGCGCGGCCGGCAGCGGCGAGTGCGCTTGCGAAGCCGAGCGCCCCTGCAAAGCCGAGTCCCTCGAGTGCCGCTCGTGAGACCCCAGCGCCGGAGTCCAGAGCAGCACCAGGTGCTGCGAAGCCGGTGCCAGAGTCCAGACCCGCACCAGCCCCTGCGAAGCCCGCGCCCGTCCGGCCGGCTCCTGTGAAGCCGACGCCGGTCAAGCCCGCACCTGTAAAGCCCGAAGCCGTCAAGCCTGCACCGGAGCGATCGGTACAGCCGGAGCGACCGGTACAGGAGCGACCCACTCAGGAAAGGGCCCCTGAAGAGCGAGCCGAGCCGGCGAAACCTGCTCCAGAGGCCAGCCGCCCTGCTGCGCCGAAGCCTGAGCCAAAGCCTGCTCCAGAGGAACGGCCGAAGGACGACAGCAAATAACGCTTTAGAGTTTGAGAGTCACCGCACGATTGCACGCAGAGCATTGAGCGTGCCGTGCGGTGACTTTTTCATGAGTCTGGCTGGGAATTGTCCTGGCATCCGCAACCCGGCGGTGGCATGCGCGATGGATGGTCGCCACTCTTACTCGGATTTCCCGCCCATCAGTAGAAATGCGCCAATCAGAATGGCGCCCACGCCGGCCCAGATCGGGATATTCACGTGCTGCTTTTCATCCAGCGACACGTGCAGCGGGCCGACGTCGGCCTGGTGAGTTGCCTTGGTGTAGGTGAAGCCTCCATAGGCTAGACCCAAGGCGCCACAGACAATCAGCAGGATGGCCACTAAGCGGCGCAGATTCATGGGCGTGTTCTCCTTAACAGACTACATGGCCGGGCGGTGCACGCTCGCTAAGCGGTTCAGTCTGATTTGCGCGTGACGGCCATTGCTCCCGCGCCGATCAGCCTCAAGAAGTATACGTGCCTCCCGGGCAACGTGGCTGATGAAGCGCCAGTCCATTTCCAGTTCTGCCCAGCCACGGAGCGATCTGCAACTCACGCTGTTGGCGATCAGGGGTTGCCCCCCGCCGCCGCCTGCCCGGGCTGTTCGGTTGACTTCGCAGGCTCCGCCGACCTGTCGCCGACAGAGCCGGTACTGTCCACAGGCGCAACGGGCGTGTCAAAATCCGGAAGATTCGCCGGTACGCTGCCGCCGTCAATTTCGCCCTGTTTGCTCTGCAGGTAGACCGAACGCAAGGTCGCATAGGGATCCACCGCGTCGCTGAGCAGAGCATGCACCTGAGCTTCGGTCGTGAGATAGGTGTCGAAACCGCTCACTACTAGGCGCGTGTCGCTGGCTTTGGCCCGGTCATGGTAGCTTGCCCAGTGCATCGGATCAGCCAGAAAGTCGACACCGCTGCCAAGCAGATCCCGGAATGTGCTGGGGCCCACCAGCGGCAGATACAGATAGGGGCCGGGCGCTACGCCGTAAGTGCCGAGGGTCACTCCAAACTCATTATTGTGGTGCATCACGCCGGCGTGCGCGGCGACATCGAAGAGACCCAGCAAGCCGACCGTCGAATTCATGATGAAGCGCTTGGCGGGTATGCCTGCCCGCTTGAATTTACACTGCAGGACATCGTTGAGAAAGGCTGCCGGTTCGGACAGATTCACAAGCGCGTTGTGCAGACCGCGCCCAATCGGGCCCGGGGTCAGCCAGCGATACAGCTTCGCGCCCGGCCGGATCACATGCCGCTCCAGCAGGCCCTGGAACGCGTAGGCCACACGATTTGGCCGCTCCCAGGGATCCCCCGGGCTCGGCGCAACGATCGAACTCGAGTTTGTCACCCGGGTAATTGGGGCGCAGCCAATCAGGCTAGTGCCCAGCAAGACGGCAATGGCGTAGCCACGCATCAGACCTCCCTTCAATGCCAGTCTATAGTACAGGGTCGCCCGACTCACCCGGTCCTCGATCAATTTTCGCAGTGGACTGGCGGTACCGGCTTTAGGAGCGGACCCGATATTCGCGGCCGGGCTGGACGCAATTGCATCGCTGCGGTTCAATCGCTGGCCGCTCAGGTGAAAAGGATGGCAATGACTTCTTTGGGCACGAGCGTTCCGGGTCGACGACCGCTGCAGTGAGCGACCGCAAGTCACTCACCGCGCGGTTGGTCGCAGGGTGCTCCGGGTACGCGTGGCTCGTTGTGGCACTGGCCGCCTTACTCGGCACTGGCGCTGCGAGCTTTGTCGTCGGACACTTTGCGATGAGCACGGATACCGGCGCGCTGCTGTCGCCGCGGCTGGAGTGGCGCGTCCGCGAAGCGGCCTATAACCGGGTGTTTCCTCCGGAGGGCGCCCGAATCGTGGTCGTGGTCGACGGCCAGACTCCGGAACTTGCCGAGAGCGCGGCTGCCGAACTGGCGCAGCACTTGAGTAACCAGCCGCAGCTATTCACGTCGGTTCGTCGACCCGATGCAGGAGCTTTCTGGTCGCACAACGCGCTGCTCTACGCAGCCACACCGGATGTTCGCGCGGGCATGGAGCAATTGATTAAGGCCGAACCGTTCTTGGGGCCACTCGCCGCCGATCCGTCACTGCGCGGCCTGCTGGGTGCGCTCTCGAGCGCTATGCAGGGCGTTGCTTCGGGACAGGCCTCACTGGAGCAACTTGATCCGCCAATCCGACAACTGGCCGATACGCTGAACAATCTGCAGGGGGGCAGGCCTGCATTTTTCTCATGGCGCACACTCATCAGTGGTGGTGCGCCGGACCGTCGCGAACTTCGGCACGTGATTTTAATTGACCCGAGCCTGGATTTCGCACGACTGGAGCCAGGCCGAGCACCGAGCGATGCGATTCGCGAGGTGGCACGTACGCTGCAGCTCGACGCGCAGCACGGTGTGCGCGTTCGACTCACAGGTCCTGTGCCGCTGCAGGATGAGGAGTTCGCCACGCTGGCGGAACGGGCATCGCTGATCGCCTCGCTCGCGACCATCGCCATCATTGTGATGCTGTGGCTGGCGGTGCGCTCAGCGCGACTGATCGCGGCTATTCTCGCGACCACGCTGTTGGGTCTGTTCGTGGCCACAGCGCTCGGACTGCTGATTTTTCATCGGTTCAACGTCATTTCGGTCGCCTTCATTCCCATGTTCGTCGGGCTGGGCATCGACTTTGGTATTCAGTTCAGTGTCCGCTATCGCGCCGAGCGGGCGGGAGAGCTCGGCATACATGATGCGCTGGTCGCCACGGGACGAGGGCTTGGCCGATCGCTCACAGTCGCGGCGATCGCGATCGCATCCGGGTTTCTGGCCTTTGCACCGACGGCCTACGTGGGCGTTTCGCAACTGGGCGTGGTGGCGGGGGCGGGTATGTTTATCGCGCTTGCATTGAATCTGACCCTGCTGCCGGCGCTGATTCAGCTGAGCCGTGCGCCAGGCGCCCGTGAGCGGGCTACAGATCCGCGATTGGCGGTGATTGATGAGCTTGTGCTGCGTCACCGCCGCCTGGTCGTCGGGCTTGGCGTCGCTGCTGCCTTGATCTCGGCGGCCGTGCTCCCGTTGCTGCATTTTGATTTCAATCCGATCCATCTGCGTAGCCCACGCGTGGAGTCGGTGGCCACGCTGTTTGATCTGATGCGAGATCCGGAGCAATCTCCTAATACGCTCGAGGCGATACGTCCGGATTTAGGCGCCGCTGATCAGCTGGCGATAGGTGTCCGCGCGCTACCGGAGGTATCTGGCGTACGCACTTTATCGAGCTTTGTGCCGGCGGATCAGCCCGCGAAGATGGCAATCATCGCTGATGCGCAGAATCTGCTGGACCTGGCGCTCAATCCTTTGGCTATCGAGGCCGCGCCGAGCGATCACCAGATGGTGGACAGCTTGTCGCAAACCGCGGCGCTGCTGCGCAAAGTAGCCATCGATGAATCCGAGGCCTCGCAGGATGCGCAGCGATTAGCCGCAGCGCTTGATCAGCTGGCCAACGCCGCGCCCGCGGCGCGCGCGCAGGCGAGCCAGGTGCTGATGCCGGGACTCCAACTTGTGCTGGATGAAGCCCGTGATTCGCTGCAGCCACTAGCGATCAGCCTCGCCAGCCTGCCGGCCGAGTTGCGGCGCGACTGGCTGGCGCCCGATGGCCAGGCGCGTATCTCCGTTATTCCCGCAGGTGACTCCAACGATGACCAGGTGCTCAGTCATTTTATTGATGCGGTGATGCCGCTGATACCGGATGCCACCGGATCGCCCATCGGCATTCGCCAGGGTGGACGCGCGGTCGTTAGCGCGTTTACCGAAGCAGGGGTGCTTTCGTTCATCGCCATTACTGTGCTGCTGCTGGTGGTGCTGCGACGCATTCGCGATGTGGCCATTACGATGGCACCGATCGTGCTGACGGGTTTTCTAACCCTCGGCAGCTGTGTGGCGATCGGGCAGCCCTTGAATTTTGCGAACATCATTGCCCTGCCGCTGCTGTTCGGGATCGGTGTGGCGTTTCACATTTACTTTGTCATGTCCTGGCGCTCGGGCGGATCGCACCTGCTGAGCTCGAGTCTCGCCCGGGCGGTGTTCTTCAGTGCGCTCACGACGGCGACTGGCTTTGGCAGCTTGTGGGCTTCAAGTCATCCGGGAACCGCCAGTATGGGCAAGCTGCTGATGATCTCCCTGGTCTGGACGCTGGTTTCGGCGTTGCTGTTTCAGCCGGCATTGATGGGCACACCGCGGCCCGCTCCGACGGTGAAGCGCTGATCAGGCCGGTTCATTTCATCAGATCATCGCTCAAGGCGTTCAGGTGCGTGATCAGCGTGGTCGCGTCGCCCGCGGCCAGCGAGGCGGCGAAATCGGAGCGCCGGGTAGTCAGCTGGCTGATCGCACCGTAGTACACATCGATAATTTTCCAGGAGCCAGCCGATTCGCGCATGCGATAGACCAGGCTAACCGGTGCGTCGTGCGGGAGCAGCAGGTGGCTCTGGACAATCTTGTCGGGGCCGCGCTCGCCGATGTTGGGATCAACCTCAAAGCTTTCGCCAGCGAACTGGCGAAAGTTGTGAGCGTAGCTGCTGACGGTGAGGCGCGTGAATGCGGCGATCGTGGCCTGCTGCTGTGCTGGTGTGAAGCTGCTCCAGGCCGTGCCGACGGCAAATGCGGTCATCACCGGCAAATCGAAGCTCCGCTCGATCGCCGGGGTCAGCATCCGATAGCGATCGCTGGCATTCAGGGTCGCTCCGGCACGCATCGACTCCAGCAGGCTGCGATCAAAGGCTTCGATCTGCATTGCGGCAGGATCGCTGGCAGCGTGTGCCGCTACAATAGATGCACGGAGGAGCGATATGGCCAGCAGCGTTGCGCCTGGAGGTCGCCTGGTCATGAGCCTTCCTTATGGGTGGAGTGTTAGCCAGGCAAGTTTAGCAGGCGAACCGGGCTGCCCTGCGGCCCTGCCGCAAAGCTCCCCGATCGGCCGCAACGACCCTGATTCGGGGCCGTTGCTGCCCCGACGGTGTGGCGGCAGTGCCCGGGGCATAAAATCGCGTCTCAGGCGCTACGCACGGTAACTTTTTGCAGCCCATCAGCGAATCTAGAGCTTGTAAATGACCGCTCCGCCCTAGCATGCGGAGTCCACCCAAGGCGACCCAATTCCGTGACACTGGTACTGCTCTCATTTCTTGGCGGGGTACTGACCATACTGAGCCCGTGCATTCTGCCGGTGCTGCCATTCGTCTTTGCGCGGGCCGAACAGCCCTTTCTGAAGAGCGGTCTGCCGCTGCTGGGCGGCATGGCCGCCTCCTTTGCCTGTGTCGCCACGCTCGCGGCGGTCGGCGGGGCCTGGGCGGTGCGCGTCAACCAGTATGGACGGCTGTTCGCACTGGTTCTGCTGGCGGCCTTTGCCGCAACGCTGCTGTCGCGACGCCTGGCCGACTTGCTGGCCAGGCCGTTCATCAATCTGGGTAACCGCCTGTCCCAAACGGGGCCGGGGCAGCCCTCCAAGGGTGGCTTGTGGAACTCGCTGTTGCTGGGTGTGGCGACCGGGCTGCTCTGGGCGCCGTGCGCAGGCCCAATCCTGGGCCTGGTCCTGACCGGGGCCGCTCTTTCCGGGCCCAACGCGCAGACCATGCTGCTGCTGTTTGCTTATGCTGCGGGTGCGGCGGTATCTCTGGCCGTTGCCATGCTGGCCGGAGCCCGCTTGTTAAAGCTGATGAAGAAATCCCTGGGCGCCGGAGAGTGGATCCGGCGGGGCCTTGGGATAGCGGTCCTGTTGGGTGTGGTGGCGATCGCCCTCGGCTGGGACAGCGGCATCTTGACGCGCTTGTCCTATGCCAGTACCAGCGGCATCGAGCAGTCGCTGCTACGCACGATCTCTCCTGGCAGCGCTGTGGTGGGCGGTACGGCCTCGGATACCAACACGAGCAACGTTTCAGCCCCGGGGGCGGTCACTGACGGGAACTTTCCTTCGCTAGACGGTGCCTCACTGTGGTT
>Ga0302311_10002090_pt1 | contig 22929 bp, 28 predicted proteins | sample III_Palsa_N1_3_FD_200449 | JGI IMG/M metagenome (GOLD analysis project Ga0302311, IMG submission 200449) | Peat permafrost microbial communities from Stordalen Mire near Abisko, Sweden - III_Palsa_N1_3 | ecosystem: Environmental > Terrestrial > Soil > Palsa > Peat permafrost | place: Sweden... | reverse complement strand
CGACGCATCCTCGCAGCCGCCGTTGCGGTCCGGATGGTGCTCCATCGCGAGTTTGCGGAAGGCGGACTTGAGGCCCACGTCGTCGGCTTCGCGGCCGACCCCCAGGATTTCGTAATAGTCGCGCATGGAAGCGTCAGCTGCCCCGGCGTTTCATGCTGAAAAACTTGTAATGTTGAAGTGGGAGATCGCCCGCCTCGCTGCAAGGCTTAATGCGCGAGGCGGGCGCCTTTGCCCGTAAAGGGCGGCGGCGACGTTCCCCAAGGCGCGTATTTTCGCGCACGGGGCCGCGGACGCCATGCGGCGAACCGTCACGTACTCTGACGATCCGCCTCATCGCGCGCCTCAGGCCGACTTCTTGTCGTCGGAGACGTCCTCGAACTCGGCGTCGACGACGCCTTCCTCCGCCGGCTGTTCGGCGGTGGGTCCGGCGCCTTCGGCCGCGCCCGCCTGGGCCTTGTACATGGCCTCGCCGAGCTTCATCGACACCTGAGCCAGGGTCTGGGTCTTAGCCTCGATGGCGCTGGCGTCGTCGCCCTCGATCGCGCTCTTCAGCTCGGCGAGCGCCGTCTCGATGGCGGTCTTGTCGCCCTCGCCGACCTTGTCGCCGTGCTCGGCGAGCGCTTTCTCCGTGCTGTGGATCAGGGCGTCGGCATGGTTCCTGGCCTCGACCTGCTCCTTGCGGCGCTTGTCCTCGGTCGCATTGGCCTCGGCTTCCTTGACCATGCGGTCGATGTCCGCGTCGGAAAGGCCGCCGTTGGCCTGGATGCGGATCGACTGCTCCTTGGCGGTCGCCTTGTCCTTGGCCCCGACGTTGACGATGCCGTTGGCGTCGATGTCGAAGGTGACCTCGATCTGCGGCATGCCGCGCGGCGCCGGCGGGATGCCGACCAGGTCGAACTGGCCAAGCATCTTGTTGTCCGCCGCCATCGGCCGCTCGCCCTGGAAGACCCGGATCGTCACCGCGTTCTGATTGTCGTCGGCGGTGGAGAAGGTCTGGCTCTTCTTGGTCGGGATGGTGGTGTTGCGCTCGATCAGCGGGGTGAAGACGCCGCCGAGGGTCTCGATGCCGAGGGTCAGCGGGGTCACGTCGAGCAGCAGCACGTCCTTGACGTCGCCTTGCAGCACCCCGCCCTGGATGGCCGCGCCCAGCGCCACCACCTCGTCGGGGTTGACGCCCTTGTGCGGCTCGCGGCCGAAGAACTCCTTCACCACCTCCACGACCTTGGGCATGCGGGTCATGCCGCCGACCAGCACCACCTCGTCGATGTCGGTCTTCTTCAGGCCGGCGTCCTTCAGCGCCTGGTCGCACGGCCCGATCGTCTTGGTGATCAGGTCGTCCACCAGGGCTTCCAGCTTGGCGCGGGAGATCTTGATGTTGAGGTGCAGCGGCCCTGACGCGTTCATCGAGATGAAGGGCAGGTTCACCTCGTACTGCGCCGTGGTCGAGAGCTCCTTCTTGGCCTTCTCGGCCTCTTCCTTCAGGCGCTGCAGGGCCAGCTTGTCCTTGCGCAGGTCGACGCCCTGCTCCTTCTTGAACTCGTCGGCCAGGTAGTCGACGAGCCGCAGGTCGAAGTCCTCGCCGCCCAGGAAGGTGTCGCCGTTGGTCGCCTTCACCTCGAAGACGCCGTCGCCGATCTCCAGGATCGAGATGTCGAAGGTGCCGCCGCCGAGGTCGTAGACGGCGATCTTCTTGCCGTCGTTCTTGTCCAGGCCGTAGGCCAGCGCGGCCGCCGTCGGCTCATTGATGATCCGCAGCACTTCCAGGCCGGCGATCTTGCCGGCGTCCTTGGTCGCCTGACGCTGGGCGTCGTTGAAATAGGCCGGGACGGTGATGACCGCCTTGTCGACCTTCTCGCCCAGGTGCGCCTCGGCGTCCTGCTTCAGCTTCTGCAGGATGAAGGCGCTGATCTGCTGGGGCGAATAGTCCTTGCCGTGGGCGCGCACCCAGGCGTCGCCGTTGGCGCCCTTGACGATCTCGTAGGGCACCATGCCCTTGTCCTTCTCGACCATCGGGTCGGTGTACTGGCGCCCGATCAGGCGCTTGATGGCGAAGAAGGTGTTGGAGGGGTTGGTCACCGCCTGCCGCTTGGCCGGCTGGCCGACAATCCGCTCGCCGTCGTCGAGGATGCCGACCACCGAGGGGGTGGTGCGCGCGCCCTCCGCGTTCTCGATCACTTTCGGCGTCTTGCCGTCCATGATGGCGACGCACGAATTGGTCGTGCCCAGGTCGATCCCGATAATCTTGCTCATGAGAACTTTCGTCTCGCTCCTTCAATGGCGAACGCTCGCGGGGGCCTTCAAGCCTGAAGCGCCGGTTGCGGTCGTTCCCGGTTCGATTCGTTCACTCTGTGGCGCGGACCGGTCTGGCCCGCCGGGCGCCGCTCCAGAATGGAGGCCAACGCCGCTTCGGGTGCGATATTGGGGGTGAAGCGGCGGCTCGCAAGGCCTTTTTCCGCCAAGGCGCACGCGGCGAAACGCGCTTTGGGCTGCTAGACTTGGCCGCGTGACGATCCAGGGCTTCCGCCTTCTCCCCGCCTGCCTCGGCCCCGAGGCCCAGGCCCGGCTGACCGCCGACGTCCTGGCGCTGACCCTCGAAGCTCCGCTCTACCGGCCGGTGACGCCCGCCGGCAAGCCGATGAGCGTCGCCATGACCAACCTCGGGCCGCTGGGCTGGGTCACCGATGCGGGCGGTTATCGCTACCAGCCGCGCCACCCCGTCACCGGCCGGCCCTGGCCCCCGATCCCGGCGATGCTCACCGCGCTCTGGGCCGAACTTTGCGACGCCGAGGTCCCGCCGGACTGCTGCCTGGTGAATTCTTACGACGCCGACGCTCGGATGGGCCTGCACCGCGACGCCGACGAGGCCGATTTCCGCTTTCCGGTGCTCTCCGTCTCGCTGGGCGACACCGCGCTCTTCCGGCTGGGTGGGCTGCGGCGCTCCGACCCGACCGGCCAGGTGCGGCTCACGTCCGGCGACGTCTGCGTGCTCGGCGGCGAGGCCCGGCGCGCCTATCACGGCGTCGACCGCATCCTCGCCGGTTCGTCGCGGCTGCTGCCCGGCGGCGGGCGGATCAATCTGACCCTGCGCCGCGCCGCCGCGGGTTGACCTTTGACCGCGCCGGGCCATTGTCCGCGCCGCCCTTGGTTAAAGTGGAGAGATTGATGGTGACGCTGAAGCGGCCCGACGGGAACCTGCCGGACGACTTCCATCTCTCCCGGCGCGGCGCGGCGGCGGCGATCTTCGCGGGCTATGCGGCGGCGGCGCTGTCGGCCCAGGCCGACCCGATCCACACCGACGACACCGGCCTCGTCACCGAAACGGTGATGCTGCCCACCGCCGGCCAACCCATCCGCGGCTACATCGCCCGGCCCAAGGCGAACGGCCGCTTCCCGGTGGTGCTGGTGGTCAATGAGGTGTTCGGCCTGCACGCCTACATCCTCGACATCTGCCGCCGCTTCGCCCGGCTGGGCTACGTCGCCATCGCGCCCGGCTTCTTCGACCGCGCCGGCGATCCCGCGCCCCTGACCGACTTCCCGGCGATCATGAAGATCGTCCAGACCGCCAGCGACCAGCAGGTGATGGACGATGTCGGCGCCACGCTGAAATACCTCGAAGAGCAGCCCTATACGGAGATGCGCAAGCTCGCGATCACCGGCTTCTGCTGGGGCGGCAAGGTGGTCTGGAACGCCTGCGAGACCTATCCAGAGTTCAAGGCCGGAGCCGCCTGGTACGGTCAGCTCGCGCCGAACGCCAACTCGCCGCCGGCCGACCCCGCCCATCCGCGAATCTGGCCGATCGAACACGCCGCGTCGCTGCATTGCCCGGTGCTGGGGCTCTACGGCGGCAAGGATCCGCTCAGCGAAGCGGTGCCGGCGATGCGCGCGGCGCTGGAGGCCGCCGGCAAGAGCGCCGGGACCGAGATCATCGTCTACGCCGACGCCGGCCACGGCTTCCACGCCGATTACCGCGCCAGCTACAACGAGGCCGACGCCCGCGACGGCTGGCAGCGGCTGCTGGCCTTCTTCGCCGTCAATGGCGTGCTGCCGCGGCCGTTCATGCGGGACTGACGCCGCCTAGATCGCGATGGGTTCAGCTTGAACGCTGAATCGCGATCTACGCTTTTGAATCTAGAGCACGATTCAGCTTTCAGGCGATTCCGCCTGAAACCATCGTGCTCTAGCCGCCACGCAACTTGCGGGTCAGGGTTTCCAGGTCGCGGGCGAGCTGGGGGTCGCCGGCGCGCAGCTCGTCAATGCGGCGCACGGCGTGCAGCACCGTGGTGTGGTCGCGCCCGCCGAAGCGGCGGCCGATGTCGGGCAGCGAGCGGGTGGTCATCTTCTTCGCCAGCCACATGGCCGCCTGCCGGGGCCGCGCCACCGAGCGGGTGCGCCGCTCGGAGATCAGGTCGGCCTGATTCAGCCCGAAGTGAACGGCGGTGGCCTTCTGGATGTCGTCGACGGTGATGCGCTTCTCGCCGCCGCGCAGCGTCGGGCCGAGGAAGGCCTGGGTCTCCTCCAGGGTCAGGCCGCCGACGCCGGCGCCGGCGCGGACGATCAGGGTGTTCAGCGCGCCCTCAAGCTCGCGCACGCTGTCGGTGAAGCGGTCGGCGAGGAACTGCAGCACGTCCGGCCGCAGCTGGGCGGCGACGCCCTGCTGGCGGCAGAGCAGCGTGGCCTTGCGCTCCAGGATGTCGAGCCTGAGCGAGCGGTCGGCGGGCTCGATGCCGCAGACCAGGCCGGCGGACAGGTGCGAGCGCAGCCGCGCGTCGATCTCGGCCAGGGCCGCGGGCGGCCGGTCGGCGGAGAACACCACCCGGCGGCCGTCCTCCATCAGCGCGGCCAGGGTGTGGAACAGCTCCTCCTCCGACGACTGCTTGCCGCCGATGAAGTGGACGTCGTCGATCAGCAGCAGGTCGGCCGAGCGCAGCTCGTCCTTGAAGTCGGCCGCCTTGCGCTCCATCAGCGCCCGCACGAACGACGACAGGAACCGTTCGGCGGTCAGGTAGACCACCTTCTTCTCCGGCGCCGAGCGCATGGCGTCCCAGGCGATGGCGTTGAGCAGGTGGGTCTTCCCGAAGCCGTAGGCGCCGTGGAAGACCACCGGGTTGAAGTGGCCGTCGGCCCATGACGCCACCCGCCGGGCGACGGCGAGCGCGAACTCGTTGGACGGCCCCTTGACGAAGGTGTCGAAGGTGAAGCGGTCCTGCAGCCACTGGATGCGGGTCGGCCGGGCCGAGGCGACCGGCGCGGTGGCCGGGCTATCTGTGGACACCGGCTCGGCGGTCTCGATGGTCAGCGGCTGGACGTGGGTGTCGCCGCCGGCGGCCTCGAATTCCAGGCGCGATTTCAGCGTCAGCACGCGGGCCTGCGGATCGTACTTCGCCCACAGCTCGCCGATGCGCCGCCACGCGTAGCGCAGGATCCAATCCCGCGCGATGCCGGTGGGCGTCACCAGGCACAGCTCGCCTCCCGGGGCTGTGCGCAGGCAGGCCGGCGCCAGCCAGGAGCCATATGTGTCGTCGCCAAGCTCGCCCCTCAGCGCCTGGCTCGCCTTGCCCCACACCCCCGCGGGCGTCTCGGACGCCATTTCCGCCAATCCCTTGCTCGCCATCAGCCTTATTGCCCCTTAACCCGCACCCAAACCCGCCAGGGTTGAAGTCGCCCGCGCCGCTCCCCAACGCCTCGGTCGACCTCGAACGTACGCAGACACAGTCCTGCACAGAGCGAGCGGGCGTCCCGTCCCGCGGCTCGATCGTCCGTGTAATGCAATGCTCTGAGGCCTTCAGACTAATCCCGGCAGGGGGGCCGTCAATGGGGCAATCCGGGCCTCCGATTTAAAAATGAGCTTGACATTTGCTCCTTTCAAACCGGCCAAGGGTTAACGAAAAGCGGGCGCCAATTTGCCGCAGGAAATCGTGTGGGATCGGCCTAATTCCGCGGACGCAAAGTTAGCCATCGCCGAGCGCTAACTCGGCGATAAACCCATAGAATTCCAGTATTTAATAGGATCGAGAGCCGCTCAGGCGGCTTGCAGCTTCTTCAGCTGCGCGGCCAGCCGCGACACTTTTCTCGAGCCGGTGTTCTTGTGCATGACGCCTTTGCCGACGGCCCGCATCAGCTCGGATTGGGCGTCGGTGAAAGCGGTCTTCGCCGCGCCGAGATCGCCGGCCGCGAGGGCCTCTTCGAACTTGCGGACGAAGGTGCGCACACGCGAACGGCGCGCCTTGTTGACCTCGGTTCTGCGGGCGATCTTGCGGATCGCCTTCTTGGCGCCGGGGTTGTTGGCCATGGTCTTTGCTTGGTCTCGAACGGGCGCCCGAAACCAGGCGCCGGAAAAAGGGAGCGGCGATATACGCCGAAGCCCCCGCCGGGGTCAATGCGGCGCCGGCGCCCCATTTTGACCGCTCCGGCGTCGCGGGGTCTTCAGGGTCCCTCCACCTGGAAACCCTGGGCGCGCAGCAGCGCCGGCAAGCCCTCCGGCCCGACCAGGTGACCCACCCCGACCACCACCACGATCGCGCCGGGCGAGGCGAGGCGCGCGCCGAGGATCCTGGCCCAGCGATGGTTGCGCCGCGAGATCAGGCGGTCGTAGAGGCGCGGCGAGGCGCGGGCCACCGGATCGATGGCGTCGCGCCGCAGGCCGGCGACGTCGCCCGATATCCACTCGCCGACGATGCGCTGGTAGGCCGCCGGGTCGTCGTCGATCTCGGCCACGGTCTCGTTCAGCGAGGCGACCTGGTCGGGGATGGAAGCGCCGGCGAGGAATTCGATCTGCTCGGCGGCGGTCTCGAAGGCGCGGCGCTGCGCGGTCGGCGGCGCGAGGGCCTGAAGTTGCTCCTCGACCCCGTCGCTGGCGGTGGCGCCGCCGCGCACGTCGTCGGCGACCGAGAGGGTGAGATCGGCCATCCACGGCTGCATCCGGTCGAGGGCCGTCGGCGGGCAGTTCAGCGCTGCGGCGGCCTGGTCCAGCCGCGCCAGTTGGACTGGCGTCAGCAGCGCGCTCAGACGCCGGTCCTTCGGCAAGGCGCCGCGCGCCAGGGCGATCTGGGCGGCCTGGTTATTGGTGGCGGCGTCGATCGGCAGCTCGAACCAGATCTCGCTCGCCTTGGCGATGGCGTCGTCGAGGGCGGCGGGGCGCCAGTCGAGACCGGCGGGCAGCAGGTGCACCGAGCCGAACAGCACCAGCGTCGCCTTGGGCGAGCGGACGACCCAGATCGGCGGCTTGGCGGCGGCGACGCTGGCGCCGCCGAGTCCGAGCGCCAGCAGGACGACCAGAAGCGCCGCGCGCCAGCCGCGGCGTCCCTTCACGTCTGGCATCGATCACAGGCGAAGGTCGACCGGCCCGACTGGACGATCCGCGTCACATGGCCCTTGCACCCAGGCTTGAGGCAAGGCTCACCCTCGCGGCCATAGACCGCGAAGCTGTGCTGGAAATAGCCCAGCTCGCCGTCGGCCGAGGCGTAGTCGCGCAGGGTCGAGCCGCCGGCCTCGATCGCCTCGCCCAGCACGGCCCGGATGACCTTCACCAGCGTCTCGATCTTGCGGCGCGGGATCGATCCGGCCGCCCGTTCGGGCGCCAGGCCGGCGCGGTGCAGCGCCTCACAGACATAGATGTTGCCCAGGCCGGCGATCAGCCGCTGGTCCAGCAGCGCCGCCTTCACCGGCGCGCGGCGGCCGGCGAAGGCGGCGGCCAGGTAGGCCGCGTTGAAGTCGTCACCCATCGGCTCGGGCCCGAGGCCGGCGAACCAGGGATGCGCGGCCAGCGCCGCGGTCTCGATCAGGTCCATGTAGCCGAACCGGCGCGGGTCGTAGAACGTGACCCGCGCGCCGGCCTCGGTCTCGAAGATGATGTGGGCGTGCTTCGGATCGGGCGGCTGGGCGAGGGCGAAGTCGCCGGGACGAACGGCCGCGCCAGCGCCGGTAATCTCGAAGCGGCCGCTCATGCCCAGGTGCATCACCAGGGTCTCGTCGCGGTCGAGCGTGGCCAGCAGGTACTTCGCCCGCCGATCCAGGCGCTCGATCCGCGCGCCGGTCAGCCGCTGGACGAAGCCGTCGGGCAGCGGGAAGCGCAGGTCGGGCCGCCTGGCCTCGACCCTGGCCAGACGCGCGCCGGCCAGCACCGGCTCCAAGCCGCGCCGGACGGTCTCCACCTCGGGAAGCTCGGGCATACCCCTGCATAGAGCCGGATCGGCGGCGGAGGAATGGGGGATGGCAGGAGCGACGCTCGGTATGCGGAAGACCCGCGAGCGAAACCGCGCCATCGATCGCTTGGCGGAGCCGTTGGCGCGGCGATGGGTTCCGGCTTAAGAGGGCGCCATGAGCGCCTCCTTCGGATACCGCGACGTGGCGCCGGCCGAGAAGGCCGGCCTGGTGCGCGGCGTCTTCGACCGCGTGGCCAGCCGCTACGACCTGATGAACGACCTGATGAGCCTGGGCGCGCACCGGCTGTGGAAGGACGCCACGGCGGCACGGATGAACGCCCAGCCCGGCGAGACCATCATCGACTGCGCCGGCGGCACCGGCGACCTGGCGCAGCGCTTCGCGGCGATGGCGCGGCGGGCGCGGGACCGGCGCGGCGGCGATCCGGCGCGGATCTTCGTGGTCGACTACAATGCCGAGATGATCGGCGCCGGGCGCTCGCGCGGCCACGAGGCCGAGATCGCCTGGGCGGTGGGCGACGCCCAGCGGCTGCCGCTGCCCGACGCGTGCGCCGACGCCTATGCGATCGGCTTCGGCCTGCGCAACGTCACCGACATTCCGCTGGCGCTGACCGAGGCGCGGCGGGTGTTGAAACCGGGCGGCCGGTTCCTTTGCCTCGAATTCTCCAAGGTGACCGCGGCGGCGCTGCGGCCGCTCTACGACGCCTATTCGTTCGGCCTGATCCCCCGCGTCGGCGAGCGGGTGGCCAGCGACGCGGAGGCCTATCGCTATCTGGTGGAAAGCATCCGACGCTTCCCCGACCAGCGGACGCTGGCGGGGCTGATGGGCGCGGCGGGGTTCGCGCGGGTTTCGGTGACCAACTTCACCGGCGGCGTCGCGGCCCTGCACCAGGGCTGGGCGATCTGACGGACGCATGTCCTCTTTAAGCTCCTACGGCCGGCTGGCCGGCGCCGCGCTGGTGCTGATCCGCGCCGACGCACTCTTGCCGCGCGAACTCGATCCCATGCTGCCGCCGGGAGCCCGCGCAACGGCCAGGGTGCTGCGGCTGTTTCGCGGCGGCCAGTCGGCGAAGGGGCGGCCCGGCGAGCGGCTGGCCGGGGCGCTGGAGCGGCTGGGGCCGGTCGGGATCAAGCTCGGCCAGTTCCTCTCGACCCGCGCCGACATCCTGGGCGCCGAATTCGCCGAGGACCTGTCGCGGCTGAAGGACCGGCTGGCGCCCTTCCCGCTCGACCAGGCCAGGGCCGAGGTCGCCGCGGCGCTGGGGACGCCCGCCGAGGCGCTGTTCGTCGAGTTCGGCGAGGCCGTCGCCGGCGCGTCGCTGGCGCAGGCGCACCGGGCCAAGCTCGCCGGCGGCCGGCCGGTGGCGGTGAAGGTGCTGCGGCCGGGGATCGAGGCGCGTGTCGCGGCCGACATCGACGCGCTGCGCGCCGCCGCCCGCCTGGCCGAGGCCTGGGCGCCCGCCGCCCGGCGGCTGGAGCCGCGCGCCTTCGCCGAAGCCGTGATCCGCGCCCTCGAGCTGGAGATGGACCTGCGCTTCGAGGCCGCCGGCGCCGACGAGCTGCGCGCGGTGATGGCCCACGACGGCTACATGCGGGCGCCGGCCGTGGTCTGGGAGGGCGTGGCGCGGCGGGTGCTGACGCTGGAATGGGCGCAGGGCGCGCCGCTCTCCGAGCCCGCGGCGCTCACCACGCCGGGGCTCGACCGGCCGAAGCTGGCCAACAACCTGATCCGCGCCTTCCTCGCCCAGGCGCTGGACCACGGCGTCTTCCACGCCGACCTGCACGAGGGGAACCTGTTCGTCTCGGCGCCCGCGCGGCTGACGGCGGTGGATTTCGGCATCGTCGGGCGGCTGGGTCCGGGCGAGCGGCGCTATCTGGCCGAGATCCTGTGGGGCTTCCTGCGGCGCGACTACGCACGGGTCGCGAAGGTGCATTTCGACGCCGGCTATGTGCCCGAGCATCACGACCCGGCGGCCTTCGCCCAGGCGCTGCGGGCGGTGGGCGAGCCGGTGTTCGGCCTGACGGCGCGCGACGTCTCGATGGGCCGGCTGCTGGCCCAGCTGTTCGAGATCACCGCCCTCTTCGACATGCGGCTGCGACCCGAACTGGTGCTGCTGCAGAAGACCATGGTGACGGTCGAAGGCGTTGCCCGGCGGATCGATCCGGACAACGACATCTGGGCCGCCGCCGAGCCGGTGGTGGCGCGTTGGATCGCCCGCGAACTATCCCCGGCCGCCCGGCTGCGCGATTTCGCCGCCGAGGCCCGCGCCGCCCTGACGACCCTGGCGCGGATGTCCGAGCCGCCACCGGAGCCCGAGGCCGCCGCGCCGCTATCCGACGCGGCCGCGACGCAGCCGACCGCCTTCCATCCGGCGATCTGGTTCTTCGCCGGCGCGGCCGCCAGCGCGCTCGCCTTCCTGCTGGCGGTGGCGTTCCGGCTCGGCGTCGCGCGCTGACGGCGAAGCCTACCCCTCCGAGTTCTCGTCGCTCCGCGAGCGTTCGCTCTGGCGCGCCACCTGCTGCTGCCAGTAGCTGGCGCCGTCGCGCGGCTTGAACATGGTTCGCGGCGCGCCGGTGCGGGTGACCACGGCGAAGGTGTTGGTCTTGGCGTCGTAAAGCAGCGCATCGCCGTTCGAGCGCTCGACCTTCTGCACCCCGGCCGGAGGCGCATCGATGAAGGCGTGGGCCTTGGCGACGTATTCCGCCTCGGTGGCGGCGCCGAAGTCCTTGGCGTTCTTGTTGAACTGGTAGTCGGCGTTCTCTTGCGCGGTGTGCTGGCGGTTGGCCGCCCACATCGGCTTGCCGTCCGTCGCCACCGGAACCGGCGCGTCGCGCGGATCGGTCGACGCCGATTGACTCGCCCCCGGTGAGCCGGACGGCGCTGTGGCGCCCGTGCTCGGTGCGGCCGGCGTCGCCGGAGCGCCCGCGCTCGCAGACGCCTGCGTCGGCGCCTTGCTGGTCGCCGACGGCCCGGCGTCGCAGGCCGCGAGCGTGAGGGCGACCGTCGCCGCCCCGATCAAGAAAACAACCTTCATTTTCATTCCCCAGTCCATCGCGCAATCATAGCGCTCAGCGAACAAAGAAAGAACAACTTTCGCAGTTTGTCCAGCCCCCACTTCGCGATAAGAGCGTGCGCCTTTTCCCGGAGGGCGGACGTGAGCCAACGGCGCGTGCTTTTGATCGTCGGCGGCGGCGTCGCGGCCTATAAGGCGCTGGAGCTGGCGCGGCTCCTACGCAAGGCCGACATCGCCGTGCGCCCGATCCTCACCCAGGCCGGCCAGGAGTTCGTGACCCCGCTGTCGCTGGCCGCGCTCTGCGAGGACAAGGTCTATTCCGAGCTGTTCAGCCTCACCGACGAGGCGCAGATGGGCCACATCGAGCTGTCGCGCTCGGCCGACCTGGTGGTGGTCGCCCCGGCGACCGCGGACCTGATGGCGAAGGCGGCGAACGGCCTCGCCGGCGACCTCGCCGCCACCACCCTGCTCGCCACCGACAAGCCGGTGCTCATGGCGCCGGCGATGAACGTGCGGATGTGGCTGCACGCGGCCACCCAGCGCAACCTCGCCCGACTGAAGGCCGACGGTGTGGCGTTCGTCGGTCCCGACGAGGGCGCGATGGCGTGCGGCGAGTTCGGACCCGGCCGGATGGCCGAGCCGGCGGCGATCTTCGGGGCGATCCTGGCGAAGCTGGACGCGGCCGCCGCGCCCGCGCCGCGCCCGCTGGCCGGCAAGCACGTGCTGATCACCGCCGGCCCCACGGCCGAGCCGATCGACCCGGTGCGGGTGATCACCAACCGCTCCAGCGGCAAGCAGGGCTTCGCCATCGCCGGCGCCCTGGCGGCGCTGGGCGCGCGAGTGACGCTGGTGGCGGGGCCGGTCGCCCAGCCGACGCCGCCGGGGGTGACCCGCGTCGACGTGGAGACGGCGCTGCAGATGCTGGCGGCCTGCGAGGCGGCGCTGCCGGCCGACGCCGCGGTCTGCGTCGCCGCCGTGGCCGACTGGCGGGCGGACGAGGTGTTCGCGGTGAAGCTGAAGAAGACGCCCGGCGGCGGCCCGCCGGCGATCCGGCTGGTGGAGAACCCGGACATCCTCGCCACGCTTTCGGCGGGCGGCCCCAGGCGGCCGCGGCTGGTGGTGGGCTTCGCCGCCGAGACGGGCGACCTCGAGGCCCAGGCGCGCGCCAAGCTGAAGCGCAAAGGCTGCGACTGGATCGTCGCCAACGACGTCAGCGCCGACGGGATCATGGGCGGGGACGAGAACGAGGTGCTGCTGGTGTGGCCGCAGGGGACCGACCAGTGGCCGCGCGCCTCCAAGACCGAGGTCGCGCGCCGGCTGGCCGAGCGCATCGCCGGGGACCTGGCGTGAGCCCCGAGGTCGCCGTCACCCGGCTGGCGCACGGCGCGGACCTGCCGCTGCCGGCCTATGAGACCGCCCACGCCGCCGGCATGGACCTGCGCGCCGCCGTCCCCGCCGATGCGCCGTTCACCCTGCATCCGGGCGACCGCCATGCCGTGCCGACCGGCCTCGCCATCGCAATTCCGCCCGGCTTCGAGGGGCAGGTGCGGCCACGGTCCGGCCTGGCGCTGCGCCACGGCGTCACCTGCCTCAATTCGCCCGGCACTGTCGACGCCGACTATCGCGGCGAGGTGCATGTGATCCTGATCAACCACGGGCCGGAACCCTTCATCATCCGCCGCGGCGACCGCATCGCCCAGTTGCTGATCTCGCCGGTGAGCCACGCGAGCTGGCGCGAGGTCGAGAACCTGGACGAGACCGCGCGCGGCGCCGGCGGCTTCGGCTCGACCGGGGCGTCGTGAGCCGGGAACCGCCGCCGGTCACGATACGTCCCTACGCAGCGGGCGACACCGAACCGCTCTCCGCCCTTTTCTATGCCTCGGTGCGCGAAGCCGGACGACGGGACTACAGCGCCAAGCAGGTGGCCGCCTGGGCGCCGCATCCGCCGAGGCCGGAGCGTGTCCACGCCCGCGCCAGCGATGGACGCGTCTTGCTGGTCGCGGTCGACGCTCGGGGCGAGCCCGTGGCCTACGGCGATCTCGAAGCGGACGGCCATATCGACCATCTCTACTGCCGCCCCGACGCGGTGGGGACGGGCGTCGCCTCGCGGCTGTACGACGCGCTGGAAGCCGTCGCTCGGCGGCAGGGATTGCCGAGGCTCTATGTCGAGGCGAGCGAGGCGGCGCGGCGGCTCTTCCTGCGCAAGGGATTTTCGATCGTGCGGCGCCGCGACTTCGTTGTCGGCGGCGTGGAGATCCACAACTACGCCATGGCGAAGACGCTGGCATAGCTTCCATGCGCCGGCAGGTCCGCGATCGGGCCTGGCGCCCCCTTGACTTGCCGCCGGCGCGGCCGGAAAACTCATCAAGGTCGTTCGAGGCGACCCACGGTCCGCGTGAAGGGTTGAACCCGCCTCCAGCTTGACTTCGATCGCATCTTCTTCTGCCCGAAACCGCGGACACCGGGCGCAAGGGAGAAGGTGTCCATGCTCCGACCCAAGCCCATACCCGCGCGTCCCAGCCTCGAATGGCTGCGCAAGACCGCCAAGGACCGCCTCGCCGAACTGCGGCGAGACGCGCCCCAAGCGAAACTCCATCAGGCGCAGCGCGAGCTCGCCCAGGAGTTCGGCTTCCCAAGCTGGCGCGCCATGAAAGCTCACGTCGACCGCCTCGCCGGCCGGCGGGTGTTCGCCGACGACGGCGCGCCGGTCCATCTGCCGCGCGCCGAGTTGATCGCCAGCTGGCCGGACTTCACGCCCGAGGCGCCGCTGAAGATACTGTTCAGCGGCTGCCTGGCGGGCCAGCTGGTGCTGCCCGACGGCGGCTCGTTCGGCGAGCATCCGCTGATGAAGCGGCTGATCGGGCTGGCGAACCTCAAGGCCGTGCCCTTCTGTCCGGAGAACTTCTCGTTCGGCACGCCACGCGCCACGCCGGATATCCACGGCGGCGACGGCCACGACGTGCTCGACGGGCGCGCCCGGGTGCTGTCCGACACTGGCGAGGACTGGACCGCCGGCATGATCGCCGCCGCGCACCGGATGCTGGAGATCGCTTGCGAGAACGAGGTCAGGCTCGCCTTGCTGACCGACATCAGCGCCTCCTGCGGATCGCAGGTGATCTATCGCGGCGCGCGGGCGACGGCGGCGCACCAGATCGGCCAGGGGGTCTGCGCCGCGCTCTTGGCGCGGAGCGGGATTCCGATCGTCAGCCAGCGCGACTACCGGACCCTGAACGCCGTCTTCCGCAAGCTCAATCCCGCCTTCCGGAAGCTGCCGGACCTGATCGATCACCACGAGATCGAGTGGTACCGGACCTATTTCCAGACCTGAGCGCCTCGCGTCGCGATTGCCGGCCGCTACGACTTCCGCCTAGGCTGGCGCCATGGCGACCTTCACTTCCGGCGGCCTCGTGCTCGCCTACGACGATATCCAGCCGGCCGGCGAGGCGGCGGGAACGGTGCTGCTGGTGCATGGCTTCGCCACCAGCCGGGCGGAGAACTGGCGGCGGCTGGGCTGGTATGGGGCCTTCGAGCGCAAGAACTACCGCCTTGTGGCGTTCGATCTGCGCGGCCATGGCGAGAGCGAGAAGCCGCATGATCCGGCCGCCTACGGCCGCGAAGCTCTGGTCGCCGACATCGTCGGCCTGATGGATCATCTGGGGCTGGGGCGGGTCGACCTGATGGGCTATTCGATGGGCGCGCGGCTGTCGCTACAGGTGGCGGCGGCGCATCCGGATCGCGTCGCCAACCTGATCGTCGGCGGGATCGGCGGACGGATGCTGCAGCCGCCGCCCACCCCCGCGCCGGGCGCCATGACCATGGCCGAGGCGATGCGGGCCGAGGACCCCGAAGCCATCACCGAAAAGACGCTGAAGGGTTTCCGCCTGTTCGCCGACCAGCAGGGCGAGGACCGGCTGGCGCTGGCGGCGTTCAGCCAGGGACGCGGCGAGGCGACGGACGCCGGCGAGCTCGCGGCGATCACCGCCCCGACCCTGGTGGTGGCCGGCTCGCGCGACGAAATGGCTGGCGATCCGCAGGCGCTGGCCGACGCCATCCCGGGCGCCAAGGCCGTCACCCTGCCGGCCTGCGATCACTTCTCGGCCATCCCGCACGCGCTCTTCAAGGCGGCGGTGTTCGACTTCCTGGAGGGGTGGCTGGAGTAGGCGGCCCGCGCCGCCGCGCCTACCGCCCGAGGTTATAGTCCCCGCCGCGTTCCAGCGCGCGCTTATAGGCTGAGCGGGCGTGCAGGCGGTCGACCCAGCCGTTGAGGTCGGGCTTGTCGGCCAGGCGGCCAAAGGCGCGGCCGACCTCGCCGACGAAGCTCATCTGGACGTCGGCGGCGGTGAGTTCGCCACCCATCAGGTAGTCGCGCCCGGCGAGGCTCTGGTTCACATAGCCGAGGTGGTTGGCGATCTCGCTGTCGATGCGCGGCTGCAGCGGCGCGGCGGCCTCGCCGAGCCGCATCGTGTAGAGAAAGATCATCAGCGGCAGCATGGCCGAGCCCTCGGCGTAGTGCAGCCATTCCTGGTGCTTCTCGAAGTCGGGACCCGGCCGGGGGACGAGGCGGCCGCGGCCATAGGTGCGGACGATGTAGTCGACCACGGCGCCGGACTCGGCGATGGTCAGGTCGCCGTCGGTCATCACCGGCGACTTGCCGAGCGGATGGACGGCGAGCAATTCCGGCGGCGCGAGATTGGTCGCAGCGTCGCGCTTGTAGAACTTGATGTCGTAGGGCACCTCCAGCTCCTCCAGCAGCCACAGGATACGCTGCGAGCGGGATTCGTTGAGGTGGTGGACGGTGATCATGCGCGGCCCCTTTCGGTTCGCCGCCGATTGCGGGGCTTACGCGCCGCAAGGCAAGCGGATTCGACCGCCGCCGATCAGCCCGGCGCGAGGCCGCCGAAGATGACCCCGACCTGGCGATCGAAGATGTCTGTCAGCTGCTCCGGCCGCGCCGGCTGGGCGGCGGCCTGGCGATAGTTCCAGGCGTAGACCCCGACCAGCAGGTCGACCACCAGCTCGACGTCGACGTCGGGTCGCACATCGCCGCGCCGGACGCCCTCGGCCAGGCAGTCGCGCACCATGCCGCGCAGCCGCGGGTTGGCGCCCATGGTCGGCAGGTCCGGGTCGGCGCGCCAGTCGAAGCCGGCCGCCACATAGGCCAGGAACAGGTGCAGGCGCTGGAACTCGAAGGCGTAGTGGACCGCGAACATCGAGCGGCAGCGATCGGCGGTCGAGCCGCGCAGATGCGGCGCCACGCGCTCCAGGTCGCCGTAGAGGGCGCCGAGCCGCTCCTGCATCACTTCGCTGAGGATATGCGCCTTGGAGCAGAAGCCGGTGAAGACGCTGCCCACCGAGACCCCGGCGCGGCCGGCGATCTCGCGGATCGTCGCCGACTCGTAGCCGACCTCTTCGAACAGCTCCCGCGCGGCGTCGAGGACGCGGCGGCGCGTCGCCTGCTTGCGCGCTTCACGCACCCCGCTAATGACGCACCCTCCCCGGCCAGCCGCCAGCAAACGCCGGGGCGGAACTACGATCGTTAGCCTGGCTGGGCCCCCGCGAGGATGGTCCGCGCCCCCGCCTCGATACGAGCCTTCACCACGGGCGCCGTCAAGCCGCCGAACGCCGCGCGGCGCAGGGTGGCCAGATAGCCGTCCCAGATCATTTCGGCGACGAAGGTCGTGTCGAGGTCGTCAGCCTCGGGAAACGCCTGGCGCACGGCCGCCGCGATCAGGGTGGTGACCGGACGCCGTTCCAGCCGCCGCCGCGCCCGCTCGGCGAGGCCCGGCGTCCAGAGCGCGCTCATCACCGCCTGGACCAGCGCCAGCTCGGCGGTCTGGCGTTCGCACGCCGCGCCCAGCATCGCCGTGATCGCGGCGCGGCCGGAGAGCCCGGCGGCGGCCAGTTGCATCGTCTGATGCAGCTCGGCCTGCTCGGCCTCGGCGATCTCGGTGAACAGGTCCGCCTTGTCGGTGAAGCTGGCGAAGACCGCGCCGGTGGACATGCCGGCGGTCTTGGCGATGTCGCGGATGGTCGAGGCCTCGTAGCCGCGTTCGGCGAAGAGCGATTTCGCGGCGGCGACGATCTTCTCGCGGGTGCGGCGCTTGGCCTGCGCCCGGCGGGTGGGTTTTTCGGCGTCTGCGACGGCGCTGAGGCCGCCGATCGGGATCTGGTTCATCGGGTCCGTTCCAATCGGACCAGAAGGTCGTCGGCTCGCTGCTCGAACTCGACGCAATACGCCTCGACGGCGCCGCGCAGGACGTCCGCCTCGACGGCCTGCGGGCTGTCGGGAGACTGGTTGAATTCGGCCAGGGACATGGCTCTCGTCACCTTCAGGTCGGCGTCTTCATCCTTACGTTGGCGGACGAAGACTGGATGTTGAGCGAACGCGTTCGACGACTTACTCCGCACCGTGCGAGCGGAAGCCCTGCTACAGACTTACCTCGATTTGCGCCTTGCGGCTCGCCGCCGCAGCGCCAAATCGACGCGGCCGGACGGATCCGGAGCCACCGCCGGGCATGGGAAAAGCTATCGCGACGATTGTTCGCTGAGTGCGTTCATTTAGGACGGCGCGCGCGCCCTTCAAGATGCGACCCTGGCGCGCTACTGTCCCGGCGACATGCCCAGCGTCCTCAACATCCTGCTCGCGCTGACCCTCGTCGCCCTGGTGGCGACGCTTGGGGTCGGAATCTATTCGCTGTTTCGCGGCGGTGACTTCGGCCGCAGCTGGTCGAACAAGCTGATGCGCCTGCGGGTGGTGCTGCAGGCCACCGCCATCGTGATCCTGGCCGCGACCGCGTGGCTCACCCAGCACCGGCATTGAGGCGCGCCAAATGGTCACGTTGAACCGCATCTACACCCGCACCGGCGACGCCGGAACCACGCGACTGGCGTCGGGGGCGCCGGTCTCCAAGGCGGATTTGCGAGTCGAAGCCTATGGCGGGGTGGACGAGACCAACGCGGTTATCGGCCTGGCGCGGCGCGCGACGGCGGACGACGCGGCGCTGGATGCGATCCTGGCGCGGATCCAGAACGACCTCTTCGACCTCGGCGCCGACCTGGCCACCCCGCCGGCGCCAAACGAGGCCGACCGGCCGCGCCTGCGCATCCTGGAGAGCCAGGTGACGCGGCTGGAAGCCGAGATCGACGCGCTGAATGAGCGGATGGCGCCGCTGACCTCGTTCGTACTGCCGGGCGGTTCGGCCGCGGCTGCGGCTCTGCACCTGGCCCGCACCGTCTGCCGGCGCGCCGAGCGGTCCTGCGTCGCCCTGGCCGGACGCGAGGATGTGAGCGCGGCGGCGCTGAAATATCTCAACCGGCTCTCGGACCTGCTGTTCGTCGCTGCGCGCTTCGCCAACGACGAGGGCCGCGGCGACGTACTCTGGACGCCCGGCGCGACGCGCTGAGCGACGGCGATCAGCGCGCGATCGGCGGTGAAGGCGCGTTCGGCATAGTCTTCGACATGCGCCCGGTGATCTTCCAGATCGGCATCGGGGTGGCGCACATGTGGTACTTCGCCGACCACCAGCGGCCTTGCTGGTCGCACTTCTGCGCCGGCCAGACATAGTAGGCCTGATAGGCGAAAATGGCGACGCTGCAGGCCAGGAACAGGCCCAGATAGGCAAGCTGCACGCGGGTGAGAAGACGCATCATCCGGGCTTTTTTGCCAGGAATGACCGCCGGGCGCCAGCCTCGCCGCGGGCGCCGGAGCCCTTGCAAACGCCGTCCAAGACGTTATTGCCCCTTGCGCCCCGTACCTGAAGCCGGGGCGTTTCTCGCATCTGGGCGAGGATGAAGCGAGGCGGAAACCACCGATGAAAGTGCTGGTCCCGGTCAAGCGGGTGATCGATTCCAACATCAAGGCGCGGGTCAAATCCGACCACACCGGCGTCGATCTGGCGAACGTGAAGATGTCGATCAATCCGTTCTGCGAGATCGCCGTCGAAGAGGCGGTGCGCGAGAAGGAGAAGGGGCTCGCCAGCGAGGTCGTCGCCGTCTCCATCGGTCCGGCGCAGGCGTCGGAGACGATCCGCAACGCCCTGGCCATGGGCGCCGACCGCGGCATCCTGGTGCAGACCGACGCCGATCCCGAGCCGCTGGCCGTCGCCAAGCTGCTGAAGGCGGTGATCGAGGAGGAGAAACCGGACCTGGTGCTGATGGGCAAGCAGGCCATCGACGGCGACAACAACGCCACCGGCCAGATGCTGGCGGCGCTGCTCGGCTGGCCGCAAGCTACTTTCGCCTCCAAGATCGAGATCGAGGGCGGCAAGGCCAAGGTGACCCGCGAGGTCGACGGCGGCCTGCAGACGCTGGAAGTGGACCTGCCGGCGATCGTCACCGCCGACCTGCGCCTCAACGAGCCGCGCTACGCCTCGCTGCCCAACATCATGAAGGCCAAGAAGAAGCCGATCGACGTGAAGGAGGCAGCCAGCCTCGGCGTCGACATCGCCCCGCGCCTGACGGTGTTGAAAGTGACCGAACCGCCCAAGCGCCAGGCCGGCGTCAAGGTGGAGACCGCCGCCGAACTGGTGGCCAAGCTGAAGAACGAAGCGGGGGTGCTCTAATGGCCGTCCTGGTCATCGCCGATCACGACAACACCCATGTGCGCGACGCCACCCACAAGACGGTGACGGCGGCGCTGAAGCTGTCCAGCGACGTCGACGTGCTGGTGGCGGGCAAGGATTGCGCCGCCGCGGCGGCCGAGGCCGCCAAGATCGAGGGCGTGCGCAAGGTGCTGGTCGCCGAGAGCCCCGAGCTCGACGAGGGGATGGCCGAGGCGTTCCAGGCGCTGATCGTGCCTTTGATGGCGAACTACGACGCGGTGCTGACCCCGGCGACCTCGCAGGGCAAGAACTTCGCCCCGCGCGTCGCCGCCGCGCTCGACGTCTCGCAGATCTCCGAGATCATCGAGGTGGTCGACCCCTCCACCTTCGTGCGGCCGATCTACGCCGGCAACGCGCTGGAGACGGTGAAGAGTTCCGACGCCAAGAAGGTGATCACCGTCCGCGCCAGCCTGTTCAAGGCCGCGGGCGAAGGCGGCGGCCCGGCGCCGATCGAGACCATCGCCGCGCCGGCGCCGCAGACCCACACCCATTTCCTCGGCCAGGAAGTGGTCAAGTCCGACCGGCCGGAGCTGGCCGGCGCCAAGATCGTGGTTTCGGGCGGCCGCGCCATGGGCTCGGCGGAGGAGTTCCAGCGGGTGATCGAGCCCTTGGCCGACAAGCTGGGCGCCGCGGTGGGCGCCAGCCGCGCGGCCGTCGACGCCGGCTATGCGCCCAACGACTACCAGGTCGGCCAGACCGGCAAGGTGGTCGCGCCCGATCTCTACATCGCCATCGGCATTTCCGGCGCCATCCAGCACCTGGCCGGCATGAAGGATTCCAAGGTGATCGTGGCGATCAACAAGGACGCCGACGCGCCGATCTTCCAGGTCGCCGACTACGGCTTGGTCGCCGACTACAAGACCGCCGTGCCGGAACTGATGGACGCGCTCGCCGCCGCGGGGAAGTAGCGGCGCGGCCGGTTGCGGCCGGCCAGCCGAGAAGCTTGGCTTTGGCAGTCCGGTGGGTTCGTTCTATGATCCCGGCGGAATGCAACGGGGGCTGAGCGATGGGTTTTCCGACTGGAGTCTTGACGCGGCGGAGCCTGCGGCTCGCCGGAGTCGCGCTGTTCGGCGCCGCGGCCTTGGCGGGCTGCGGGCAGATCGGCGGCAACGACGCCAACAGCACCTTCAACCAGAGCTTCAATGCGTCGTTCGACAAGAGCACGCATGACACCTGCGTCTCGTCGGCCACCGGCAACGGGGCGCCGGCCGCCACGGCGCAAACCTACTGCAGCTGCGTCGTCACCCAGTTGGATAAGCTGACCGTGCAGCAGAAGATGGCGCTGAACGCCAACTCACCGGAATTGACGCAGGCTGCGGCCACTTGCAAGGCGGAGCTGACCTCCACGCCGGCCGACACCATGAACACGGCGCCGGTCGCCAACTCGGCGGACTGAGGCCCGCTCAGCTCGACTTGACCTCGTCGCCTTCGACGATCTTGCCGGAGCCGGAGACGTCGCTGTTGAGCTTCGTCGGCCGCGTCTTCAGGTCGATCTCGCCGTCACCGGAGATGTGCAGGTCGGCGGCGTTGGCGGGCGCGATGGTGGCCTTGCCGGAACCGGAGATCTCGGCCTGGGCGCTGTCGGCCGCCAGGGCGCCGAGGTCGACGGTGCTGTCGCCGGAGATGTCGAGCTTGACCGACTTGGCCTTGCCGGCGCCGGTGACATCGCCGCTGCCGCTGACCTCGATCTCTAGGTCGTCCTGGGCATAGTTGGCGATCGTCAGGTCGCCGGAGCCGCTGAGGCCGAAATGGCGCACGTCGGGGGCGGTCAGCGTCACCTTGACCGGGCCGTCGAAGTCGCCGTCGCCCTGGAAATCGAGGTGCGAGCCGTTGAGGACGATGTGGTCCACGGCGTCCTTCGGCCCGGTCACCACCAGCTTGGCCGGACCGGGCGCCTGGGTGAACTGGACGTCGGCGGAAATGTCGTTGTCGAACTCGCTGCCGCCGGTCCAGGCGATCTCGCGGGTCGCGGTCGGCCCGGCGGCGGCGTCGCCGCTCTCGACGTGGCGGATCCAGCGGACGCCGTGGCCGTCGTCGAAGTCGATATTCCAGTTGTGACCCCAGCCGTGCTTGTGCACGCCGTTCCAGCCGAGCGCCGCGGCGCCGCTGAGGCAGGCTACTGCGAGCACGAAGCTGGCGCCGGCGATCAGGACAAGGGTTCGGGTCATGGCAGGGCGAGCTCCGGACGGGGCGTGGGCTGGGGATCGATGGCCGGCTTCAGCAGCCGGTAGTGGAGGCGCCCGTACCAGACGAGGGCGTTGACGAGGGCGATGGTGACCAGGGTCAGCACCGAGCCGGCGAACACCGAGCCGGCCATCATGCCGAGGCCGCCGAGGATGCCGGCCGCGATCGCCTCGAAGCCGCCGGCGAAGGCGCTCAGCGCCAGCACGACGGCGCCGGCGACGAAGCAAACGACGACCAGCATGGCGATGGCGCACATGAAGCTGACCACGCCGATCAGGATCGGCAGCAGCACCAAGACGTCGATGGCGCCCAGCCCCAGGACGGCGAACACCGCCGCGGCGGCCGCTTCCGGATTCCGCTCGGCCTCCCAGCGCTTCAGGCCGGCCTCGGCGCGCAGCTCGCGCGCCAGCCGGTCTGGATCGCCGAGCGCCGCGGCGATGTCGCTTTCGCTGCGACCGGCCGCCGCGCCCTCGGTGAAGTGGGTGTCGTAGTCGGCGACGATGTCGGCCTGGGCCTGGGCGGGAAGTCCCGCCAGGCCGCCGCGCAGCCGCGCCATGAAGTCGTCTCGCGTCATTTCACGCGTCCCCAAGGATCATTTGAACGGCGCCGGCGAAGCTGCGCCAGGCCTGTGTCTGGGTGGCCAGGCTCGCCCTGCCGGCGCTCGTCAGGCGGTAATATTTGCGCGAGGGGCCGGACGACGACTCGACCAGATAGGTCTCGACCAGGCCGTCCGACTGCATGCGCCGCATCAGCGGGTAGATCGTGCCCTCGCCCATCCCGATCGCGTCGGCGAGCCGGCTGGCGATCTCGTAGGCGTAGCTGTCGGCCCGCGACAGCAGCGCCAGCACGCACAGATCCAGCGCCCCCTTCTTCAACTGGATGTCGATGGCCTCTGGCATACGCGCCCTCGCTTTCGATGACCAATCCGATATCGCCAGATACCTGTTTATGCAAGATACCTGTTGAAGCATG
>Ga0302311_10002087_pt1 | contig 22952 bp, 20 predicted proteins | sample III_Palsa_N1_3_FD_200449 | JGI IMG/M metagenome (GOLD analysis project Ga0302311, IMG submission 200449) | Peat permafrost microbial communities from Stordalen Mire near Abisko, Sweden - III_Palsa_N1_3 | ecosystem: Environmental > Terrestrial > Soil > Palsa > Peat permafrost | place: Sweden... | reverse complement strand
GCAGAACCGTTCCGGGTCCTTCCGGGTCTCGCGCGGGGCCGAGGCGGCGGCGGAGCGCAGCCGCAGCTGTCCGGCGTGCAGCGAGGGGCCGCAGCGGCGGGCCAGGCCCTCGGTGTAGAGCAGCAGCAGATCGCCGCGGTCGGCGCGCAGCTCCACCCCGGGGGCCTCCCAGCAGCTCAGCATCCCCAGTGGGGCGGAGAGCGAGGTCTCCACGAAGCTCGCGCCGAAGGCGGTGACCAGCAGCGGCGGGCACTGTCCGGCCCCGGCGAGGGAGAGCCGCCGGGAGTCGGGATCGATGTAGCCGTAGAGCGCGGTCGCGGTCCTGGCCGGTTCGGTCGCCTTCAGCAGCAGCTCCAGGTCGCCGAGCACGGCCACCGGGTCCTCGCCCTCCAGCACCGCGTAGGCGCGCAGCGCGGCCCGGAGCCTGCCCATGGCGGCGGCGCACTCGACCCCGCCGCCGGTGACGCTGCCGACGCTGACGGCCAGGCCGCCGTCGGGCAGCTCCAGCGCGTCGTACCAGTCGCTGCCGCAGGACTGGTCGAATCCGGCGGGCAGGCAGCGGGCGGCGAACTGCACCGAGGGCAGCCGGGGCAGCCGGTCCGGCAGCAGCCCGCGGCGCAGCGCGTCGGCGGTGCGGCGCAGGCGCTCGCGCTTGACCTCCAGCGCGATCAGCGGGGAGGCGGCGGCGCAGTAGAGGGCGGCCAGCCGCTGCTCGTGCTCGCCGGGGGCGGTGGGGGTGTCGTAGAACCAGACGGCCGCGCCGTAGGGGGCGCCGCCGTCGCCGGGGACGGCGAGCGGCAGGGCGTAGGAGGCGGCGATGCCGAGGTGCCGGGCGACCTCGCGGAAGCGGGAGTCGGGGCTGTCGGCGCTGTCCCCGCCGCTGTCCCAGCCGTCGGTGCCGCGCGCGCAGGTGCTGACGGGGTGGGCGGTGGTGGTCGGCGCGCTGTTCAGCGGGCCCGGGTGCAGGACCTGGCTGCCGCCGTCGAGCAGCCCGGCGTAGGGGCCGCCGTCGCGCGGGACGGTCTCCAGCGCGCCGATCTCGGCGCGGTCCATCCGGTAGCCGACGGTGGTGCCGGGGCTGTCGACGGTGCCGAAGGCCGACGGGTGGCTGCCGACGGCCTCGGTCAGCAGCACCATCCCGCGCTGGGCGCCGATCAGGGACGCCCCGGTCTCCAGCACACCGCGCAGGGTGTCCTCCAGGGTGGCCGCGCCGCCGATGCGTTCGGTCAGCCGGTAGAGGGCGGTGAGTTCGGACAGCGGGTCGTCGGCCGGGCGCCGGACCGCCCCGGGCGCGGTCGCCGGGTACGAAGGGACGGCGGGCGTGGCGGGGGCGGGGAGGCCGCGGGGCTCGCCGGTGTCGGTCGGCTGGCTGTCGGTCGTCTGTTCGCCGGTCGCCTGTTCGCGGAAGGCGCGGCTGTGGAGGGTCTGGCCGGTGCGGGGGAACTGCGGTTCAGCCATGCTGGGCGCCCTTCACGATGGCTGCGGGCGGGAAGGGGAAGTCGGCCGGTGTGGTAACGCGGAGTGAGCGGAGGAGCTGGTCCGGGTCCAGGGTTGTGTGCCCTTTTTGTCCGAATTCTTGCACTTCACACCCCCATGTCATGCCATACGGCAATTAATGCTCCACTTCTACACATACCGATTGGGTGATGTCCAGAACTGTGCCGTCCTGGATGATTGGTGTCTTTTTCGATGCCCGTACTCGAATATGTGGGCGAAATAGCGGCGGATGGTCAGATCGTCGCGCTCAGTGACCATTCGCGGGTATGCGTCACCGCCGCGAGCCACCGCGAGCGGACAGTTCGCGGCCGACCGCGCGGTAGCGGCCCAGCTCCCGCAGGGCCGCCCGCAGACCCCGCCGACTGGGCCGGTGGTCCACCGCCAGGGGTACCTCGACCGCGTGAAAGCCCTGCCGCAACAGGTCGATGATCAGACCGGGCCCGGTGCTGACCGGTGCCGGCCCGGACACGGCGGCGGCGAACGCGGCGGCGCTCAGGCACAGTTCGCCGCCGAGCGGCGCGGAGGACTCGAACCCGGTGGCCCGGCGGATCCCGGTCCGGGCCCGGCGCGTGGCCGCCCGCCCGCGGGCCCGCGCGCCCGCTTCCGCCGGGGTTCCGGTTCCGGTTTCGGTTTCCGGTTCCGGGCGGGACGGGACGCCGAGGGCCAGGCCGGCCGTTCCGGCCAGTACCGGCTCCAGCAGCCGGGCGGCCTGCGCCGCGTCGGCGCCGAGGTCGGCGTCCAGGAAGAGCAGGCACAGCCGTCCGGTTCCGGCCAGCTCCCGCACAGTGTCCACCCCGCGCTGCTGCGCGGCGGACCGGCCGAGCCGCAGCGGCTGCCGGACCACCCGCGCCCCCGACTCCTCGGCCACCCGGGCGGTCGAGTCGGTGGAGGCGTCGTCCACCACGATCACCGGTCCGACCCGGGGGAGCCGCAGCGCCGCCAGTACCGTCAGCGCGATCCGGGATGCCTCATTGCGTGCCGGAATCACCACCGCGACGGTTCCCAGCGTCTCCGACACGGCGTCAGAAACCGTGGAGGGGGCGGAATCTTCGCTGCCGGTCGGCTCCCTGTGCGTATCCATCCCCGGATCGTACGATTGTCGGGCGTCCAGCGCTGCCTCTCTGCTCCCCCGAACGGTGGAACCATCGGCGCTCACCGTGCGTCAATCTCGACGATGCGTCAATCTCGTTGGTGAACGTGCAGTTCCGGGGTACAAACCTGCTACGAGACGGCAATCGCAATCGCCACCCGGCGCCACCCCTCGCCGACTACCGCTGGTGGCCGTGGCATGGTGCGCTTCTCGTAGCACGAGGTCACGTACCGATCCTTGACTGGTCACGGAAAGGAACGAGTGCTCATGCGCGGGAATCGGAAGGCCACACCGCTGCGGACCGCCGTCGGCAGGGTTGTTGGGCGGAGTATGCGCTGGCGCGGCAGGTCCGCGCTGCTGGCGTCGGTGACGGTCTGCGTGGAGCAGTGGCAGTGGCCGGTCGTGCCCGGCGTGGGCGCGCTCGGGGCGGGCGGCCAACTGGGGGGCGCACGCTGTTGCTGTCCGCGCCCCGACTGTCCGACGCCGGGCGCCCACCCGTTCGATCCGCCGCTGCTGGCGGCGACCACCGACATACGGATGGTGCGCTGGTGGTGGCGGCGGCGCCCGGACGCGCCGGTGGTGGTGGCCACCGGGGGCCAGGTGTCGGCGGTGAGCCTGCCGTTGGAGGCGGGGCTGCGGGCACTGGCGTACTTCGACACCCTGGGCGTGCGCACCGGACCGGTGCTGGCGACGCCGAGCCGCTGCGTGCTGCTGGTCGCCCCGTACACGATGCTGGAACTGGGCGAGCTGCTGGTCGCCCAGGAGTGGGTGCCGACGAGTCTGCGCTTCCACGGCACCGGCGGCTATGTGCTGCTGCCGCCCTCGCGGACCGGGGCCGGTCCGGTGCGCTGGATCCGCGAGCCGGCTGCGGCCGGGGACGGGACGGCCGGTGACCCGACGGCCGGGGACGCGCCGCTGTGGCTACCCTCGGTGAGCGCTCTGCTGGAGGCACTGGTGGCGGCGAGCGTGGCCGCGCCGGACGGTGCACGGCTGGCCTACTGACGGTCGGCCCGTCGGCGGCGGTCAACTCGACACGTACCGCATGGAAAGGCTCGGCCGCTGGCGACGGGGGATGCACCAGCGACCGAGCTGTTTAAACCGTAACAAGAATCGAGCCGCAAGCAAATTCCCGGAGGCCTTCACTCCCTGTGAATTTCCTGCCGGTTGTCAATATGTGACCCAGGTCACGCATTCCTGGCGGCTTCTGAGCGATTCCTGATGATTTGCGATCGCCCGTTGTAATCGGGCGATCGCACACTGTTGTCAGATGTCATTCCGACTCAGCCGATGGTGACCTGACGGTTCACCAGGTCCGCGCGGCTCTTGCGCTGCTGCGGGGTGAGCGGCGCGGTCTGCGCCAGCGCGTCGGCCAGCCGCTGCTGGAAGGCGACGGCGGGCTGCTCGCAGTCGGCGGCGGTCATCGCCGACGGCAGGTCCCACACCGGGACGGCCAGGCCGTGCGCCCGGAACGAGCCGACCAGCCGGGTGCCCTCGCCCAGGCCCGACTCGCCCGCCGCGACCAGCCGCGCCAGCGCGTCCAGCAGGGTGTCCTCGGCGTGCGGCATCACCCAGCGCAGGTGATTGCGGTCCGGCACCGAGCACCAGTAGGCGCTCTCCACCGAGGTCAGCTTGACCGTGGGGATCACCTCGGCGTTGGCCTGCTCCAGCGAGGCGGCGACCTCGGGGGTGGCCGAATCCGCATCCTCCAGCCAGTACTCGAAGCCGGAGTGGACGACCGGCTCGAACGGCGCCGCGAGGTCGAGCAGGTCCTGGAGGCGCGGCGCGTCGGTCGCCGGGCGGCGCGGTGCCACCGGTGTACCCGGCTCCACCGCCAGCGCCTGGACCAGCGCGTCGCCGAGGTCCCGGCTGGCGTCGCCGGACGCGGTCTGGGTCTGCAGCCCCAGCAGGATGCTGCCGTCCTGGCGGCGCATGGCCGGCCAGGCCATCGGCAGGACGGTCGCCAGCGTCACCGACGGCACCTCGCCGTTGGCGCCCGCCAGTGCGTCCTTGCTCAGCGCCAGCGGGACGGTCGCCGCCGGGACCAGCTCGCGCAGCGCCACCCAGTCGCCCTCACCGGGCAGACCCTCGAACGGACGCTGCACCAACTCCTGTACGGCGTGGGCTGCTTCGCGGCCGTGACAGGCCTTGTAGCGGCGCCCCGAACCGCACGGGCAGTCCTCGCGGGCACCGACGACCGGGATCTCCCCGTTCGCTGCGGCGGTGTGCTGAGCGCGCGAGGGCGCCTTCTTCGCGGCCTTCTTAGCCATGGTGCGGATCTCCCGGTGGGGCGTGTGCTCTGGCGCCCCGAGCGTAGTCGCCCCACCGCACCCCGCGCGCACACCCGCGCCCTTCCGGGCGGGCGCGGGCCCGCACCACGCGCCGGGGGTGCCGTGGCATCGGCCCCCGGCGCCACGGCTGACGCGTCTGCCGACCCGCCCGGCTGACCCGCCGATGTTCAGAGATCGGGCTGGATGCCCAGGTCCGCGCGGCGGACGTGGCGGGCCCGGGCCGGGAGCACCGCCCATACAGTGACCTCGCCCGGGGAGTCACGCACCCCCCAGTCGCTCGCCAGCTGGCCCACGATGCTCAGCCCGCGCCCGCCCCGCGCCGTCAGCGAGGGACTGCCGCGCCGGGGCCGGGTCGGCCCGCCGCCGTCGGTGACCTCCAGCGTGAGCAGGCCGTCACTGTGCAGCTCCCAGCCGACGACCACCCGGCCGCCGTCCGGGTGCGACCCGTCGCTGCTCCCGGCCCGCAGGTGATTCTGGTTCTGTCCCTGGTTCTGTCCCTGGTTCTGGGCCTGGCTCTGTGCCTGGGAATGGGCGCGGGCCTGGGCCTGCGCCGCCTCGAACTCGTCCAGCACCGACTCCAGCGGGCGTGCGTGGCGACAGGCGTTGCTCAGTAGTTCGGAGAGTATGAGGACCGCGTCGTCGATGACGACCTCCGGAACCTGATGCTCTGCCAGATCCTTGCGCAGCCGCCGCCGGGCCGCGCTCACGCTGGCCGGACCATGGGGAACCGCCATGGTCGCCGAAGAAGTCGGCACATCATGCGCCACCACCAGCGACACCCCCGGACCTCCTCCTCCGTCTAACGACAGGGTGTGAATGCCCGGTGCGAGCTGGCCGGAAACTGGAATACCGGCTCTGTTGGAGTTCCTTGGGAAGGCGAAAATCGGTACCCGGCCGATCCTTTTACGCGGAGTAGCCGAATGGTTACTTTGTGTTTGCAGCGGGTAGTGAACGGCGGTGCGGCAGGCGATATTCCAGCCATTTCCATGCGCCCGCGTGCGCCCTTCACCGGCATCCACGGCCCGCTCCGAACCATTGCGTGAGACATTACGCGGACCGCGAATCGTGCCCCGTGAGGCGACCGCCGGCCCGGCTCAGTCCGCCCGGCCCGCCGGTCCCTCGGAACGCTCCTGAACCCCGCCGTCCCTCCGGCCCAGCTGGTCGAGCACCCGGCCCGGATGGTTGCTGATGATGGTGTCCACACCGAGCCGCAGGCAGAGTTCGACGTCCGCCGGGTCGTCGACCGTCCACACCCGTACCTGCTGCCCGGCGTGGTGCAGCGCGGCGACGTACCCCGGGTGCGCCCGGATCAGGTCGATGCCCGGCCCGGCGATCCGCGCCCCGTACGGCAGCCGTCCGCCGCGGAACCACGGCAGGACGTGCTCCAGCAGGTAGACCGTGGGGATCCCGGGGGCCAGGGCGCGCACCCGGCGCAGCGAGAGCTGCGAGAAGCTCATGATCCGCACCGGGGAGGGCTCCCCGGAGGAGGGCGTCACCAGGTCGAAGCGGTGCAGCAGCTCGATCAGCGCACGCTCCAGCCGCCCGCCCTGGCGGATCGGGTGCTTGGTCTCGATGGCCAGCTCAAGCCGGCGGCCGCAGCCGGTGGCCAGTTCCAGCAGCCGCTCCAGCGTCAGCACCGAGCCGTGGTCGGGGCCGGAGCCCTCGGACTTCCACGAGCCGAAGTCGAAGGCGGACAGCTGCTCCAGCGTCAGCGCCGAGACCGCTCCGCGGCCGTTCGAGGTGCGGTCGACCGTACGGTCGTGCACGCAGACCAGCTGCCCGTCCGCCGTCAGCCGGACGTCGCACTCCAGGCCGTCCGCGCCCTCCTCGATCGCCAGCCGGTAGGCGGCGAGGGTGTGCTCGGCCAGCGTGCCGGAGGCGCCCCGGTGCGCGATCACCCGTACCTCGGCCCGCTCGGGCCGACCAGGCCGGCCCGGCTGCTGCGGCTGCTGGGGCTGCTGCGGCCGACCAGGCTGCTGGGGCTGATCTGCGGGGACGGTGACCGGGGTGTTCGACACACCTCCACGATAGGCGGCGGCGTTCGGCCACCCCGGCGGCGTACCCGCCCGGCCAGGTGAATTCTCAGTGACCCTTGCGCAGCAACGGGGTGAGCGCCCAGGTCAGCAGGGCCGGCACAAGGAAGGAGAAGAGCGAGGCCGACGTCCACACCTGGGGGTGGATCCCGGTGACGTTCTGGGCGTGCGCCCAGAAATCGGGCCACCACTGGCCCCAGCCGGTCAGCGCGGCCGGGGAGATCAGCTCGTAGACGACGAAGCCGATGGCCCAGGGCAGCAGCGTCAGCCAGCGGGTCGGCGCGCCCTCCGACATGTCCCAGCCGCCCTCGCGCCTGCCCGCGCCGAAGAAGAAGTCCACCGCGAGTACCGCCGACAGCGGCACGAACACCGCGCCGATCAGGCCGAGGAAGTTCTCGTAGCCGGTGAAGTCGGTCACGCCCAGCGCCAGCACGGTGACCAGCGCGCCGATGCCGACGGTCAGGTAGCGGCGGTCGACCCTCGGGAAGAGGTTGTGGATGGACATCGTGGTCGAGTAGACGTTGGCGAAGGACTGGTCGGCCTCGCGCAGCACCAGCACCGAGAAGAAGACCCAGCCGGCGGTGATCCCCATGAAGGTCGTGAAGATCTTGTCCGGGTCGCCGCCGACCTGCACCAGCGCCAGCAGGCCGACCACGTAGCACCACACCTGGGAGACGCTGTAGCCGCTGAACGCGCCCCAGAAGGAGCTGGAGCTGCTCCTGGCATGCCGGGTGTAGTCGGCGGCCAGCGGGACGAAGGAGATCGAGACCGCGATCACCGAGTCGATCGCGGGCAGGAAGCCGGTCCAGTTGCCGCGCCCCGGGTCGGGCACACCCCGGCGGATCAGCTCGACCGTGAAGAACAGCATGGCGACGCCGACGGCGATGGCCACATAGCGGCGCAGCACCGAGATGGCGCCCAGCGGGCGGATCGTCATCGCCGTGGTCAGCACCCCGGCCGCGACCACGTAGACCCAGTGCGGGATGCCGCTGTACAGCGCGTCGCCGCCCATGGCGATGACGGTGAGCTCGTACACGCCCCAGCCGACGCACTGGATGATGTTCAGCACCGTCGGCAGGTAGGACAGCCGGGTGCCGAACAGGCCGCGCAGGATCGCCATGGCGGGCGCACCGGCCCGGGTGCCGATGACGGCGGCGACCGCGAGCATCAGCGAGCCGATGACGGTGCCGACGACGATCGCGGTGACCGAGGCGGCGAGCGAGAGGTCCTTGTTGTTGAAGACCAGGACGGTCGCCGCGCTCTGGAAGCCGATCAGGCTGATGCCGAGGTTCGTCCAGAAGGCCGCCTGGTCGCGGAAGCCGAGGGTGCGCGGCGGCGCGGTGTCCAGCACGAGCGGGGCCTCGGGACGCGCACCGGCGGGCTGCGGCGGATCGAGGACCGGGGACGGTGGATTGGACGCGGACATGGACGTCACGGTGCTTCAGCTCCCTACGCCGGCATTACCCGGTCAGGTTCAGGCGGTCGGCACCCCGTTTCGGCGCCCTCTCAGCCTGGATAGGTCCAAGCTCCCGCGTATGCGTTCGAGGCACATCGTAGGTGCAAGCAGGTCCGCGACCAATACCCGTCCACGTCCCGGACCTGCTGCGGCGCTCCGTCGGCCGCTCCCGGGGGCCCCGCGACGACCTGTCAGTCTCAGAGCTTCCTTAGAACTGTCGGTGCTTCCTTAGAACTGCTTGTGGGACTCCTCCGCTGACCGGAGCACGGGGTACCTTCATCTGAGCCGGACGCATGCGCTGTATACAAGGCCCAGGCGGGTCGCGCGCGGCCCGGCGCTATGACGCCCAGACGACGCGTGGGCGGATGCTGCTTGGGGCCTTGCCGGCCCCACTACGAGGAGGTCATTCGTGAGCACCGAGCACGAGGGCGGGCTCTCCGGGCCGGACCGGTCCGAACCCACCGCCGGGGATTCGGTGGCACCGTCCCCCGAGCTGCCTGATGCCTCGGTCGCCGGGATCGAACCGCCCCGGGACCCGGACCTGGCCGACTACCCGCCCCCGGCCGCCGCTCCCGCCGCAGCCGACGCTGCCCCCGTCGACGCCGCTGCCCCCGTCGATGCCGCTGCCCCCGTCGCCGAGCAGCCCACGGCCGTGCTCCCCGCGGCGTCCGCCCGGGCGGAGCCGGTCTCGCCGGACCCCGCAGTGGTGGACCCCGCAGTGGTGGACGCCACAGTCGTGGACGATGCAGTGGTGGACCCCGCCGCAGGGCACGACGCCGCCGCGCCGACCGCCCTGCTGCCCGCCGCCGTCCCCGCGGATGCCCCCGCCGCGCCGGTCCTGCCGGAGCAGCCCGCGTTCCCCGGGCCGCCGTCCGCGCCCCCGGCCGCCTTCGCCGCCCCCGCGCCGCCCTACGGCAGCCAGGTCGAGCCGGGCGCGCAGCCCGGCCAGTACCCGCAGCCCGGGCAGTACGGCCAGTACGGGCAGTACGGCCAGTACCAGGGCGCGCCCTACCCCGGCGCCGGCTACCCGGGTGTCCCCTTCGGCGGCCCCCAGCCGGCCCCGCGCAAGCGCCGCCCGGGTGGCCTGGCCACGCTGCTGGTCGTGACCGCGCTGGTCGCGGGCGGCATCGGCGGCGGCATCGGCTCCTGGCTGGAGACCCGGGACAGCTCCGGCGGCAGCACCAGCGTGGCCGCCTCGGTGAACCCCAAGGACCTCAGCCGCTCGCCCGACAGCATCGCCGGGATAGCGGCCAGGTCGCTGCCGAGCGTGGTCACCATCTCGGCGTCCAACTCCCAGGAGTCCGGGACGGGTACCGGCTTCGTCTTCGACAGCCGTGGCTACATCCTGACGAACAACCACGTGGTCGCCCCGTCCACCAGCGGAGGCAAGCTCAGCGTGGAGTTCTCCGACGGCAACAGCTACCCGGCGACGATCGTCGGCCGCGCCGAGGGCTATGACGTCGCGGTGATAAAGCTGGCCGTCAAGCCCAAGGAGAAGCTGGTCCCGCTGCCGCTCGGCAACTCGGACAACGTCGCCGTCGGCGACACCACGATCGCGATCGGCGCGCCGTTCGGCCTGTCCGGCACGGTCACCTCGGGCATCATCAGCGCCAAGAACCGTCCGGTCGCCTCGGGTGACGAGACCGGTACCCAGACGTCGTACATGAACGCCCTGCAGACCGACGCCTCGATCAACCCGGGCAACTCCGGCGGCCCGCTGATGAACGCCTCGGGGCAGGTCATCGGCATCGACTCGGCCATCCAGTCGGGCGGGGCCACCGACAGCGAGGGCCAGTCGGGCAGCGTCGGGCTGGGCTTCGCCATCCCGATCAACCAGGCGGAGTACGTCGCCTCGCAGCTGATCCAGACCGGGCAGCCGATATACCCGATCATCGGCATCCTGCGGGACGACAGCTACACCGGCAGCGGCGCGAAGATCGCCTCCGGCCCGGTCCAGGGCCAGGCGGCGGTCACCCGCAACGGCCCGGCGGCCCAGGCGGGCCTCCAGGCCGGTGACGTGATCACCCAGTTCGCCGGTGTCCCGATCGACAGCGGACCCACCCTGGTCAGCGAGATCTGGTCGCACCGCCCTGGCGACAAGGTCTCCGTCACCTACACCCGCAACGGTCAGACCCACACCACGACCCTGGTCCTCGGCAAGCGCGTCGGCGACTCCCAGTAACCGACACCCCCCAGCCCCGTACGGCCGGCGAACCGCTCGCCGCCGTACGGGGCTATTCGCTGCCACGCACCACCCGACTCATGAGAAGATCCCTTCGCGCACCGGTGTGGGGCCTGCCCCGCACCGATCTGTGCCCAGGAGAGCTGCCCGAGCGGCCTAAGGGAACAGTCTTGAAAACTGTCGCAAGGTAACCCCTTGCCGAGGGTTCGAATCCCTCGCTCTCCGCCGGAATCGGCCCCTGACCAGTCAAAACGGTCGGGGGCCGTCTGCATTTGGTGCCATGCCGATGATCCGCCAATGACCGCGAATGACCGGTGTTGACCGCCTCATCTGGCACGGATCTGGCACGGTCCGGCCGTGCTGGCTCTACGTGATCACGCTCGTCGGGTGCATGAGCTCCCCGGCGCTAACGATCTGCTGAGTCCACTTCCCAGGAGTCCACAGACACGTCAGGGCCACCGGTGAGGTAACGGTGAAGGGCGCTGGCGGTGGTCGGAACGAACTCGGTCGGGATGGCCTTGGTGGGTGCCCAGGCCACTTGGGAGTGCTTGGCGGGCTCCTCGTTGCTGAGGTCGCCTGTCCAGCGGTGGGTAGCGAAGACGACCGTGAGAAAGCCGTTGGGAGCTTCGACCCCTCGGGCTCCGTGGATCACGTGGACCAGGCGGAGGTCTTCAGGGGCGACGAGGAGACCCGTCTCCTCTTTGAGTTCCCGGATGGCTGTCTGGGTGATCGGCTCGCCGGGCTCGCTCTTGCCGACGGGGAGGTCCCACATGCCTTGGGCGAACTTGGCGCGGGGGCCGCGCTGGATGAGTACGACGCGTTCGCCTTCGAGGTCGTGCACGATGACTGCGGCGACCAGCAACGTCATCGACTCGGTGGCGGGCTTGAGCGGGGTTGGCTGGTCGGTAGCTTGCTGGGCCACAGCGGTCCTTCCTTTGGTGCGGGTGCCTAGATCAGCGCCTCACGTGCGCGGCGCTCCAGGTCGGCTGTCCCGGGGACTCCGCGTCTACGGTAGGTGGACAGGTGGGGGCGGATCGAGGAGATCGCCTTTCTGGTGCGGTCCGAGGTCATGCCGTCCATCAGTGTGAGAGCGCGGCCCCAGGTGGCGACCGCTTCATCGGCGCGGGCCTGAGCGGCGAGGCTGTCTCCGAGGTCGGCATAGGTGAGCGCGTGGACCCGCTTGAACTTCACGGGATCCCAGCGCATCAGGGCGGCGCGGTGCTGCTGCTCGGTTCCAGGATGGTCGCCCATGTCGGTGAGTGTGCGTGCGGTGTGGCTGGCGACTGTGCCGGCGGCGGGACCGCTGACCAGGGAGAAGCTGGGTTGGGGTTCGTCCTGGCGGGCGAGGGCGTTCTCTGCGGCGAGGAGAGCGCGTGCTGCCGCTGGACTTTCGCGGGTGGCGGCGTACGCGCGGGCGTGAGTGATGTGAAGCAGGGCTTCGGTGCGGCCGTCCACGCGTCCGATGCTGCGAGCGAGTGCGTTCTCGATGAGATCAACACAGTGATGGGGCTGCTTGAGGCTGAGGGCCTGGTGGGCGAGAGCGCGCATCATCCAGCCTGCGTGGCCATGGGGATCGGCTTCAACCGCGAGTTGGTAGCCGACCTGGTAGTAGCGCTGGGCTGCGCCCTCTTGGCCGAGGTCGTGGTGCTTCCATCCGGCGAGGTAGGCGAGTTCGGCGACTGCTCCGAATGCCTGCTGTCTGGTCTGCTCGTCGGGGAAGCGACCTGTGAGCATGGGAGCGGCGGTGTCGGCCAGGTAAGCGGTGACGGTGGTAAGCCCGTGTCCGCCGCCAAGGCGCTCGTCCACCGCACTGAAGACGGCGGTGATCTGCCGGATGACCTCCACCTCTTCGTTGCCGACCAGGGCTGTGCCGGTGCGAGCGCGCATCAGGCGGGAAACGGGGTCAGGGTCGTACGAGAGCGGCATGGCCACACCCGCCGTGGTGAACGCGGCCACGGCAAGGAAGCTCCGCCGCTCGACGTCCGCGCGGCCGAGGTTGGTGGCAGCCTCAACAGGGTCGGCGCTCGCGGACAGTGATTCCTCCGGCGAGGCGAACCCGAGTTCGGCCAGCGTGATCACTCGGCCGGCGCGGCGAGATAACGCCTCGGCGATGTAGTGACCAACCTGGCCTGTCGGCTGCGCTCCACTCACCCAGTGGGCGACAGCTGACTTGTTCGTCAGCAGCGTCTCGCCGTTCTCTGCACCGATGCGCCGGACTGTGTGCGCCAACGCCTCGTAGGTCCAGCCGACACCCGAAATCGCTTCCCTGAGACGGTGGTTGGGCTCCCTGCGTGTGGCCACGATCAATCCCCCGAGCTGGAGCTGTAAACCGCGTATACCACTCTACGTGGTGAGGTCAGCACCGCTGGTGGCGTTCTGCCGGTTCACTGAGTGTCAGTCGCCCGGAAGCACATGAACACCAGGCTCCCCCTGGCTGGTCCTCCGGGCGACTGCCTGGCCCATCTCGGGCTGCGCAGGCGGCACTTGGGCCGCATATCGTCACCAACAGTCCGGGAGGGCAGATGAACGCCACCGATCACGCCACGCTCCCGGCTCCGCAGTCCTGGGAGGTCCAGCCGGAGCCGTCAGCGGTACGGCCAGCCCGGCGCCTGGTCCGGGAGGTGGCCAGCGCCTGGGCTGTGCGGCTGTCGGATGACGCGTTGCGGGAGATCGAGTTGTGCGCCAGCGAGGTGATCACGAACGCGGTCCTCTACACCGGATTCCCGTGCCGGGTCACTGTGCGCTGGACCGGAGAGCGGCTGCGCGTAGAGGTCGCCGACTCCAGTCTGATCCCGCCCGGTGGTGACGGCTCCGTGAGTTCCGGCTACGGCGGCCGGGGTCTGGCTCTGCTGGCAGAACTGGCCCACTCATGGGGCTGGTACCCGCAGGGATCGGGAAAGGTCGTCTGGTTCGAGACAGCGCCTGATCAACCAGTCCACCATGACCGGCGCTTGGCGGTGCTGGTGAACGTCGTGCAGTCGCGCCTGCCGGAACTCCTGGCCTTCTCCGCCTGATCCACCCAACAGCTTCCGCCTCGTCGTTCCTGACGGGCGGATGGCGTCGGCCGTGTTCCCCCGAGCACGGCCGACGCGCACCACCCCTCGCCGATTGCCCGGCGCGGGAACCTGCCCCAAGGGAAGGAAGAACGATGGTGCCCACCACCACCGAGGCGGCTCCGGCCCCCTCCGGCGGCCTCCTGGTCGCGGTCCGCAAGATCGCGGCGGTCCGAAGCCGCGCCGAGCAGATGTCCGACAACACGGGCGGCAAGTCCGACCAGAACGACACCTGAGCGGGACGCCCACGGTGCTAAACGCTGCTTCGTGGGCGGTGCGTCTGGGCGGGGAATCCTTCCTCGCCCAGACGCTCCACCGCTCCTATGCCGTTGTCCCGGGTGACGCTGCCGATGCTGCGAGCCTCCTGTCCTGGGACGACCTGAACGCGCTCCTCGCCAACCAGAGGCTGGAGCCCCCACGACTCCGCTTGTCCCTCGATGGAGAAGCGGTCGACCAGGACCGGTACACGGTCCCGATGACCAACCGACGGGCGGTGACTTGGCACCGGCTCCAGCCGGCCAACCTGCATGCCCAACTGGCCGCAGGGGCCTCGCTGGTCATCGACGCCATCGACGCCATGCACCCGCCGATCGGTGCGGCGGCCGAGGCGCTGGAACGATTCCTCGGCACCTCCGTGCAGGTCAACGCCTACGCCTCGTGGACGGAACGAGAGGGCTTCGGAACGCACTGGGACGACCACGACGTCGTTGTGGTCCAGGTCCATGGCTCGAAGCGCTGGAAGCTGTACGGGCCTACCCGGACTGCTCCGACCTACCGTGATGTTGAGGCCCCGGAGCCTCCGGGGGAAGAACCGCTCGCCGACCTCGTGCTGTCTGCCGGTGACGTGCTCTACCTGCCGCGCGGATGGTGGCACGCGGTTACTGCCGATCAGGGCACGGCTTCCCTGCATCTCACGTTCGGACTGGTGACCCACACCGGTGCTGAGCTGCTGAGCTGGGTAGTCGAGCAACTGCACAGCCGCCTGGCGTTGCGGCAGGACGTACCCCGCTTCGGCTCTCCCCAGGAACAGGCGGCCTTCGTGCGCGCACTGCGTGAGGCCATGGCAGTTGAACTGGCAGACCCGGACCTGGTCAGCCGTTGGGCGGAGTCAGCGGACACCACCCACTTCGGCCGCGCCAAGCCGTCGCTGCCCTACGTCGGCGGCCTGCCCGCACGCTCCGACGTCACGGTGCGTCTGACTGCTCCTCGGGCACGGCTCACGGAGTTGGAGGCAGAAGGAACGGTCACCCTCGCGGCAGCGGGGACAGAGTGGGATTTCGCGCGACAGTTGACGCCGATGCTCCGCGCCCTGCTCGACGGCTCCCCCGTCACGCTCGGGGAGTTGGCACGCCTGGCCGACCTGGAGGTCAAGGACGTAGCCGAAGTGGTCAGCGCTCTGATCGAGGGTCAGGCCGCCGCCGCAGTCGGGACGGCTCTGTGACCGCCACGCTGGGACTGGGGACCTACCGTGTGCGCGCCGTAGATACTGCGGCGCGCACTGCGTGCCAAGCGGGTGCCACCTGGGTGGACACGGCCCCGAACTACCGTCACGGTCTGGCCCACGGCGAGCTGCGACGCGCCTTGATCGACTATCCCAAGGTGCACATCTCGACCAAGACCGGCTTCCACAGCGGTTCCCAGCGCAAGTCGGCTATCTCGGCCGGCCTGCTGACTCCGGCGGAGGCCATGCAGGGGCACAGCCTCAAGCCGGGTTTCATCCGCTGGCAGACCAGGCGATCACTTGCCCTCCTCGGCCGCGCCGACGTGGTGTTCGTCCACAACCCCGAACACCACGAGCCTGACGGTGCCCGCGTGCGCACAGCCCTGCTCGGGGCGTTCCGGGTCTTGGAGGAGTTCGCCGCCGACGGTCGTATCGGGGGCTACGGCGTGGCCACCTGGTCCGGCTTCTCCAGCGGCGCCTTCACGGTGGGGGAGCTGTTGGAGCTGGCCCAACAGGCGGCTGGCTCTTCCCTGCACCACCTGACCAGCATCCAACTGCCCGTCAGCTTGGTGATGAGCGATCCCATCGCCGCCGCGCTCCGCAATCAGGGACCGCTCGCCGAGGCGCACAGCAACGGCCTTGCCACCTTCGCCTCGGCACCGCTGCACGGCGGCGAACTCCTGAAGCTGATGACCCCCGAACTGGTGGACTTCATCCGGCCCGGGTTGACGCCTGCTGAGGCTGCGCTCCTGGCTGTGGGCTCCTGCCCCCATCTGGACGTGGTCCTCGTGTCGGCCAGCACGCGAGCACACTGGAGACTCGCCGCCTCCGCGCTTTCCGATCCGCTGGCCGGCGACGAACTCAGGAGGGTGACCGATGTACTCGCCGCCGGATGACGAGACCAGGGTGCGTATGGAGAACGCACACCAGCACGCGGCCCAGCAACTCGCGGTGCACTGCGACGGCCCGCCGGTCTGGGGGGACCGCGGGCTCACTCTCAGTCGGAGGGCTGGAGACAGGTGGCTGCGCGTCTTCTCCACCAGAAGAACCGATGCCGCCCGTCCGCAGGGTGAAGGCATTACCGGCGCCGATGCACTGGTCCCCGACACCGTGCCCCGTCCGCGGCTTCACGGCACCCTCGACTGGGTTGCGGAGGGCCATGGCTACGGAGCTGACTTGCTCGACTTCGTGCCGCACGCGGTCATCTCACCGCACCGGCCGGACCTCGACCAGGACCCGGTGTTGCCGGACGTATGGTGGAAGGATCTTCGTCTTGCCCTCTCCCGGCTCGGACGGGCTCCAGGGGTGCGCACTACCATCCGGGACGGGTGGATCGACGCTGCGTTCCCCCAGTTCCTCGGTGTCCCGGCTCCGGGGAAGGTCGAACGCGCCACCGGCCACGGTGATCTGCACTGGGGGAACTTGACCGCGCCATTGGCCATCCTGGACTGGGAGCGCTGGGGCCTGCTCCCCGTGGGCTACGACGCCGGGAACCTTCACGTGAACAGCCTTCTGGTTCCCGCAGTCGCCACGCGCGTGCGGGCTGAGTTCTCCGAAGTGCTCGACACCCCGGCAGGTCGGATCGGTGAGCTGATCGCGCTGGCCGAGATGCTGCAAGCGGTGCGACGCGGCTACTACCCGGAACTGGCACCGTTGCTGGCTGCCCGCGCTGTCGAGCTGACCGGTGTCCAGCCGCCAGCGCCCGACAGCTCCGAGATCGCGGCCTGACCACCCGACATCGGGTGTCCATGAGTCCCAGAGCGCCCCGGTTGACTTCATGCCGGGGCGCTTTGGGGTCAGCTGGACTCTTGTACCCCCGGCCTGGGTCCGCCGGCCATAGCTGCGGCCTGAGTGGGGTTGGTCCCTCGTCGGTCGGGCAGCTTCGCCGTACCAGGGTTCTCCAGGGGCCGCCAAGGCTGCCTTCGGCACGCTTGCGCTCTGGCCTTGGCGGCCCCTGGAGGTTCCTGGTACGCCTCCGGGGGCCGACCGGCGAGGGGCCTGCCCCGCGACCCGCTCCCCCCACCACGACGGTGCCGCACCTGTGCTGGACCCCCTGCCCCTCGGAGGGAGGGCAGTCTTGACCGGTCCCCGAGCCGGACACGGGCACCAGACGCTGGCATGCATGGCACTGCGGCCGGTGTGCCTGGTGTTGTCGGGCGGTGCATGCGGGAGCGCACCGGTATGGGCCTTGGCCGTGCTCGGATCTGCTGGATGCGGGCTGTCGCGCTCGGGTTGCTCCCCGGGCCCTTCGGTTCGCTCTTCGGTATTGCGCCGCCAGTCGGCGGGCCGTCCCGGCCGGGGCGCTAGACAGGAGGCGGGGGCGGTCCGCAGGCGGCGGCGCGCGGCCCGCCGGTGGCGGGCCGCCGTGATCCACTAGAGAAACTCTGAACACCATCTGCCCGCGCCAATGTTGATCTTGTTACGGCCTGCGGCGGTTGATCGTGCGCACCACTGCCTCGTGGCCCGACTGGTCGCCTTGGCGTGCTGGCCTCGGTGGCTCGGCGGATGCATCGCGGACTGCTGCTCGCTGTGCGGCCTCGCTGGAGCGCGTCCGGCATGCCATGGGCTCCGACGGTATGTGGGACCTGGATGACCACGGATCTGACTACTCACGGTAGTCAACGTGCCGTGGGCTCCCTCCTGGTCGATTGTGCCCCCGATGACCTTGGCGGTTGGCCGCAGAGACAACGGCATTGTCTGTGCGGCCAACGAATCGCGGGTCGCTTTACGTCTGCGCGTTCCGGGTGCATGGTGCTGCTCCGCGACGAAGGGCTCGGCCCATGTGTGCACTATTTGCTACGCGTTACTGCCTGCTACTTGGCTGGCCTGGGATGGCTGCCTGTCACATCGCGTGTCCGCGTGGGGCGCTGGCCACATTCCCGGGTCAGGAAGCGGGGGTGCGTCCAAATTCCTGGGTTCGGAATCTCGTCGGCGGGCGGGAGGTCCTGTCGTCCGCGAGGCGCCCTGCTCGGCTTGGCTGGCTCCGTGGTCATTCGTCGGACGAACCAGCAGGCGGACGCATGAGGGCAAAAGAATTATTTCGGGCACGCCTTTCCACTGGACGTCAATACGGGCTGGTGGCTCGGACGGGTGGAGGCGATCGGGTGCATAGTCCTGCCATGGCAACAGAAGATGCGGGTTCGAAGCTTTCACGACGAGTTGCTATGTTCCGTCCTCGAAATCCGCCGACCTCTGTCCACAGCCTGTGAATGGTGGAATATCCCCAGTGTCTGGAACAGGTGTCTATGCCTGGTCTGTCACTGTTTGGGATGGATGTGCGGGTCTGGCGAACTGCCTGAAATTCGTTGGGGCTGGAGCGTCACACGGACCTCTTCGCGCACACCTCTATGAGTGAGAGGGCCTGTCAGCCGACCGGTCCGCAGTGGATGTGAAGGGGACGGTTGATGGCAGGCGGAGTCGGGGCGCGGCTCGGAAGGCGGTTGTACGTTGCAACCGGGTTCAAGAATCTTGAATTTCTGCACGTGGGGTTCCGCGGCGATACGACTTTTGTGATCTGCGCCACGCGTTTGTGCCCCTTGGGGCGGCTGTCGCTGCTCGTCGTTCCTCATTGCTTCTCGCTGTATCTCCATGGTTCTCCGGTGGTCGATTCCCTTGTGGGGATAGGGGGTTGGAATGCTCTGGATCGCAGGTCAGGATGGCTGCCATGCGGTCGGGCCACCTGGGGGAGTGTGCAGCTCGGCGGCATATACCACGGGGTGCGTTAACTGCTCCGTTAACGCCCTGCCCGACAGGCTTGGCGCGTACTGCCGGCCCGGCCGAACCACGGACGGTCGGGAAGGCAGTTCGATGTCGGCCGAACACCACAGCGACGAGGAGCCCCGCATGACCCCGGAGAACGCCCGCCGCCCGGTTTGCCCCGGGTGCATTATGGAATCCGGCTGTGATGTGCATCACGCAATTCGGTGTGCGAAGGGCGTCAAAGGCAGCCGGAGGCAATCAGAGGCAGTCATCGCGGCAGGTTTTGTCTCGCTGGGGCCGTGGGCCCGATTCCCCTGCGAAATCGGGGGGTTGGCGAATGGTCGGGCCTGTCGCAGGATGACGTCCAGGGCGGGGTGGCAATCACCTGCATGCACTCTGCGCCGCGCCTCTACCACGCGATCGGCCGGACAGAAACGGCCGACGGCCTTGCAGGGTGGCTCCTCGTGGACGGCTCACTGCCGCCCGCACGGACTCACAGCGAAGAAGGGAGGCGGCGTGCGCTGGTACCACACGCCGGGCGATTTTTCACGCTCCCGCCCTTCGGCAGGGTGGTCCCGTCAGCTCGGAGCAACGACCAGCAGGGGGAGCGCAGTGAAGGCACGGACAGGCGGCCGGTTCGACGCGCGCGCTGCCGGAACGGGGGTTATCTAATGGACGCGATGCAGCAGCTGCGGGCCATGCTCGCTGAGCTGGGCGGTCAGCTGGCCGACCTGAACGAGCAGGCGGCGCGGCTCAACGATCGGCTGGACCGGCTGGAGGGGGAGGATTCCGCTGTCGTTCAAGATCAGTGACTCGGCGCTGCGTCCGGTCCAGGGTCGTCTTGAGTTCGGCGACCTGGTCCATGAGGTTCCTCACCATGCCGACGATTGCGGCCGGGTCGTTCGCGGCGGTCCCGGTTTCCTGGCCAGACCCGGGTGGGAGGGGATCGCTGTCGGCTGCGGTGCGGCGTACGAATGTGCCCTTGCCCTGCACCGAGTAGATCAGCCCTTCCTCCCGCAGGACGCGTAGCGCGTTCTGCACGGTGGTGCTGGCGATTTGGTAGCGCTGCTGTAGCTCTCGCGAAGAGGGGAGCTTGTCGCCTGGGCGCAGTCGGCCGGCCGAGATCTCACGGCGCAGGGCCTCGGCGGTCTGGAGGTACGGCGCTCGGCTGTCCTCGTCCAGCGGCAGGTTCATACCCGCGAGGGTAGCGCGCTCCACCTGTCCCAGCACAGCCATCCGCTCTGCCTGCATCGCCTGCACGGCCACCCACGGGCTCTGATTTTGGCGCTTCCCCATTCGCAACTCCCCTTCTTGAAGCCACTGTTGGTCTTCTAGTGCTGCCCTTCGCAGAACCCAACTGTTTTGACTGTTGCATCTGCTTCATCTGTGTTGCTACAGTTTTCGTACGGGTCGGATCACCGGCCCTCATCACAACCCCCGGAGTCACCCATGCCCCGCATCACCGTCCGCCCCGACCTGACCGGCGTCTCCCACCTGATCGCCGTGCCCCCGGCCCCGAAGGTCAAGGACCTGGAGACCGGCGAGATCGCCACCGATCGCGACGGCAAGACCGTGCTCTACACGGTCCAGCTGATGGAGACCTTCGGCGTCCAGGCGCAGATCATCAAGGTCACCGTCCCCGAGCCGGGACTGACCGACCTGGCCCGCATGATGCCCGGCTCGCCCGTGCGCCTGACCGGACTGATCGCCTCCCCGTGGGGCAACTCCTTCGGCGGACAGGTCCAGGTGGGCCTCGCCTACCGCGCCGAGGCCGTAACCCTGCTCGCCCCCGCCGCCGCCCCGGAGCCGGTCGCGAGCCCCGCCAAGGCGGACGCCAAGCCCTGAGAGCCGTCCCTGCCGGGCCCGTCCCCAGCACTGCTGACACGGGTCCGGCCCGGCCCCGGCTCCAAAGAAACGTTTCTCCTGCCCCTGAGACCTAGGACGTGATTCCCTTGCTCTCCCTCGCATCCCCCTCGCCGTCGGCCAGCGGCACCGGTTCAACCGTGGTCGGGCACTCGATGCCCTTGCCCGGTGCGGCCCCGTGGCTGCCGCTGGTCGCCCTGGGCCTGGGCCTGGTGCTGCTGGTCTGGTTCGGCTTCAAGGCCGTGCGCTACCTGCGTGCCGATACCGAGACCCGCGCCAGCATCCGGCAGGCCGCCCGCATCCGCCGGACCTGGCCGCGCCTGGCCCGCAACTTGGGGTTGACCACCACCGACCACGTTCCCACCCTGGTGCAGCAGCTCACCAGCAAGGACGGGAACACCCCCTCCCCGCGCATCCTCACCCCCAAGATCCACACTCAGGCGGACCGCTTCGGCGTCAAGGTCCAACTGGCCACCGTGGCCAAGGTCGGCCTGGTCGAAGTCCAGCGCCACGCCGAGCACCTGGCCGACGCCTGGCGCTGCACCCGTGTCTCGGTTGACCTGGGCAAGCCCGGACAGCTGACGCTGCGCGCGGTACGCAACGAACCGCTGCACGTCGTGCGCCGCTACACGCCCACCGGCCTGCCCCCGCGCGACCTGACCCGCTGGGGCCTGGGCGTGGACGAGTACGCCCGGGACGTCACCCTGCGCACCGGCAACATCTCCGGCATCACCGTGGCCGGCGTCCCCGGCTCTGGCAAGACGTCCATGCAGAACTGCCTGATCGCACGCCTGGCACCCAGCGACGCCGTCCAGTTCGTCGTCCTGGACGGCAAGGTCAGCCGCGCCGAGGAAGGCGACTACGCCGACGTCATCGACCGCATCTCCCACTTCGTGGGCGACGACCTGGAAGCCGCGCACGAGCTGTTCGAACGCCTCGTGCGCCTGCGCAGCGACCGCTCCAGCGCGGTCCGGCCCACGCTGGGCAGCACGAACATGTGGGACAAGGGCCCCACCCGCGCCTGGCCGCTGGTGGTCGTCATCATCGACGAAGCCCACACCTACTTCCGCGACTACAAGGGCAGCGACCCCAAGACCAAGCGCCTGGCAGCGCTGACCGCCGAGAACGCCCGCCTGGTCGAAGACCTGGTCAAGAAGGGCCGCAACGTCGGCATCCTGACCATCCTGGCCACCCAGAAGGCCACCGGCGACGCCATCCCGACGTTCATCCGCGACGTCTGCGCGGTCTCCCTGTCCTTCGCACAGAAGACCACCGAAGCCGCCGTCGCCGCGCTCGGCGAGGAGATCCGCAACTGGCCCGACCACTCCCCGCTCCAGCTCCAGGACGCCCGCTACGTCGGAGTGGCGGTCATGGCCCGCGAGGGACACAAGGGCTTCCTGCGGGTCCGCCTGCCCTACGTCACCGCCGCCGACCTCGCCCACGTCGCCCAGGCCAGCACCCACCTGACCGCCGACCCCTTCACCCTCCTGGCCACCCCGCCCGGCCTGCGCCTGACCAAGGACGACACCCCCCACGCCGACGCCGCCTGACCCCCGACCACCCCCGCAGGGAAAGGAGCAACCCGCCCATGCCGAACCCGCGCCTGGCCCGCCGCGTCGTCACCGCCGTCATGGGCCTGATCGCCGCCCTGGCCTTCACCTTCTCCTTCGGCAACGTGTGGGCCCTCGCCCTGCGCCTGGGCATCCCCCGCCCCATCGCCCCCCTGATCGCGCCCATGGTGGACCTGTCCGTCGTCGGCCTCCTGGTCGCCCTGCGCTACCTCGCCATGACCGGCACCGACCGCAGCGAACTGCGCCCCGCCGTCCGCCTCATGCACACCTCCGGCCTGCTCACCCTCGCCCTGAACACCGCCGAACCCCTCCTGATCCACCACTGGGGCCGCGCCGCCCTGGACGCCGTCGCCCCCCTCCTGCTCCTCGGCTGGGGAGCCGTCGGCCCCCTCCTCCTGCGCCACCTCCACACCTCCACCACGGCCCCGGCGGCCCCCACGGCCGAACCCACGCCGCACACATCGCCGGTCCCCGCCGCCGCTATTACTCCCACGCCCGACCCCGAACCGGTCCCGGCCCCGGCCGAACTCCCGGCGCCGATCGCCCCGCCGGCCAATCCGCTGCCGGTCTCCGCCGCCCTGCTGTCGTCAGCCCGCGACCTCGACCAGCAGCACCGCGACTCCCACGGCCAGCCCATGACCGCCGCCCAACTGCGCACCCGCATGGGCCTGCCCGCCCCGCTCGCCGAAGCCCTGCACCACCAGCTCACCGCCTAGCCCCCGCACCCACCTCGCCGCGCGCCGACCGGCGCACCCAAGCCCTGCACCGGTCGGCGCGAC
>Ga0302311_10002086_pt1 | contig 22970 bp, 16 predicted proteins | sample III_Palsa_N1_3_FD_200449 | JGI IMG/M metagenome (GOLD analysis project Ga0302311, IMG submission 200449) | Peat permafrost microbial communities from Stordalen Mire near Abisko, Sweden - III_Palsa_N1_3 | ecosystem: Environmental > Terrestrial > Soil > Palsa > Peat permafrost | place: Sweden... | reverse complement strand
CACGTTGTGCGACTATCGGCCGCTCGCCGAGTCTTTCCCTACTCCGTTACAGTCATACAAGAGGGATCCCTCACCCCTGGAGAGCGCTTCATGTGGATTGTCCGGCTTGCGCTTAACCGGCCCTATACCTTCGTTGTCCTCGCGATTCTCATCCTGATCGCTGCGCCGGTGCTCATCCTGCGGACTCCCACAGACATCTTCCCCAACATCAACATCCCCGTCGTCTCGGTCGCTTGGCAGTACACCGGCCTCAGCCCCGAAGAGGTCGAGGGCCGCATCACCGGCCCCTACGAGCGCTCCCTCACCACCCTCGTCGATAACATCCAGCACACCGAATCGACCAGCCTCAACGGCCAGGCCATCATCAAGATCTACCTGCAGCCCGGCGCTTCCCTCGATACCGCCAATGCCCAGGTCTCTGCCGCCGCCGAGGGCCAGCTCAAGTCGCTCCCTCCCGGCATTCTCCCTCCGCAGATCATCAACTTCTCGGCCTCCAGCGTTCCTATCCTTCAGCTCGGCCTCTCCGGCAAAGGCCTCAACGAACAGCAGCTCAACGACTACGGCCTCAACATCATTCGACCGCAGTTGGTCACCATCCCCGGCGCCGTTCTTCCCGCAGTGTACGGCGGCAAGCAGCGCTCCATCATGCTCAACCTCGATCCCAAGAAGATGCAGGCTGTCGGCGTCTCCCCAGGTGAGGTCCTTGCCGTCTTCGGCAATCAGAACATCGTCGAACCCGGTGGCACCGCAAAGATCGGACCCGCCGAATACGATGTCCGTTTCAACAGCACGCCCTCCACGCTCGAGGGCCTGGGAAATATCCCCCTCAAACAAGTCAATGGCGCGACCGTCTATCTCAAGGACGTCGCCACCGTCAGCGACGGCTCCATTCCCCAGACCAACATCGTTCGCCAGGACGGACACCGCGCCGTCCTCATCACCATCCTCAAATCCGGCTCCGCCTCCACCCTAAGCGTCGTCGCGGGCATCAAGAATCTTCTCCCCCGCGTCGCGGCCACCGTCCCCAAAGAGCTCAAGATCCAGCCCATCGGCGACCAGTCCATCTTCGTCCGTTCCTCCATCGACGGCGTCATCCGCGAAGGCGTCATCGCCGCCACCCTCACCGGCCTGATGATCCTCCTCTTCCTCGGCTCCTGGCGATCCACACTGATCATCGCGGTCTCCATTCCGCTCTCCATCCTTGTCTCCATCATCGTCCTCAGCCTCATCGGTCAGACCATCAACATCATGACCCTCGGAGGCCTCGCACTCGCCGTCGGCATCCTCGTCGACGACGCCACCGTTGAAATCGAAAACACCAACCGCTACCTCGAAGAAGGCCACCAACTCCGCGAAGCCATCCTCGAAGGCGCCGCCCAGATTGCCGTTCCCGCCCTCGTCTCGACCCTCTCCATCTGCATCGTCTTTCTCCCCATGTTCTTCCTCTCCGGCGTCACCGGCTACCTCTTTCAGCCGCTCGCCGAAGCCGTCGTCTTCGCCATGCTGGCCTCGTATTTCTTGTCCAGAACCCTTGTGCCCACCATGGCCATGTATCTGCTCAAGCCCATCGACCACCACGCACCGCTCTCCCAGGGTTTCTTCTCTCGCTTCCAGCGCGCCTTCGAACGCGGCTTCGAAAGTGTTCGTTCCGCCTACGAATCCCTTCTCACTCAGCTCGTCAAAGCCCGCGTTCTCTTCATCCCCCTCTTCCTGCTTGCCTGCCTGATCTGCATGCTGCTCATCCCCCTGCTCGGCCAGAACTTCTTCCCCAATAACGACAACGGCTCATTCATCCTGCACGTGCGCGCCAAGACCGGTACCCGCATCGAAGAAACCGCCCGGCTCTGCGATCTCATCGAGCAGTCCATTCGCTCCACCGTGCCGCAGAATCAGATGGACAACATCCTCGACAACATCGGCCTTCCCTACTCCACCCTCAACACCCAGCACGCCACCAGCGGCCTCTTCGGAGCTGCCGACGCCGACATCATGGTCTCCCTCAAGAAGGATCACTCCCCAACCGCCGACTATGTCCGCACCCTGCGCGAGCGCCTGCCCCGCGAGTTCCCCGGCGCAACCTTCTACTTCCTTCCTTCCGACATCGTTACCCAGATTCTCAACTTCGGCCTTCCCGCACCCATCGATATCCAGATCGAAGGTGCCGACGATGGCGGCAACCGCATCGTCGCCGCCAAAATGATGCAACAGCTAGCCCAGGTCCCCGGGCTCGTCGATCTCCGTCTCGAACAACCCAATGACGGGCCCGTGCTCAACGTCGCCGTCGATCGCACCAAGGCTCTGCAGGGCGGCTACACCCAGAGCGACATTGGCACCTCCGCAGTCAATATTCTTTCTGGCTCGGCGCAACTCCAGCCGCAGTTCTTCCTCAACGGCAAGAACCACGTCGCGTACAGCATCATCGCGGAGACGCCGCAGTATCAGATCCAATCTCTGCGCGACCTCGAAAATATCCCCCTCGCCTCGCCCACCGCCAAGACACCGGAAATCCTCGCCGATGTAGCCGCCATCTCGCGCTCCACCGAGCCCCCCATCATCAGCCACGTCAACACCCGCCGCACCCTCGACATCTACGCCAACGTCCAGGATCGCGACCTCGGCTCTGTCGCCCGCCAGGTCAAGCGCATCGTCGATAGCAATCGTCCTTCGCTCGCTCGCGGCAACTTCGTTCGCATCGCCGGACAGGTCGACACCATGCAGACCTCCTACACCAGCCTGCTCTTCGGCCTCGTCTTCTCCATCGTCCTCGTCTACCTGCTGATCGTGGTCAACTTCCAATCCTGGCTTGACCCCTTCATCATCATCACCGCTCTACCTGCGGCCATCGCCGGCATCGTCGTCTTTCTCTTCCTCACGCACACCACGCTCTCCGTCCCCGCTCTTATGGGTTCGATCATGTGCATGGGCGTTGCCACCGCAAACTCTATCCTCGTCGTCTCCTTCGCCAAAGATCGTCTGCGCATCAGTGGCGACGCCTTGCTCGCTGCTGTCGAAGCCGGCACCACTCGCTTCCGTCCCGTCTGCATGACGGCCCTAGCCATGATCATCGGCATGGTTCCCATGGCGCTCGGTCTGGGCGACGGTGGCCAGCAGAACGCTCCGCTCGGCCGTGCCGTCATCGGTGGACTTTCGCTCGCTACGGTCGCCACCCTCATCTTTGTACCCGCGGTCTTCGCACTTCTGCATGGCCGCGAGCGACGTTCCGATACCATGCCAGCATCATCCCCGCAGGAAACCGTAGCGATCGGGTAGCCCGTCCGCACCAAGCACCCACTGGAGATCAGGACCATGCCCATCCACAACACCGACGTCCAAACCGACATCAATACCGACATGACGACACCCTCTGCTGATTACGCTCCATCGGAGCACCCGATCCCAGCTCACCCCGATCCCGCCCGTGCGCTCCCAGCCCCGCAGCGCCTGCCCGCCAGCGTCCGTATCGCAGTCATCGTTATCGCAGTCATCATCCTCGCCGGCATCATCTACCGCGTCATTGGCGGTCTAACAGACGAGCGTCATCTCGCCAACCAGACCAGGCTCGACGCAATCCCGACCGTAGACGTCATCTCCCCCATCGTCTCCGGCAACACCTCTGAAATCGCCCTTCCCGGCAACACCCAGGCCTTCGACGACACCCCCATCTACGCCCGCACCAGCGGCTACCTCAAGCAATGGTTCGTCGACATCGGCCAGCACGTCGCCAAGGGTGAGCTCATGGCCACCATCGAAACGCCCGAGCTCGACGAGCAGCTTCAAGTAGCCCAGGCCGACCTCAAGAGCGCGCAAGCAGACCTCAACCTCGCGAAGACCACCTCCGACCGCTACACCAATCTCCTTAAGCTCAACTCCGTCTCCCAGCAGGAGACCGACGTGGCCGTCTCAGGCGCTGCCGCCAAACGCGCCGCCGTAGAAGCAGCAGAGGCCAACGTCCGCCGCCTCTCCCAACTCCAGTCCTTCGAAAAAATCTACGCTCCCTATTCCGGCATCGTCACGCAGCGCAACACCGACATCGGTGACCTGATCAACGCAGGCTCTGCCACCACCACCAACACCGCCAAAGAACTCTTCCATATCGCCTCGGTTAATCAGTTGCGCGTCTTCGTCGCCGTACCCGAGGTCTACGCTCCAGACATCCACAACGGCGACACCGCAACCCTCACCCTCGACGAATATCCCGGCCAGGTCTTCACCGGCGTCGTCACCCGCAACTCCGGTTCTATCGATCCCAGCTCCCGAACGCTGAATGTTGAAGTCGACGTCAACAACCAGAATGGCAAGCTCCTCCCCGGCGCTTACGTCTTCGTACACTTCAAAATTCCAATCCAGAGCCGTGAGCTCTCCATCCCCTCCGACGCTCTCATCTTCCGCTCTCAAGGCCTGCAGGTCGGTGTCGTGCGCGACGGTCACGTGCACCTACAGCCCATCACCATCGGCAAGGACAACGGAAAAACAGTTGAAGTCGCCACCGGCCTCTCCCCCACCGACAAGGTCATCCTCTCTCCCTCCGATTCCCTCGCCGAAGGTCAGCCCGTGAACATCGCCACCCAACCAGCGGTGATGCAATGAAGGCACGCTCGCCCCTTCAACACGCATGCCTCAACACCGCGCTCATGAGCAGCCTAGCGCTCGCCGGATGCGTCGCCGGCTGCATGGTCGGTCCCAAATACAGAACACCCTCCGTGCCCACCGCGCCGTCCTTCAAAGAACTCAATCCCAGCGCAGACTCCAGCGCCTTCAAAGAGAACTCCGACTGGCAGACCGCCAAGCCGCAGGACACCATCCCCCGCGGCGATTGGTGGACCATCTTCCACGACAGCGGGCTCAACGCGCTCGAGCCGCAGGTCGCCGACGCCAATCAAACACTGAAGGTCGCCGAGGCCAACCTAAGCGCCGCTCGCGGCAACCTCCGCGTGCAGAATGCCAACCGCTATCCCACGTTTGGCATCAATCCGTTCCTCGGCGGCGAACGCTACTCCGCCAACCAGCCCTACTTCAACGCCGCATCCTCCAACAACGGAGAAGGTGACCTCCAACTGCCCTTGCAACTGAGCTACGAAGTCGACCTCTGGGGAGCAGTCCGCCGCAACGTAACCGCGGCCCGCGAGCAGTCGCAAGCCACCGCGGCCGACCTCCAAACCGCCCTCCTGTCTCTCCAGGCAGAGGTCGCCATGGATTACTTCGAGCTGCGCGCAGCCGACGCCCAGCAAAAACTCCTCAACGACACCGTCGCGCAATATGCAGAAGCCGTCCGCATCACCAACGACCGCTACCTCGGCGGCGTTGCCGTAAAGTCCGACCTCACCCAGGCACAAACCCAGCTTCAGGATGCCCAGGTGCAGGCCTCCGACGTCGCCATTGCGCGTTCGCAATTCGAGCACGCCATCGCCATCCTCATCGGCAAGCCGCCCGCGTCCTTCAGCCTCCCACCCTCACCCTTGCCACTCTCTGACACGCCGCCGGTCGTTCCTCCCGGCCTTCCCTCCCAACTCCTCGAGCGCCGCCCTGACATCGCCGCCGCCGAGCGCCGCACCGCCGCCGCCAACGAGCAGATCGGCATCGCCCGCGCCGCCTACTTCCCCTCCCTCTCTCTCGGCGCCACCGCCGGCCAGGAAAGCACCAGCTTCGCCTCGCTCTTTGAATCCTCCAGCTTCATCTACGCGCTCGGCCCCACCATCGGCCAAACGTTTTACGACGGCGGCCGCCGCCGTGGCCTCTCCGAACAAGCCCGCGCCAACTACGACAGCACCACCGCCAGCTATCGCCAGACCGTCCTCACCGCCTATCAGCAGGTCGAAGACAACCTCGTAGCCCTCCGCGTTCTCTCCCACGAGCAGGAGCAGCAGCGTGAAGCCACAGCCTCTGCCGTTGAGTCCGAACGCATCTTCAACAACCGCTACGTCGGTGGCGTCGACACCTACCTCCAGGTCATCACCGCCCAGACCTCAGCACTCCTCAACCAACGCAACGACATCGACATTCTCCGCCGCCGCATGGATGCCAGCGTTCTTCTGATCAAGGTCCTCGGCGGCGGCTGGGACCGCACGCAACTCCCCCCGCAGTAGTTCTTACCCGCAAACGAAAAGGCCGCTCAACTGAGCGGCCTTCGTCTTCTCTACACTCTATCCTCTACACTCTATCCCCTGCTCTTAATCGATCGAGATCTTCCGCAGCAGCCGGAAGTCCGACAACATCTTTCCGGTTCCCAGCACGACGCTAGCCAGCGGATCATCCGCAATCGTAACGGGCAGCCCCGTCTCCTCGCGAATCCTCTTGTCCAGATTCTTGATCAGCGCGCCACCACCGGTCAGCACAATCCCGCGATCCGAAATATCCGCCGACAGCTCAGGCGGTGTCCGTTCCAGCGCCACGCGAATCGCATTCAGGATCGTCGCAATGCATTCAGCCAGCGCCTCGCGAATCTCTGTGTCGTCGATCGTAATCGTCTTCGGCACGCCCTCAATCAGGTTGCGCCCTTTGATCTCCATCGACAGCGGCCGATCCAACGGATACGCCGATCCAATATCGATCTTGATCTGCTCTGCCGTGCGCTCGCCGATCAGCAAGTTGTACTTCCGCTTCAGATACGTCATCACGGCTTCGTCCATCTGGTTGCCGGCCATGCGCACCGACCGCGAGTACACAATGCCCGCCAGCGAAATCACCGCAATGTCTGTCGTCCCGCCACCGATATCGACAACCATGTTGCCGCCCGGCTCAGTGATCGGCAAGCCCGCACCAATCGCCGCCACCATCGCCTGCTCCACCAGGTGCACTTCGCTCGCCTTCGCGCGATACGCAGAGTCCATAACCGCGCGCTTCTCCACCTGCGTAATCTCGCTCGGCACGCCAATCACGATGCGCGGATGAACCATCATCTTCCGGTTGTGCGCCTTCTGGATGAAGTAGTTCAGCATCTTCTCCGTCTGCTTGAAGTCCGCAATCACGCCGTCCTTCATCGGCTTGATGGCAATGATGTTGCCCGGCGTTCGCCCAAGCATCTCCTTCGCCTCTTTGCCGACAGCCTCAACTTCGCCCGTCACGCGATTGACCGCGATGATCGAGGGCTCATTCACAATGATGCCCTTGCCATGCGCGAACACAAGTGTGTTGGCCGTGCCCAGATCGATCGCGAGATCGCTCGAGAACAGCGAAAAAATGGATCGCATGTTGCTCACACGCGAGGTCCGCATCTGAAAGTTTTTCGAGGACATGAGACCGATCGGTTTCCTAAGATAAAGAAAATTAGCAAGACGATAAAGCACAAGACAGAAAGACTATGAAACACAAGACACAAAAACTATGAAACACAAGACACAAAAAACTTATCTAACAAAGAAAGGTTGGGTTTTAGTGGACCCGGCACAACCATTGTACGGCCTTTGGAGCAGTCTACTGCCCCAATGCCCAGGCGACTATACTCAAGACGTTTGCAACTTTGGCTCATAGCACCACCTTTAGGAGAGATTCAGGCATGATCATCGGCGTCCCCAGGGAAGTAAAAGACCACGAAAGCCGCGTCGGCGTCACCCCAGCCGGCGCCAAAGCCCTTGTCGACGCCGGCCATAAGGTCCTCATCGAGCACAACGCAGGCGCCCTTTCCTCTTTCCCCGACGAAGACTACCTCGCCGTCGGCGCCGAAATCGTACCCGACGCGGCCAGCGTCTGGAACCCCGCCAACATGGTCGTCAAGGTCAAGGAACCCGTGGAAAAGGAGTATCCCTACTTCCGCCCCGGCCTCGTCCTCTTCACCTACCTCCACCTCGCCCCCATCCGCGGCCTCACCGACGCTCTCCTCACCAACAAGGTCACCGGAATCGCCTACGAAACCGTTCGCGACCACGCAGGATCCCTTCCCCTCCTCACCCCCATGTCCGAGGTCGCCGGCCGCCTCTCCGTGCAAGTCGGTGCCGCTTACCTCGAGAAGGAGCACGGCGGCCGCGGCGTCCTCCTCGGCGGCGTCCCCGGCGTCCCTCCCGGCAATGTCTGCATCATCGGCGGCGGCATCGTCGGCACCAACGCCGCCAAAGTCGCGCTCGGCATGGGCGCGCGTGTCACCCTGGTCGACCTCAACCTCAACCGACTCCGCGAGCTCGATGACATATTCTCCGGCCGCCTCTACACCCTCTATTCAAACTCCTACAACGTCGAACGCGCCGTCTGCGAAGCCGATCTCGTCATCGGCGGCGTCCTAATCCCCGGAGCCGCCGCCCCCAAGATCGTCACCAAGTCCATGGTCTCCAAGATGCGCAAGGGCGCGGTCATCGTCGACGTCGCCATCGACCAGGGCGGCTGCATCGAAACCGCCCGCCCCACCACCCACTCCGACCCCAGCTACGTCGTCGACGGCGTCGTCCACTATTGCGTCACCAACATGCCCGCCGCCGTTCCCAACACCAGCACCCTAGCCCTCACCAACGCCACCTTCCCCTACGTCCTCAAGTTAGCCAAGCTAGGCGCCAACGCCGCCATCCAGTCCGACCCCGGCATAGCCGAAGGCGTCAACACCTTCAACGGCTCCCTAACCTACAAGGCCGTCGCCACAGCACAGACCCGCGACTTCACCCCTGTAGCCGACCTCCTCTAACACCCGACATCGCGCACCCTGCCGTGAAGTCACCAACGAAGCAGATAAACCTTCAGCACCCTGAGAGTCAGCACCGCCGCTGTCCGTTCAGCTAAAAGCTAGCACCTCCTCTCCCACGCGCGTAAACTTGCTCGCATGGGAGCCGGAACATTTCGCCGCAGAGCCTTGGTGATTGCGCTTAGCGTGTGCCTCTTGCTGCTCTTCCTTTCGCTCGCAGCCCTCAACGCCTTCAATCCGCGTTTCCTCAATCCAAACTCCCCCCTCCAGACCCTCGTCTTCGTCAGCCTTTCCGTCATTGGATTCCTGCTCTTCGTCGGCGTCCTGGTCTTGCTCGTTCGCAACGTCCTCAAGCTCTACGCCGACCAGCGCAGCCGCATCCTCGGCACCCAGCTCCGCACCCGCATGCTCTGGGGAGCCGTCCTCGTCTCTCTCGTTCCCCTCGTCTTCATGTTCGCCTTCAGCTACCTCCTCATGAACCGCGCCGTCGACCGTTGGTTCTCCCAGCCCGTCACGCAGATGCACGACGACGCCAACACCATGGCGCTCGAGCTCTACCACTACGCCGACGCCAACGACCGATCCGAAGCCAACAGCATCGCCGTCGATCTCTCCAATCTTCCCCTCTCGGACACTCAGCCGCTCTCCGCCGACTCCATCGCCGCAATCAATCGCATCTTCCAGCGCCACGAGGTCACCCTCCAGGGCGGCTTCGTCATCCTCTATCGCGACCGCCAGGCCATTGCCTCGCTCCACGTTCCCACGTCCCCCTCAGGCAAATCGGAACTGCGCTCCATCCAGCCCGCTGAAACCTCCAGCGATGAGAACTCAGACCAACGACCCGCCGTCCTCTCGACATCCCTCGAAGGCCCCACCGAGCAGGCAATTCTCGAAGCCGCTCAACGCACCGACGAGCCCTTCTACTCCCTCTCCGGCACCGATTACACCCTCGCCACCGCCAGCCTGCCCAACGGAGACTGGATCGTCTCCGGCATTCCCATCCCTGCTGGCATCTCCGCCACCTCGCTTCGCCTCCGCAAGTCGGCAGACAAATACTGGACGCTCTATCGCGAGCGCAGAGAAGTTCGCAGCCTCTACACCGGCTTCCTCCTCCTCACCACCGCGTTAGCCCTCTTCGCCTGCTGCTGGCTCGCGCTCAATCTCAGCAAGCAGGTCACCCGTCCAGTCGAATCCCTCGCCGACGCCATGGAAGCCATCGCCGCCGGCGACTATGCTCACCGCGTCGGCATGTCCTCCACCGAAGAGCTCGGCGAACTCGTCGACAGCTTCAACGTTATGGCCGCCGATCTCGAAAGCGCCCACGCCATCGCCGAGCGATCTACCGCTCAACTCTCAGACCTCAATCACGCTCTCCAGGTCCGCCGCACCGAGCTCGAAACCATCATCGAAACCATCCCGTCCGGCGTCGTCACCCTCTCCGCCGATCGCCGCATTCTCCTTGCCAATCGCGCCTTCTCTGAGATGCTCGACCCCGGCGGCCAGCGTCAATTCATCGGCCTGCCGCTCTCTTCCGTCCTTCCCGAAGACATCATCGATGCGCTCGATCACCTTCTCCGCCGCGCCCATCGCATGGGTTCGGCCTCGGCCGAGATGCAGATGCAATCCAACGCAGGCATTCTTCACCTCGCGGCCACCGTTGCGCTCCTCGAAGGCCGTCCCGCCAGCCGCCCCGGTTCCCTCGACTTCGAACACTCCAGCCGTGAACACCGCGGCTACGTCCTTGTCCTCGAAGACGCAACCGAACTCCTTCGCGCCCAGAAACAAAGCGCCTGGAAAGAAGTAGCCCGCCGCGTTGCCCACGAGATCAAAAACCCGCTCACCCCCATCTCCCTCAACGCCGAGCTCATCCAGCGACACATTGGCCGCCTTAGCTCGCTGCTCAACGAGCACGACCTCGAATCGCCCTCGCCCGCCGTCATTCAGCGCTCCACCGAAGTCATCTCATCCTCCGTAGCAACCATGAGATCGCTTGTCGATCAGTTTTCGTCGCTCGCCGAGTTTCCTGCCGCTCGCCCCCGCCCCTCCGACCTCAACACCATCGTCGAAAATTCCCTCGCCCTCTTCGCCGGCCGCCTCGGCAAAATCCGCGTCACTCAAAGCCTCGCCACAAATCTCCCTCTCGTCCTCGCCGATCCCGAAGCTCTCAAGCGCGCTCTCTCCAACCTCATCGATAACGCCGCCGAAGCCATGCAGGAAAGCCTCCTCTGCGAGCTTCACATCTCCACCCGCCTTCTCGACTCCGGCCCAGGCACTTCGGGAACCGTCGAGCTCGTCATCGCCGACACGGGCCCCGGCCTGTCCGACGAGATGCGCGAGAGCCTCTTTCTCCCCTACTTCTCCACCAAGCAGCGCGGCACCGGCCTCGGCCTCTCCATCGCCGCGAAAATCGTGCAGGAGCATCACGGCTCCATCCGCGCTGAAAAGAACCAGCCCACCGGCGCCCGCTTCATCCTCGAACTCCGCCCCGCCAACGAACCCGCCGACAACCCGCCTGCACCCACCACCGAAACCGCTACCCAACCCGAACAAGAGCTAGCCTAACCACAACGCACTTTCTACGCTCTACACTCCAGCTCTACACTCTGCCCCTATGAACCACGTTCTCATCGTCGACGACGAAGCCGATATCCGCGAATCCCTTGAGGCCATCCTCCACGAGGAAGACTACGTCATCACCACCGCAGGCACCGCCGCCGAAGCTCTCGAGCTTCTCCGCGATGCTGACTACCAGGCAGTCCTCCTCGACATCTGGCTCTCCAACCCAGGCGGCGCACCCGGCGAGCCCGACGGCCTCGACGTCCTCGCCGCCATCCGCGGCGACGTCGCGCACCCCCCACGCCCCGGCGCACCCGAAGTCATCATGATCTCAGGCCACGCCACCATCGAAGCCGCCGTCCGCGCCACCAAACTAGGTGCCTACGACTTCCTCGAAAAGCCTCTCTCCATGGATCGCACCCTGCTCGTCCTGCGCAACGCCATCCAGGCTCACCACCTTCGCGAAGACAACCAGGAGTTCGCCCGCCAGCTCACCAAGGGTTCCATCACCGGCGAATCCATCTCCGTCAAAGCCCTTCGCCAGCAGATCAAGCTCATGGCCCCCACCAACGGCCGCGTCCTCATCTACGGAGAATCCGGTGCCGGCAAAGAACTTGTCGCCCGCTCCATGCACGCCGAATCCCTCCGCCGCGAGCGCCCCTTCGTCGAGCTCAACTGCGCCGCCATCCCCGAAGACTTCATCGAGACCGAGCTCTTCGGCTATCGTCACGGCGCCGGCCCCGGCGGCCCCAATCAGCCCACAGAAAAGCGTGGCACCTTCGAGCGCGCCGACGGTGGCACCCTCTTCCTCGACGAAGTAGGTGACATGAGCCTCAAGACTCAAGCCAAAGTCCTGCGCACTTTAGACGAGCAGCGCTTCTACCCCGTCGGCGCCAGCACCCCCGTCCACGTCGACACTCGCGTCATCGCCGCAACCAACAAGGACCTCGAAGAAGAGATCGCCCGCGGCAACTTCCGCGAAGACCTCTTCTACCGCCTCAACGTCATCCCCTTCTTCGTCCCACCCCTCCGCGACCGCAAAGAAGACATCCCTCTCCTCGCCCGCGAATTCCTCTCCGAGTTTGGCCAGCAGTACGGCCGCCCCCACGTCGAAATCTCCGACGCCGCACTCACCGCACTAAAGCAATATCACTGGCCCGGCAACGTCCGCGAGCTCCGCAACGTCATCGAGCGCGTCCTGATCTTAAATCCGAAAGCCCAGCGCATCGACACCAAGCATCTCCCCATGCTCGTGCAGCGTACTGAGGGTGTAAGGACCGAGGGCATAGCCCAGCGCATCGAAGGCGCCGCCGCCCGCTCCACCAACGGAAACCGCGAAGAGTTCTCCACTCTCCTCCAGGCCCGTGAAGCCTACGAACGCGACTACATCCTCAAAGAACTAGACCGCTGCCACGGCAACGTCAGCCGAGCCGCCGAAGCTCTCGGCCTCGAACGCTCCCACCTCTACCGCAAAATGAAAGCCCTGGGCATCAGCACCCACGACTAGCCACAACCAGTCATCGCCTCTTACTTGTCGTCGCCCTTTTGCTTGTCATCCGTCTTTTAAATTGTCATCCTACCCTGAGCTTGCCGAAGGGGAAGGACCTGCTCCTGCCGTTGCTTTTGCTCGTTCTACCGGATTAGAAGTGGGCTTCAGCCCACTGTCTCCGCCACAATCGAGAAGGGGCTTTAGCCCTGGGCCTTCCCGCTCGTGTCCGTGCCTCACCGCTCTGCTCTCCGCCCTCCGCTATACTGCCCTCACCCACCAACGGAGTCGCCTTAGTGCCCATTCGCGCCACCTGTATCCTAACCTCTATCGCGGAACCCCTCCCCGATCCCACCCTCGCCACCGGCGTCAAGACCATGACCCCCGTAGCCACATCCCTCTTGCAATAAAATCTTCGCCCACACGAGCTACCGCATCCGCCGATACCGCACCGTCCCCGGATCATCGCCCTCACCCACATAGCTCATCCCGCACCGCTCCATCACCTTGATCGACTCCGGCAGCCGCGGATACGTCTGCGCGCTCACCGACTGCACCCCCTCCACCGCCAGCAGCCACTCCACCAGCGTCTTCGCGGAAGCCGTCGCATACCCTCTCCGCTGAAAACCCGGCAGCGTCGAATACCCAATCTCCACATCCCCTTGCGCCCGCGGGAATCCCCCAATCGCCCCCACCAACGTCCGCGCTCTGCCCAGTCCCCCATCCAGCACAACGTACCGATGCCATCCAAAACTCGCCGGCCACTCGTCATACTGCTTCTGAATGATCCGATACACATGCGGCTCCCAATCCGCCGGCGGCCACTCCCGCGTAAGCTTCGCTCGCAGCAGACTCCCCAGCCCCGCAGCGTCGCCGCTATGTTCGGCCGTCAGCATCTCAGAGGTAATCGCCACCAGGCGCAGGCTGCCAACCTTCAACTCCGGTACACGGGCAGTTCGGGGTTGCAAGCCGAGCACGGCTCCCCACTGCAAAAAATCAATCACGCTGCACCCTCCGCCTATTTGTTTCCGCTTTCTGCAACGCCCTTAAGGGGATCCCGCTGATTCCGGTGCTGCGTCTCCGCCAACTGCTCCAACTGCCTGCGCCAATCCAGTTCCTCTACAAACCCGCGCGAGCTTCTCCACTCATCCTGCACCTTCACAAACAGCTCCAGGAACACCCTCGTCCCCAGCAGACCTTCAATATCCTTACGCGCCGTCGTGCCAATCTGTTTCAGCATCGCGCCCTGTTTCCCAATCAAAATCGCCTTCTGGCCCTCGCGCTCGCAAAAGATTGCCGCCGTAATCTTGGTCACCGGCAGCTTACCAGCTTTGCTCTTCTTCAGGCTCTCCGGCTCCTCCCAGCGCTCAATCACCACCGCCGCCGCATAAGGAACCTCTTCGCCGGTCAACAGCAAAATCTTCTCACGGATAATCTCCGCCGCCAGAAACCTTTCCGGCTGGTCCGTCAATTGATTCTTCGGGAAATACCTCTGCCCCTCCGGCAACTGTGCCACCACCTTATCCAGCAGCAGTTCCAGACCCTCGCGCTTCTTCGCCGAAATCGGAATCACATCCGCAAACGTATGCAGCGACGTCCAGTGCGCAATCAAGGGCAGCAAGGCACTCTTCGGCAGCGCGTCAATCTTATTCAGCACCAGAATCACCGGACAATCCAGCTTCTTCACCAGCTGCAGCGAAAAATCATCCTCAGCCTTCGACAGCATCCGCCGATGCTGCCCCAGCGACCGCGTCTTCCGCGCCTCCGCAAACTCCTCACTCGTCTTCGGCTTCTCCGGCACAGGCAGCCGATGCGTCACATCCACCAAAAAAATCACCGCATCCCGAGTCTCCAGCGCATCATGCACCTCCTGCATCATGCGCTTATCCAGCTGCGTCTCCGGCTTATGTACGCCGGGCGTATCCACCAACACCACCTGCGCCGCCGGCCTTCCCGGATCGCCCTTCGTCTTCTTCCGCACCGGCAACTCCAGAACCCCCTGGATGCGCGTCCGCGTCGTCTGCGGCTTATGCGTAACAATCGCCAGCTTCTGTCCCAGCAACGCATTCAACAGCGTCGACTTGCCTGCATTCGGGCGCCCAATAATCGAGACGAAACCAGTACGTAGTGCCATCCCTCTATCATGACACCGTCTCGCGCCCTATGCCGCTTCCCCGCCAGCCGGAAATCCCATCAACCCCACCCGCACCCGCTCTACTCGCCGATCCGTCGACGCAATCACCTCCAGCCGCAGCGGCCCATCCTCCACCACCTCGCCCGGCAGCGGTATGTGCCCCGCCATCTCACTCACCAACCCGCCCACCGTCGTCGCCTCGTACTTCCTCAGCAACTGCGCCAGGCTCTCCTCCTCATCCCCCACGTCAAACTCGTCCTCTCCCACACTCTCTCCCACATCCGCTCCCTCGCTCGACTCCTCCAACAGCTCGCGCAGCCGATCCACCTCAAAACTTCCCTGCACCACCCACGTCCCCTCCGGTTCTGCAATCGGAGCGTCCCCATCCGCATCCGTGTCGTGTTCGTCCTCAATCTCTCCCACGATCGCTTCGATCAAATCCTCAATCGTCACCAGCCCCGCAACCCCGCCATACTCATCAATCACGATCCCCATATGCTGCTTCTGCCGCTGCATCTCCCGCAGCAGCTCGTTCACCTTCTTCGTCTCCGGAATAAACAGCGCCGGCCGCTGCAGCTGTGCCACCGTCCTGTTCGCCGCGTCTGTGTCCTTCACCGCCAGCAGATCCCGCGCAAACGCAATTCCCGTAATCTGATCCAGCGAATCCCCATACACCGGCACGCGCGAAAAATTATGCGCATTCACCTCCGCCGTAAACTGCTCCAGCGACGTCCGCCCCGCCACCGCAAACATCTCTGGTCGCGGCGTCATCACATCGCGCACCACCTTGTCGCCAAACTCCACCACACTCCGCACCAACTCGCGGTCTTCTTCGTCCAGCACACCCTCTTCTTCCCCTGCCTCCAGCAGCGCATCCATCGCCTCACCCGAATCTTCAAGCTGCTGCGCCTCCGGCTCTGCCAACCCTGCGATGGAAAGCAGCAGCCCAATCGTCAGCGTCAGCGGCAGCACCAGGTAGAACAGCACGCGGACAAGAAATGAAATCCGCGCAATCCACAAACCCTCTGTCTTCGTGAAAAAGATCTGCGGCAACAGCCGATCAAACACCAGCATCGCAAGCAACAGCTCGAAGACGGTCCGTCCAATCTCAACCGGACTCTCTCCCACCTTCCCCTGCAGATGAATCGCCAGCAGAAAGATCAGCGCCCCCAGCGCTATCTGCCGCAGCACCGACGCCGACATCGCCGACGACTGCCGGCTCAACCGCAGCTTCGGCTCCACCCACCGCTCCCACGCGTCAATGTTCTCCGTATACTCGCGCGAAAGAAACTTGCCCATCTCAAAATAAATCCGGTCCACATAAGCAGACAGCGCCAGCAAACACAGCAGCAGAAACACCGTAACGTCATAACCCGTAATCATGCCCGCACCCCAAGCCGCCGCTGCTTAACATCGCGCCCTTCGCGTCTAAACGTAGCGCCCTTTGCGTCAAAAGCCTTTGCTGTTGCCCTTGCTTTTGCTTTTGCTTTTCTGGCTGTCATCCCGTAGGGATCTGCTGTTGCCGTTGCTTCTGCCTTTGCTTTTGCTTCTGCTGTTGCTTGTCTCTCGCCGTCATCCTGAGCGAAGCGAAGGATCCCCGCATTGGCTTCTGCTCTTGCTTTTGCCGTTGCCCTTGCTTTTGCTCGTCCCCCCTCCACCCTCTCAATCAACCCATTCGGCAGCCGCAGCTTCCCCCGCAACTCACCCTCGCGCTCGGCCATCTCCCCACCATCCACCTCATGATCCATCCCAACGAGATGCAGCAGCCCATGCAGCAGCAGCACCCTCACCTCATCCCGCAGCGCATGCCCATGCTCCTCGGCCTGCCGCTTCGCCGTATCCAACGAAATCGCGAGATCACCACCATGCTCCCCCGCCAGCTCTTCCGCCGCAGGAAAACTCAGCACATCCGTAGCCTTATCTTTTCCCCGATACTCGCGATTCAACCGCCGCAGCGTCCGATCCCCTGCCAGCAGCACATCCACCTCGCCCTCCAACCCCACCGCCGCCTGCGCCGTTCGCAGAAACCGGCTCAGCCCCGACCGCGATAGTCCCCACGCGCGCCAAACCTCGGCATCCGGAACCTGCCCGATCTTCCCAGCATTCCCACTCAGTGTTCGCGGAGGTTCCAAGGTCATCATGCGTGCTCTGATGCTACCGCAACCACGCCCCAACGCAAGCGACCACCATCACATTCCAACGCAATCGCAACCCCTTAGAAACAAGCCCGTTACGACCCGCCTGCCCGCACCTTCCCAAAATGCAGCGCCAGCTGAATCGACATCGCCAGCGCCCCAGCCCCCAACACCACCCACCCCGCACATCCCCACGGCCAGAAGTAGTGCAGCAGAACGAACCCCACCACCAAATTCCCAAATCCCCACAACACGTTCGACAGCGGCGAAGACTCACCCACCCCCGGTGGCTTCGCAAACGGCGACTGGAATGGTGCCCCGCTAATCCCCTGCACGAAGTGCGGGACACCATTGGCCAGAAACATTCCACTCAAAAACTCAAGCAAATAAAAATACCAGGGCATCAGAGCTCCGAGCGTTAACCACTAACCACTATCTTCACTGCGGATGCAGCATCCGCTTCCGCGTCTCATCTTCCTGGATCGTCAGCGGCACACCATCCACCGCCAGCGGCAACTGCTCAGCCCGCTGATACGTGTCATAAGCCCGCACAATCCTCTGCACCAGCAGATGCCGCACCACGTCCACATCCTCAAAGTGGCAGAACTTGATGCCCTCCACGCCATCCAGCACGCGCATGGCCTCAAACAATCCACTCTTCTTAGGATTCGGCAGATCAATCTGCGTCAGATCGCCGGTAATCACCGCCTTCGACGCATTACCCAGCCTCGTCAAAAACATCTTCATCTGTTCATTGGTAGTGTTCTGCGCCTCGTCCATGATGATGAACGCATCATTGAGCGTGCGCCCACGCATAAACGCCAGCGGCGCAACCTCAATCACGTTCGTCTCCAGCATCTTGTCGACCTTCACCGGATCCAGCAAGTCATACAGCGCGTCATACAGCGGCCTTAGATAAGGATCGACCTTCTCCTGCAACGACCCCGGCAGGAATCCCAGCCGCTCGCCCGCCTCAACCGCCGGCCGCACCAGAATAATCCGCGACACCTTCTTCGCCAGCAGCGCACTCACGGCCATCGCCACCGCCAGGTACGTCTTCCCCGTACCCGCCGGCCCAATGCCAAACACCATGTCGTTCGTCTCAATCGACTCCACATACTTCCGCTGATTTGGCGACCGCGGTTGCACCGCGCGCTTGGTCCCAATCGCCCGCTGCTTGCCACTCTCCACCAGCCCGCGCAGCGTCACCGTGGGATCCGACACCACCATCTTCAACAGCGCATTCAATTCGCCGTTGTGCGGATGTACCCCAAGTTTTCGCAGGTGTTCAAAATCAGAGAAAATTCCCTCTACCCGGGCGACCGCCATGGCCTCCCCCATTAACTGAATACTGTCCGATCGCAAATCAATCTGGACTTTCAGCCCATCTTCCATCAGACGAAGATTCTCGTCACGCGTGCCATACAGCGGCTCGATTCCAGGGGTAAGATGCAGGGATTTTTTTACCAAATGGAAGCCTGACCTCCGTCAGGAGAGTGCAAGAAGAGAGTTGACGCTACCTCTTCAATTTTAGATGCTGGGGGATTGACAGCGACTCTATACCGCCGGCTGCAGCACCAGTCGCTCCCAGCCGCGACAACCTCTGTCGCACCCTGTGCAGCCACCGGATTGGCCTTAACTGAGATGAAGTTTGCCAATAGAGTATCGATGTTGAGCCAGAGCCTAATCGCCACCCTCCTCACGCGTCAAGCCGCGCTGTGTAAATTCCCGACCAATCACGAACCAAGCTCGTACCCTGCCACCCGCGTACACTGATCCGGTGAAGTTAGCGCTTTGGGTTCTCGCCACCTCGCTCGCCGCCACTGCTCTCAGCCTGTGGTTGATCGGCTTTCCCGGCACGTGCGGCTTCACCGGCGTCTACGGAAATCGGCTCGCCTCCACTTCAATCGGATTCGTCGCAGCAATCAATCTTTTTTACATTCCTATCCTGGGTGTTTTCGTCGGAATCCTCGGCATCTTCATCGCGGGCATTGGGCGTTGGACGAGCAGAAACAATCGCATGCGCGGCACCCTGTAAAACCGCCCCTGCATTGACCCCCCGCCCACAAATCCAGTAAAATCTAGCCTGCAGAGGAACCGCTGCACTGCGCTTAAGGTTCAGCACCAGCCTCCTCCAGCATCCCCCCTTCCGACGGAATAAAGTCCAACCGGAAAAGAAAAGAGACCTCGCACCATGGCAAATCACGTTTCCTCGCTCAAGCGCGCCCGTCAAACCATCACCAAGACCACCATCAACCGCGCCAACAAATCCAAGCTTCGCGGCGCCCTCCGCCTCATGCGCGAGGCCCTCACCGCCGGCGACAAGAAAACCCTCGTCGAGACCTACCGCTCCACCGTCTCCGTCCTCGACAAGAGCGTCCAGAAGGGCGTCCTCCACAAGAACACCGCCAGCCGCTACAAGGGCCGCCTCAACGCCCGCGTCAAGGCCGTCGTCACCAAGGCCAAAGCCGCCTAACTCCTTCGCACCATCCTCAAAAGGCCAGCCCCGCGCTGGCCTTTTGCTTTCCTCCACACAAATCCGCTGGAACCTGCACGCTCACCTCGGCGTACAGTACTCTGTCAAGGTCATTCTTTGGCCACGCACCGCCACGCCCAACCTCCAGCCGCCGCCGCCCCGCAGCGCTGTCCACCTCACCCCAACCCGAACCGGAGTCCTCTCAATGATTGACCGCCGCCCGCGTCGTGCATCCTCTTTGCACCGCAACCTGCCCGCCCTCGCCGTCTGCGCCCTGCTCACCGCCGCTCCCTTCGCCGCCTTCGCGCAAGCGCCCGCAACTCCGCCCCAGACCCACTACGCCCCCTCGCCCACATTCGACACCGCCTCCATCAACACCTCCGCCGACCCCTGCACCGACTTCTACAAGTACGCCTGCGGCAACTTCGCCGCCGCCAATCCCATCCCCTCCGACCAGTCCGGCGTCGACCAGTTCTACACCCTCTACAACGTCAACACCCAGGAGCTCAACGGCATCCTCGCCAAGTACGCCGCTCCCGACCCCGCCCGCACTCCCAACCAGCAGAAGATTGGCGACTACTACGCCGCCTGCATGAACACCTCGCTCATCAACCAGAAGGGCCTCGCTCCCCTCCAACCCCTCCTCGATCAGATTAATTCCGCCTCGAAACAAGACCTCCCCTCTCTCACCGGCGAACTCCAGCGCTACAACGTGAACGTCTTCTTCGGCTTCGGCGAAGAGCAGGACTTCAAGGACTCCACCAAGCAGCTCGCCGTCATCGATCAAGGTGGTCTCGGCCTTCCCGAGCGCGACTACTACACCCGCACCGGCGATAAAGATAAGCAGCTCCGCGCAGAATACGTAACCCACATCGCCAAGATGCTCACCCTCGCCGGCGAATCCGCCGCCGACGCCCAGCGCGATGCCACCAACATCCTCGCCTTCGAAACCAAGCTCGCCCTCGCCTCCATGACCAACACCGAGCGCCGCGATCCCGAAGCCGTCTACCACCCCCAAACCCTCGATGCCTTCGAGCAAAGCATCGGCAACGTCGACTTCACGCCCTTCTTCGAAGCCGTTCACGCCCCCAAAGTCGACTCCCTCATCAACGCCAACCCCAAGTTCTTTCCCGCGATGGTAGATGCCGTCGGTGCGACCGACATGGATACCCTCCGCGCCTACATCCGCTTCCAAACTCTCAGCGCCTTCGCCTCGCAGCTTCCCGAGCCCTTTGACGCCGAAAATTTCAACTTCTACGGCCGTCAGCTCGAGGGCGTGCCCTCCCAGCGCCCCCGCTGGAAGCGTTGTTCCTCCGCCGTCGACAACGCCCTCGGCGAAGTTCTCGGAGCCGTCTACGTCGACCAGTACTTCGCCGGCGACAGCAAGGCCAAAACCCTCCAGATGGTCCACGACATCGAAGCCGCCATGGACAAGGACATCGACACCCTCGAGTGGATGAGTCCCGCCACCCGCGTCCGCGCCAAGGAAAAGCTCCACGCCGTCGCCGACAAAATCGGCTACCCCGACAAGTGGCGCGACTACAGCAAGCTCACCATCTCGCCAGACGACGCCCTCGGCAACACCCAGCGCGCCACCGCTTTTGAGAACGATCGCCAGCTAAACAAAATCGGCAAGCCCGTCGACCACAACGAGTGGGGCATGACGCCACCTACCGTCAACGCCTACTACAACCCCAGCATGAACGACATCAACTTCCCCGCCGGCATCCTCCAGCCCGCCTTCTACGACCCCAAGGCTGATCTTGCCGTCAACTACGGCCACATCGGCGCCGTCATCGGCCATGAGCTTACCCACGGCTTTGACGACGAAGGCAAGAAGTTCGACGGCAAAGGCAATCTCGCCGACTGGTGGACCGCCGAAGACACCACCAAGTTCGAAGCCAAAACCGGCTGCCTCGTCAACCAGTACGGCAACTTCGTAGCTGTCTCCGGCACCACCCCCAAGGATGACGTTCACGTCAACGGCAAGCTCACCCTCGGCGAGAACACCGCCGACAACGGCGGCCTCGTCCTCGCCTACCTCGCCTACCTCGATCGCGCCAGCAAGGACGGCATCGACATCCACAAGAAGATCGGAGGCTACTCCGGACCGCAGCGCTTCTACATCGCCTTCGCGCAGAACTGGTGCGAAAACACCCGCCCCGACGCAGTCCGCGAGCAGGTCCTCACCGATCCCCACTCCCCCGACCACTTCCGCGCCAACGGAGCCATCGTCAACCAACCCGGCTTCGCCACCGCCTTCGGCTGCAAAAAAGGCACCCCCATGGTCCCAGCCGACAGCTGCCGCGTCTGGTAACCACCCACCAACCAACACAACCAACGCCCCGGAGTCTAACAAGTTCCGGGGCGTTCCCACCTGCAGCACCACGTCGCGCAACGTGGCCAACTTCGCGCCCTTAGCGTCATAGCCGTTGCCGCTGCCGTTGCTCGTTTTACGCCGTCATCCTAGAGCGGAGCGAAGGACCCCCGTATTGGCTCTTGCCTTTGCTCTTGCCTCTGCCCTTGCCATTCCATTCCTTCCGTCATCCCCTCCATCACCCTGCATCTCCCCGCCTCTCATCTCTCCCCAACCGCCCGCCCCAAAATAAAAATCCAGGAAACAGCCCAAAATCCACCTGTCAACCCCCCAACCACCCCCAAACCGCGCAAAACCCCCGTCAACACCGGCGATTTCCATTTCCAGAGCTTGGCATAGTTACCTACGCAACTTGATACACTTTAACTAGACCCAAAATGCAAGCCGCACCAACAGCTTTCACATTTGGCCCCTAACTCCAATAAAAAGAAATAGATACACGTAACCAGTTTAGAATGAGTCGTTTGAAAGCAGCTTTCACCTACTAACTAACACATTCCAAACGACTTCACTAACGAAAAGTGAAAGCAGGGGGGAGGGGGGTACCGTTATGCAGACACTCGGAAAACACCGCACCCTCGGCTTCCTCGCCGCCTTCCTCGCCAGCTCCTTCTGGGGCTGCGGCTTCTACTTCGGAAAGATCGCCCTCGCCGAGATGAGCGTTGGCGCCATGGTCTTCTACCGCTTCGCCTTCGCCCTCCTCGGCCTGCTTCCCCTGCTCATCACGCACCGCCCAAACTTCAACGCAGCCGAGTGGCGCATGCTGATCTTCGCCTCTTTCATGGGAGTTCCCCTGCAGTTCATCCTGCAGTTCAAAGGCCTCTCCCTCACCACCGTCTCGCACGCCGCGCTCATGGTCGGCACGATGCCAGTCATCCTCGCCGTAGGCGCAACCATCTTCGCCAAAGAGCGCCTCAGCAAGCTAGGCTGGTGCGCTCTCACCCTCTCCACCACCGGCGCAGCCCTCATCGCGCTCGGCGGTACGCATCACCACACAGCAGGCGGCCCAACCCTAGCCGGAGATCTCCTCGTCGTCTTCTCCCTCTTCATCGCCCTATTCTGGATCCTCTTCAACCAGCGCCTCATGCAGCGTCACAGCCACATCGTCGTCACCGCTTACGGCATCGCCATCGGCACCGTCATGCTGGCCGTCTACGTCCCCATCGCGTACGGCGCACCGCCCATCCACGGTGTCTCGCTCAAA
>Ga0302311_10002084_pt1 | contig 22976 bp, 29 predicted proteins | sample III_Palsa_N1_3_FD_200449 | JGI IMG/M metagenome (GOLD analysis project Ga0302311, IMG submission 200449) | Peat permafrost microbial communities from Stordalen Mire near Abisko, Sweden - III_Palsa_N1_3 | ecosystem: Environmental > Terrestrial > Soil > Palsa > Peat permafrost | place: Sweden... | reverse complement strand
CACGACGGAGAGTGAAGCGGGCTTCCTCCCGACCACTGACCTCCTGACCGCCATGGGCGCCTTCAATGCGGCGCTAGTGGAGGCGGGGATCCTGAAGGACGCCGATGGGCTGAAACCGTCGAGCCAGGGCAGGCGCGTCGTGTTCGACGGGGCGGACCGCACCGTGATCGACGGTCCCTTCGCGGCCACGGAGGAGCTGGTGGCCGGCTACTGGATCTGGACTGTCGCCGACATGGACGAAGCGGTCGCGTGGGTGAAGCGATGCCCCAATCCCATGCCCGGCAAGAGCGAGATCGAGATTCGCCCCTTCTACGAAATGGCCGATTTCGGCGAGGCCCTGACCCCGGACATCATCGAGCAGGAAGAGCGCCTGCGCGGCACGGCAGCCGGGCGCTAGGCCCGGTCGGCCCACGCCTCAGGGCTGCTTAGTTCGGCGCGCCGGTCGCCGGATCGCTCTTGGTCTTGTCGGTTTTGGACGAGCCTTCGGAGCCTTTGGGTTCAGTGCTGGAGCGCGGAGGGCCGCCGGGCTTCAAATCCTCCTGCTCGCTGTCGCGAGACTTGCTTCGGGGTTCGGTCATGACGGCTCCTTTCAGGAGGCCTTGTGCGCGGGATGCTGAAAGTTCAACGCGCCCGTCTGTCTCATGATCCCGCCGCGCCGATCAGTCCCGCGATCCAGACTGGCGCAACACCGCCTCCAGCCGCGCGAACCAGCGCCGCCCTTCCTGCACCGCCGCGCTCGGGTCGGGGGGATAGCGCGCCGCCAGATCGTTGGGATTGAGGAGCTCCAGCTCGAACTCCGGGTCTCGCACGTCGTCGAACACCAGCCGCAGCATCACCCGCTGGGCTTGGGGCGAGATCTGGTCCAGCGCCTTCCTCGGCTCGCCCCGGAACATCCGCGCGGCCACCTGTCCGTCGAAGATCAGCTCCACCCCGATCAGTTCGATCAGGTCGTAGACGAGCCCGGCGTCGCCCACCCCGCGCACCACCGCCAGCCGCCCCTCGCCGATCCGCATGGCCGCGCCCTGGCTCCGCGGCGCGGCGATGGCCAGCACCTCCGGCGGCGCGCCGAGGATGCGGGTGAGGGCGCGGATGGTCCGCCGTCCCGGCTCCAGCCACCACGCCAGCGCCATCGCCGCCGTGGTCAAGGCGGCGGCGAGAGCGCCGAAGATCAGGACTGCGCCGAGGGCGTGGTGCATCCGGCCAAGCTACAGGGATTCTTCCGCGAGCGCGCCTCGTCCTAAAGGTCCAGCGTCACCACGAGAGGCACGTGGTCGGACGGCTTCTCCCTGGCGCGGACGTCCTTGTGCACGTCGCTGGCGACGAGGCGGTCGGCGGCTTGCGGGGAGAGGAGGGCGACGTCGATGCGGATGCCGTGGTTTCGCTGCCAGGCGCCGGCCTGATAGTCCCAGAAGGTGTAGGCGTGGGGATCTGAGCCCACCGCTTCGTGGGCGTCGGTGAGGCCGAGCCACTTCAGGCCGCGGAAGGCGGCGCGGCTTTCCGGCTGGAACAGGGCGTCGCCGGTCCACGAGGCGGGGTTGTCGCAGTCCTCGGGCTCGGGGATCACATTGTAGTCGCCGCAGATCACCAGCGGCTCCTCCAGCTTCAGGAGGTCCGAGGCATGGCGGTTCAGGCGCTCCATCCAGTTGAGCTTGTAGGCGAACTTCTCCGTGCCGATCGGATTGCCGTTGGGCAGGTAGATGCCGCAGACGCGGATCGGGGCGGGGGCGGCGATCACGGCCTCGATGTAGCGGGCATGCTCGTCGCCCTCGCCGAGCGACCCGAACACGGGCAGGCCCTTGCGCACATCCTCCAGCGGGAACTTGGAGAGCATGGCCACGCCGTTGTAGGATTTCTGACCGTGGACGGCGACGTTATAGCCAAGGGATTCAAAGGCTTCTGCGGGGAATTTCTCATCGACGCACTTGATCTCCTGCAGGCAGGCGACGTCGGGCTGAACCTCGCGGAACCAGTCGAGCACGTTCTCGAGCCGCGCGTTGACGGAGTTGACGTTCCAGGTGGCGATGCGCATGCGGGGTCTCGGGGCGGGCGGTTGCGGGAGACCCAATCAGGCGGGCGGGGTCGTGTCCAGACCGCCCGGCGCGTGTGACGGCTTTCCCCTCACGGATGAATCGGAAGCCGGATGCTGGACAAGGCCATGCGCCGCCCTCTTGATGAGTGTCTGCATGGCTCGGGATCGGCGGATGGGCAGGCGGTTTTGGACGAGAGCCCTGGTCGGAGCGGCCACAGCAGCGCTGGGCGCGGCGATCGGCTGGGCGGGTTATGTGCTGCTTGACCCGCAGGGCGCGGGAATGACGGCGCTGCCGCCCGAGGTCGCGCGCCTGCCGTTCGAGCGGGGATTCTGGGCCATCCTGCTGATGCTGCTGGGCGCGGCGACCCTGCTGAAAGCCCTGCCCCGTCCGCCCTGGACGCAGCGAAGAGGTCGCTGACTAGATCGAGAAGCTGACGCCGCAGCCGCAGCTGGACTTGGCGTTGGGATTGCGAACGCGAAATTCCGCGCCTGCGAGCTCGTCCACGAAGTCGATCTCCGAGCCTTTGACGAGCGCCACCGAGATGTCGTCCACCAGCGCCACCGCGCCGTCGAGTTCGATGCGGTGATCGTCCGGCTCGGCGGTCTCGACGAGATCAAACTGGTACTGGAAGCCGGAACAGCCGCCGCCTTCCACCGCGAGGCGCAGCATCAGGGGGCGGCCCTCTTTCTCGCCGATGGCGCGGATGCGGCGGGCGGCTGACGGTGACAGCGTGAGGGGCGCGGCCGGGGGCGGCGCGCTGCGCGAGGTCGCGGAAAGGGTCGCAAAAGTCTCGGGTGCGGAGGTCATGGGGCGATCACGGCGGCCAGATGCGAAGAAGCTCGATGTACTTTATATGATCGTTACCGACGCAGGATTAAAGCCTGCCTGTCGTTATCGCGAATAATCGCCCAGGAAGTCCGATTTGACCGTCTCGCCAAGCCGCGTGCCCTGGGCCGAAAATCCTGCGCAATCCAAAGGGCGGCTGCATCCCGAGGCGGATAGCGCGACCCGCACCCCCTTCGCGCGGGATCGCGACCGGATCATCCACTCCACCGCCTTCCGCCGCCTGAAGGAGAAGACCCAGGTCTTCGTGGCGCACGAGGGCGACTACTACCGCACGCGCCTGACCCACTCGCTGGAGGTGGCGCAGGTCGCACGCTCCATCGCCAAGTCCCTCGGCCTCGACGACGATCTGGCGGAGACGGTGGCGCTGGCCCACGACCTCGGCCACCCGCCCTTCGGCCATGCGGGGGAGGACGCCCTGGCCGACTGCATGAAGCCGTTCGGCGGGTTCGACCACAATGTGCAGACCTTCCGCGTGGTGACCGAGCTCGAGCACCGCTACCCCGATTTCGTCGGGCTCAATCTCGCGTGGGAGACGCTGGAGGGCGTCATCAAGCACAACGGTCCGGTGCGCAAGCGCCTGGGCGAGCCGGCGTGGCGGGCGGTGGCGGACTATGACGAGCGGCAGGATCTTCGCCTGTCCACCTATGCGTCGGCGGAAGCGCAGGTGGCGGCGCTGGCCGACGACATCGCCTACAACAATCACGACGTGGACGACGGGCTGCAGGCCGGGGTCTTCACCATCGGCGACATCGAGGACGTCCCCCTGATCGGTCCGGCGCTGGCGAGCGTACGCGCCGACTATCCAGGCATCGACGACCGGATGCTGCGTCTGGAGGCGGTGCGGCGCATGATCGGGGTGATGATCAACGACGTGATCGCGCAGACGCGGCGTGTCGCCGCAGCGGAGGCGCTGTCCTCGCCCGAGGACGTGCGGATGCTAGGGCGCCAGATGATCGGGTTCTCACCCGAGGTTTCGGAAGACCTCTCGCGGCTGCGCCTGTTCCTTTATGAGCGCATGTACCGGCATTATCGGGTCAACCGCTCGCGCAGCGTCGCCCGGCGCATCCTGGCGGAGATGTTTCAGCTCTTCATGACCGAACCGGACGTGCTGCCCGGCGAGTGGTCGCATCTGGCCGGCGCCCTGGAGGACGGGGAGCGCGCGCGTCTCGTCTGCGACTACATCGCCGGCATGACCGACCGCTTCGCTATCGAGGAGCACAGGAAGCTGTTCCGGCTCGACCTCTAGAGTTAATCGGGCGTTAACCACGCCGGCGCGACTTAGGGATAGTCTCATTCGGCTTAGACCCGCGCGCGGGCTCCGTTACAGTGCCGGAGCCTGCAAGCGATTCGTCCGATCTCGTCCTAGTCGCCGCAGCCTATCGTCCTTGAGGGATCGCCATGTCCGACCAGCAACGCGGCGCCTACACGCCCCAGCAGGAGGTTCCCCTCCAGTTCGATCCCCGCAGCCCCGCCTCGCGCCGGCCCATGCCCATGGCGCTGATCGCCTCGGGCACACTGCTGGTGGTGCTGATCGCGGCGGTGGCCATGTATTACAGCCGCGGCGTCCGGGGCGACAACGAGCCGCCGCGTCCGGTGGGCGAGCCCGTCGCCGTGATGAAGTCCGCCCCCGCCGCGACCGCCCAGCCGAGCGACCCCTCCGCCGGGATCGACGTGGCCGCGCCCCAGAACGTGCCCGGCCAGATCCCCGTGTTCGCCGCGGCCCCCGAGGCCGTGAAGCCCCGGCCCGCGCCGTCCGCCCCGACCCGCCTGACGGTGCAGACCCTTTCCGCCGGCGACATGAACAAGGCCGCCGCGCCCGTGGCCCTCGCCGTCGCCAAGCCGCTGCCGGTCCCGACCCCGCACGTTCCCGCAAAGACCGTGGCGGTCGCCTCGTCGGCCTCGTCCACCACCAACACGGTGGAGTCGATCTCCGAACTGCCCGCTGCGCCGGCGCCGAAGGTCGCGGTCGCCAGGACGGTTGTCGCCAAGCCCGCCGTAGCCAAGCCGGTCGCCGTGGCCGCCGCCGCGCCTGCGCTCACCGCCAAGGCCGCCGTCGCCAAGCCCGCGGCTCCGGTGAAGACCGCCGCCGCAACGTCGGCTGGCGCTGTGCGGGTGCAGATCGGCGCCTTCTCCTCCGCGGCCCTGGCCGACAAGGGCTACAGCGACGTCTCCGCGCTTCTGTCGGGCTCGATGAGCGGTCACGCCAAGCATGTGGAACCGGTGGATAAGGACGGCTCGACCCTCTACCGCACCTCTGTCACCGGCTTTTCGGACCGGGCCTCGGCGACCGCCTTCTGTGACGCCCTGAAGGCCAAGGGTAAGATCTGCTTCGTCAAGAGCTGAGCCGACCGACCGGCATGACCGCCGCCTGCATCTTCGGCTGCGCCGGCCTGACGCTCAGCCCGGATGAAGAAGCTTTCTTCCGCGACGTGCGCCCGTGGGGATTCATCCTCTTCAGGCGTAATGTGGAGAGCCCAGATCAGGTGCGGGCGCTGGTGGATGCGCTGCGGGAGACTGTGGAGCGTCCCGACACGCCGGTGCTGATCGATCAGGAGGGGGGCAGGGTGCAGCGGCTCGGTCCGCCCCACTGGCCCCGTTATCCCACGGGCCGCGCCTATGCCGACATCGCCGCCAACGATCCCCTGACGGGCCGCGCCGTCGCCCGCCTCGGCGCCCGGCTGATCGCGCATGATCTTGCAGCGCTGGGGATCACCGTCGACTGCGCGCCTGTGCTCGACGTGCCCGTGAAGGGCGCGGACGCCATCATCGGCGACCGGGCCTACGGTGCGAGTGTGGAGAGCATCGCCACCCTCGGGCGCGCTTTCGCCGAAGGGCTGATCGCCGGCGGCGTTTTGCCCGTCATCAAGCACATCCCCGGCCACGGCCGCGCCACCGCCGACAGCCATCTGGCCCTGCCCGTGGTGGACGAGAGCCGTGACGTGCTCGAGACCGATTTCGCGCCCTTCCGCATCCTGTCGGACATGCCGATGGCGATGACGGCGCACGTGGTCTATTCGGCCATCGACCCCAAACGCCCGGCCACGACCTCCAGGGATATGATCGACCTGATCCGCGAGGACCTCGGCTTCGGTGGCCTGATCATGTCCGACGACCTCTCCATGAAGGCGCTGAATGGCGATTTCAGGAGCCGGGCGAAGCGGTCCCTGAAGGCCGGCTGCGACGTGGTGCTCCATTGCAATGGCGACATGGCCGAGATGCAGGCCGTGGCGTCGGGGACCAAGGTGCTGCATGGGCATGCCAGGCGCCGGGCCGAGGCCGCGCTGGCCCGTCTGCCCCGCACGCCGGAGCCTTTCGATGCGCCCGAAGCCCGCGCCCGGTTCGCTGCGGCCTTTCCTGATCTGACCTGATGAGCAGCGAGCCGTTCCAGGGTGCGCTGGACTTCGACGCCGCCGACGGCGCGGCGGAGGTGGGCGAGGCGCTGGTGCTGGACCTCGACGGGTTCGAGGGGCCGCTGCATGTCCTGCTCGCGCTCGCCCGCCAGCAGAAAGTGGATCTGCTCCGCCTCTCCATCACCGCGCTTGCCGACCAGTACCTCGCCTTCGTCAAGGCCGCGCGCCAGAGCCAGTTCGCGCTCGCCGCCGACTATCTCGTCATGGCCGCGTGGCTGACCTATCTGAAATCCCGCCTTCTCCTGCCGAGGCCCGAGAAGGTGAAGGACGACGAGCCGCTGGCGGAGGATCTCGCCTCTGCGCTGGCCTTCCGCCTCGCCAAGCTCGACGCCATGCGCGGCGCAGTGGAGGCGCTGCGGCGCCTGCCGCAAACTGGGCGGGACGTCTTCATGCGCGGCGACCCGGACGCCATCCAGGTGCATTCCACCTCGCGGCTGGAGGTCGATCTCTACGCCCTGATCCAGGCCTACACCCAGCAGCGGACCGAACAGGGACGGCGCGAGTATCGCCCCACCGCCCGCGTGGACGCCTATCCGCTGGAGGTGGCGCGCGATCGCCTGCGCGCGCTCTCGCCGAGCCTCGACCACTGGACCTCGCTGAATGGCATTGCGCCCCAGCCCCATGAAGAGCGAGCGGACGGACAGGGGCCCAGTCGCGCCTCCTATCTCGCCTCCACCCTTTCCGCCGGGCTGGAACTGGTGAAGGAGGGCGAGCTTGAAGTGCGCCAGCTGGAAGCCTTCGCCGACCTCTATCTGCGAGCCAAGGCGCCCGATCTTATCGAAGCTTTCTCCTCGTGATGGATCCCGCCGAGACCGAACGGCGGGTGGAGGCGCTGCTGTTCGCCGCCGCCGAGCCGCTCAGCGCCGCCGACCTCGCCCGCCGGCTGCCGGAGGGATCCGACGTCGGCCGGGCGCTTGCGGGGCTGAAGGCGCGCTACGAGGGCCGGGGCGTCATGCTGGAGTGCGTCGCCGATCGCTGGCGCTTCGCCACCGCCGCCGACCTCGCCTACCTGATGACCGAGGAGCGGGAGGTGGAGAAGAAGCTCTCCAAGGCCGCGATGGAGACCCTCGCCATCATCGCCTACCACCAACCCGTCACCCGCGCCGACATCGAGGCGATCCGGGGGGTGGGGCTGAGCCGCGGCACGCTCGACCTGCTGCTGGAGATCGGCTGGGTGCGGCTACGGGGCCGTCGTCGCTCGCCGGGCCGCCCAGTCACGTTTGGCACCTCGGACGGCTTTCTGGAGCACTTCGGCCTGGCGTCCCTCGCCGACCTGCCAGGCGCGCAGGAGATGAAGGCGCAAGGGCTCCTGTCGCTGGACCTCCCCGCCGGGTTCACCATCCCCGATCCGTCCCAGCCTACGCCGGACGACGATCCGCTCGATCCCGGCGACGAGCCTGAGTTCAATCAGGATTTTCTGGGCGAACGCTGAGGCGCGGGCCGTCAGCGCGCGGGATCGAAGATCATCACCCGCGTCGTGCCGGGCCTTGGACGGGCGCGACCGCCGGGTGTGGGGCTGGGGTCGGTCTCCGCCGCGACGATATAGAGGCGTCCGCTCTCGGGATCGATCGCCATGGTGCGTCCGCTGATCGCGGTCGTGACGGTGTCCAACGGTGAATAGGCGTCTGGCGAGGTCTGCTGGAAGATGCTGAGCGTGCCGTCGACGCCATTGGGGCTGAACACCCGCTTGCGCTTCGGGTCATAGGCGATGGCGTCGCTGCCGCGTCCGATGGGGAGTTTGGCGACCACCTGCCCGGTGTCGGCGTCCAGCACAATCATCACGCTGTTGACGCAGCCCATGAACAGCCGCCGGCCCACCCTGTCCATGGCGAGGCCGTGCGGTCGGGCGCAGTCCGGCGTCGGCCAGTGCGCCAGCACCGCGTTGGTGCGCGTATCGATCCTGATGAGGTCGCTCTTCTCCACGCCGGCCACGTAGAGGGCGCCCTGATTGTCGGAGACCGCATACTCCATCGGCTCGCCCGCCTTGATCGTGGCGACGGCGGCGTTGGTCTTGGGGTCGATCACGGTGATGGCGCCGGGGTCGCCCTCGATGACGAAGACATGGCCGGTGGCGGCGTCTGCGACAATGGCGTCCGCGTCCTTGTCGGCCGGAATGGTCTTGATGATCTTCAGCGTCTTGAGGTCGAAGGCGACGGCGACGCCGGCCTTGCCGTCGTCGGTGAAGCCCTCGCCCGCGGCGCCCGAAATCCCCGTGCCGTGCGTGCCGCCGGAAATGCCGGAAACCTCGCCGACAAGATCGCCGGTGCGGGCGTCCAGCACCGCCAGCCGGTCGCCGTGGGCGATGTAGACGCGCGCGGTGGGCGCATCGAACACCGCATAGTCCCAATGGTCCGGCAGCCCCAGAGGTGTGCTCTTGGTGAGGGTGTAGGCTGGCGCTGCGAGGGCCGGTGCGGCCAGCGGCAGCGCGGCTGAGGCCAATGCGGCCAGGGCGATCAGGCGTGCGGACATGGCGGGCGCTCCATCGAGAGAGGGTGTGGTAGAGCGGGCGGGGCGATGGTCATGTCGCGGCGGCCTGCGCCGGCCTGCGCAGCTTCGGCGACAGGAGGATCAGCACGATCATCATCAGCGCGATCACGCCCGTGGCGAGGAACCGCCCGAAGTCGAGGCCGCCCTGGGCGTGCGGCTTGGTCAGGGTGTCGCCGAGCGTGGCGCCCAGCGGCCGCGTCAGCACATAGGCGGCCCAGAACAGCACCGCCTGCGGCGCGCATTTCAGAAGATGAAGCACGGCTACGATCGCGATCAGGCCGGCGAACACCACGGCCGCCAGCTCGAATCCCCAGGCGTCCCACCCGCCCGCAGGCGCGTGACCCATGAACGAGGGGGCTATCTTGTCCATCAGGTCAGGGATGGTCTCGGAGGAGAAGTCGCCGAGCGCCGTGCCGAGGGTGTTGGAGACCAGGATGGTCAGCCAGTAGAAGACCTCGTCCTTGCCGCGCGTGATGTGATCCGCCGCGATCCGGCCCGTGGTCAGCTTCCAGGCGATCAGCACCGCGATCACCAGCGCCAGGAGGCCCGCCGAGGAGACGACGTAGCCGAGGTGCAGGGTGCGGTCGATGAAGTCCGATGTTGTGGTGCCGACCGTGGTGGTGGCCACGACCACCAGCCAGTAGGTCCAGGGATGGTAGCGCCGGGCCCGCACCTGCGCCGCCAGCGTCACGAGGAAGAAGACGAGGAAGATCAGGGTGGCGACCGCGTAGCCGAGCTTCAGGGTCATCGACAGGGCGTCGCCGCCGGTCTCGCCTACCGTGGTGGCGCAGATCTTCACCAGCCAGAACATCAGCGTGGCCTGCGGGACCTTGCTCAGCGCGTCGGCGGCGAGGCTGGTGCGGTCATCGACTGCGGTCATGCCGGTGCTCCCGTCGCGCTGCGAAGCTTTCGGCCCACATAGCCGCCGAGGCCTGACGCGATCAGCGCCGGAACCATCAGCACCACCCAGCGCGCGTCGTGCAGGAAGGTATGCTGGTGCATCTCGTATGCAGGCCGCAGGCTGGTGATGGTCTCGAAGGCGTTCACCGCGGCGACCACCAGCCCCACTGTCGCCGCCGACACCCAGACGCGGCGCGGGCGAAGCAGACCCAGCGCGCCGCCGATCAGGGCGATGACCGCCACGGTCCGCAGGCTTTCGTCGGCGCTCCATTGGTAGGCGGCCATCAGGGCGATCCCCGCCAGAAGGGCGAGCGGGTAGATCACGCCGTCAAACCGGCCCGGGGCCCGGTAGCTGGCCACCGCGCAGCCGATCGCCCAACGGATCCGTTCGGATTGGGGCAGGGTCGCGGCCTCGCCGAGCATCGCGTCCGCCCAATCGGGGCGTCGGCGGCGAAGACCCTTCGCGGCGTGGCGTACAAGCCCGTCGGCCAGCCAATTCTGCAAATTGCCGTCGACCGTCATGCGAGCACTCCGCCGGTCGGGCCAGGGGAAGGCTCGCGCGCCTTGCCCAGGGCGTGCGTGAACGCCGCGCCGCGGGGGGTCAGGCGATAGGCGTGGCGGGCAGGGCGGCCGGGCCGCTCGGCCTCGACCCATTTGGATTCCAGCAGGCCGCGATCGTGCAGACGGATCAGGACAGGATAGAGGGTGCCGGACCCCAGTCCCACGAGCTTGGAAAGCTCATAGCCGTATCGCCACTCCAGCGGCTGTGCGAGCAGCGCCTCAAGGATGGCGCGGGACTGCGGGGAGGGCGTTCGGTTTCGCATTGCCCCCTAAGTCTACATATGTTGTGTTGATGCGCAACGCCGTTGAATAGGTTGTCCGACTTGGCGATGAGGGTCATTCAAACGCTGCGGCGCCTGGCGCCCGCCCTGGCGGCGGCGATGGTCGCAGGCGCTGCGGGTCAGGCGACGGCGGGGCCGCCCTACCTCAGCGACGATCCCGAGCCGACCGATGTCGGCCATTGGGAGATCTACAACTTCGCCATCGGCGCGGGCGGAACGGGCGGCGTCGGCGGCGAGGCGGGATTCGACATCAACTACGGCGCGGCGAAGGACCTGCAGCTGACGGCGGTGCTGCCCCTGGCGTTCGGCAACGCTAACGGTTTCAGCCTCGACGGCCTGCGCGCCGGGCCGGGGGATGTGGAGCTGGCGGTGAAGTACCGCTTCCTGCACCAGGCGGAGGGAAGCTGGACGCCCGACGTGGCCGTCTTTCCCCGCCTGTTCGTCCCAACGGCGGACCGCCAGTTCGGCACGGGCCATGCCGGCCTGCTCCTGCCGGTCTGGGCGCAGAAGGATTTCGGGCCCTGGTCGGTGTTCGGCGGCGGCGGATACCAGCTCAACCCCGGCGCCGGGCAGCGCAACTTCTGGCAGGGCGGCGGCGCGGTCAGCCGCAACGTGACCGATCGCCTGTCCCTTGGTGCGGAGGTCTATCTGCAGGGCGACGACGCCAGCGACGGCGGGGCCTACGAGACCGTCAACTTCGCGGCCACCTGCAAGCTTGTCGAGCACTGGTCGCTCCTGGCCTCCGTCGGCCCGACGTGGAGCCCCGGAAGCGCGGACGGCTATGTCTTCTACTTGGCCCTGAAGGCCGACTACTGACGCCGCCCGTCGCCCGCCCGACTTGCGCCTTGCGCCCGCTGGTATAGAAACCGCGCTCCAGTCTGAAGGGCCTGTCATGGACCGTATCGCCGTCACCGGGGGCGCGGAGCTTCGGGGGACGATCCCGATCTCCGGCGCCAAGAACTCGGCCATCAAGCTGATGGCGGCGAGCCTGCTCACCGACGAACCTTTGCGACTCACCAACATGCCGCGGCTGGCCGACACCCGCTTCCTCGGCAACCTGCTGCGCCGGCTCGGCACGACGGTGGAGGAAAGGGACGGGGAGGACGGTCAGGAGACCGTGCTGCAGACCCGCGAGATCGTCTCCGCCATCGCCCCACACGAACTGGTGCGCGAGATGCGGGCGTCGTTCAACGTGCTGGGGCCGCTCTTGGCCCGCTCGCGACAGGCCAAAGTCAGCCTGCCCGGTGGCGACCCGATCGGCGCGCGGCCGCTGGATTTCCACCTGAACGCCTTCGCCGAGCTGGGCGCCACCATCGACATCAACGGCGGCTTCGTGTTCGCCCAGGCGCCTCGCGGGCTGAAGGGTGGTCACATCGTGTTCCCCAGCGTTTCGGTGGGCGCGACCGAGCATATCCTCCTGGCCGCCGTGCTGGCGAGGGGCGAGACCCTGATGGAGAACGCCGCCTGCGAGCCGGAGATCGTCGACTTGGCCGACTGCCTGAACGCCATGGGCGCGCGGATCGAGGGGGCCGGAACTTCCACCATCAAGATCAACGGCGTGCCGCGGCTGCACGGCGCGACCCACGCGGTGGTGCCGGACCGGATCGAGGCGGGCACCTACGCCGTGGCCGCCGCTATGGCCGGGGGCGACGTGACCCTGACCCACGCCCGGCCCGAACACCTGACCGCGCTTCTGGAGCGGCTGCAGGCGGCGGGGGTGCAGATCGACGTCGAGGGTCACACCATCCGCGTCCGCCGCGACCCCGCCACGCGCCTGAAGGGGGTGGACGTGGAGACCCAGCCCTTTCCCGGTTTCGCCACCGACCTGCAGGCCCAGTTCATGGCCCTGATGACGCTGGCGGACGGCGAGAGCGTGATCCGCGAGACCATCTTCGAGAACCGCTTCATGCACGCCGGCGAGCTTGCCCGCATGGGCGCCGAGATCTCCGTGCAGGGCGGAGAGGCTCATGTCCAGGGGGTCGACGGGCTGACCGGCGCGCCGGTGGCGGCGTCTGACGTGCGCGCCTCGGTCTGCCTTGTCATCGCCGGTCTCGCCGCGCGCGGGCAGACGGTGGTGGAGGGCGTGCATCACCTGGATCGCGGGTTCGAGCGTCTCGAAGAGAAGCTCTCCGCCTGCGGCGCGGACATCCGCCGCCTGAAGGACGAGGGGAGCGAGGCATGACCGACGTAGCTGCGACCATCACCGCCGAGCGCCGCCCCCTACGCCTGCTGGCCGAGGACGACGACGACCTGCAGGTGATCTCCGCCGCCCTGCAGGACGCCATCCTGACGGTGGGCGAGATCGCCTATGAGCCGCAGGCCCGCCGCCTGACCGTCGCCCTGAACCGCTTCTGCTGGGAGTGTTCGGCGGACGAGCCGGTGCGGATCCGCGCGGGGCTGCAGCTCGGCGGCGTGCTTGGCGTGAAGTCCCGCGACGTGAAGCTCGACGCCAAGGACGCCATGCTCTCGATCCTGGCGCTGACCTTCGTGGCCGCGGAGGCCGAGGAAGACCCCGGCGGTGTCGTGCTGATCCATCTGGCGGGCGACGGCGACATCCGGGTCGAGGTCGAGTGCATCGACGCGGTGCTGAGCGACCTTTCCGAGCCATGGCGCGCCCAGGCCTCGCCCGCGCACGAGGTTTGACGATGAAGGCGCCCTCCTCCTGTCATCCCGGACGGCCCGAAGGGTCGATCCGGGACCCAGCTTCATCCGGCGCGGTTTCTGGGTCCCGGCTCTGCAGTCCGCTGCGCGGCCTTACGGCCGGGATGACAAATGTATTCATGTCGGTGAGCAATCATGCGCCGCTTTGATATCTCAGACGCAGATTTCGAAGCCCGCTTCGCCGCCTTCCTCGACGAGCCGCGCGGCTCGCCTGCGGACGTGGACGCGGCGGCGGCGGCCATCATCGAAGGCGTGAGGACCGGCGGCATGGCGGCCCTGCTCGACTACGCCCGCCGCTTCGACAAGGTGGAGCTGACCGAGGAAACCATCCGCGTCACCGACGCCGAGATCGAGGCGGGCGTCGCGGTCTGTCCCACTGACGTGCGGGACGCCATCGCCTTCGCCGCCCGGCGCATCGAGACCTATCACCGCCGCCAGCGCCCCGCCGACGCGCACTGGACCGACGAGGCGGGGGTCGAGCTCGGCTGGCGCTGGACGCCCATCGAGGCGGTGGGCGTCTATGTGCCGGGCGGACGGGCGGCCTATCCCTCCACCGTCCTGATGAACGCCATGCCCGCGAAAGTGGCGGGGGTGGATCGCATCGCCATGGTCACGCCGCCGGGGCGCCTCGAGCCCGCCGTGCTGGCTGCGGCGAAGGAAGCGGGCGTCACCGAGATCTGGCGGGTCGGCGGGGCTCAGGCTTGCGCGGCGCTGGCCTATGGCGCAGGCGCGATCCGCCCGGTGGACAAGATCGTCGGCCCCGGCAACGCCTATGTCACCGCCGCCAAGCGCAGGCTCTATGGGGTGGTGGGCATCGACGCCTTGGCCGGGCCGTCGGAGATCGTGGTGGTGGCCGACGGGGCGAACGACCCCGCCTGGATCGCCGCCGACCTCCTCTCCCAGGCCGAGCACGACCCAGACGCCCAGTCGATCCTGATCACCGACGACGCGGGGTTCGCGGACCGGGTGGTGGCGGAGATCGAGGCGCAGCTGAAGACGCTGGACACCGGCGAGGACGCCGCCGCCTCCTGGCGGGGTCACGGCGCGGTGATCCTGTGCCCGCTGGACCGCTCGCCGGAACTGGTGAACCGCCTCGCCCCCGAGCATGTGGAGTTCGCGGTGGATGAGCCAGAGCGATTGTCTGACCGGGTGCGCCACGCCGGGGCGATCTTCCTCGGCCGCCTGACCCCCGAAGCCATCGGCGACTATGTGGCGGGCTCCAACCACGTCCTCCCCACCAGCCGCGCGGCGCGCTTCTCGTCCGGCCTGTCGATCTACGACTTCCTTAAGCGCACCTCGATCGTAAAGTGCGATGCGCGGAGTTTCGCGGAACTCGGCCCGCACACGGCGGCGCTGGCGGAGGCCGAGGGCCTGCCGGCGCACGCGCGCTCGGCGGCGATCAGGCTGAATCGGAAGCGTTGAGCGGCGGAGAGGGGCTACCCTCGGCCTATAGCGACTGTTTTTGCCGAGCGGGGTTGTCCGAACGCGTCCGTTGCGAGATGTTGCTCTAAATGCGTGCGAACCGCCGGACTTTCAGCTTAGGATTTGGCGCATCGTTTGCGGCTATCCTCAGGGGAGAGGCAATGGCGCAAGATAAGAAATCGTCGTCAAATCTAAATGTGGTGATCGTGGGAGAACCGATCATCAGCGATTTCCAGCGAAAGCGCTTGGCGGAGGGACGCCTTTGGGCAGACGGATACAGTCAATCTGAGCTGGACGCAGCTCAAGAAAAATACGGACTGGCATTTCCACCAGACCTGATCGCGCTTTTTCTGGAACGTCGGCCTGTGCTCGGTTACGACTGGCGCTCGGATGACGAAAAAATTCGCGAAATGCTTAGGTGGCCTCTCGAAGGATTACTATTCGACGTCGAGAATAACGCCCTGTGGTGGGAGGAGTGGGGTGAGCGACCGAATACCCCAAGCGCCCGGTCCGAGATAGTTGAGAAGGTTGTCATGGATGCACCGCCTCTGATTCCGCTAGTTTCTCATCGCTACATTCCCGCGGAACCCCATAAGGCCGGAAACCCAGTCTTTTCGATCTATCAGTCAGATGTGGTTTATTACGGTTCAGATTTGGCAAACTACTTTGAACGGGAATTCGTCGATCACGACCATCCTCTTGGCGAAAACATTAGGCAAATTCAGTTTTGGTCGGATTTGGTGGACCGCTACTAGTAACCCGCCTCCGATCCACATCCTCGTTTGAAGTTTGCGACACCTGCCTCGCGTGTGCTGGGTGTAGGAAATAAGTGCGCCATCACTTTTCCGCCCCGTAAACCATACCCGTGGTAAGCAGCGCCATCGCCATGATCGAAGAGCGCAGAAAGCATCGCCTGAAGGCCGTCCAGATCGACGAAGCGTCGCTGGCGCCGATGACGCGCGACGTGGAGCATGAGCGGCAGGTGGCGATCTTCGACCTCCTGGAAGAGAACTATTTCCAGCCGGTGGATGCGGAGACCGGCCCCTACGACCTCGCCATCTCCCTGATCGACGGGCGCCTCGCGCTCGACATCACCGGGCCGGAATACGCCAAGCGGCACCTGCTGTCCCTGTCGCCCTTCCGGGGGGTGATCAAGGACTATTTCATGATCTGCGAGAGCTATTACCAGGCCATCCGCCAGTCCACGCCCTCGCAGATCGAGGCGCTCGACATGGGCCGGCGGGGCCTGCACAACGAGGGCTCCGAGCGGCTGCGCGAACGGCTCGAGGGCAAGGTGACCACCGACCTCGACACCGCACGCCGCCTCTTCACCCTGGTCTGCGCCCTGCACCGGCGCCCGGCGGCTCATGACGGATAGCCCCGCCGCAACCGTCCTGCCCGGCGCGGTGCTGTTCGCCTGCAACCTCAATCAGGTGCGCTCGCCCATGGCGGCCGCCCTGCTGCAGCGCCGGCTCGGCGGGCGGGTCTATGTGGACAGCTGCGGGCTGCAGCACGGGGAAGGGATCGACCCCTTCGTGGTGGCGGTGATGACGGAGGTGGGGATCGACCTTTCCGAACAGGTCTCCAAGACCTTCGCCGACCTCGCGCCCGATTCATTCGACCTGATTGTCGCCCTGACCCCGGAGGCCGAGCAGCGGGCGATCACGGTGTCGCGCGGTCGGGCGGTGGATGCGGAGTTCTGGCCCACCGACGATCCCACCGGCGAGGGGGGCTCCCGCGACCAACGCCTCGCCGCCTACCGCCGCGTCCGCGACGAGATCAGCCGCAGGATAACCGCCCGATTCGGTTGAAGGCGCGCTCGATAGCCCCTGTACCCACGGCCTGAACCGCGCGACATTATCATTGATAACAAGCGGGCGCGGCCAACGCGGTCCCGGAGGAAACACGCATGAATTCCAAGATCGCCAACGATCCCCGCATCGACCCGCGCATCAAGGCGGTGTTCGCCGCCATGCCGGACTTTCCCAACCTCGGCGACGTGGCCTCCTACGAAGCGCTGGTGGCCGAGTACAACAGCCCGCAGGCCCTGGCGGCGGCGGCGCAGTTCACCCAGATGGCGGAGATGGTCGACAACGAGGCGGTGGCGCCGTCCGCGGGCCTCGTCATCCGCACCGAGACCTTCACCTCGGCCCCCGACGGCAACACCATCAGGATCCAGTATATCCGCCCGGATACCGACGCCCGTCTGCCGTGCGTCTACTACATCCACGGCGGCGGCATGGCGACGAGCTCCTGCTTCGACGGCATGTATCGCGCCTGGGGCAAGATCATCGCCGCGCGGGGCGTGGCCGTGGCCATGGTGGATTTCCGCAACGCCCTGCGCGCCTCCTCGGCGCCCGAGATCGCGCCGTTCCCGGCGGGACTGAACGATTGCATCTCCGGCCTGAAGTGGGTCCACGCCCACGCCGATGCGCTCAACATCGATCCGGCGAAGATCATCGTCGCGGGCGAGAGCGGGGGCGGCAACCTCTCCATCGCCGCCGTACTGAAGCTGAAGCAGGACGGTGAGCTTGGCCTGATCAAGGGCCTCTACGCCCTCTGCCCCTACATCTCGGGCCAGTGGCCACGGCCGGAGTATCCGTCCTCGACCGAGAACGAGGGCATCTTCCTCAACCTGCACAACAATCGCGGCGCGATCAGCTACGGGATCGAGCAATTCGACAAGCGCAACCCCTTGGCCTGGCCGGGCTTCGCCACCGCGGAGGACGTGAAGGGCTTTCCGCCCACGGTGATCAGCGTCAACGAGTGCGATCCCCTGCGCGACGAGGGGATCGTCTTCTACCGGCTCCTGCTCAATAATGGAGTCGCCGCCAAGTGCCGCCAGGTGATGGGCACGGTGCATGGGGTGGAGATCTTCGCCATCTGCTGTCCCGACATCAGCCGCGACACCGCCAGCGACCTCGCAAACTTCTGCCTGCAATGAGAAATCGACCTTCGCGCGATGATCTGCCATAAGAAGCGCTTGCGAAGCGCGGCTCGTGGGCGGAAAGGCATTCCGTCACGGGCCGCTTTGCTATGGCGGCTCACCCGTCGCTGAACGTCCGTCTTTTGATTGAGGGCCTATGGCTAAAGAAGAACTGCTCGAGTTTCCCGGCACCATAAGCGAACTCCTGCCCAATGCGACCTTCCGGGTCACGCTCGAGAACAACCACGAAATCATCGCCCACACCGCGGGCAAGATGCGCAAGAACCGGATTCGGGTGCTGGCCGGCGACAAGGTGCTGGTGGAGATGACCCCCTACGATCTCACCAAGGGACGCATCACCTATCGTTTCAAGTAGCTTGGTCGCCGCAGGTGATCAGGCCGTTGGATCGCGTCCGGTGAAAGCGCCCTCCCGGCTGGTGCTGGCCAGCGCCAGCCCGCGCCGCCTGGACCTCCTGCGCCAGATCGGGCTGGAGCCCGACGCGGTCGATCCCCCCGACATCGACGAATCGCCGCTGAAGGACGAGACCACCCGCCTCCTGGTGGAGCGACTGGCGCGGGGCAAGGCCGCCGTCGCCGCCGCCCGCAACCCCGGCGCCTTCGTCCTCGCCGCAGATACGCTGGTGGCCGTGGGCCGTCGCATCCTCGCCAAGCCCCTGGACGAAGCGGACGCCCGCCGCATGCTGGCTTTGCTCTCCGGCCGCGCCCACCGGGTGCTGACGGGCGTGGCGGTGGTCGCCCCCGACGGTCGCACCGCCAGCCGCATCTCCGAGACCCGCCTCCATTTCAAGCGCCTGACGCCCGCCGAGATCGAGGGCCACATCGCGTCGGACGACTGGCGGGACGCCTCTGGCGGCTACAAGATCCACAAGGGGGCGGGCGCCTTCGTCATGTCTATCCAGGGATCCTACACCGGCGTGGTGGGTCTGCCTCTTTATGAGGCGAAAGCCCTGCTTGAAGGCCTTGGATTTCAGCGCCCGCGTCCGTCGTGAATCAGCGCCGACTTTATCTGGACCACGCGCCGGGCGAGCGCCGGGGCGTGGTCACCCTCGACGGTAAGCCCGAACGCCTCCTCATCGCACGCCAAGACGATGTTGCGGTGCAACAGGTTTCTGCCCGCGTCGTCGCTCGTATCCGGCGTGTGGAGAAGGCCCTGAACCTCGCTTTCCTCGATCTCGGCGAAGGGCCGGACGCCGTGCTCCCCATCGGCAGCGCCCCGAAGTTCGCCAGCGAGGGCGCCTGGGTCGAGGCGGAGATCACCGGCCCCGCGCGCGGCGAGAAGGGCGCGTCAGTCAGGCTGGTCGGCCCTGCGGAGGGGCCGGTCCGGCTTCTGGCCACGGCGCCCGATATCGAAATCCGGCTACAGGCCTTCGCGCCCGGCGCGCCGATCCTCGGCGGTGCAGATGCACGCGAGGCCGCCGACATCGCCGAAGACGTGCTCCTGCAGATCGAGCATCCGCTTCCCGGCGGCGGCCGCCTCTTCATCGAGCCCACCCAGGCGTTGACCGCCATCGACGTGGATGTCGGCTCGACCGCCGGCGAATCGCGCCGCGCGACCGTCCGCGCCAACCAGGAAGGCGTTGCCGCCGCCGCCCGGCTCCTGCGCTTGAAGGGGCTGGGCGGCCTCGTCGCCATCGACCTCGCCGGCAAGGGTCACGACGGGCCGGCGCTTTCAGCGCTCGCCAAGGCGGCGTTCGCGGCGGACGGGGAGGGGGTCTCCATCGGGCCGATCTCCCGCTTCGGCGTTATGGAGCTGGTCACGCCTCGCCACGCTCGCCCGTTATCTGAAGTCCTGCTGGGGCCTGACGGGCGGCCCACCGCCACGACGGTCGCTCTTCAACTTCTAAGGGCTATCGAACAAGCGGCGGGGCCGGGCCAGATCGTGGACGCCGCCTGCTCACCCGAGGTGGCCGAGATCGCCGGTCGGCTCGCGCCCGAACTGGCGGCGCGCATCGGCGCACGCTTCCAGATCCGGCCCGACCCGTTGAAATCGGACGCCGACATGGCGATCTCCACCCGATGACCGAAACCAGGCTCTGCCCCATCTGCGCCAAGCCCACCGACGCGGCGTACAAGCCGTTCTGCTCGCGCCGCTGCGCCGACCGGGACTTGCAGCGCTGGTTCACGGGCGGCTACGCCATCCCCGGCAAGCCGCTGGCGGACGAGGACGGGGACGACTAGTTTGACGGCTCAGGGGCGGCTTTGAACGTCGGACCTGCTTTGGGTGCTGGACAGGGCGCAGGCCCTTCCTTATAGACCACCGCCTCACGTCGGAACGGGCTCAAATCCGCCTTCGACCTGCATCCCGATCGTTCGAAATCATCGCTCCCGGCGGTGACCCGATCCGGGCCTGGGTAGCTCAGTTGGTAGAGCAGCGGATTGAAAATCCGCGTGTCGGTGGTTCGAATCCGCCCCCAGGCACCATCGCTCCGTTAACAAATCCAGATCTGAAAATTATATGCTGCATCGCGGCATTATTCTCGCGCGCGACGAAGGATTCTGCGGATGCCGCTTCTTTCGGCGTCGCGGGGGCCCAAGATGGTCATTTGTGCAGCGCGTTATAGAGTCACATAACTGTTCCCCAACGAGGATAGAAACGCTTGACGGCGCGGCACGGCGTCGCCAAAGGGATTAAGACCGCGCTTCTCAAGGGGAGCGGTGAGACATTCGCCGTTTTACGGCGGGGGTCGTTCGCGCCGACCGGAATTGGCTCGCCATTTCCGGCAAGGCGCAGCGAAAACGGCACGGGGTCGCGCCTTTGTTAAGGGCGTCGCCGGGCCGTCGTGAATATGGGGTGGAGACGCGCTCGCGTGACGTCCCTCGACTAGAAACGAGCTCGTTTTAAACGGGTTGGACCAACCAGGAACTGGCGGAAGATGTTGGACATTAAACGGACCACTTCACTTTTTGCAGTCATGGGCGCCACGGCGTTCATCATGACGAGCGCTCCATCCTTCGCTCAGGCCCCCGCGCCTGACGCTGCGGCCGCTCCGGCCGCTGCTCCGGCCGCCGGCGCGCCCGCCGACCCCGCAGCTGCTCCGGCCGCCGACGCGCCCGCCGCCCCCGGCGCGCCCCCGACCTCCATCAAGCATGCCGGTTCGGTGACCCCGATCACCATGTTCATGGACGCCGAGTGGGTGGTTAAGATCGTGATGATCGGCCTGCTCCTGGCCTCCATCCTGTCCTGGACCCTGCTGATCATCAAACTGATCGAGTTCGCGGGTCTGAACCGCTCAGCTAACAACTTCGTGGAAGCCTTCCGCGGCGCCCGCTCCATCGCCGACATCAACCGCATCGCGACCTCGGAAGAGTTCGAAGGCAACCCGCTGGCCGACATGGCCGCCGCGGCGTCGGGCGAAGTCGAACTGTCCCGTCAAGCGGGTCTGCAAGTCGCCGGCGAAAACCGCGACTCCACCGTGTCCCGCGCCTCTTCGGCCGTGTCCGCGGTTCAGTCCGGTCTGGCCAAGCGCCTGTCGGGCGGCATGACCTTCCTCGCCTCGGTCGGCTCCGCCGCGCCGTTCGTGGGTCTGTTCGGTACGGTTTACGGGATCATGATCTCGTTCATCGGCATCGCCAACACCAACACCACTAACCTCGCCGTCGTCGCCCCGGGTATCGCCCAGGCGCTACTGGCCACGGGTATCGGCCTTTTCGCCGCCATCCCGGCGGTTATCTTCTACAACTACTTCCAGACGCGCATCTCCGGCTTCGGCACCCGCACCGACGGGTTCATCGCTGAACTGACGAACGCGATTTCCCGGCAGCTGGACAAGGGAGCGTAAATCCGATGGCGGCCCAACTTGCAGGGCCTTCTGGCGGGTCCAAGTACAGCATCCAGCAGAACGCCTCGATCAACGTCACCCCCTTCGTGGATGTGATGCTCGTGCTTCTGATCATCTTCATGGTGGCCGCGCCTCTGGCGGTGCCATCGGTGCAGATCGATCTTCCGAACGCCATCGCTCCGCCTGCGCCTAACCCTCCGAAGCCGGTCTACATCACCATCGAGAAAAATGGCGACCTGCACATCGGGGACTTCAAGACGTCGGTGGAGAGCATGCCTGGCGATCTGAACAAACAGATCGGCAAGCGTGATCCGACCAAGGAACGCATCTTCATCCGCGCGGACAAGGAATCCTATTACGGTGACTTCATGCGCGTGATGAATACGCTCCAGGACAACGGCTACTATTCCGTAGCGCTCGTCGGCGCGACCGAGAAATAGGGAGGACTGCATGACAGACGCACAGACTCCCGAGCACCGGTACGACCCGCTCTGGGACGCGCCGCGGAAGAACAAGAACGGTTCGGCGAAGCTGGTGGCCGCCGTGGTCATCATCTCGCTGCACGGCGGGCTCTTCTACTACCTCTGGAAGTCGAAGATCCAGCCGCACTACATCAGCTACGAGGACTCGGCGGTTAAGGTGAATCTGGTCAAGCCGGAAGCACCCCCGCCGCCGCCGCCCCCGCCGCCGCCGCCGCCGCCCCAGGCTCACACGCCGCCGCCGATCCAGCCGCACTTTGCGCCGCCTTCGCCGGTGAACGTGGCGCCCCCGCCGCCGATCTTCCTGCCCCCGGCGCCGAAGGCTCCGGAAGCGGTCGCTCCGCCGGTGGTCGCGCCGCCGGCTCCGGTGTCGCATGTGGTCACTGGCGCGCAGTTCGACCGTCAGCCCAATGCGGACGACATGGCCCAGTACTATCCGGAACGCGCCCAGCGCCTGGAGAAGACAGGGTCGGCGACGATCAAATGCACCGTTACGGCTCAAGGTCGCCTGACGGGTTGCTCGGTGGTCAGTGAAGATCCTGCCGACTACGGTTTCGGGGATGCTGCTCTGAAGCTATCCAAGCTGTTCAAGCTGAAGCCCGCCACCTCCGACGGCAAGGCCGTCGACGGCGGCACCTTCTCCACCAAGCTGACGTTCAAGCTGGCGGAATAGGCTGCTATAACTTCGAAGTTCAGCCCCGGTCGAAAGGCCGGGGCTTTTCTTTTGTGCGGACGCCGCTTGATCCCTCCGCGGGCTTGATCCGCTCCCGCTGTCCGACTAGAACCGCCGTTCGCGATGCGCCGCCTTAGCTCAGTTGGTTAGAGCGCCGGTTTGTGGAACCGGAGGTCCTCAGTTCAAGCCTGAGAGGCGGTACCATCGCGATATCCGGCTAGGCCGAGACGCGGGTCTTCCCATCCTCTCCACCCGAACAGAAACGCCAGCATGGCCGAGCTGACAGGCATGCGTCTCGCGGTCGCCGGCGCAGGCGTGCTGGGACTCTGCACCGCGCTTCGGATGGCGGCGACAGGGGCGACCGTCGAGGTCTGGGACCCGGCGCCGCTTGGCGACAATGCGTCCGGGGTGGCGGCGGGCATGATCGCTCCGGTCGGCGAGACGCTACTGGACGGCGCCTTTACGGGTCATCTGGATTTGCTGCTCTCCGCCCGCGCTGG
>Ga0302311_10002079_pt1 | contig 23004 bp, 20 predicted proteins | sample III_Palsa_N1_3_FD_200449 | JGI IMG/M metagenome (GOLD analysis project Ga0302311, IMG submission 200449) | Peat permafrost microbial communities from Stordalen Mire near Abisko, Sweden - III_Palsa_N1_3 | ecosystem: Environmental > Terrestrial > Soil > Palsa > Peat permafrost | place: Sweden... | reverse complement strand
AGACGTGGATGGCCGGGACATAGGCGAGCGGAAGCGACGTCGTCCCTTCGGACGGCTGTGCCCGGCCATGACGGGGAAATTCGAAGTCCGATCCTCACATTAATAGATCGATCAGATGCGGGATCAGTGGAATGTCGGCGGGCGGCATCGGGTAGTCGCGCAGTTTGTTGGCGCGGACCCAGGCGAGGCTCTGGCCCTCGCGTGCGATTACGTCGCCTTCCCAGCGCCGGCAGATATAGAGCGGCATCAGCAGATGAAAATTTTCGTAGGCGTGGCTCGCAAAAGTCAGCGGCGCGAGGCAGGCCTCCTGCACGGTGATGCCGATTTCCTCCTGTAACTCGCGGATCAGGGTCTGTTCCGGCCGCTCGCCCGGCTCGAGCTTGCCGCCGGGAAATTCCCACAGCCCGGCCAGCGCCTTGCCGGGCGGCCGCTGTGCGATCAGCACGCGCTTGTCGGCATCGACCAGCGCGCAGGCGACCACGAGGGTGAGTTTGACGTCTGCCATACGCTGCGAGTGCTTCTGGAGGATCGATCTTGACGGTTCTTCGAACCGTTCAGGATTTATTAACCATGTTAAGCCGGCAATTCCAGTCAGCCCCTGCCGCAGGGCTTTACGACCGGTAGTCGCCGTTGATCGCGATATATTCCTTGGTGAGGTCGCAGGTCAGCACCCGGTCGCGGCCCTTGCCGAGGCCGAGCGCGACCTTGATCTGGATCTTCGGATTTTTCATCGCGGCTGAAACCTCGGCCTCGTCATAGGCCGGATCGCGCGCGCCACTTCTGGCGACGCGGATGCCGTTGAACGAGATCGAAAGCCTGTCGCGGTCGGCGGGTTCTCCGGCCTTGCCGACCGCCATCACCACGCGGCCCCAATTGGCGTCCTCGCCGGCGATCGCGGTTTTCACCAGCGGCGAATTCGCGATCGACATCGCGATCCGGCGTGCCGAGGCTTTCGAGGTCGCGCCCTCGACGATGATCTCGACCAGCTTGCGCGCGCCTTCGCCGTCGCGCGCCACCTGTTCGGCCAGATCGGCGAGTACGGCGTTGAAGGCCTTTGCAAAGGCCTTCAGGCGGGGGTCGCCGGCACGGCTGATTTTCGGCGCGCCGTGTTCGGCCGCGGCCCCGGTCGCAAACGCCAGCAACGTATCGGATGTCGAGGTGTCGCCGTCGATGGTGACGGCATTGAAGGTGTCCTCGACGCCGCTCTTGAGCAGCGATTGCAGCGCGCCGGCGGCGATCGGCGCGTCGGTGAACACGAACGCCAGCATTGTCGCCATATCCGGTGCAATCATGCCGGCACCCTTGGCCATGCCGTTGATCGTAACCCTGGCCTTGCCGAGCTTCACGGTGGCGGTCGCCACTTTCGGAAAGGTATCGGTGGTCATGATCGCCTTGGCGGCGCTCATCCACTCACCCGGCACGGCTTGCCCGGCCAGGGTGCCGAGCACGCCGTCGAATTTGGTAGCGTCGAGCGGTTCGCCGATCACGCCGGTGGAGGCCAGAAACACCTCGGCGGGACTGCAGCCCAGCGCCTTGGCGGCGATCGCGGCGGTCAGCGCCGTGGATTGTCGTCCGGTCTTGCCGGTGAAGGCGTTGGCGTTGCCGGAATTGACCACCAGCGCGCGTGCAAAACCTGCCTTGGAATTTCCCTTGGAAGATTTGCCGCCGCCGAGTTTGGCGCGGCACCATTCCACCGGCGCCGACGGGCATTTCGACCGGGTGAAGACGCCGGCGACGGCGGTCCCCTTGTCCATCACCGCGAGCAGCACGTCGGTGCGGTCCTTGTAGCGGATACCCGCGGCCGCGGTCGCCAGCTTCACGCCCGCAATCGCGGGCATCTCGGGGACGTCGGTCGGGGCGAGCGGGGAGACGGCTGATGACATGGGGGATTCCAATTACCAAGAGAAAAGATCGTCATGGCCGGGCTTGTCCCGGCCATCCACGTCTTTGTCTCGCGGAACAGGACTTTAAGACGTAGATGGCCGGGACAAGCCCGGCCATGACGATTTTAAATACTATTGGCGTCGAAGAAGTGACAGCGGATTTTTACTTCTTCGCCGGCGCCATCTTGGAGTCGGCGGGCTTCATCGCGTCCGGCTTGGCTGCCTCAGTGGGCTGGTCCATGCGCTCGACCTTGGCGGTTTCGCGCAGCTTCGCGACGTAATCGGCTTGCGCCTTGCGCGTCACATAGGTCTCGATCTGGGCCTTGACCTGCTCGAACTCGGGTGCCTTGCGGTTGCGCTTTTCCTCGACCTTGATGATGTGCCAGCCGAATTGCGATTTCACCGGATCGGAGATCTTGCCCGGCTCGAGCGCGAAGGCGACGTTGGAGAATTCCGGCACCATCTGTTCCTTGGTGAAGAAGCCGAGATCGCCGCCGTCGGACGCGCCGGGATCCTTGGATTTCTTCTTGGCGAGTTCGGCGAAATCGGCGCCCTTCTTGAGTTCATCCTCGATCGCCTTGGCCTCGTCCTCGGTCTCGACCAGGATATGGCGGGCATGGACTTCCTGCTCGCCGGTGATCTGCTTGGAGGCGTCCTCATAGACCTTCTTCATGGCTTCTTCGGTGGTCGCGGCCTTGCCTTCGACCGCCAGCAGATTGTCCATCAGGAGCCGGTTGCGCGTGAAGGCGAGACGGGCCTTGAAGTCATCGCGGTCCTCGATCTTCTTGGCTTCGGCGGCCTTGGCGACGATTTTCATGTCGATCAGGAACGCCAGCACATTGTCCTTCTTGGTCGCGGGATCCATCTGCGCGAGGCTGGGGCCGAGTTCTTCCTCGGCCAGCGCGACGTCGCTCTGGCGGATTTCAGCGCCGTTCACCTTGGCGAGCACCGGGTTGGCTTCTTCAGCCCGGACCGGCTGGCCGGCCAGCAAGACCATGGCGAGACAGCCGGTGGCGGCGTAGGCGAGGTGGGCGCGAAGGCCGAATTTCGCTGCTGATGACGAAGAGGTCATGGAAAATCCTTATCTTCAAAGTCGTGTGGCGATCTGGGGTGCCAAGGCGGTGCCAAGGCTGTTCGAGCAAGGCTGTTCGAGGCGGCGGGACACTCGCCCAATCATGTGACCTTGGCAACGCGAAAAGTCTGTCAAAATGATGAAATCCTTGACAGGTAGCGTGCCCCGCTTCCGGAGTTCGTGATCCCTCGCGGCACCCACCGGCACTAATTTTCGGAAACAAACGAGACACGCCTGAAATGCCGGTTCCCAGGGCCGCTTCCAAAGGCCGCTTCCCGAGGCCACCTGTCGATTTGAACCCCTTGTTGCGAGCGCACTGCAACCGCTGCCGGGGCTTGAAATCGGCGGCCTTGGCCGCCGTTGACAAGCCTCGGGCCCAGCCATATCTCTGCCCAGCCGGGGCAATGGCGAAGGCGCGTATTTGGCTGCGTTTTTGGCCGTTGAACCTTGGATTGCCGAATTCCCACTCATTTGGCGGATGCTCCCCGGTTCGGGATCGGCCCGCGATGCGTCACGATGAGTTGATAGGCAACCTGGTGGACCACGTCACGGCTGCAACGCCGAACCGCAAAAGCAGGAATTTGGCATGATCGGCGCGCTCGCCCGCAAGTTTTTCGGCTCTCCCAATGATCGGCGGATCAAGGGATATCAATCCCGCGTCGACGCCATCAATGCCCTGGAGCCCGAGATCGCGGCGCTGTCGGACGACGCGCTGAAAGCGCGCACCGGCGAATTCCGCCAGGCGCTCGCCGGCGGCAAGACCCTCGATGAACTTCTGGTGCCGGCCTTCGCCACCGTGCGCGAGGCGGCCAAGCGCACCCTCGGCCAGCGGCATTTCGACGTCCAGCTGATCGGCGGCATGGTGCTGCATGAAGGCGACATCGCCGAGATGAAGACCGGCGAAGGCAAGACGCTGGTCGCGACGCTGGCGGTTTACCTTAATGCGCTGGCCGGCAAGGGCGTCCATGTCGTCACCGTCAACGACTATCTCGCCCGCCGCGACTCCGAATGGATGGGACAGGTCTACAGTTTCCTCGGCCTGACCACCGGCGTCATCGTCCACGGCCTCGACGATTCCGAGCGCAAGGAAGCCTATTCGCGCGACATCACCTACGGCACCAACAACGAATACGGTTTCGACTATCTGCGCGACAACATGAAGTACCGGCTCGAGGACATGGTCCAGCGCGGTCACTACTTCGCCATCGTCGACGAAGTCGATTCGATCCTGATCGACGAGGCGCGCACGCCCTTGATCATCTCCGGGCCGCTCGACGACCGTTCGGAATTCTACAACACCATCGACACCTTCCTGCCCAAGCTCGACAAGACCGATTACGACGTCGACGAGAAGCAGCGCACGGTGACGCTGACCGAAGCCGGCATGGAAAAGATCGAGACGCTGCTGCGCGACGCCGGCCAGCTCAAGGGCGAATCGCTCTACGATGTCGAGAACGTCTCGGTCGTTCATCACATCAATCAGGCGCTGCGCGCGCATTCGCTGTTTACGCGCGACAAGGACTACATCGTCCGCGACGATGAGGTCATCATCATCGACGAGTTTACCGGCCGCATGATGCAGGGCCGGCGCTATTCCGAAGGCCTGCACCAGGCGCTGGAAGCCAAGGAGCACGTGCAGGTTCAGCCGGAAAACCAGACCCTGGCCTCGATCACGTTCCAGAATTATTTCCGGATGTACGAAAAGCTCGCCGGCATGACCGGAACGGCGCTGACCGAAGCCGACGAACTGTTCGACATCTACAAGCTCGAGGTGGTGGAAATCCCGACCAACGTCCCGGTGGCGCGCCTCGACGAGGACGACGAGGTCTATCGCACCCAGGACGAAAAGCACGCCGCGATCATGGCCGAGGTCGAGCGCGCCAATGCGCGGCTGCAGCCGGTGCTGGTCGGCACCGCCTCGATCGAAAAATCCGAAGTGCTGGCCGAATATCTCAAGAAGAACGGCTACAAGCAGATCGATTTCGGCAATGAAAACGCGATGGAAAAGCTGTATGCCGCGGCGCGCGCCGGCAAGCCTGCCAAGCTGTTCGCGGTGCTGAACGCCCGTTTTCACGAACAGGAGGCCTACATCGTCGCCGAGGCCGGAGTACCCGGCGCGATCACGATCGCGACCAACATGGCCGGCCGCGGTACCGACATCAAGCTCGGCGGTTCGCTCGAAATGCGCCTGCTGCACGAGACCGCGGGGATTGCCGACGAAGCCGAGCGGGCCGCGAAGATCGAGCTGATCAAGGCCGACGTCGAACGCTTCCGCGAACTCGTGCTCAAAGCCGAAGACGTGGTCGAGGTCGAGCCCGCCAAGGGATCGAAGCCGGCCAGGACCGTGACCCGGCCGGGCGGGCTCTACATCATCGGATCCGAACGCCACGAATCCCGGCGCATCGACAACCAGCTGCGCGGCCGCTCCGGTCGCCAGGGCGATCCCGGGCGCTCGAAATTCTTCCTATCGCTGGAAGACGATCTGATGCGGATTTTCGGCTCCGACCGGCTCGACAGCATGCTGACGCGGCTCGGCCTCAAGGAAGGCGAGGCCATCATCCATCCCTGGATCAACAAGGCGCTGGAAAAGGCGCAGCAGAAGGTCGAGGCCCGCAACTTCGACATCCGCAAGAACCTCTTGAAATTCGACAACGTCCAGAACGACCAGCGCAAGGTGATCTTCGACCAGCGCATCGACCTGATGAAGGACGAAAGCGTCGCCGAGACCGTCGCCGACATGCGCCGCGCCTTTGTCGAGGATGTCGTCACCAAGCACGTGCCCGAACATGCCTATGCCGAGCAGTGGGACGTCGCCGGCCTCAAGGAAGAGTTGAAGCGCGTGCTCGATATCGACCTGCCGGTCGATCAATGGGCCAAGGAAGAGGGCATCGCCGACGAGGAGTTGCTGTCGCGGATCGAGCAGCGCGTCGATGAGCACATGGCGGCCAAGGTGGCGCAATGGGGCCCCGAGGTGATGCGCTATGTCGAAAAGACCATCCTGCTGCAGACGCTGGATCATCTGTGGCGCGAGCATCTGGTGATGCTGGACCATCTGCGCCAGGTGATCGGCCTGCGCGGTTACGGCCAGCGCGATCCGCTGCAGGAATACAAGTCGGAAGCGTTCAGCCTGTTCGAGGCGATGATCGCGCATCTGCGCGAAGCGGTGACGGCGCAATTGATGCGCGTTGAAATCGTGCCGCCGGAAGACCAGCAGCCGGCCTTGCCTGTCATGGAAGCGCACAAGCTCGACCCGACCACCGGCGAGGACGAAATGGCGTTCGCCAACGCCTCGCTGGTGCCCGCCGCCACCGCCAACCGCGACCCGAAAAACCCGGCGAGCTGGGGCAAGGTCGGCCGCAACGAGGATTGTCCCTGCGGCTCCGGCAAGAAGTACAAGCACTGCCACGGCAGATATGCGTGAGGGCGTCGGTCAGCTCTCGCGCAAGACGGCCTCCTTCCAAGACGGTCTCTTTCCAAGAGGGCCGCTTTTTTCAACCCCTGCTTTAGCGACGATCTGAGCTCTCAACGCTTCGCGTTGAGCAGGGGTATGCTGTTCGGATCGCGCGGCGACGGCATCTGCCGCACATAGGCATAGAGGTCCGCCGCGTCCTGGTCGGAGATCACGGCGGCTTCGTAGGGCGGCATCTGATTGGCCGGATGGCGAAGCTGGTACAGAAAACCCTCGAACGGGAACTCCGTTCGCGAGATGCGCGGACCGGTCATCCGGGCGCCCTGGCCGGCATAGCCGTGGCATTGATAGCAGCCCACCTGGGCATAGAGCGTCTTGCCGTTGGCGGCATTGCCCGCGGGCGCGGAATCCTGCTGGGCGCAGGCCGGGCCGGCCGCCAGCATCAGGCCCGCAAGGCAGAGGATGATTTGCTTCACGGCTCCCACCTCAGCGCGGCTGCATGACGACGTCGATCAGAGCGGGTTGGCCGGCCTTGACGGCGGCGACGCCCTTGCGAATGGCCTCGGACAGATCATTTGGATCGCTGATCGGCCCGATCCCGACCGCGCCGTATCCCTGCGCGATCCTGGCATAGTCGATGTTCGGATTGTCGATCGTGGTGCCGATCGGGACGTTGCGCAGGCCACGGTTGTGCCGGTTCGCCATGCGCTGGACGTGCATGACCTCCTGGTGATAGGCGCGGTTGTTCTGGATGATGGTCAGATACGGAATGCCATGATGCGCGGCGGTCCACAGCGTATGCGGGGCCATGTTGAACTCGCCGTCGCCGGTGATGCTGACAACCACGCGCCCGCCGGCATCGCGATGCGCCAGCGCCGCGCCGAGCGCGGCCACCGGCTGATAGCCGACGCCATAGCCGCCCGAGCCGCCGATGAAGCGATAGTGTCTGTCCATCGGCCACAGGCGGTGCGGCCAGTTGGATGAGAAGTCGCTGTCGGAGACCAGCGCCCAATCCTCCCTCCTGAGCTGCTCCCAGAGCTCCATATACATGCGCGCCGACGAGATCGGCGTGGCGTCCCATGCGAGCGCGGCCTCCGCCCGCGCGCGGTCGGCAAAGCCGTTAAAGGCTTCCCGCATCTTCTGGCCGCGCGGCTCGGCGGATTTGTTGCCACCGGGGGCTATTTCGCGCCTGACGGCTTCGATCAGGGACGGCAGGGTGGTTTGCGCGTCCGCGGTGATATTGATGTCGGCACCGACGTAGCGCTGGAAGTCCTGGTAATTGGAATGGACCAGCAAATCGTGGGTCGAGATGCTGACCACCTTGACTCCCTTTTTGGCCTTCGAACTCACGGTGCGTTCCAGCTGGTCGCGCATCACATTGAGCTGGCCGTAGAGATCGACCGGCTCGAGCGACAGGATACAGTCGGCTTGCGCGATCAGCCCGCCCGCCCGCTCCGACTGGCAAAGATAATGCGTGTTCGGCATGTTCATGCGCGACCGGTTGTCGACGACCGGCGCCTGCAGCAGTTCGGCAAGCGTGACGAGATCGTCCATCCCCTGCTGCGAGCGCGCGTAGCGATCCGCAATGATGACGGGAGCTTCGGCCGCGACCAGCATTTTGGCGGCCTCGCGGACCGCGTTGGCATCGCCTGCGGCCTGCGAGGGCTTGACCAGCCGCGGAATCGTGAGCTTGCGCTGGTCGCGTTGGTCGAGCGGACCTTCCTGCAGCTTGGTGTCCGCGGTGATGAACACCGGCCCCGGAGGCTGCGCACAGGCCAGCGCATAGCCACGTACCGTCGACTCGGCGAAATGCTGAAGCGACATCGGATAATCGTCCCACTTGACGAAATCGCGCACCGTGGCGGCGCCGTCCTGCACGCTGTGGAACCATTCGACGCCGGGCCGGCGCTCGTCGAGCGCGCCGGCGTTACCGGCAAAAACCATGATGGGAACGCGGTCGCAGTAGGCATTGTAGATGCCCATCGCCGCATGCTGGGTGCCGACCGTTCCGTGCACGATCGCCGCCATCGGCTTGCCGGCGACCTTGGCATAGCCATGCGCCATGCCGACCGCGACTTCCTCGTGCATGCAGGTCAGCCATTCCGGACGTTTGTTCTGCCCGTAATTGATAAAACTCTCCTGCATCGCCCGAAACGTCGAGCCCGGGCAGGCGGCCATGTAGTCCAGGTTGAGCGTCTTGCACACATCGACCATGAAATCCGAGCCGGTCTTTTCCGTTGTCAGCCGGTCGGCTTCCTGCGGGGTTTCGCGCTCGTTTGCCTTTGCGGCCGCGGTCGGCGGTGACGCGTTGCCGTTCGGCTTCTCTGCAGCCTGCGCCTGGACGGCCGCGGGGCTCGCGATGGTGGCGCCGCCGGCGACGACCATCCCTTTCAGAAATCGACGGCGGTGTAATGCGGTCGATTCCGATTCAGTCATGGTCATGCTCCTCGTTTTTCTTGCTCCGCAAGCCATTGGCCCGAGGTTTTTTGTACCAGCAGGAAGACAGGCTACTGCATCGACAGGATCTTATCCAGATCGCGAGTCAGCCGCCGATCTTCGGCGGTCGGGCTTGTACCAGAAGGGGAAGGGCAGGCGCGTGGCGCTTACTTCGCCGCGGAGAAGCGGCTCTCGAACGAGTTGGCCGATACGATCGGCTGGGCGCCGGCGACCAGGCTGTTGGCGGCGGGCGCAGGAGCGGCCGCGTTGTCGGTATCGGTCACCGACGGTTTCAGCGGCGGACGGTTAGCGGCCTGCTTCGTATCCGCCTTCGGTGCGGTGGTCTTGGGGATCGATGCTTCCGGACGCGGCGGTTGATCGTTGCGCTTGGCCTCGGCGACCTTTGGTTTGGCTGCAACGGGCGCCGGCGCGGCGGCGGTTGCGGTGGTATCTGCGGCGGCGCCGCCGAGGCCGACCTTGCGGGCGAGGCTGCTGAAGAAGCCTTCCGACTGTGGGGTGGATTGTGCGGCAGGTGCTGCGGATGCCACACGCGTCGTTGCAGGCGCGGGCGAAGCCGCCGGGGTCAGCGAGGCCAGCAGCGGCTCGTCAGGGGACGTCACGGGCCCGCGCGGCGGATTGACCCCCGCGGGAATGGTGCCCGGCGCGCGCGAAAGCGCCAGCTGGAAGCCTTGGCCACCGCCGCTATCCGACAACCCGGTGCTGCCGTCGGGTATCCTGGCCGCGAACACGCGGTTCATGCCGCCGTCGATACCGGTATTGATCCGGGCGACCGGGGTTCCCCGTGCGATCAGCTTGGCGGTCTCGGCCTCGTCCTGCTGCTGTTTCTCGCGCACGGCATCGGCGACTTCATCCGGGATGACATAGGCGGGGCATTTGGCCGAAGCCTCAAACACCGGCTCGCGCTTGGCATCCGGCGCCTTCACGGCATCGAATACGTACTTCTTTTCGCAGAAATCGACCTTCGGTTCCTGCAGCGTCACCTCGAAATGATCGTAGCCTTCCTTGATCATTTTCCAGAACGGCATGTTCGGATTGTTGCGATGCCGGGCCATGTTGACCGGCGTCATCTTGAACGGATAGGCCTGAAACTGGAAGGCGCGCTGGCCGCCGAAGAAGGATTCCCGCCCCAGCGAATAGATTTCCGCGATTTGTTCGTCGGTCATGGCGTAGCAGCCGCGCGACGAGCAGTCGCCATGCACCATCAGCTCCGAGCCGGTGTGTCCGAGCGACCGGTCGTAAGCGTTCGGATAGCCGGTGTTGAACGAAAGATAATAGGCCGACTGCGGATTCATCTGGCCCGGCGAGATCGAATAGAAGCCCTCCGGGGCCTGACGGTCGCCCTCGCGAACCTTGGGTCCGAGGTCTCCCGACCAGCGGCAGATCGGATAGGTTTTCAGGAGCGCGAAGCGGCCGGAGCGGTCCTGTTTCCAGACCTCGAGCTCGGCCTCCTGCTTGAACAGCCGGACCAGCATCGGCGATTGCAGGTCCATATTCTTCGCCACCATCTCGGCGACGAGCTTGGCCGGAACCGGCTGGTTGGCCTTGGCGTTATTCGCGAGCGAAATTTCGTCGCTGTTGCAGCCGGCCAGCAGCACACCGGCCGCGAGCGCGACTGATGTGATGATCGCGCGAACCAGCGAGCGACAGATCAATGCAGAGCTCCCCACCCGACGGGCAATATTCACACCCCAACAATAGCGTCCATGCCCGGAAGCCATTGAATAAAATATTATCCTTAAGCCCCCTTCGTCGCAAGCCGACGGGGGGCTGCGGCGGGTTCCACCTCAGGCATGGTGAACAGACAATAAATACCGATGTCTGGGCCTAATTGGGGCCAAAATAGCCGAATTTTGCAAAAGCCGGCGCAAAAACGCCGGGAAAGGCCCCCGTCAGGGCTGGTTCCCCCGCCAGCGGGCCGCGTTAACCCAGCTTTCTGCCGATATCGAGGAATTTCTGCCGCCGCTGCTTGCGGATCGCGTCGGGATCGAGATGGCGCAGGTCGGCCATCGCCTGCGCAATGGCCTCGCCGGTGGTCGCGATCATGGCGCCGGGATCGCGATGCGCGCCGCCCGAGGGCTCTTTCAGAATCGAATCGATCACGCCAAAGCGCAGCATGTCCTGCGCGGTGATCTTCATGCTGGTCGCGGCTTCCTGGGCCTTGGTGCCGTCGCGCCACAGGATCGAGGAAGCGGCCTCCGGCGAGATCACGCTGTAGATCGCGTGCTCGAACATCAGCACGCGGTTCGCCGTTGTGATGGCGATGGCGCCGCCCGACATGCCCTCTCCGGTGATGATCGCGACATTGGGCACGCCGAGCGAAAGGCACGCGTCGGTCGAGCGCGCAATGGCTTCGGCCTGCCCGCGCTCCTCCGCGCCGATGCCGGGATAGGCGCCGGCGGAATCGACGATCGACAGCACCGGAATCCCGAACCGATCCGCCATTTCCATCAGCCGGACCGCCTTGCGATAGCCCTCGGGCCGCGCCATGCCGAAATTATGCTTGATGCGCGATTCGGTGGTGGCGCCTTTTTCCTGGCCGATCACGCAGATGCTCTCGCCGCGGAAGCGGCCGAATCCGCCCACCAGCGCTTCGTCCTCGCCAAATTTGCGGTCGCCCGCCAGCGGCGTGAATTCCGTGATCAGCGCGTTGATGAAATCGCTCAGATGCGGCCGCTGCGGATGGCGCGCCACCAGGGTTTTTTGCCATGGCGTCAGGTTGGCGTAGAGATCGCTCAGCGCCTGCGCGGCCTTGTCCTCGATCCGCGAAATCTCCTCCCCGATGTCGCTGCCGGTCGCCGCGAGCGCGCGCAATTCATCGACCTTGGAGTCGAGTTCGGCGACGGGCTTTTCGAAATCAAGGTAACTGCGCATGTGATCCGGCATCAAATCAATATAAGGGCGAAGCCGCAGGAGCGAAGCGGCTTCCGGTTCGCGTGAAGAAAGCACGTATCTTCAACTATTTAGCGCGCATTCCGGCAGGGAATGAGCCCCCTTTTGCCAAAGCGCGCCAAGGCCGCGGGCGGGAAGTGGCTCTTTCAGGTGAGAAGGCGCCGAAGTCAAGATGGACGCGCGCGAGGCTATTTCTCCGCCAGCGGATGCAGGTCGCGCACCAGGCTTTTCAGGCGCTCCTCGACCACATGGGTGTAGATCTGGGTGGTCGAGATGTCGGTGTGGCCGAGCAGCGTCTGCACGATGCGCAAATCGGCACCGTTGTGCAGCAGGTGGCTCGCGAAGGCATGGCGCAGCACATGCGGGCTGACCAGCCGCGGCGCGAGGCCGGCCGCCGCCGCCAGTTCCTTGAGGTCGCGCGCAAAATGCTGCCGCGTCAAATGCCCGCTCTCGCCGAACGAGGGAAACAGCCATTTCGAGATTGCCGCGTTTTTCTTCTTCTCCGGCTTGTGCGCTTCCATCGCCGCGAGATACGCGGCCATTGCCTGTCGCGAAGGCTGGTTCAGCGGCACCAGCCGCTCCTTGTTGCCCTTGCCGCGCACCACGATCATGCGCGCGTCGCGTCGCGAAGCCGAGCGCGGCAGCGCCACCAGTTCGGATACCCGCAAGCCGGTGGCGTAGAGCACCTCGAGCAGGCAATACAAACGCATCGCGCGAAGCCGCTGCGGCGCAGAGGTTTCCGGCACCTCGCTCAGCGCCTTGGCGTGAACCAATAGCCGGTCGACATCGGAGATCGACAGCACTTTCGGCAGGCTGCGGCCGCGCTTCGGACCGGACAGGATGGCCGCCGGGTCGTCACCGCGAATCCGCTCATTGAGCAGGAAGCGAAACAGATGCCGCATCGATGACAGCCGTCGCGCCACGCTCGACGATTTGAAGCCGCGGGCATCAAGGTCGGCGAGATAGTCCCGCAACGCCTGCGTTTCGGTGCCGGCAAAGTCCTGCCCGAGGTGAGCGAGGAAACCTGAGAAATCCGTGAGGTCGCGACGATAGGCGTCGAGCGTGTTGTCGCCGGCTCCCTGTTCCGCCGCGAGCATGTCGAGGAACAGGTTGATCAGTTTGGCGTCTGAGGTCTTGCCGGGGTGCATCCGCCAACCCTAGCGCCTATTTCTTGAGGAACTTGTCAGGGGGGATGTTGATGGTCATTTCCCGCGGTTTCGGGTTAACGAAATTCGCCAGCGCGAAAATCGTGCCATAGACGATCCCGCCGATCACCGCGACGACCGTCAGAAACCGGAACAGGCTGGGCATGTCAGAGCCTCAGGCGACGAATTAACCATTGAAATCATCGGGGATAGCCTGATCTGACTACCAACATGTTCGTCACTTCGTTGCAAGAGTCACGCGTTGGAGCCGGGACAGCAGAGTATGATTCCACCGGGTTGAATCATGCTCGTCGTCCATCTTCTTGTTTGCGCATGATCTTTTCGGAAAACCGGTTCCCACTTTTCCGGATCATGCTCTAGCAACGGTATCGGCCGCGGTAGTATGGTTGCGCCGAACCGCCGCATCCGCGGCAATTGAGTGATGGCATGCCTGAGATAGCCATATCGGCCGGTGCCGGCGTAACCCAGGACGCCGAAATCGCGGCGGCGCTGGGAATGCGGTCGGTCGTGCTGGTGGGGATGATGGGGGCCGGCAAGTCCACCATCGGACGGCGGCTGGCGCTGCGGCTGCGGCTGCCGTTTGTCGACGCCGATACCGAAATCGAACTGGCTCATGCGGGGATGACGATACCGGAGATTTTCACGTCCTATGGCGAACCGTATTTCAGGAATGGCGAGGCGCGGGTGATCGCGCGGCTGCTCGACAACGGTCCCGGCGTGCTCGCGACCGGCGGCGGCGCGTTCATGCGCGAGGACACCCGCGACCGTATCCGCGACAAGGCGATCTCGATCTGGCTCAAGGTGGATGCCGATATCATCATGCGCCGGGTGAAGCGCCGCGCCGACCGTCCGCTGCTGCAGACCGCGGACCCCGAAGCGACCGTCGGGCGCCTGATCAGCGAGCGCGAGCCGATCTACCAGCACGCCGATCTGACGGTCTGGTCGCGCGACGTGCCGCACGAAAAAATCGTCGATGAGTGCATCGAAGCCCTGTACGGCCGATTGTGCGGCGGCGCGACAGTTTCCACCCAGGCCGGGACGCCGGGCGCCATGGGTGCCGCGCCATGACCGCGCCGCTGAAACATTCGGATCCGATCACGGTCGATGTCGCGCTCGGCGAGCGTGCCTATGACATCATCATCGGCCGCGATGTGCTGCAATCGCTGGGCAAGCGTGTCGCCGCGCTGCGGCCGGGTGCGCGCACCGCCATCGTCACCGACCGTACGGTGGCGAAACACTGGCTGGAACAGACCGAGGCCTCGCTGTCGGCAGCCGGTGTGGCCACGTCGCGCGTCGTGGTCGAGGAGGGCGAGGGTTCGAAAACCTATACTGGTTTGGAACAGGTCAGCGAGGCGCTGATCGCGGCGAAGATCGAGCGCAACGATCTGGTGATCGCGCTCGGCGGCGGCGTGGTCGGCGATCTCGCGGGATTCGCGGCCGCGATCCTGCGCCGCGGGGTCGATTTCGTGCAGGTGCCGACCTCGCTGCTGGCGCAGGTCGATTCCTCGGTCGGCGGCAAAACCGGGATCAACTCGCCGCGCGGGAAAAATCTGCTCGGCGCGTTTCACCAGCCAGTACTGGTGGTCGCCGATACCGCGGTGCTCGACACCTTGTCGCCGCGGCAATTCCGCGCCGGCTATGCCGAAGTCGCCAAATATGGCGTGCTGGGCGACGAAGCCTTTTTCGCCTGGCTGGAGGCCAATCACGCCGATATTTTCAAGGGAGGCGCCGCCCGCGAGCACGCGATCGCCACCTCCTGCCGCGCCAAGGCCGCGATCGTGGCGCGCGACGAGCGCGAGACCGGCGAGCGCGCGCTGCTCAATCTCGGCCACACGTTCGGCCACGCGCTGGAAGCCGCGACCGGCTTTTCCGACCGGCTGTTCCATGGCGAAGGCGTTTCCGTCGGCATGGTGCTCGCGGCGGAATTGTCGGCGCAACTCGGGATGATCTCCGAATCGGACGCCACGCGGGTCAGGCATCACCTTGCCGAAGTCGGTCTGCCGACCCGGTTGCAGGACATCGCCGGATTTGCCCAGGAAGGACTGGCCGACGCGGATGCGCTGATGGCGCTGATGGCACAGGACAAGAAGGTCAAGCGCGGCCGGCTTACCTTTATCCTGCTGGAGGCGGTCGGGCGCGCCGTGATTGCTCCCGACGTCGAACCTTCGCGGGTTCGTGATTTCCTTGAAAGCAAAGTTGCACTCATCGGGCGAAGTAAATAACGCGTCATGGACTGGTTTACGCCTTCCGTCGTCATTGCCTGCCTGTTGGTCTCCGCGTTCTTTTCCGCGAGCGAGACCGCGCTGACCGGCGCGTCGCGCGCCAGCATGCTGCGGCTGTCGAAGCAGGGCAATCGCGAAGCCGGCGTGGTTTCCAGCCTGTTCGCGATGCGCGAGCGGATGATCGGCGCGCTGCTGCTTGGCAACAACATCGCCAATATCGGCGCCTCCGTCCTGGCGACCGGTATCTTTACGGCGTGGTTCGGTGAGGTCGGCGTGCTCTACGCCACCGGCGTGATGACGGTGATGGTCGTGATCTTCGCCGAGGTATTGCCGAAGACCATCGCCATCAACGCGCCGGACCGGGTGTCGCTTCTGGTGGCGCGGCCGATGAAGCTGATGGTCTATCTGCTCGGACCGCTGCTCACCGTGATCGAGGCGATCGTTCGCGCGCTGATGCAGGTGCTGGGCATCAAGATCGGCCACAACCAGCCGATATTATCGCCAACCGAGCGGCTGCGCGGCGCGGTCGACCTGCTGCATCACGAGGGCAAGGTCGAAAAGCAGGATCGCGACATGTTCGGCGGGTTACTGGACCTGCGCGAACTCCAGGTCTCCGATGTGATGGTCCATCGCACCGAAATGGTGATGATCAATGCCGACCTGCCGCCGGAAGAGCTGGTGCGCGAGGTATTGGCCACCGAATACACGCGGATCCCGCTGTGGCGGGACAAACCTGAAAACATCATCGGCGTGCTGCACGCCAAGGACCTGTTGCGCGCGATCCGCGCCGCCGACGGCGATACGGCCAGGATCGACGTCTCGACCATCGCGCTGCCGCCCTGGTTCGTGCCGGAGATGCGCCCGGTTTCCGAGCAGCTCAAGGCCTTCCGCCGCCGCAAGACCCACTTCGCGCTGGTGGTCGACGAATACGGCGAAGTCGAAGGCATGGTGACGCTGGAGGACATCCTGGAGGAAATCGTCGGCGATATATCCGACGAGCACGACGTGGTGGTGGCCGGCGTCCGCGCCCAGCCCGACGGCTCGGTGGTGGTCGACGGCTCGGTGCCGATCCGCGACCTCAACCGGGCGATGGACTGGCATCTTCCCGACGAAGAGGCGACCACCGTCGCCGGCCTCGTGATTCACGAGGCGCGCTCGATCCCGGAACGCGGCCAGAGTTTCACGTTCCACGGCTTCCGGTTTCGGGTGCTGCGGCGCGAGCGCAACCGGATCACGGCGCTGCGGATCGTCGCGGTACCGCGCGAGGCCGAGGTCGAGGAGAAAAAGCCGAAGCGGGCCAGCACGGCGTTTTAGGCTATTTGGCTTCCCCCGGCGCCTGGGCCTGGATCGCCAAAGCGTGCACGGAGCCGGCCAGTTCGGCCGCCAGTGCCGAATTAATCATCCGGTGCCGCTCGATCCGGCTCTTCCCTTCAAAGGCCGGGGACACAATATAGACCCGGAAATGCGTCTCGCCGCCAGGCCGATGGCCAGCATGGCCTTCATGAAGATGTGATTCGTCCGACACATCGAGGCTTTCAGGAGAGAAAGCTTCGCGCAACTTGTTGATGATAGTGTCTTTGGTGCTCATGGCGCGGCAATACGTCCATGACGGTTCGGCGTCAATGGCGCATCGGGAGTGAGATATTCGCAATGTCAAGACTTGAAGCCTTTCGCATTGCGTTGTCATAGTCAGCCATGCCGATTGATTCATCCAAATTCTTCGACTCCATCCGGATCAAACCGAACAAGCTGAGCGCCAAGCAGCAGGCGCAGGCGCGTGAAGAATCCGCCATGTGCGAATGGCCCGATTGCAAGAACAAGGGGCCGCACCGGGCCCCCAAGGGCCGGGCCAACGACAAGGAATACTGGCACTTCTGTCTCAATCACGTCCGCGAATATAACCAGTCCTATAATTTCTTCTCCGGCATGAATGCGGACGCGGTCGCGCGCTACCAGAAGGATGCGCTGACCGGCCATCGGCCGACCTGGAAGATGGGCGCCAATACCAGCGCCAAGAAGGCCAAGGGCAGCCCCGAGGCCGACCTCGAAGCTGCGTCCGATCCGTTCAGCATGTTCAGCGAGCTCAATGGCCGCGGCCGCTGGCGGCCGGGTCCGGGCGGCGCCGCCGGCGAGACCAAGGTCGAAACCCGGAAGATTTTCAACGCCGAACGCAAGGCGCTGCAGGTGATGGGGCTCGGCGCCGATGCGACGCTCGAGACCGTCAAGGCCAAATACAAGGCGCTGGTGAAGCAGCACCATCCCGACGCCAATGGCGGCGACCGCTCCACCGAGGATCGCCTGATCGAAATCATCAAGGCCTATAATTACCTCAAGACGGTGGTGCGCGGCGCAAGCTGAGGCTCCAGGCCGTCCCGGCCGATGCGCCGGGAATCCCGTCAGGGGTTCTTTTGCACCGGAGCGGCGGCCGGCTCGATTACGCCTCCGCCCTGTCTGCGGCGAAGCGCCCAGACCGCCAGTGCGACTATCAAGGCGCTGCCGATCACAAACAGCATCCAGTAGTGCTTGGCGAGCCCGGCATGGGGTGCAAAACCGCCGTACCTGTGCAGCGCCGATACCGCGAGCACGCCCGGCAACACATGCACGGGCGCCCACAGCAGGATCGCGGGGATGTTGACGGCATAAAACATCGGCGGCGACATCCCCAATGCGCCCGCCGTGACCGGCACGAAGGCTCTGATCGGCGGCACGAAGCGCGCGAAGAATACCGCCAGCGCGCCCCAGCGATGAAAAAAAGCCTCGCTCTGTGCGATCACGCGCGGGTAATTCGCCAGCGGCCAGGCGCTGAGGATTTCGCGCTGGGCGCGATGTCCGATCCAGAACGCCGATCCATCGCCAATCAACGCGCCGGTGACCGCGGCGGCCAGCACCCACTCAAGCCGCAATTCGCCGCCGGGCACCAGCGCGCTCAGCGCAAAGATGATGGTCGACCCCGGAATCACCGAGCCGACGATGGGGACGGCCTCCAGCAGCGCCGCAAGGAATAGCGTGAGATAGGCCAGTCCGGCATGTGCCGAGACGAATGCAATCAATGGATCAATGAATGAAGTCACAAAAATCCTGTGCTGGGGCTGCCGTCCGGCTCTGAATCCGATCTTGGACCAGACCTAACATAACTCGCGGCGAGGGTGGAAAGTGCCGTCAAAGCTCAATTCTGTGGCGCCGGACCGCCCGATTGTGCCGGCGAAAGTACGGCGTGATTCGCAGGGCAGCCCTCCAAAAACCGGGCCCAGCACCTATCTAGATGATATAGCAACGGAACTTTGATTGGGCCGCGGGCTTCTGCCCGCCGCGGCTCTCTGATAGGTTTGCCACAGCACCCATCCGCAGCCACACCACAGATCTGGTTTCGGGAGCGTCCGAGACCTCGGAGGATTGATGACGACCGCCGCCATGACCAAATCGCAAGAAGCTGCCGGGGCGCCTGCCGGGATGCCCGACATGAAGGTGTCGGTTCGGCAGGTGTTCGGTATCGACAGTGACCTCGAGGTGCCGGCCTACTCCGCGGTCGATCCGCATGTGCCGGATGTCGATGCGGATTACCGTTTCGATCGCGCCACCACGCTTGCCATCCTCGCCGGATTTGCCAAGAACCGCCGCGTCATGGTGACGGGCTATCACGGCACCGGCAAGTCGACCCATATCGAGCAGGTCGCGGCCCGGCTCAATTGGCCCTGCGTGCGCGTCAACCTCGACAGCCACATCAGCCGTATCGATCTGGTCGGCAAGGATTCCATTGTCGTGCGCGACGGCAAGCAGGTCACCGAATTCCGTGACGGTATTCTGCCCTGGGCGCTGCAGAACAATATCGCGCTGGTGTTCGACGAATACGACGCCGGACGTCCCGACGTGATGTTCGTGATCCAGCGCGTGCTGGAGGTTTCCGGCCGCCTGACCCTGCTCGACCAGAACAAGGTGATCAAGCCGCATCCGGCGTTCCGGCTGTTCTCGACCGCCAACACCGTCGGCCTCGGCGATACGTCCGGGCTCTATCACGGTACCCAGCAGATCAACCAGGGCCAGATGGACCGCTGGTCGATCGTCACCACGCTGAATTATCTGGCGCATGACGAGGAAGTCGAGATCGTGCTGGCCAAGGCGCACCATTATCGCAATCAGGAGGGGCGCGACATCGTCAACAAGATGGTGCGGCTTGCCGACCTCACCCGCAACGCCTTCGCCAACGGCGATCTGTCGACGGTGATGAGCCCGCGCACGGTGATCACCTGGGCGGAAAACGCCGAGATTTTCTCCGACATCGGCTTTGCGTTTCGCGTCACCTTCCTCAACAAATGCGACGAGCTGGAACGGTCGCTGGTGGCTGAATTCTACCAGCGCTGCTTCAACGCCGAGCTTGCGGAATCTTCGGTGAACGTGGCGATGAGCTGATGCGATGGCGGCGATTTCCGTCGAGCGCACGATTGGAGAGACCAAGCGCGCGGTTCTTGGCGGCCTCATTCGCTATAACGACCAGAAAATGGGGAAGCAAAAATATCGCCGCTTCGCCGTTTCGCTGCGGGACAAGGGAGCGATAGTCGGCGGAATTGTCGGCGATGTCTGGATGACGGTGCTGTTCATCCAGTTCTTCTGGATCGAGGATCGATTTCGCGGCAAGGGTCAAGGGACGGCGTTGATCGAAAAGATCGAGGAAGAGGCCCGGCGGTTTGGCGCGGTACGATCCTATGTCGACACCATGAGTGTTCAGGCGCCGGATTTCTACCGGGCGTGCGGTTATGAAGCGTTCGGTGCAATCGACGGCTATCCCGGCGGCGTGACGCGTCACTGGTTCACCAAGGCGCTGTAAGGACGGGCATGACCACCAACTCCAAATTCCGCACCGGATCGAAGGAAGCGCCGACCGAGCCGTTCAAGCGCGCGGTAACGGCCTGCCTGCGCGCGATCGCGAAGGCGCCGGAGCTTGAGGTGACGTTCGCCGCCGAGCGTCCGGGCCTGGCGCCGGGCAAGGCGCGGCTGCCGGAGCCGGCGCGCAAGATGACCCGGCGGGATGCCGCGATCGTGCGCGGCCACGCCGATTCGATCGCGCTGAAGCTCGCCTGCCACGATCCGAAAGTGCACCGCAAGCTGATGCCGGGAAATCCGCAGGCGCGCGGCGTATTCGAAGCGGTCGAGCAGGCCCGCGTCGAGGCGCTCGGCTCGCGGCGGATGGCGGGGGTTGCGAAAAATCTCACCGCGATGCTCGACGATCATTTCCATCGCGGCAAGTTCGACGAGATTACCGACCGTGCCGATGCGCCGCTGTCGGATGCTTTGGCCATGCTGGTGCGTGAGCGCCTCACGGGTCTGGCGCCACCGGCGGCGGCCCGCAAGATGGTCGATCTCTGGCGTCCGGTGCTGGAAGACAAGATCGGCGCGCGGCTCGACCGGCTCGACCGGCTGGCCGAGGATCAGGCGAAATTCGGCGACGCGGTGCATGATCTGTTGACCGCGCTCGAACTCGGCGACGATCGCAACGCCGAGGCCGATGAAGACGAGAACCAGGACGACAACCGCGACGGCGAGAACGATCAGTCCGGCGCCGAGGGTTCACCCGACAGCGACGCCGCGCAGGAAATGAGCGCCGATCAGGCCCAGGCCACCTCGGACGAAATGTCGGAAAGCGCGATGGAAAGCGCGCAGGCTTCGACCAGCGATACGTTCGACGACGGCGAACTCGGCGACGACGAGACGCCGGGCGAAGCGACGCGGCCGAATTCGCGCGGCGCCAACGAGCCGCGCGGGCCGGAATATCATGCGTTCGCGCCGAAATTCGACGAGGTGATCGCGGCCGAAGACCTCTGCGACCATGACGAGCTGGAGCGCCTGCGCAGCTATCTCGACAAGCAGCTCGCGCATCTGCAGGGCATCGTCGCGCGGCTGGCGAACCGGCTGCAGCGCCGCCTGATGGCGCAGCAGAACCGCGCCTGGGAGTTCGATCTCGAGGAAGGCATTCTCGACCCCGCGCGGCTGTCGCGGGTGGTCACCGATCCCTATCACCCGCTGTCGTTCATGCACGAGAAGGAAGCGACCTTCCGCGACACCGTGGTGACGCTGCTGTTGGACAATTCCGGTTCGATGCGCGGACGCCCCATCACGGTGGCGGCGACCTGCGCCGATATTCTGGCGCGCACGCTGGAGCGCTGCGGCGTCAAGGTGGAGATTCTCGGCTTCACCACGCGGGCGTGGAAGGGCGGGCAATCGCGCGAGGCGTGGCTTGCCGCCGGCAAGCCGGCCAATCCCGGCCGCCTCAACGATCTGCGCCACATCATCTACAAATCCGCCGACGCGCCATGGCGCCGCGCGCGGAAGAATCTCGGGTTGATGATGCGCGAGGGCCTGCTCAAGGAAAACATCGACGGCGAGGCGCTGGACTGGGCGCACAAGCGCCTGCTCGGTCGCTCCGAACAGCGCAAGATCCTGATGATGATTTCCGACGGCGCGCCGGTCGACGATTCCACATTGTCGGTCAACCCCGGCAATTATCTGGAGCGGCATCTGCGTCATATCATCGAGGAAATCGAGACCCGCTCGCCGGTCGAACTGATCGCGATCGGTATCGGTCACGACGTCACGCGCTATTATCGCCGCGCGGTCACCATCGTGGATGCCGAAGAACTCGGCGGCGCCATCACCGAAAAGCTCGCCGAGCTGTTCAGCGAGACCAGCGGTGCCGCGCCCGCCAAGACCGGTCGCAAGACCGGCCCCAAGCGCAGATTGCATTCTTAAGATCGTTGGAGCGAGATGATTGATCGCGGACGCCAGCGCGCCTCTTCACCATGAGGGGTGAACCATCCCGCGATCGCTCTCGCCGCCGCTTTCTGACATCGATGGCGGCGGGACTTTCGACGATCGCGCTGTCCGGTGTCGCGCGGGCGCAGCACGCAACGCAGCCGCCGCCAAAACCGGTGCCGCCGGATGAATTCCCGGTCACCGAAGCGGCGTCGATCGAGGTCAACGCCCGGCAGATCCCTTCCTTCGATCCAAACGACCGCGCGCATCGACGGTTCGGCGCGCTGGAATATCGCAGCGGGCTGGTACTGACCTCGCGTTTCCCGGGCTTCGGCGGGCTGTCGGGCCTGCGGCTCGACCCCAAGGGCGAACGCTTCATTTCGTTCAGCGACAAGGGCAACTGGTTCACCGGCCGCATCGTCTATCAAGGCCGCGACATGACCGGGCTTGCCGATGTCGAGGTGGCGCCGATGCTGGGGCCCGACGGCAAGCCGATCACCACGCGCGGCTGGTTCGATTCGGAATCGATCGCGCTCGACGGCTCCTTTGTCTATATCGGCCTCGAGCGCGTCAACCAGGTGCTGCGCTTCGATTTCAGCAAGGGCTTTACCCGCGCGCGCGGCGAAGTGGTGCCGCTGCCGGCGGCGGCGGGCAAATTGCCGTTCAACAAGGGGCTGGAAGCGCTGGTGTTCGTGCCCAGGGGCATGCCGCTCGCGGGCACGCTGATTGCGATCTCCGAGCGCGGCCTCGATACCAAAGGCAATCTGATCGCCTTTCTGGTCGGCGGCCCGACGCCTGGACAATTCAGCGTTCGCCGCAGCAATGAATTCGACGTCAGCGACGCCGTGCTGCTGCCCTCCGGCGACCTGCTGGTGCTGGAGCGTAAATTCTCGCTGCTCTCCGGCGCCGGCATCCGCATCCGGCGCATCGCGCTGGCCTCGGTGGCGCCGGGCGCGGTGGTCGACGGCCCCTCGATCTTCGACGCCGATCTCGGTGATGAGATCGACAACATGGAGGGCATCGACGCCCACGTCACGCCGGAGGGCGACACCGTGCTGACGATGGTCTCCGACGACAATTTCTCGCTGATCCAGCGCACGCTGCTGCTGCAATTCACGCTGGTGGCGTAGTAACTCAGTGTCGTCCCGGCGAACGCCGGGAC
>Ga0302311_10002076_pt1 | contig 23014 bp, 17 predicted proteins | sample III_Palsa_N1_3_FD_200449 | JGI IMG/M metagenome (GOLD analysis project Ga0302311, IMG submission 200449) | Peat permafrost microbial communities from Stordalen Mire near Abisko, Sweden - III_Palsa_N1_3 | ecosystem: Environmental > Terrestrial > Soil > Palsa > Peat permafrost | place: Sweden... | reverse complement strand
ATCTGACCGCGCATGGAATCTCCCCAATCCGCCGCACTTTGCGGCACTTCCCTATGTTCCGATCCTAGCCTGAAATTTCAGCCAAAACAAGAAAATCGGCTATCTATGCAATGCAGTTTAAGAGGTATGCTCCCGGCTGCTGGGAGGTCCCGGTACCTGACGGTCCTGATCATGCACCGCGCAATCTTGAGGTGTGATGACAGGCGCGATCGGCCTGTCAGGCCCGCCCCGCCTGTTCCGCCTGCTCCAGCCCCAGGGTGCTGCGGCCGCGGCTGTAGCCGAAATAGATCACCAGACCGAGTGCCAGCCAGGCGAAGAAGCAGACCCAGTTGCTGATGGACAGCCCCATCATCAGCAGCCCGCAGGTGAGGATGGTAACGATCGGCGCCAGCAGGCCGCCGGGGGCACGGAAGTGGCGCACCCGGTCCGGCTGCTTGACGCGCAGGATCATCACGCCCAGGGCGACCAGGGCGAAGGCGAACAGGGTGCCGATATTGGACAGGTCGGCCAGGGTGCCGATATCGAGCAGGCCGGCCGGGATGCCGACCAGGAAGCCGGCGGCCCAGGTGGAGAAGTCCGGGGTGCGGAAGCGCGGATGGACCCGGCTGAACAGCTTGGGCAGCAGGCCGTCGCGCGACATGGCGAACCAGACCCGCGCCTGGCCAAGCTGGAACACCAGCAGCGAGGACACCATGCCGATCAGCGCACCCAGTAGCACGATGAGGCGCACCGTTTCCATGTGCAGCTTCTTCAGCGTATTGACCACCGGCGCGGCGTCGTCGAGCAGGGTCTGCCACGGCACCAGGCCGGTCAGCACCACGGCCACCGCGATATACAGCAGCGAACTGACGATCAGGGTGGCGATGATGCCGATGGGCAGGTCGCGCTGCGGATTCTTGCACTCCTCGGCCGCGGTGGAGACCGAGTCGAAGCCGATATAGGTGAAGAAGATGATCGAGCCCCCGGTCAGCACCCCCTGCCAGCCATTGGGCGCGAAGGGATGCCAGTTGTCGGGGTGGACCAGGTGGGAGGCGAAACCGACGAAGACCAGGATCGCGCCGATTTTCAGCAGCACCATGATGTTGTTGGTGCGCGCTGATTCGCGGATGCCGCGCACCAGCACGAAGGTCAGCAGCATCACCACGACGAAGGCAGGAATATTGAAGCCGGCGTGCCAGCCCGGGTCGTACAGGGTCTTGCCCTGCAGATCGGTCAGGCCGCCCGGCAGATAGGCGGGCGTGATCCAGCGCAAATCGGGTGTCACGCCGAACCAGTCAAGCAATCCAACCAGGTGGGCGGAAAATCCCACGCTGACCGCCATATTGCTGACGGCGTACTCCAGGATCAGATCCCAGCCGATGATCCAGGCGATCAGTTCGCCCATGGTGACGTAGGTATAGGTGTAGGCGCTGCCGGCGATGGGGATCATCGACGCCAGTTCGGCATAGCACAGCGCGGCGAAGCCGCAGGCCACCGCCACCAGGATGAAGGACAGGGCGATCGCCGGCCCCGCGCCGGGGCGGCCGAACGAGGCCGAGTGGTGAATCAGGTACTCCAGCAGGGGGGCGTTGAAGATCGAGGAAATCTCCAGCTTTTCACCGGCGATGGCAGTGCCGATCACGGTGAAGATGCCGGAGCCGATGACCGCGCCGATACCCAGCGAGGTCAGGCTGAGCCAACCCAGCGTCTTTTTCAGGCTGCGCTCGGAACTCTCCGAATCGGCGATCAGCCTGTCGATGTCCTTGACGCGGAACAGCGGTGATCCCATTACCTTCTCCCAGTGCAGCGGCCGGATATCCGGGCCGCTGCCGTAAATTTTTGAAGTTCGGCGGCTTCGAGCCGCTGCCGCCGCAAATGCCTTTGATCCGCAAGGCTCAGGCCAGGCACAGACGACCCTTCATTGGTGCAGCAGTTTGTGGTGATTATTCATTAGTGCGCGGCAGTAATACAGGAGCCGGCCGGGTATTTGAGGAAAGATTGCGGAAGTTTACGGTTGCTGCCGATCACGGCCGCATCAACGCAATACCAAGGGCTGGAGCCTGATGCACGGGAGCCGAAGGGGTACAACCCCGATTTTTTCCGAAAGGGCGATCAAGCTTGCTAAAATCGACCAACAAGCTCTGGCCCCCGTAGCTCAATTGGATAGAGCGCACCCCTCCTAAGGGTGAGGTTGCCCGTTCAATTCGGGCCGGGGGCACCATTCAGCCGTAAGCCGCTGTACCCCCCCCAGGCACCTGCCCCTCAAAGAATAAAGGGCCGCGCCGCTGGAACGCGGCGCAGCCCTTGGGATCATGCACCCTGAAAGCGCGGTCTTTTCAGGGCTGCCCAATCGCCGCGCCGCCACCCTTCTGTGCGCTGATCCAGCCGTCCACCCGGGCGTCCAGCACGTCCAGCGGCAGGGCGCCGCCGTTGAGGATTTCGTCGTGGAAAGAGCGGATGTCGAATTTGCCGCCCAGCTCCTGCTTCGCCCGCTCGCGCAGTTCCAGGATCTTCAGCTGGCCCAGCTTGTAGGCCAGCGCCTGGGCCGGGAAGGCGATATAGCGATCGGTTTCCGCCTGGATGTCCGGCTCGTCCTCGGAGGAATGCTCGCGGAAGAACTTGATCATCTGCTCGCGCGTCCAGTGCTTGTAGTGCACCCCGGTATCCAGCACCAGCCGGTCGGCACGCAGCAGCTCGCCGGAGAGGCGGCCGTAGTTGTTGAGCGGCTCCTGGTAGAAGCCCATCTCCTTGCCCAGCCCTTCGGCATACAGGGCCCAGCCCTCGATGTAGGCGGTGTAGCCCGCCTGCTGGCGGAATGGCGGCAGGCCGGGCAGCGTCTGCGCGATGGAGATCTGCATATGATGGCCGGGCACACCCTCGTGATAGGCGGTGTCCTCGATTGGCAGCAGCGAGCGGCTCTGGTAGTCGCCGGTGTTGACGTAGACCATGCCCGGACGCGAGCCGTCCGGCGTGCCCTGGTTGTATTCGGCCGCGGCCGCTTCCTTCTCCCGGTACTCCTGCACCGGCACCACCACCACCTGGGTCTTCGGCAGCAGGCCGAACACTTCCGGCAATTTCGGCTGCATCTGCGCGATGTACTTGGTGTAAAGATCGACGATCTGCTGGCGCGAAGTGGCGTGGACCTTGGGATCGGTCTTCAGCGACGCGCGCATGGTCTTCAGATCCTTGTAATGCAGCTTTTTGGCGATGGCGGTCATCTCGCCTTCGATGCGCTTGACTTCGGACAGGCCCAGATCATGGATCGCCTGCGGATCCTTGTCGGTGGTGGTCATGCTGTGAATGGCGAAGCGATAGCGGGCATCGCCGTCGGGCAGTTGCCACAGCCCGGGCTGGGTGCGGCCTTTCGGCGCATATTCGGTGGCGACGAAGACGGCCAGCTTCTGGTAGGCCGGGCGGACCTCGGTATCCACCGCTTGCACGATCGCGTCATGCAGCCTCTGGCGGTCCGCCACCGGTACCGCATCGGGGAACTTGGCCACCGGCTGACCGAATACGTTGGCCTCGCCGGCCGGCGCCGCGATGGACTGGGCCTGCGACGACACCTTCTCCAGCAGGAATTTCGGCTGCATCAGGCCGTCCTTCTCACCCTGGCGCGAGGTTTCGATGACCTGGTCGATCATCTTCGGTAGCTGGTGCAGGCGCGCCAGGTAGTCCTCGTAGTGCTTGGTGCTGTCGAACGGAAGGGCGGCAACCAGCTGCGCCATTTGCAGATGAATGCCATTGAACTGGTCCAGCGGCATTTCGTAGTTCTTCAACTCGATGCCTTTCAGCGTGTCCTGCAGCTGCTGCACCATCAGCTTCTGGCTGAGCAGGTCCTGCTCGGGGAAGCCGCTGGTGTCGATGGCCTGGAAACGCCCCAGGAAGTCCTCGGCAGCCTTCTTTTGCTCCTGCACATGAGCCAGCGAGGCGTCGCTGATCTTGTCGTTGTAACGGTAGTCGCCAATGATGGTGGCGAACTCCGGGCTGTCCTTGAGGTTGTATTCCCACTGCTCGGCAAGCAGGGTATTCAAGCCCTTGACGCGGGTAGCGACGTCGTCGCTGGCCATAACCGGCGCCACCGTGCCCAGCGCGGCTGCCGCCAGCGCTGTCAGCGACAGCGTCCTGCGCAATGAAAGATTCATAATGCTCCCTATGTATTGGATGGGTGGATGACGGAACCGCTCCACTCGAACCTGTTTTGACGCTCAAAACCGGTGCAGGGTTTGGATGCCCGGCGCCGGAAACCGGATTCGCGGCCGTTCCTGCTCATGCTGGCCGCCAAGATACCGCCCGCGACCGCCTTTGCAAGGTCGGGCGTTCGGGGCCGGTGCGGGGGCTGCCGCGGCGGCCACCCGCGGGCCGGAAGCGGTAGTAGACTATCCGCATGTCTCCCCCGCATGCCCATGGCGCGCTTGCCAGCGCGCCTCAACTGCATTGGATCGACGGGCAGGTCGCGGCAATGCGCGACGAGTTGTTGTGCCTGTCCAACCTCAATTCCGGCAGCTTCAATACCGCCGGCGTCGACGCCTGCGCGGCCCGGCTGCGCCAGCTGTTCGCCCCGCTCGGCGCCGAGGCCGAAAGCATCGCCGTCGCCCCCTACCGCTATACCGACGACCGCGGCGAATGGCGCGAGCGGCCGCTGGGCCAGGCGCTGCGCCTGCGCAAGCGCCCGGAGGCGCCGCTGCGGGTGTTCCTGTGCGGGCACCTCGATACCGTATTCGGCGCCGAGCACCCATTCCAGAGCGCCCGGGTGGCCGGCGATGACCGGATGCACGGGCCCGGCGTGGCCGACCTCAAGGGCGGGCTGCTGGCCATGTTCCTGGCCCTGTCCGCGCTGGAGCAAAGCCCGCAGCGCGAACGTATCGGCTGGGAGGTGCTGTTCAATCCGGACGAGGAGATCGGTTCGCGCGGCTCGGCGCCCCTGCTGGCCGAGGCGGCACAGCGCAATCATTTCGGCCTGGTGTACGAGCCGGCCTACCCCGACGGCGGCCTCGCCTCGGAGCGCAAGGGCAGCGGCAATTTCGATATCGTGGTGCGCGGCCGGGCCGCGCATGCCGGGCGCAATCCGGAGGACGGCCGCAATGCCATCGCCGCCGCCGCCGCACTGGCCACCGAACTGCATGGCATCAATGGCCGGCGTGAAGGGCTGACCCTCAACGTCGGCTATGTCCACGGCGGCGGGCCGCTGAATATCGTGCCGGACCGCTGCGTGCTGAAATTCAATGTCCGCACCAGCCGGCACGAGGATGAAGCCTGGCTGTTGGACACGGTGCAGAAACTGGTCGACGACGCCGGCGGGCGTGAAGGCTATGCACTGGAACTGCGCGGCGGCTTCACCCGGCCGCCCAAGCCGGTCAGCGCCGGCACCGCGCGGTTGCAGCAGCTGCTCGGCGGCTGCGGCGAAACACTGGGGCTGCAGCTGCAGTTCCGCCCCACCGGCGGCTGCTGTGACGGCAACAACCTCGCCGCGCATGGCCTGGCCAACGTGGACAATCTCGGCGTGGTCGGCGGCGAAATCCATTCCGATCGCGAATGGATGCGCATCTCCAGCCTGGCCGAGCGCGGCAAGCTCAGCGCCCTGCTTCTGCTGAAGCTGGCTTCGGGTGAACTGACATGGACATGAACGCGCCCATGAACACACCGGAAACGGCCGCACAGATCCCGGTGGACACTTTCTTTGCCTGCGATCTGCGCATCGGCACCGTGCTCGCCTGTGAGCTCAACGCCAAGGCGCGCAAGCCGGCCTACAAGCTGACCCTCGATTTCGGTCCGCTGGGGCACAAGACCAGCAGCGCCCAGATCACCGAACGCTATCGCCCGGAACAGCTGGTCGGCAAGCAGGTGGTGGCGGTGGTCAACTTCCCGCCGCGCAAGGTCGCCGACGTGCTGAGCGAGTGCCTGATACTGGCGGTGGATGGTCCCGGCGGCCTGGTGACGCTGGGCGTCGATCATCCGGTGGCCAACGGCGTCCGCGTCTACTGAACCATCGCCGTCCATGAGCGCACAACTCCCCGCCACTTACGCCTCCCTGGCGCCGTTCCGCGATTACTTCAGCGGCGGCCTGCCGGTGCTGATGTACCACAAGCTCGGCCCGCGGCCGCCCGGGGTTCGCCTCAAGGGGCTGTACATCGGCGAAAAGCTGTTTGCACGGCAACTGTCGGAGCTGCGCCAGGCCGGATACCGCTCCCTGGACTTCGACGCGCTGGCCGACGACTTGCCTGCACAGACCGCGAAGACCGGCGCCGGGCGCATCGGCATCAGCTTCGACGATGGCTACGTCAACGTCCTCAAGCATGGCCTCGGCCCGCTCGAGGAACACGGCTTCCAGGCGCTGCAATACATCGTTGCCGACAATATCGGCGGCGGCAACGACTGGGACCTGCCCGAGGGCGAGGCCTACGAGCAGCTGATGGACCAGGCACAGATCCGCGAATGGCTCGCCGCCGGGCACCTGATCGGCTCGCATACGCGCAGCCACGCCAAACTGCCGGAACTCAGCGTGGCGCAGGCACGGGAGGAAATCGGCGCGAGCAAGAAGAAGCTGGAAGACCTGTTCGGCCAGCCGATCCTGCATTTCTGCTACCCCTATGGCTTCTGGAACGAGCAGGTGCGCGACCTGGTGATCGAGGCCGGCTACCGCACCGCCACCACCACCCAGTTCGGGCTCAACGACGCGGACACCTCGCCATTCGAGCTGCGCCGCATCATGGCCCGCTACCAGTCCTGGGGATTGCGCAGCCTGCGCCAGCGCCTCTTCGGCTGAAGTCCCTTCCCCCGCTGCTCTTCGCATCTTCCTCAAGCAATCAAACATGAAAGTGATCCGCCCCATCCGCTCCACCGACATCGACGCCCTCGTGCACATGGCGAAGAGCGCCGGCGCCGGCTTCACCTCGCTGCCGCCGGTGCGCGAGTTCCTGCAGAAGAAAATCGACCTGTCGGAGCAGTCCTTCGCCACCGAGGTGCAGGAGCCCGGGCATCAGCGCTATATGTTCGTGCTGGAAGACGTGACCACCGGCAAGGTCGGCGGCTGCTGCGCGGTGGAAGCAGCCTGCGGCCTGGATGAGCCGTTCTACAACTACCACGTCGGCCTCACCGTCCACGCCAGCCACGAGCTGCAGGTCTACAACCGCATGCCCACGCTATATCTGTCCAACGACTACACCGGCGCCAGCGTGCTGGTGTCGCTGTATCTGGCTCCCGATTTCCGCGGCGGCGGCGCCGGGCGCCTGCTGTCGAAGTGCCGCTTTGCCTTTATGGCCCAGTTCACCCGGCGCTTCGCCGCCAAGATCATCGCCGAAATGCGCGGGGTGTCGGACGAACACGGGCGCTCGCCGTTCTGGGAAGGACTGGGCCGGCACTTCTTCTCCATCGACTACGACCGCGCCGAGCATGTCGTCGGCATGGGCAACAAGGCCTTCATCGCCGAACTGATGCCCAAGCACCCGATCTACACCCTGCTGCTGCCGCCGGAGGCGCAGACCGTGCTGGGCAAGGTGCATCCGGATACCGCGCCGGCCCTGCACCTGCTGGAGCAGGAAGGCTTCCGCTACCAGGGTTATATCGACATTTTCGACGGCGGCCCCACAGTGGAGGCGCCGCTGGCCGACATCCGCAGCGTGCGCCGCTCGCGGGAAGTGGCGGTGAAGATCGGCGCCGGCAAGGGCGGCGGCACCCATCTGGTCTCCAACACCGAACTGGCCGGCTTCCGTTGCGCCCTGGCCGAGCTCACGCCGAGCCAGGACAGCGTCGAGTTGGACAGCGAACTGGCCGCCGCGCTCAATGTGAAAGCCGGCGCATCGGTGCGCGTCGCCGCGCTCTAGCATGGGCTTCGTTCTCTCGAAAATCCTGTGGGGCCTGGCAGCGCCCGGCTCCCTGCTGTTTCTGCTGCTGTGCGGCGCCTTCCTGTGGCAGCGGCGCCGCCCGGCCCTGAGCCGCGGCTTGCTGGGCCTGGCGCTGCTGGCATTGGCCGCGGTGGCCCTGTTGCCGGTGACGCGGTGGGTGGCGTCTCCTCTAGAACAGCGCTTCCCGTTGCCGCAGCTGCCGGCCAGAGTCGACGGCATCATCGTCCTCGGCGGGGCGATCGAACAGGACGAAACGGGCAATCCCGATCAGCCCGCACTCAATGATTCGGCCGAACGCCTGACCAGCTTTGCCGCTCTGGCAAGACGCTATCCCGATGCAAAACTGATCTACACGGGCGGCTCCGGCGTGGTGCGCAACCAGCAGGTGCGCGAAGCCGATCTGGCCAGGCCGCTGCTGCAATCCCTCGGTATCGATTCCTCCCGCACCCTCTACGAGCGCGACTCGCGCACAACCTGGGAGAACGCGGTTTATTCGAGAAAGCTGGCCCAGCCCAAGCCGGGCGAAACCTGGTTGCTGGTGACGTCGGCCTGGCATATGCCCCGCGCGGTGGGATGCTTCCGCAAGGTCGGCTGGAACGTGGTGCCTTATCCGGTGAATTACCTGGGCAAACACCGCCCGGACTGGCTCAATCTGGATGCAATCACACAACTGCATTTCATCGGTCTGGCGGAAAAGGAATGGATCGGCTTGCTGGCCTACCGGCTGATGGGCCGCAGTGATGCCTTGTTTCCCGCGCCGCTGAACCCAAATTAAGAAAAGGAAATCTCTATGGCTATTGAAGGCTCCCTTCTGATCGGCGGCCAATGGTGCCCGGGCACCGGGGCCGAATTCGCCAGCGTCAGTCCCTCCAGCGGCGAAACCGTCTGGCTCGGCAACGCCGCCGGCGCGGGCGAAGTCGACCACGCCGTACAGGCGGCGCGCAGCGCATTTACCGCCTGGGCGGACCTGCCTTTCGCGGAGCGCGAACGCATCGCCCGTGCCTTCGCCGTCCTGCTGGACAAGAACAAGGAAAGCCTGGCCCGCATCATCGGCCGCGAGACCGGCAAGCCATTGTGGGAAACCCGCACCGAAGTGGCGACCATGGTCGGCAAGATCGACATCTCGGTGCGCGCCTGGCACGCCCGCACCGGCAGCCACGAAACGCAGAACGGCGCCATGACGCAGGCGCTGCGCCATCGCCCGCATGGCGTGGTGGCGGTATTCGGCCCTTACAACTTCCCCGGCCATCTGCCCAACGGCCATATCGTGCCGGCCCTGCTCGCCGGCAACGTGGTGCTGTTCAAGCCGAGCGAACTGACCCCCGGGGTGGCCGAGGCAACCGTGAAGCTGTGGGTGGAGGCCGGCCTGCCGGCCGGCGTGCTGTCCCTGCTACAAGGCGAGCGCGCGACCGGCGAGACCCTGGCCGGTCATGCCGGCCTGGACGGGCTCTACTTCACCGGCAGCGCCCGCACCGGCCATATCCTGGCGCGCCAGTTCGCGGAAACCCCGCACAAGATCCTGGCCCTGGAGATGGGCGGCAACAACCCGCTCATCGTCGGCGCAGTAGGCAATGTCCGGGCAGCGCTGCACGACGTGGTGCAGTCGGCCTACCTCTCCTCCGGCCAGCGCTGCACCTGCGCCCGGCGGTTGTACCTGCCCAAGGGCGCCGGCGGTGACGCTTTTCTCGACCAGTTGGCGACTATCACCCGCAACCTGAAGGTCGGCGCCTATGACGCCGAGCCGCAGCCGTTCATGGGCGCGCTGATCTCATCGCGGGCTGCCGACGGCATGGTGGCGGCGCAGGCCAATCTGGTCTCGCTCGGCGCGAAACCCCTGGTGGAGCTGAAGAAGCTCGACCTCGGCCCAGCCTATATATCGCCTGGCCTGCTCGATGTCAGCGCCATCGCCGAACTGCCGGACGAGGAATATTTCGGACCGCTGCTGCAGGTGGACCGCTACGACACGCTGGACCAGGCCATCGAGCGTGCCAACCGCACCCGCTATGGCCTGTCCGCCGCCCTGCTGTCGGACCAGCGCGAGGACTACGAGAAGTTCTACCGCGGCATCCGCGCCGGCATCGTCAACTGGAACCGCCAGACTACCGGGGCCTCCAGCGCCGCGCCCTTCGGCGGCATCGGCGCATCCGGCAATCACCGTCCCTCGGCCTTCTATGCCGCCGACTACTGCGCCTACCCGGTGGCCTCGGTGGAATCGCCGGCCTGCGAATTGCCGGCGCAGCTGTCGCCGGGCCTGACGCTGTGAACAGCCCCGCCGGCTCCATGGGGGGCACGGTCGAAGCGAATTTCGACGGCCTGGTCGGCCCGACCCATAACTATGCCGGCCTGGCGATGGGCAATGTCGCCTCGGCGAAGAACGCCGAGCAGCCTTCAGACCCGCGCGGCGCGGTGCTGCAGGGCCTGGCCAAGATGAAGGCGCTGGCGGACCTGGGCATGGCCCAGGGCGTGCTGCCGCCGCAGGAGCGGCCGCATATTCCCTCGCTGAAGCGGCTCGGCTTCTCCGGCAAGGACGCGGAGGTATTGCGCAAGGCGCACAGCGAAGCCCCCGGCCTGCTGGCGGCAATGGCCTCGGCCTCATCGATGTGGACCGCCAATGCCGCCACCGTTTCACCCGGCGTCGACTGCGCCGACGGCCGTGTGCATTTCACCCCCGCCAATCTCGCTACCCATCTGCATCGGGCCATCGAGCCGGAAACCACGGCCCGGGCGCTGCGCGCGATTTTCACGGACGACCGGCACTTCGTGCATCACGAGGCGCTGCCGGCGACGCCGCAAATGGGCGACGAAGGCGCCGCCAACCACACCCGGCTGTGCACCGACTACGGCGCTCCCGGTCTGGAACTGTTTGTCTACGGCGCGGCCGGCGAAGACCGCCCGCGCCCGCAGAAATATCCGGCGCGGCAGACCCTCGCCGCCAGTGAAGCGGTGGCGCGCCTGCATCAGCTCGATCCCTCGCGCCGCCACTTCGCGCAGCAAAAGCCGGAAGTGATCGACCAGGGCGTGTTCCACAACGACGTCATTGCCGTGGGCAATCGCGAAGTGCTGCTCTACCACGAGCAGGCTTTCGCCGATAAGCAGGCGGTACAAGCGTGGATACGACGCAGCTTGCGCGGCAGCGGGTCCAATCGGGAACCCGTGTTCCTGGAGATCGCCGATGGCGAGGTGTCGGTCGAGGACGCCGTGCATTCTTACCTGTTCAATAGCCAGTTGATCTGCCTTCCGGACGGCTCGATGTGGATCGTGGCAGCGCACGAATGCGAGGAACGTCCAAAGGTATGGTCGGCGATCCAGCGGTTGGTCGAAGACCCGGCCAATCCGATCGTCGGGGTCAAGGTGTTCGACCTGCGCCAGTCGATGCGCAACGGCGGCGGGCCGGCCTGCCTGCGCTTGCGAGTGGTACTGGACGAGGCGCAGTGCGCGGCGGTCAATCCCAGTGTGTTGATGGATGAGTCGCTCTACATTCGCCTGAGCGCCTGGGCCAACAAGTACTACCGCGACCGCCTGGTGCTGGCCGACCTCGCCGATCCCGCGCTGCTCGACGAATCACGCAGCGCCCTGGATGAACTGACGCAGATCCTCGGACTGGGCAGCTTGTACGACTTCCAGAGATAAGCGGCGCCAACCGATCGGGCAGTGCCATCCCCGGATGGAGGCAGCATCGGGGAGATTTATCCTTACCCAGCTGCCTCGCTCAACAGGCCCAGAGCTATTGAGGCCCCTGTTGCAGCCTCTGCATGCGTTGCTGCCCCATGTTGGCGGCTTGGCCCTGCAGGCCCATTGAATTCATCCCTTGCCCACTGCCCATGCCACCGGCCATGCTGCCGAGACTTAAAGAGCGGTTCATGCTGCCGCCGCTCATGCCGCCCATGCCTCCGGACCGGGAACTACCTGAGCTTGCGAGCCCCCTGCACCGGCTGATACCGGAGTAAGAACCACTCGCCCCCAGCCGGCTCATCGCTAATGAGGAAGCCGTACCGCCACCACCCAGTTTATTGCCGCCGCATTGGCCACCGAGGCTGGACAGAGCTTTACTACCACCGAAGCCGCTGGAGCCGCCGAAGCTGCCGGAGCCGGAATTCAAACTGCTCCCCGACCTGGCTGATTTTGGACGCGGCGGAAGCCCGGAACTCAGGTGGTCGACCTGCGGACGACTGCCTTTATAGGGGTCGTATAGCCCGCCGGGCGCGTAAGGATTGTCAAAAGAAGTGTAGGCCTGCGGTCGCTTCTGAGTGTAAGGAGATGCCCCGCCAAGGCTGCCTGTACCGCTCAAGCCCGTTGCACCCTGCTGCGCATGGGCGGGGAGCGCGACCAGTCCGGTCAAGGCAATCATCACCAATAGTCGCAAGCGCGTGGTCACGGAAAATGCCTCTATGGTCAGCGGCTAACGATGCTAGGCGTTTGCGCCAGGCTCCGCAAACAATGCGTTAAAAACGGGGTGGTATTTTGACAGGCTTGAAAATGAAGGGTTCCATCACACGCCGGATTGGCAAGGGCAGCGCTTGAATCGGCCGCCAGGAGCCTGAGCCGCGCCAATCGGGCTTAAGAAGCACTAAAGCGACGCCGTGCCTGGGCTATACTCTGCGCTGATTTCAACCGCTTTTTTCCACTCAGCTCGCCCACTACCGTGTACGCCGCGCATTTCAACCTCCGCGAGCCGCCGTTTTCCATCGCCCCGGATCCGGCTTTCCTTTACATGAGCTCGCGCCACCAGGAGGCGCTGGGCCATCTGCTCTATGGCACCGGCCAATACGGCGGCTTCGTGCAGCTCACCGGCGAGGTTGGCACCGGCAAGACCACAATCGTGCGGACCCTGCTGTCGCAGAAGCTGGACAACGTCGACGTGGCGATGATCCACAATCCGCGGCAGAACGAACTGGAATTCGTCGCCTCGATCTGCGACGAACTGGGGGTGGCGTACGAGAAGCCGCCGACTTCGATCAAGGCTCTGGTCGATGCGCTCAACGAGCATCTGCTGAAAACCCATGCGGCGGGCCACCGCACGGTACTGATCATCGACGAGGCACAGCAGCTCGATCCCAAGGTGCTGGAGCAGGTGCGCCTGCTCACCAACCTGGAAACCGACAAAGCCAAGCTGCTGCGCATCATGCTGATCGGCCAGCCGGAACTGATCGAGCTGCTGGCGCGGCAGGACCTGCGCCAGCTCGCCTCGCGCATCACCGCGCGCTACCACCTTACGCCGTTGTCGGTGGTGGAAACCATGCAGTACATCATTCATCGCCTGCAGGTGGCCGGCGGCGCCAGCGACGTGTTCCCCGATGCGGCGATGCGGCGGGTGCACCGCTATGCCCAGGGCATTCCGCGGCAGATCAACATCATCTGCGACCGCGCCCTGCTGGGTGCTTATGCCAAAGGCTATCGCACGGTCAGCCCGGAGATCGTCGACCACGCCGCGGCGGAAGCGCTCGGCCTCGGCCTCCAGCCCTCCGCGGGGCGGATGCGGGACCGTTGGCAGGCCCTGCGCAAGCGGCTGCCGGCCGGCATCCCGCTGCGCTGGATCGAAGGCGCGCTGGCAGTCGCCGCGCTGGTGATTACCGGCGTCCTGCTCAGCGAACGGCTCGGCCGCCACCCGTCGGAAGCGGCGCCGGTGCCGGTAGCGGTAGCCGTAGCGCCCCCCGCCAGAAGTGCGCTGCCGCCCGCGGCCGCCATCGACGCCGGCGTGGGCGCGCTGCGCGCCACGGCACAGCCCCTGCCCGCAGTGATGGCCAGGCTGATCGGCCTGTGGAATCCGAAAATCACCGTGGCTCGTGGCGACAATGTCTGCCATGCGCTGTCGCAGCAAGGCCTGGAGTGCTACAGGAGCAGCGGCGCCTGGGCCGATCTGGCGCAGCTCAATCGTCCGGCCATCCTCAGCCTGAAGATGGACTCGGGCAAAACCCAGTATGTGCTGCTGCGTTCGCTCGGCAGCGACGATGCGGTGGTGGACAGCGGCAGCGGCCCGCTGCGGCTGCCCTTGTCGCAGCTGGACAGCCTGTGGAGCGGCGATTTCCTGCTGCTGTGGCAGCGTGAAACGGATGCCACCAGCATCGCGCCCGGTGCGCACGGCGCCAACGTGCTGTGGCTGCGGCAGCGCCTGGCACAGGCGCAGGGCAAGACCCTGGCCCCGCCGGTTCCGGTCACCTATGGTCCTGAACTGCGCAGCGAAGTGGTCGATTTCCAGAACGCGCATGGCCTGGATGCGGATGGCGTGGCGGGAATTCGCACCCTGATCATGCTGTCGAACATCGGCCACACCAGCGACACCCCGGTTTTGGCGGAGAATGGCGGATGATATTTGCTATGTCACCCTGCGAACGAAAAGGGCTACTGCCCTCATCCCCGCGTCGACTCGCGACGCTAGGATCCCCATGCTGCGCATGGAGCCCCTCCACGCTGCTCGCGAAGCCATGAGCTACATACTCGACGCCCTCAAGCGCGCCGAACGCGAACGCAAGCAGGGCAAGGTTTCGGTTCTCGACGAAATACCGCTGGGCACGGCCAACGCCGAGCCGGCCCGGCGCCTGCCTGCGGGCTGGCTTCCTGTCGTCGTCATCGTGGTGCTGGCCGCCCTGGTGGCTTATGCGCTGCTGACGCGGCGCCAGCACAAGGATACGGTCGCACCCATCGCCGCGTCCGCCGCCCCTGCCCAGGCAGTGACGCCGAACAGCGCCGCACCGGCGCAGCCCAGGCTTGCCGCGATCGCGCCGCCGGACGGTGGGGCACAACGGGCGCCGCCACCGGCTCCGGCCGCGACCATCGAGGATGGCGCCAAGATCGCCACGCTGGACGACGTCTACGGCGAGCCGCCTTCACCGCCGCCCGATCAGCAGGCAGATCAGCAGCCGGGTCAGGCGCCGACGCCCGGTCAGCAAATGCGGCCGCCGCCTGGACCGCCTCCGGGCGATGACACGAGGCCGCCCGGCCGGCCGCAACGTCCGCCGACAGTCACCATCCCCGTGCAGGATTTTGCGGCTGCCCAAAATGCAGTAGCCACATCTGTACCGGGCAACAACGCAGCGGCGGACAACACCGTTGCGGCAACGGGCGCCGCAACATCGGACAGCAACAGCAGCGCGCCGCAGGCCCAGGCGTCCGCGCCGGATCAGGCCCCGCAGCAGGACCAGGGGGATCAGGGGCAGCAGGACCAGGGACAGCAGCGCCAGCTCAGGGAAATGCCGGAAAACTACCGCGCCAATTTCCCCTCCTTCGCCGTGGACGTGCATGCCTACAACAGCAATCCGCAGCGGCGCTTCGTGCTGATCGGCGGCAAGCGCTACCACGAGGGCGATACGATGGCCGAAGGCCCGCGCATCGTCGGCATCGTGCCGGAGGGTATGGTGCTGGACTGGCAGGGCCAGCAGGTGCTGTACGCCATCGCGCACTAGCACCTGACATCCGGGAAGCGCGGCGCGCTTCCCGGGTTGATCGACCCGATCAGGCGCTGGCGGTTTTCTTCAGACCGGCGCCAGCCAGTTCGGCGCAGGCGGCATCAAGCCGCTTCAGGCCTTCGGCAATATCGGCTTCGGCGATGATCAGCGAGGGCGCCACGCGCAGCACATCGGGCCCCGCCACCAGGGACCACAAGCCGTGGCGGAAGCCGGCATTGACCACATCCTTGGCCCGGCCTTTCCATTCCGCGGTCAGCGGTGCGCCAATCAGCAGGCCGAGCCCGCGAGAGGGCTCGAAAATGCCATAGCGCTTGCCGATGGCGTCGATGCCTTCATGCAGCAGCCTGGCGCGGCTCTCCACCCCCGCCAGTACCTCAGGGGTATTGACGATGTCCAGCACCGCTTCGCCGACCGCGCAGGCCAGCGGGTTGCCGCCATAGGTCGAACCGTGCGTGCCGAACTGCAGCACTTCAGCGGCTTTCTGCGTGCACAGCATGGCTCCGATGGGGAAGCCGCCGCCGAGACCCTTGGCACTGGTCAGCACGTCGGGCGTCACGCCATAGTGTTCGTAGGCGTAGAGTTTGCCGCTGCGGCCCATGCCGGTCTGCACCTCGTCGAAGATCAGCAGCGCATTGTGTTTGTCGCACAGGCGGCGGGCGCCTTCGATGAATTCCCGGGTCGCGGGCAGGATGCCGCCCTCGCCCTGCACCGGTTCCAGCACCACGGCGCAGGTCTCGTCGGAAATCTCCTCTTCCAGCGTCGCCAGGTCGTTGTACGGCAGGTGCTTGATGTTGCCCGGCAGCGGCTCGAAGCCCTGGGTGTACTTGGCCTGGCCGCCGACGCTGACGGTAAACAGGGTGCGGCCATGGAAGGCGTTGTAGAACGAGATGATCTGGTTCTTGCGGCCATCGGACTGGGTATTGCCGAAACGCCGCGCCAGCTTGAACGCCGCCTCGTTGGCTTCGCCACCGCTGTTGCAGAAGAACACGCGGTCGGCGAAGGTGGCCGCGGTCAGCTTCTGCGCCAGGCGCAGGGCCGGCTCGTTGGTCATGACGTTGGACAGGTGCCAGAGCTTGCCGGCCTGCTCGGTCAGCGTCGCCACCAGCTTGGGGTGGCAATGACCCAGCAGGGTCACCGCGATGCCGCAGGCGAAGTCCAGGTATTCCTTGCCCTGCTGGTCCCAGATGCGGGAACCGGCGCCGCGCACCGGGATGATGTCCGAGGGGGCGTAATTCGGAACCATTACTTCGTTGAAAGTCGCGCGTGTCACGTTTTGCATGGGCTGTCCCGGCGGTCGATCCGCCCCAGTGAAAAAGGCCCGGCCGGGCAGCGGACGGGCCTTCGTGTATGGAATGTTGCAGCGATTATACGCCCGCGCCGGGTCTGTTCCAGAACGGGAGGCCCACGATTCGCGGCCCGCGTTGGCCCGGAAAGCGCGCTGGTACTGCGCTGGAGAGCGGCCCGGCCGCAAAGAAACCCGGGGGGCATTGCACGCCTCCCGGGCCACGGGGAGTGCGTAAACGACCACATGCGCGCGCCTCATGCCTGCCATGCGCGGCATGCGGCCAGGCTTTTACCTCGATATGCACACCGCGTGCAAGGCATGGAACGGCCCGCTGCGAACGTCAGAAACCGTAGCCCGGGAAGCGCGCAGCGCTACCTGGGCTACTCAGCTACCCAGCACCCGCTCGCGGGCGGCCCGGTATTCCTGTCCCAGCCGCGCCACCAGCTCGGCGGTGGCGGGCACATCGTGGATCTGCCCGGTGCCCTGGCCGGCACCCCAGATGTCGCGCCAGGCCTTGGCGCCGCCGGTGGCGGGATCAGCGCCGGCGCCGAAATCCATCTTGCTCTTGTCGCCTTCCGGCAGTTTGTCAGGGTCCATGCCGGCGGCGACGATGCTGCTGCGCAGGTAGTTGCCGTGCACGCCGCTGAACAGGCTGCTGTAGACGATGTCTTCCGCCGTGCTGTCGACCAGGGCCTGCTTGTAGGCTTCCATCGCATTGGCCTCGCGCGTGGCGATGAAGCGGGTGCCGATATAGGCCAGATCGGCGCCGATCGACTGCGCGGCGAGGATGGCGTCGCCGCTGGCGATGGCGCCCGACAGGATGATAGTGCCGTCGTAGAAGGCGCGGACTTCGGGCACCAGGGCGAACGGCGACAGGCGCCCGGCATGGCCGCCGGCGCCGCTGCACACCAGGATCAGGCCATCCACGCCCGCCTTGAGGGCGCGCTTGGCGTGCTGGATGGTGGTGATGTCATGGAACACCAGGCCGCCGTAGCTGTGGATCGCTTCCACCGCCTGGTCCGGGGCGCGCAACGAGGTGATGACGACCGGCACCTTGTATTTCACGCACAGCTCGATGTCGTGCTGCAGGCGGGGATTGGAGGCGTGCACAATCTGGTTGACGGCGAAGGGCGCCACTTTCTTGTCCGGATTGGCGGCCTTGTAGGCGGCCAGTTCGGTGGTGATGCGCTGCAGCCACTGCTCCAACACCGGTTCGGGGCGCGCGTTCAGCGCCGGGAAGGCGCCGACGATGCCGGCCTTGCACTGCTCGATCACCAGATCGGGCGTGGACACGATGAACATCGGCGAGCCGATGACGGGCAGGGCGAGGTTGTCGCGCAGTAGTTGCGGCAAGGACATCGGAAACTCCAGGGAATCGGTGTTTAGTTGAGCTTGGAAAAATCCGGCGCACGCTTCTCGAAGAAAGCGGTTGCGGCTTCGTGGAATTCGGCAGTGCGCAGACGCCGGGCGAAGTGCGCCCCCTCCTCGACGATGCGCTCCGCCAGCGAGCCGGAACCGGACTTGAGCAGCTGCTTGGTCAGCAACAAAGCATCCGGCGCCTTGGCGGCGAGCTTGCGCGCCAGACCGCGCGCGGTATCCAGCAATTCAGCCTGGGGCACCACGCGGTTGACCAGGCCCAGGCGCTGCGCGGTGGGGGCATCGACAGGCTCGCCCAGCAGGGTCAGTTCGGCCGCCTGGTGGTAGCCGATGCGCTGCGGCAGCAGCAGGGTGCTGCCGAACTCCGGCACCAGGCCAAGGTTGATGAACGGCAAGGACAGTCGCGCATTGTCCGCGGCGACCACCAGGTCGCAGTGCAGCAGCAGGGTGGCGCCGACGCCCACCGCCGGCCCCTGCACCGCGGCGACGACGATCTTGCGCGTGGTCGACAGCGCCCGCATGAAGCGCATCACCGGCCCGGCCTCCGGCTGGTCGCCCAGGTCCGGCGGGTTCTGCATGAAATCCTGCAGATCGTTGCCAGCGCTGAAAGCCCCGCCCTCGCCGGCCAGCACGATGACCCGGATGGCGGCGTCGGCCTCAGCCCGCTGCAGCGCCTCGACGATCGCCACGTACATCGGAATGGTGAAGGCGTTTTTCTTGTCGGGTCGGTTGAAGCGGATTTCGAGCACGCCGTCGGCGGCGCTGACCAGGATGTTGTCGGACATGGAACGGATGGGCAGGGTGGGAAATAACCAACCGTAGCTTAGCGTTCGAAGTGGAACAATGGGGCTTACCCGGCATGAACCGTGCGTAATTCCATCAAGGGGAAGGGACACAATTCTTTACCCGATGAGGGCGAACCGCGTCGCAGTTTGCCCGGTCTACGAGTCATACAATGGGGCTGTTGTCCTGGTCGGCACTCCAAGGACGGGGGCAAAAAATGATTGATCCGGTTTTTCTCGCGCGTGTGCTGGCCGCCTCGGTGGTGGCAATGTTCCTAGCGCTGTGCGCAAGCAATGCCAGAGACGGCGGCGACAGTGTGCAGCATCAGACTGCTTCCAGCATCAGCGCCAGCCGCTAGCGCTATTGCGTCAGGGCCACGCGCAGCTCGCGCGTATCGGCCCGTCCGTGATCGTCCACCACCCTGAGCTGATAGCTGCCGCTGCCCGGCGGTGTCCATTGCAGGGTCGCGCCGGGTCCCGCCGCGGCCACGAAGTTGTCTGCCACGAACCAGTACACCGTCCGCACGTCGGCGTCGGCGTTGGCGCTCAGCGGTACCGCCTCTTGCCCCAGCCGCGCCGCGCGCAGGGTGTAGGTGGCGCCGGACAGCGGTGAGGTGATAGCCGGAGGCGTGCCGGGAGCGCCGATGGTGCCGGAGCACTCGCCGGCGGGCGGCGGGCGGCGGCGCGGCATGCCGGCCTGCGCAAACAGCCGCTGCAGATCGGACGGCCAGAATTCGTAGACCTCGCTGCTGAGCTGGTCCGGCGCATCGCCGGGACAGGCCTGGCGGCCAGTGCGCAGGTTGACCAGTACCCGGCGGTGGACGGTGCTGAGCCGGATCGGCGACTTGCCCGGAATGAACCAGGTACTGCTCTTCTGTGGGCACTCCGCATTGGGCAGATCGCCCGAGGCAGTGCAGACCTCGACCCGCACCAGATTGGACGGCACCCGCCAGGCGGGCTCCTTTAGGCCGGGTTGCCGGGCTTGTACGCCGTCGACGATTTCGAAAAACAGCGGTGCCGCCGCCTGCACGCCGACGAAAGCCGGATTGCTGCTGCCGTCGAAGTTGCCGACCCAGACCACCAGCACGTAAGGGCCGAACAGGCCGACCGACCAGGCGTCGCGAAAGCCCCAGGAGGTGCCAGTCTTCCATGCCACCGGCAGACGCGCGGCGCCCTGGGCCATCACCTCGTCCGGGCGCGGATTGTCCTTGAGGATGTCGCGCACCATGAAGCTGGATTCCTCGGACAGCAGGCGCATGCCGTGGTCCTGCGGATCGTCCTGGCGGTAGCGCAGCTCGTGCAGTACGCCGCGGTTGGCCAGCATGGCGTAGAGCCGCGCCATTTCCTCCATGGTCACCTCGCCGCCGCCCAGGGTCAGGGCCAGGCCGTAGTGATCGCGGCTGGCCATGCGCGACACGCCGGCGAGCTTGAGGAAATCGTAGAGATCGGGCTGCGACAGGCGCGAGGCCAGGGTCACTGCCGGGATGTTGCGGGAACGGATCAGGGCGTCGTGGGCGGTAATCGGGCCGACGAAGCTGCCGTCGAAATTCTCCGGGGAGAACGGGCCGAACGTGGCCGGTGCATCCTTCAGCACCGAGGCCGGATGGATCAGGCCCTGGTCCATCGCCAGGGCGTAGAGGAAAGGCTTCAGCGCGGAGCCGGGCGAGCGCTTGGCGAAGGCGCCGTTGACCTGGCCGCCGATGTCGCCGTTGAAGAAATCGGCTGAGCCGACCAGGGCCTTCACCGACAGGTCCCGTGCATCGACCAGCATGGCGGCGGCATTGACGATGCCGATGCGCGACTGCCGCTTGACGTAGCTGCGGATGCGCTCTTCCAGCAAATGCTGCAGGCCGGAGTCCAGGGTGGTGCGGATGACGTCGTCATGCCCGGGCTGCGCCAGCAGGGCGTTACTCAGGTGCGGCGCGGCAAACGGCAACTCGTCGAGGCCGTGAAAATGCAGCGGCGGCGGCATCAGATCCGCAACGGCACGGGCCTCCGCATGCCGCTGCTCCCATTCATGGAATAGGCGCAGGCGCGCAGCACGCAGGCTCGCCGGCTCTGCGCCATCGGGTGCGCGCGCCGCCGGCGACTGCGGGATCAGCACCAACGCCAGGGCTTCCGGCAGGGTCAGGCGGTCCGGGGTCTTGCCGAAATAGACCAGGCTGGCCGCGCCGACGCCCTGGATGTTCTGGCCATAGGGCAGCAGGTTGATCTCGGCTTCCAGAATGTCGTGCTTGGAATAGCGCAGCTCCAGCCACAGTGCATCCATGATCTGGCGCAGCTTGCCGGCGGGAGTACGGGTATTGAGCCCGTACAGCAGCCGCGCCAGCTGCATGGTGATGGTGGAGCCGCCCTGGCGCGCACCGCCGCCGTAGGTCTCGGCCACGGCGCGCAGCAGCGCCGGCGGATTCACCCCCGGATGCCAGCGGAAATGCTGGTCCTCATGCAGCAGCAGGGCCTGGGTGAAGGCGGGCGCCACCTGCCGCAGCGGCGTCCACAGCCGGTACTGCTGATCGTCGGCCAGGGTCAGGCGCAGCAGGCGGCCGTCGGCGTCGAATACCGCAGTGGAGCTGGCGACCTGCTGGCGCAGGCTGGCATGGGGCCACAGGCGCAGGGCGGCGGCGCTGGCCAGCAGGCAGCAGAGTAACAAGCCATAGCGCCTGAGTCGGCGTTTGCCTCTCCCTTGGGGAGAGGTCGCGCCGTCAGGCGCGGGTGAGGGACGCGGCATCGACGAAGGGTGCGCTCCGTCGATGCCGCGTCCCTCACCCCCGCCCCTCTCCCTGAGGGAGAGGGGAAACAGGTTCTTGATGAATGCCGCGCGCTTCATTGCTGCCTCAGGGCGCTGTCACCGTGATGCTGCCGGCGGTGGACTGCGCCTGGATGCTGCGGTCGTACATGGCCTCGCCATAGGCCGGCGGCACGGCGAAGGTGCCGGTATTGGTGGCCTTGATGCGGTAGGTCAGCTCGCTGACGTCGGTGCCGATATTGCCGTAGGCCACCACCCGGTCCTCGCGCAGGTCGGCGTAGTCGGGGAAGCTGGGCGGGTGCGACCAGAGGAACCAGCAGCCGCAATCGGGCGGCGCCGCATTGTCGCCCTCGCCCTGATCCTGCGGCTGGTTCTGGTCGGCGTCTCCGGCGGGAGCGGCCTGCCCGTCGGCGGAAGCGCCCTGCACGGCCTCCGGCGCCGGCTCGGTGCGCGGCAGCACGATCTCGAAGCCGCCCGGCAGCAGGTCCACCAGCACGCCGTTGGTGAAGGGCTTGTTGTTGGTGGCGCGGAACTTCACATGCACCACCAGCTCCTGCCCCAGCTTCACCGTGGTGAACGGCTTGCCGTCGGCATCGGTGTACTCGCGCAGGATCTCGAAGCCTTCGCTGATCGCCTTCAGCGGCGGCACACGATCGAACCCGGACTCGTCCACCTCGTAAAAGGCGCGCACGTCGGCGTCGTTGCCGAAGCGCAGCTTGGTCGCCTGGGCATCGAAAGGCGCCTTGGGCAATACCCCTTCCGGCAGGGGCAGCGGCCGGGCGCTGCCGTCTTTCAGCACTTCGGCGATGGACAGCTTGCCGGCGGCGGCGGAGCCAACGGTGGTCGCGTACTGGTCTAGGGCCAGGATGGTTTCGGCCGAGGACAGCGACTGGTAGTCGCCGTGGGTGATGCGCTGCACCAGGGTGTCGAGGAAGTCCGCCGGCAGGGCCTTGGCGCGATCCGGGAAGTGCCGCGCCAGCAGGTAGAGCAGTTCGGCATCCACCGCCATCGGCGAGTGCCAGGCATCGTAAGGCTGCATCACGCCCAGCTTGATCTTGGCGATGGTCTTGTCGGCCAGCCGCTGCTGTTTCATCAGCTGGTAGGCCGAAGCCAGATAGGCGGCGGTGATGTCCTGCTGCCAGTTCTTGTAACGCTCGTCCAGCCGCGCCTGCAGTGCCGCCGCCTCGTTGGCCATGACGTTGCCCTGCCGGGTCAGCAGGTAGATGGCATAGGCGCTGTCGCGCTCGTCGTTGAGATTGTCGCCGTCGCGCGCGGCGAGCTGGCGCAGGTAGTCGTTGCCGTGGTTGACCAGATCCTGCGGCACGGCTTGCCCGCGTTCGCCCGCTTCCAGCAGCACCTGCTGCGCATAGAGCGAGACGAATTCGACCACGTTCGAATTGCCGCCCGGCCAGTAGCGGTAGGAGCCATCCTCGGTCTGGCGCGCGCGCAGCTCGGCGATCAGGCCTGGCAGGTCGGCGCCCTGCAGCGCCTTGACGTAGCCAAACTCGGGCCTGCCGCCCAGCACGATGGCCGGCATGGCCATGCTGGCCAGCTGCTCGGTGCAGTCGTAGGGATAGTTGCCCAGATAGCTGACCAGGCCG
>Ga0302311_10002073_pt1 | contig 23021 bp, 26 predicted proteins | sample III_Palsa_N1_3_FD_200449 | JGI IMG/M metagenome (GOLD analysis project Ga0302311, IMG submission 200449) | Peat permafrost microbial communities from Stordalen Mire near Abisko, Sweden - III_Palsa_N1_3 | ecosystem: Environmental > Terrestrial > Soil > Palsa > Peat permafrost | place: Sweden... | reverse complement strand
TCCAACTGGAACATTGTGTAGAAGGTCACGCACTCCAGCACCCGGATCACCGGCATGCCGAGCAGATCGGCAACGACGCGCAGCGCCGGCTCGGGCACCCAGCCTTCCTGCTTCTGCACCAGCCATAGGACCGCGATCACCGCCGACTGCTGGCGGCCCGGCGGGAACTTGGCGATCCACCAGTGCGCCTTCTCCAGGTTCTCCGGGGTAAAGGCGAAGGACGCAGGCTGTTCCTTGGCGAGGCGGCGTACGCTCACCGGTCGATCTCCCCAAAGACGATGTCGAGCGAACCCAGGATGGCGGAGACGTCGGCCAGCATGTGGCCGTGGCAGAGCCAGTCCATCGCCGCCAGGTGGGGATAGCTCGGCGCGCGGATCTTGCAGCGGTAGGGCTTGTTGGTTCCGTCGGCCACCAGGTAGACGCCGAACTCGCCCTTAGGCGCCTCGACGAAGGCGTAAACCTCGCCCTCCGGCACGTGGTAGCCCTCGGTGTAGAGCTTGAAGTGGTGGATCAGCGCCTCCATCGAGCGCTTCATCTCGCCCCGGCGCGGCGGCGAGACCTTGTGGTCGGCGGCGAGCGAGAGGCCCGGCGTCTTCTTCAGACGCTCGACACACTGTAGGATGATCCTGGTCGACTGGCGCATCTCCTCGACGCGGCAGAGGTAGCGGTCGAAGTTGTCGCCGTTGAGCCCGACCGGAATGTCGAACTCGAACTCGTCGTAGCACTCGTAGGGCTGGTTGCGGCGCAGGTCCCAGGCGACATTGCTGCCGCGCAGCATCACGCCGGTGAAGCCCCAGGCCAAGGCCTGTTCCTTGGTCACCACGCCGATGTCGACATTGCGCTGCTTGTAGATGCGGTTGCCGGTGAGCAGGCCCTCGATGTCGTCGAGCACCTTGGGGAAGCGCTCGGCCCAGGTCTCAATGTCGTCGATCAGCGCCGGCGTCAGATCCTGGCGCACGCCGCCGGGGCGGAAGTAGTTGGCGTGCATCCGGGCGCCGGACGCGCGTTCGTAGAACACCATCAGCTTCTCACGCTCTTCGAAGCCCCAGAGGCTCGGCGTGAAGGCGCCGACGTCCATCGCCTGGGTGGTGACGTTGAGCAGGTGATTGAGTACACGACCGATCTCGGAATAGAGCACCCGGATCAGGCTGCCGCGGATCGGGATTTCCAGCCCCATCAACTTCTCGATGGCGAGCACGAAGGCGTGCTCCTGATTCATCGGGGCGACGTAATCGAGGCGGTCGAAGTAACCGATGTTCTGCGCGTAGGGCCGCGCCTCGATCAGCTTCTCGGTGCCGCGGTGCAGTAGGCCGATGTGCGGGTCGACCCGCTCCACCAGTTCGCCGTCCAACTCGAGCACCAGGCGCAGGACCCCGTGCGCGGCCGGGTGCTGCGGACCGAAGTTAATGTTGAACTTGCGAACCGGCGTCTCAGTAGAGACCTCGGCCGGGACCCGTGTCTCGCTCACGGCGCCTTCTCCGGGGCCAGGCGTCCGGCGCTCATCATCACCAGCAGAATCGCCCCGGCGAGCATGGCGGCTTCCAGCATCAGGCTCTGATCCCAGCGCACCGAGAGCGCGATCTCGGCGAGCCGGCGCGAGACTGGCAGGCCCATTAGCCAGATCCACAGCGCCGCCGAGCGATCCCACAGCGGATAGGTCTTATTGAGGTTCAGCCCGGTGAAGATCGCCGCCAGACTGCCGATGATGGCGAAGGCCAGAACCTGGACGAAGTGGCCGTCGGCGGCGGCCTCTGGATGCGACAGCGTCACCAGCAACAGGCCGATATTGCCGAGGAACAGGGTCGCCAGCACGGTCAGGCCGTAGCCGACATTGGGCGCGGCCGCCCGGATCCAGCGCTTCATGCCTTCTCCCCAGGCGTCTTGTCGCCGGCCTTTTCGTCTCCGGGCAGCCCATAGGCATAGCCCTGGCCGGGGCGCGCGTATTCGGCGCCTTCCCACGGCGAAAGAAAGTCCCAGTTGCGAAACTCAACCGACTTGACCGGCTCGTACACGACCCGCTTCAGCTCGTCGTCGTAGCGGACCTCGACATACCCCGTCATGGGGAAGTCCTTGCGCATCGGGTGGCCGTGGAAGCCGTAGTCGGTGAGCAGGCGGCGCAGGTCCGGGTGGCCCTCGAAGAAAACGCCGTACATGTCGAATGTCTCGCGCTCGAACCAGTCGGCGGCCGGATAGACGCTGACAATCGTGGGCACGGGCGTATCCTCGTCGGTCTGGACCTTCACCCGGATGCGCCGGTTCTTGGTCATCGAGAGCAGGTGGTACACCACGTCAAACCGCTTCTCGCGCTGCGGATAGTCGGCCCCGCAGACGTCGATCAGCTGCTGGAACTGGGTGTCCGCGGCGTCACGAAGATAGGTCAGAGCGTCAACGATCCGAGGCGCCGGCGCGGTGACCGCCAACTCGCCAAAAGCGACGTGGAAGCCGCCGATCGCGCCGGCCGCTTTGGCCACGATCAGCTCGCCCAGCTCAGTGAGCGCCGCGTCGTCCACCCGCCACAGGCTCATCGCTCGATCGTTCCCGTGCGGCGGATCTTCTTCTGCAGCTGCAGCACCCCATAGACCAGGGCCTCGGCGGTGGGCGGGCAACCGGGCACATAGATGTCGACGGGCACGATGCGGTCGCAGCCGCGCACCACCGAATAGCTGAAATAGTAGTAGCCGCCGCCGTTGGCGCAGGAGCCCATCGAGATCACGTACCTCGGGTCCGGCATCTGGTCGTAGACCTTGCGTAGGGCCGGAGCCATCTTGTTGGTCAAGGTGCCGGCGACGATCATCACGTCCGACTGGCGCGGGCTGCCGCGCGGCGCGAAGCCGTAGCGCTCAAGGTCGTAGCGCGGCATGGCGGTCTGGATCATCTCTACTGCGCAGCAGGCCAGGCCGAAACTCATGAACATTAGCGAGCCGGTGCGCGCCCACGTGATCAGGTCGTCGGTCGCGGTGGTGACGAAGCCCTTGTCGGCGAGCTGGTTTGAGACGCCGTCGAAAAAGGCGTCCTGGGTCTTGGCGTCGTAGCCCTCGACCGACGCGCGGGCGGCCGAACCGGCGGGAATAACTACTCCCATTCCAAGGCGCCCTTCTTCCATTCGTAGACGAAGCCGACGGTCAGAATGCCGAGGAACGCCATCATCGACCAAAAGGCGTAGGCCGCCGCGGCATGCGGCATGTTCAACAGACTGACGGCCCAGGGGAACAGGAACGCCACTTCCAGGTCAAAAATGATGAACAGGATCGAGACCAGATAAAAACGGACGTCGAACTTCATCCGCGCGTCGTCGAAGGCGTTGAAGCCGCACTCGTACGACGACAGCTTCTCGGCGTCGGGCGACTTGGGGGCGATGATCGTCGGTAGCACGGTGAAAGCCACGCCGAGGGCGCAGGCGATGCCCAGGAAGATCACGATCGGCAGGTAATGCAGCAGGTACGCGTTCATTCCGGGCCGTTTGCTGGGAAGGCGAAGCGAAGTCGGCGACCTTCTAGCCCATGGCGTTCGCCCATTCAAAGGGGCCTTCGCGCGGCTCGCGGCCAACGGTCGCGGCCGGCCGCTTGCACGCCAGAGCTTGTTGCTCCTTGCGTGTTTGGCGATCACTTTCGGCCGCAGGGCGGAAGGGTCGCAGCGCGCGCCCGGCGGGCCTGCAGGGATGGGGTATCAGGATGACACGGATGATGATTGCGGCGGCGCTTGCCGCGGCGGCGATTGGCGGCGCCGACTGCGCCCAGGCGTCGACTAACCTCGACGACGGCGTCTATTCGCCGCGCAGCGAGGCCCCATCGCTGCAACAGGCCGCCTACCGCCGCCACACCTGCGTCGCCCGCAGCCGCACAGCGGTGGGCTACTGGACCACGACGACCGTCGCCGGCGCGAAACTGGGCGCCCTGCGCCAATGCGCCGTCCGCACACCGCGCGGCCTCCTCTGCCTCGTCGTCTCCTGCTCCTGAGCCGCAGCCACCGCCGCTCGCCAGTTGACGCGAACCGGGTGCGGACCTATCAGACCGCCTCTTTCGCGGGCCGCCTCGGCGAGCCTGCGAGGTTGCGGGTGTAGCTCAGTTGGTTAGAGCGCCGGCCTGTCACGCCGGAGGTCGCGGGTTCGAGCCCCGTCACTCGCGCCATCGCTTCACGTGGCGATGAACCCGGGTCGGTGTTTCTATCGCCCGATCACGAACACATTCGAGGTCAGCCCGGCGCCTGCGCTGTTGTCGTCAAGGATCTCAAGAACGTCGCAGTCGGCTTCCTTGGCCAGCCGGATCACGGCGGACACGGGCATGACGTGCATCTCGATCTCGTCATTGCGCGGCGTCGACGGGTACTCGGAGATCTTGAAGTTATAGTCACGCCGATAGGTCGGCAGTTGGAAGATGGCGAGGCCGCCGGGGTTCTGGCGCCACAGCATTTTGCGAAGAATTGCGGCCACGATCGGCGGGGGATTGTGTTGCAGAACCACGCGTGAGGACCAGAGGTCGAACGCTTCGAGCATGCCGAAATCAGGCGCCGTCACCGCTTGCAGCGTTACGTTTCCGAGACGCTCGTGTCGGATCTGGTCGCGCGCCTACTCCAGGTGGCTCGCGGAAATGTCGCAGGCGACGACGCGCTTGAATCGTTGAGCAAGGTGAAATGTCACGCGCCCAAGACCGCAGCCGAACTCGGTCACCGTCGCGAACTCCTCGGGCTCGCGGCCCAAATACCGCAGGATTTCGAGCAGCTGGGCCACGTCGTCGGCGCCTGACGCAAAGAATTCCCGCCGCCGGCCGTCGACATTCTCCGGCAGGAATCGTTCGTCAGGCAGCGCCGACCAATGCGGCTTGGTCCACCCGAGCTGGCGCCAGGTTTCAGCGATCTGACCCGTCAGCTCGACCAAGTCCCCTTCGGCGGCGCCGACCTCGACCGACATCGGCGCACTGAGCCGCAACTCGGCAAGGCGTTGCATGGCTTCAGGGTTCGCAACGTGGAACTCTTCAGAGGCGATGAAGGCCCGCACCAGGGCCTGACCCGAACGGACTGATACGCCGCGACCGTGTCGTCGCTTTCCGGCTTCCTGCCAAGCAGCAGTCTGTAGGCCCAGACGACCGCGTCGCTCGAAACCCCCGGAGCAAAGCCCGCGTCATCCATGGAAATGCAACGACCTCCCGTCCGCGACAATGCGTGAACGTCCCACCGCTCGCAATGTCGGTCGGACGGTGAGCCTCGTCATCGCGCTCAGCTCGCCAGAGCGAAGTCCGCCGCCGGGCGGGCGAACGCCGGTTCGCCGCTGACCTCGGCGTAGATGGCCGAAAGGCGGCGGAACACGGCGTCCCAGCCGTGCTGGTCGCAGGCCCGTTGCCGCGCCGCGCGGCGTAGTCGCGCCAGATCCCGCTCGAATAGCGCCTCGACGGCGTCGGCGAAGTCAGGACCGCTCGAGCGTATGGCTAGTTCCCCGACGGTCCGGTCGACGCTCTCTCCCACCCCACCCGCCGCGACGCCGACGACGGGCAGGCCGCAGGCCATGGCCTCCAGCACGACCAGGCCGAACGGCTCGCTGTCGTTGGCGTGAACGAAGGCGTCGCAGCTGGCCATCAGCGCGGCCAGCTTGGTCGGGTCGGTCTCGTAGGGAAGCTCGATTACGCGGCCAGGCGACGGCGTCGTCGCCCGCGCGCCGACCAGCAGCAGCACGTAGGGATCGCCGAGCCGCTCGACCGCCTCGACCAGCACATCGACGCGCTTCTCCCGCGCCGGCCGCCCGGCGAATACCAGCAGCCGGTGATGCGCCGACAAGCCGAGGCGACGGCGCAGGCCGGTCGGATCGGCGCCGTCAGGCCGGAAGGCCTCGACGTCGACGCCCAGCGGCAGGGCGATCGGATCGTCCACCCCGGCGTCGGCTAGGCGCTCGGCGATGAACCGGCTGGGCGCGACCGCGCGGTCGAAGCGGCGGTAGATCTCACCCCAGTGGCGTCGGATCGGCTTCTCGGCCCACTCGCCGAAGTGCAGCGCCGCCAGAGCGCCGACGTCGGTATGGCAAAAGCCGATCACCGGCACGCCAAGCGCTTCGCCCGCCTTTAGCGCCGCGAGGCCCGGCGTATAGGGGTCGCCGGCCTCGATTAAGGTCGGTCGTTGGCGCATCAGGCGCTTCATCCAGGCGGTCTTGCCGAGTGGCACGCGATAGCCGTCGCCGAACGGTAGCGGCGCGGCGTAGATCGAAAGCCTTCCGTTGCCGTCGTAGGCATGGCGCGGACCCGGCACGACCAGGGTGTGGCGGATATGGGGTCTGGCCTTGGCGAACCAGGCCCGCTTGGCGGTCAGGTAGCGCTTAACGCCGCCGCTCTTCGGCGCATAAAGCATGGTGGTGTCCACCAGCCGGGGCGCGGCGTCGAACACAGTCCTGGCGAAGAATTCGGCGCGCGCCGAAGCCCAGTCGACGACGCTTTTGGCTCTCACAGGCCGCACCTCCAGCCCTTTTACGCACCTTGGCCCATAGTGGCCCGCAGCTCAAAACCGGTTCAACCCCGTTTTGCTCCCTTCGATGGACGCAGTTACGAAGTCAAGGCTTCGCTCGGTCGCGTCGCCCGTGGCGAAGCTGACGCGTATCGCGCGATCATGTCCAGATTCCTCTTCGCCAACTGGGAATGCGGCGGCCGGACGAAGCCGCGAACGCAGAACTGATCCGCTCAAGGAGCGATTCGGTGGCCCGCGAGCGATCGCCTGCGCCTTGCCATCGACGGCGAGGCGCAATCGGCGGAGAAAGAGTTTACCGGTCCCGGAGAAAGCGCCGCCGCCCATGATCAAGCTCACCTTCTGCCTCGTCAGGCTGCCGCAGCTGTCGCGGGAGGCGTTTCAGCGGTACTGGTTCGAGACCCACGCGCCGCTGGTGGCCAGCGTGAGGGACACGCTGCGGATCCAGCGCTACGTCCAGCTGCACAGCCTGCCGGCCGACGCCTCCGAGACTCTGCGGACCGCCCGGCAAGGCCCGGAGGGCTTCGACGGCGTGGCGCAGCTCTGGTGGGACAGCTTCGAGGACATGGCTCGCGCCGATCCCGCCGCCGCCGAAGCCGGCCGGCTGCTGCTGGAGGACGAGCGGAAGTTCATCGACCTGCCAAAGTCGCCGCTCTGGTGGGGCGAGGAGAAGGTGATCTTCTGAAGGGGGCGGGGAGCGGGGCGGCTGTCGTTGCGCCGGCCGCCCTACCCCGCTCCCAGCGCCAGGGCGACGTGATAGGTGATGAAGGCGGCGATGTAGGCCAGGGTGATCATGTAGCCGAACATGATCGCCGGCCACTTCCAGGAATTGGTCTCGCGCTTCACCACGCCCAGGGTCGAGGCGCACTGCGGGGCGAACACGTACCAGGCCAGGAACGCCAGCGCCGAGGCCAGCGACCAGTGGTTCGCCAGGGCCGCGCCCAGGACGCCGGTGTTGTTGTCGCCGCCGCTGACCGCGTAGACGGTGCCGAGCGCGCCGACCGCCACCTCGCGGGCCGCCATGCCGGGGATCAGGGCGACGCTCATCTGCCATGAGAAGCCTATGGGCTGCAGAAGGGGCTGCAGCGCGTGGCCGATCATGCCGGCGAAGCTGTAGTCGATCGCGGGGTCCTTGGCTCCGGGCGGCGCGAGCGGGACCTTCGACAGCGCCCAGACGATCACCATCATCGACAGGATGATCGTACCGGCTCGGCGCAGGAAGATCTCGGCGCGCTGCAGCACCAGGCGGGCGACATTCCACGGGTCGGGCGGCTTGTAGGCCGGCAGCTCCATCAGGAACGGCTCGGACGCGCCTCGCCAGAACACCTTGCGGATTACGAAGGCCACGGCCAAGGCGCTAGTGATCCCCGACGCATAAAGTCCCAGCATCACCAGCCCCTGCTCGCTGACCCAGCCGAACAGGGTGTGGTTGGGAACAAAGGCCGAGATGATCAGGGTGTAGATAGGGATCCGCGCCGAGCAAGTGGTCAGCGGCGCGACCAGGATGGTGGTCAGCCGGTCGCGCTTCTGGTCGATCACCCGTGTCGCCATGATGCCGGGGATGGCGCAGGCATGCGACGAGAGCAGCGGAATGAAGGCTCGGCCGTGCAGGCCTGCGCCGCCCATGATCTTGTCCATCAGGAAGGCCGCTCGGGCCATGTAGCCGACGTCTTCCAGCAGGATAATGAACAGGAACAGGATCATGATCTGGGGCAGGAACACGACGACGCTGCCGACGCCGGCGATCAGGCCGTCGCAGAGGAAGCTCTTCAGCAGGCCGTCCGGCAGCACGTGACCGATGCCGGTGCTCAGCCAGGCGAAGCCGGCGGTGATCAGGTCCATCACCGGCTGCGCCCAGGAGAACACGGCCTGGAACATGAAGAACAGCAGCACCAGCAGGATCGCCAGGCCGCCGACCGGGTGCAGCAACACCGAGTCCAGCCGGCCCGTCCAAGTGTCGGGCCGCTTCGGCGGCTGAGCGTGGGCCTTGACCAGCCGCTCGGCCTCGCGGTGCAGCACGCGGATCTCGCCGCTAGCGGGTTCTTTCCAGCTGGGTGCAGAGACCGGCACGCAGGCGGCGGCGGTCTGGATCGCGGCGGCGAGCACCTCGATGCCTCGCCGGCGGGTGGCGACGGTGGCGACGATCGGCACGCCAAGGTCCCGCGAGAGGCCCTCGACGTCGATTTCGAGGCCTTGCCGGGCTGCAATATCGATCATGTTCAGAGCCAGCACCAGCGGCCTGCCCGCCGCCTTCAGCTCGAGAACCAGGCGCAGCGCAACGCGCAGCGAGGTGGCGTCTGCGACGCAGACGATCACGTCCGGCGCCGCCTCGCCAGCCAGCTTGCCCAGCACGGCGTCGCGGGTGATCGCCTCGTCGGGGCTGCGGGCGCGCAGGGAGTAGGTGCCGGGAAGGTCGAGGATGGTCAGTCGCGCGCCGTTCGACGCCGCGTGGACGCCTTCCTTCCGCTCGACGGTGACGCCGGCGTAGTTGGCCACCTTCTGGCGGGCGCCGGTCAGGGCGTTGAACAGCGCGGTCTTGCCGCAATTGGGCACGCCAGCCAGGGCGATGCGCAGCGGCCTGGCGTCGACGGCCGCCTCAAGAGTGGGCGCCGTGATCTCGGCCGCGCTCATGGTGTCGCCCGCACCATCACCGCCCGCGCTTCGCGTCGCCGCAGCGCCACGGTGCGGTCCGCCAGCCTGACCGCGATCGGATCGCGCCCGAAGATGCCTTCGTGCACCAGATGCACCGGCGCGCCCTCGACGAAACCCATTTCCAGCAGCCGCCGTTCGATTTCCGCGCCACTGAGGCCGCCGGCCTGATCGGGCGCCCGTACTTCGACGATCACGCCGGCGAAACCGATACGCTCAGCCGACAGCGGCGATCCACCGACAGGCATGGCCAGCCCCTCTCCGGCGCTCGGTAGGTCGAACTCACTCAGATGGCGCACGGAGGGCTCTCTAATCGCGAACGATTATCAATATCAGAACGTGGGGCGCCAAATCAATGCACGGCCGTGCCGCAGCAGACCATAACGATACCCTTATATAACGATTGACGCATCTTAGACTCTCTGGTGATATCGGATGGTCGAGGTTCTGCGAGGCGTCAGCCTCGGAGCTAAGAGGGAAGCCGGTGGCGACGCAGATTGCGTCCATGCCGGCGCTGCCCCCGCAACTGTGAGCGGCGAGCCGGAGTCCATCTCGCGTCACTGACGTTCCCGCAGGGCGTCGGGAAGGCCGGACCGAGGCGTCGACCCGCAAGCCAGGAGACCTGCCCCGACAGATGACGTCCACCGGCGGGGACTCCGGTCAGGCGCAGGTCCAAGCCGCCTTTCCGGGGCGCGCCGGCTCGCGGCTGCCTGCCTCGCCCAGCAGAGAAGCAGGCCGCACATGACCATCACCGTCGCCACCCTTGGCTTTCCCCGCATCGGCCCTCGCCGCGAGCTGAAGATCGCGCTCGAACGCTATTGGTCGGGCAAGACCGACCGTGAGGCGCTGTTGACCGCGGCGGCCGCTCTGCGCGCCAACGCCTGGAAGCGGCAGCGCGACCTCGGCGTCGACCATCTCCCGAGCAACGACTTCTCGCTCTACGACCATGTGCTCGACACCAGCGTCATGGTCGGCGCGATCCCACCCGCCTACGGTTGGTCGGGGGGCTCCGTCGATCTGGACGCCTATTTTGCGATGGCCCGCGGCGCCCAGGGCGACGCCGAGCCCGACGCCTGCGGCCATGGTCACGGACTCGACGCTCCAGCGGCCGAAATGACCAAGTGGTTCGATACCAACTACCACTACCTAGTCCCCGCGTTCGCTGAGGGCCAGGTGTTCGAACTGGCCTCGACCAAGCCGATGGACGCGTTTCTGGAGGCCAAGGCGCTCGACATCCATACACGGCCCGTGCTGCTGGGTCCGGTCACCTTCCTGAAACTGGGCAAGGCGCGGGGCGGCGCCTTCGATCCCCGCGACCTGCTCGGCGCGCTGCTGCCGGTCTACGCCGACGTCCTGACCCGGCTCGCCGACGCGGGCGCCGACTGGGTGCAGATCGACGAACCCTGTCTGGTGCTTGACCTTGACGACAAGGATCGCGCCGCACTGCATGTGGCCTACGCCGCCCTCGCCAGGGCCGCGCCGCAGATCAAGCTGATGCTGACGACCTACTTCGGCGGCCTCGGCGACAACCTGGTCACTGCGCTGGCCCTTCCCGTCGCTGGGCTGCACCTCGACCTGGTCCGGGCGCCGGAACAGTCGGACCTGGTCGCGACAGCCGCCTTGCCGGGTCTGACGCTGTCGCTCGGCGTGATCGATGGCCGCAACATCTGGCGGGCCGACCTGGAAGCGATCCTGGATCGGCTGGCGCCGTTGGCCGCGGGCCGGGACCTGGTGCTGGCGCCCTCCTGCTCGCTGCTGCACTGCCCGATCGATCTGACGCTGGAGAAGGCGCTCGACCCCGAGATCCGGTCCTGGCTCGCCTTCGCCGTTCAAAAGATCGAGGAGCTGGCTGTCCTGGCGCAGGCGCTGAACCACGGCCGCGCCAGTGTCGCCGGCGCCCTGGCCGCCTCTTGCGCGGCTGTTCAGTCCCGCCGAACCTCATCCAGGATCCATGATGCGACGGTCGCAGCCCGTTCTGCCCAGACGACCAGGGCGATGGCGCAGCGCGCATCCGCCTATCCTGTGCGCCACGCCGTGCAACAGACGCTGATGGACCTGCCGCCGTTCCCGACCACCACGATCGGCTCTTTCCCCCAGACCGAGACGGTCCGCAACGCGCGGGCCCGGCACGACAGGGGCGAACTCGGCGCTGCCGACTACAATGCCTTCCTGCGCGACGAGACCGCCCGCGCCGTCCGCTGGCAGGAAACCATCGGGCTCGACGTGCTGGTCCACGGCGAGTTCGAGCGCAACGACATGGTGCAGTATTTCGGCGAGCAACTTTCCGGCTTCGCCTTCACCCGGCACGCGTGGGTGCAGTCCTACGGCTCGCGCTGCGTGCGCCCGCCGATCCTCTACGGCGACGTCTCGCGCTCGCAGCCGATGACGGTCGATTGGTGGCGCTACGCCCAGGGCCTGACCGAGCGGCCGATGAAGAGCATGCTCACCGGTCCGGTCACCATCCTCAACTGGTCGTTCGTCCGTGACGACCTACCGCGCGCCGATGTCTGCCGCCAGGTCGCGCTGGCGATCCGCGATGAAGTCGGCGACCTGGAAGCGGCGGGCGCCGCGATCGTCCAGATCGACGAGGCGGCATTGCGCGAAGGCCTGCCGTTGCGTCGGCGCGACTGGGGCCGATACCTCGACTGGGCGGTGGAATGCTTTCGGCTGACCGCGGGTGGCGTGGCCGATACGACCCAGATCCACACCCACATGTGCTACTCGGAGTTCAACGACATCATGCCCGCCATTGCCGCGATGGACGCCGACGTCATCTCGATCGAGACCGCCCGTTCGAAAATGGAGCTGCTCGGCGCCTTCGCCGCGGACGCCTACGCCGCCCAGATCGGGCCGGGTGTCTACGACATCCACTCGCCGCGCGTGCCGACCGTGGACGAGATGGTCGAGCTCCTGCAGGCCGCCCGCACCCACCTCACGGCCGACCAGCTGTGGGTAAACCCCGACTGCGGCCTGAAGACCCGCAGATGGCCCGAGACCGAGGCCGCGTTGGTGAACATGGTCGCGGCGGCGAAGCGGGTGCGGGAGGTTGTGTCTACCAGACCAACGGTATCAAGCGGCGCGTGACGCGGCGGCGATAGGCGTCGTACCCCGCAAGGTTCGACAGCAGGAACTTCTCCTCGAGCAGCAACCGCCAGATAAGGATCGGCGCGATACCCGCCGCGGCCGCCAGACCCCACCAGGACCCCATGGCGAGCGGCAGGCTAACGAACATGAGCAGCGCGCCAGCGTACATGGGATGGCGGAGAATGGCGTACGGCCCGGTGTCGATAACCGTCTGACCCTCGGCGAGTTCTATCGTGCCCGAGGTGAAGCTGTTCTCACGGAACACCAGGAAGACGACCCAGAAACCGAGCGCGACCAGGACATCTCCAGCGACGACAACCGCGATCGGAACCTTCGACCAGCCAAGCCGATGATCCAGGCCCGGAACCGCGAAGGTCGCCAGAAACACGATGCCGGCCAGCGCCTGCACGATATTCTGCATCGGATCGGATTCAGCGCCAGGTCCCGCCTTGACCCGCCGCTCCAGCAGAGCCTTGTCGTGCCCCCAGAGCCACACCGTGATGAGGCCTGAGCAGCCTGCGAAGACGCCGATCACCGCCCAGCCCTGCCAATACCCCGTCGTCCCCGCGGCGCCGAAGACGACGAGTCCCATCACCAGCAAGAGAAAGCCGAATCCGGCGATCGTACGGGCGAGCAGCGCAGCCAAGCTTGACCCCTATGAAGGCCTGAACCGCTTTGAGGTCGGGAAGCCGCGCGGCGCCGGCTTGCCCGCCCCTGCCCGCCTGCCCACCCAATCGCGCCAGTCGGCCCAGGCGCGGGTGCGACCGTCTGACGTGATCCAGGCCGCGCCATGGGCTTCGGCGAAGACGAGGGCGTCGCGCAGGCCGCCCTCTCGGTAGCTCTGCAGCTTGACGCCCTTGCCGCGTGGCATCTGCGGCAGCTCGGCGAGCGGGAAGATCAGCGCCTTGCCGTTGTCGCCGATGACCGCGAGGTGGTCGCCCTCGGCCGGCAGGCAGAAGCAAGCCCCGGCGGCGTCGACCGTCAGCACCTGCTTGCCGGCGCGTCGCATCGCTACGGCCTCGTCTTCGGGCGCGATGAAGCCGTAGCCGGCCTTCGACGACAGCACCCGCTTGGCCCCCGGCTTGTAGACGAACAGCGCCAGGATGCTGACCCGGTCGTCAAGGTCGAGCATCAGCCGCAGCGGTTCGCCCTGCCCCCGCGCCGAGGGCAGCTTGTCGCCGGCCAGGGTGAAGAAGCGGCCGTCGGAGGCGAACAACAGCAGCTTGTCGGTGGTCTCGGCCGGGACCAGGAAGCCCAGGCTGTCGCCCTCCTTGAACTTCAGCTCGGACGGATCGTCGATGCGGCCACGGGCGGCGCGGATCCAGCCGCGCTCGGAGAGGATCACGGTGATCGGCTCGCGCGCCACCAGCGCTTCTACCGACGCCGAGGCGTCGATCGTAGGCGCGTCCTCGAACGTCGAGCGGCGTTTGCCCACGGAGGTATTCGGTCCCAGCACCTCGCGAACGTGGCGCAGTCCGGCGCCAACCAGCTTCCACTGCTGCCGGACGGAGTCCAGCATGCCCTGGATGCCGTCGCGCTCTTCGGCGAGGTCGGCGTGCTCGCGGCGCAGCTCCATCTCCTCCAGCTTGGCCAACTGGCGCAGTCGCGTGTTGAGGATGGCGTCGGCCTGAACATCGTCGATCTCGAACACAGCCATCAGCTTCGCCTTCGGCTCGTCCTCGAAGCGGACGATGCGGATCACCTCGTCGAGGTTGAGGAAGACGATCAGCAGGCCGGCGAGGATGTGCAGCCGCTGCTCGATCTTGCTAAGCCGGAAGCGGGCGCGGCGGACGATTACCTCGCGCCGGTGCTCGAGGAACGCCTGCAACGCCGCTTTCAGCCCCATCACCCGCGGCGTGCTCCTGGCGTCGAGCACGTTCATATTGACCGGAAAGCGGGTCTCCAGGTCGGAGAGCTTGAACAGGCTCTCCATCAGAACCTCGGGTTCGACGGTCCGGGCGCGCGGTTCGAGCACCAGCCGGATGTCCTCGGCCGACTCGTCGTTCACGTCGCCGAGCAGCGGAACCCGCTTGTTCTCGATCAGGCCGGCGATCTGGGCGACTAGGTCGGCCTTCTTCACCTGGTAGGGGATCTCGGTGATGACGATGCGCCAGGTCCCGCGGCCGGTGTCTTCCTTGCTCCAGCGGGCGCGGGTGCGGACCCCGCCGCGGCCTGTCTCATAGGCCTCGAGGATCGACTCCCGCGACTCGACGATCACGCCGCCGGTCGGGAAGTCGGGGCCTGGAACCTTTTCCATCAGCTCGGGCGTCGTCGCCTCAGGGCGATCGAGCAGGATCAGGCAGGCATCGATCAGTTCGACGGCGTTATGCGGCGGGATCGAGGTCGCCATGCCGACAGCGATGCCGGAGGAGCCGTTGGCGAGCAGGTTCGGGAAGCCGGCCGGCAACACGACCGGCTCTTCTTCTTCGCCGTCGTAGGTGGCGCGGAAGTCGACCGCGTCTTCGTCGATGCCATCGAGCAGCAGCTGCGCGGCCTGGGTCAGGCGGCACTCGGTGTAGCGCATCGCGGCGGGGTTATCGCCGTCGATGTTGCCGAAGTTGCCCTGCCCGTCGATCAGTGGATAGCGCTGGGCGAAGTCCTGGGCGAGCCGGACCAAGGCGTCGTAAACCGCCACGTCGCCGTGTGGGTGGTATTTGCCGATCACGTCGCCGACCACCCGCGCCGACTTCTTGGCCGACGTCTCCGGATCGAGCCGCAGCAAGCGCATGGCGTAGAGCAGGCGCCGGTGCACCGGCTTCAGCCCGTCGCGCACATCCGGCAGCGCGCGTTGGGTGATGGTCGACAGCGCATAGGCCAGATAGCGCCGCGACAGCGCCTCGGTCAGCGGCTCGTCGAGGATGCGGCCGGCCCCGTCGTCGGGACCGCCGCCGGGCGGCAGGGAAGCGTCGTCCATGCCCCCGGATTCGCCTGACTCCGGGTGCGCTGTCCAGGAATGGTTATTGACAGGTTAATTGTCGAAATGACATCCAGGTTGTCATGACCACCTGGCAACCCGATCTAGTCCCCCTTGTAAGTCGGATTCCCAGACTTTATTCGCTTCTGAAGACGTGGAGCGATGCAATGCACGCAGACGTTGGTATTACCGCGAGCATGCGCGCCATCATGTCTTCGATGGCGGCGGGCCGTAGCCGCACGGTGCCGGATCTGGCCCGCGAAAAGGCGGTTTCGCGTCAGCATATACAGTCGGTGATCAACGAATTGCTCGATGCCGGCCTGGCCGCGGCCGTCCGCAATCCGTCGCACCGGCGCTCGCCCCTTCTGGCGCTCACGGACGAAGGGCTGCGACGTCTGCGGATCGTCGAGGCGCGGGAGGCGGAGTATCTGACCCGGATCGCGCCGGCTGTCTCGCACCTGGAGCTCGCGGCGGCGGCGCGGCTGTTCGATCATCTCGAGCGCGATCTGACGGCTCAGGTAAAGGCGCGGACTCCGGCCTAGGGGGCGGGGGTCAGGCTGGGGGTCGTGGCAGACGTAGCGTCGGCGGCTTTTGTTTCCGGCCGCCACCAGGGCAGCCACGCCCAGAACTGCTCGTGGCCGTAATAGATGGCGATCTTGGTAAAGGTCTCCACCCCCAGAATGATTCCGGCGTACTTGAGTTGGCCGGTGACCACCCAGCTGATGATGAATGTGTCCAGACTGCCGACGATGCGCCAGCTCACAGCTTTCAGCAGCGAACGGCTGTGGGCTTCGGGCACGCGGATCAACATCGGGCGGCTCCTCGCGGGAAGGATTTGATCGTCTCATGAGATAGGATCGCCGCCCAGGGATTCTATCTCTAGAAATTCTATGGGGTATTGAAGATTAGAGCCGATCCGCCTCGGCGAGGCGGTCGAACAGCCAATGCCGCGCTGGTGGCAATGGCCGATTGAGCGGGGCGAACACGAAGCGCTCGAGGAAATGTCCGGTGATCGCCAGTCCCGCCCCGACATCGCCAGCGCCGAGGCCGCCCTGGGACGAGAGCAGAAACGGCGGTAGGGCGAAGAGGCGGTGCTTGTAATCGGCGCCGGCGGCGGCGCTGACCGCGCGGCCCGTGCGCGGACTGACGTAAACCAGGTCGTCGGGCGAACCTGTGACGGCGCAGTGCGACAGATCGAGGCCGAAGCCCAGCTCCGCCAGCAGTCCCGCCTCGAAGCGCACATAGACGGCCGGCCAGATCTCGGCCGACTCCAGCGCAGCTAGGAACGCTTCGAACCCGAGAAACGCGCCAGGGTGCGGCTCACGCTCCGGCAGCGCGCCTGCAGCGAGGGCTGCGGCGGACGACAGGCCCGCCAGCGCCAGCGCATCATCGAACAGCGCCGAGGGCCCCTCGCCCACCGACTCCAGCGTCGCCGAACCCAGCTGATCCGCCGTCCGGGCGCGGAACTGGGCGGTGACGCGCGCGCCGGCCTGCAGGAATGGCTTCATCTTCCGCGACGCCGCGCCGGCGACGTGGGCGGCGTACCTGCCATGGCGCTTGGTCAGCATCTCCACAATCGCCCCGGTCTCGCCGAACGCGCGGGCGGCAAGGACGAAGGCGTCGTCTTCGAATTCCATGTCAGGGCCGGCGGTCGAGCGACGTCGCGTCCGGGCTAGACATCGTACTCCAACCCCAGGTCGGTGTAGGTTGACCGCTCCTCGGCCCAATTCTCCCGCACTTTCACGACCAGGAAGAGATGGATCGGCCGGCCAAGGATCTCGGCGAGCTCCTTGCGCGAGGCCTCGCCGATCCACTTCAGCGTCTGGCCCCCCTTGCCGATCAGGATGGCGCGCTGGCTCTCGCGTTCGACGTAGATGGTCTGTTCCAGCCTCGCTGAGCCATCCTTGCGCTCCTCGAAGGTGGTGGTCTCGATATTCGCCGCGTAGGGCAGCTCTTCATGGACCCGCAGATAGACCTTCTCGCGGGTGATTTCGGCCGCCAGCAACTGTGCTGGCAGGTCGGCGGACTGATCCTGCGGGTAGAGCCACGGTCCTTCCGGCATCAAGCTCGCAAGACCGCGCTTCAGGTCCTCGACGCCGGCGCCGTCCAGCGCCGAGATCATGAACACCTCGGCATACACGCCGCTCTCGAACAGCCGCTGGGTCAGAGCCAGCAGGTCCTCGCGACGCACACGGTCGATCTTGTTCAGAGCCAGAACGGCCTTGCGTCCCGCCGCCTTCAGGCCCTGGGTCGCGGTGCGCACGTCCTCCGCTGCGCGGCGGTCGGCGGCCTTGCCCGATCCTGCGGCTGCGGCCAATTCGGCCTCGGCGTCGACAAGGTGCACGACGGCGTCGGCGTCTTCGGCGCCGGCCCAGGCGGCGCGCACCATCGCCCGGTCGAGGCGGCGGCGCGGGCGGAAGATGCCCGGCGTATCGACCAGCACGATCTGGCTCTCGCCCTCGATCGCCACGCCGCGCACCGGAAAGCGCGTCGTCTGCACCTTCTGGGTGACGATGGTGACCTTGGATCCGACCAGGCGGTTGACCAGGGTCGACTTGCCGGCGTTGGGCGCGCCGATCACAGCAGCAAAGCCGGCGCGGGTCATGGCGCTTCGCGCCCGAGCAAGACCAGCGCCGCCGCCTTCTCCGCCGCCTGCCGCGTGGCGGCGCTGGCGCTGGCCGGCGCCGCCCCGGCGACAGCAGCTTCCACGGTGAAGACCGGCGCGTGGTCCGGGCCGGACCGCGAGACCAGCCGATAGGCCGGCGCGCCCCGCCCGGCCGCGACCGCCCACTCCTGCAGCCGCGACTTCGGGTTGGCGGTGCGCTCGTCGTGGGGGCTTTCCAGCAGCGCGCGCCACAGTGCCAGCACGCGCTCGCGGGCGATATCGAGGCCGGCTTCGAGGTAGACGGCGCCGATCAGGGCCTCACAGGCGTCGGCGAGAAAGCGGGTCTGCTCGCGCGCCCCGCGGCGCGTCTCGCCGCCCGGCAGACGCAGGGCCGGGCCAACACCCAGCGCGCGGCCGATCTCGGCGCAGGCCTCGCGGCTCACCAGCACATGCAGTCGCTTGGAAAGCGGGCCGGCGTCGGCGGCCTCGTCTATGGCAAGCAGCGTTTCGGCGATAACCAACGCCAGCACACGGTCGCCGAGGAACTCGAGCCGCTCGTAGTCCTCCACGCCGTTGCCGACGCTGGCGTGTGTCAGGGCGCGCTCCAGCAGCGCGCGGTCGGTGAAGCTATAGCCCAGGCGCGACTCAAGCTCGGCGACGGCGACCGCGCGCCTATCCATGGCGCGCCGGCCCTGGTCGCCCGGGCGTCAATGCAGCACCTTGAAGAAGCGGCTGGGCCGGGCGTCGGTGAACCAGGTCCAGGGTTTGAAGATGCTGGCGCAGCAGGGATGCTGTTCGTCCGCGCCGGTGTTCCAAGACAGCAGGATCAGCGCCGCGCGGCCGACCAGGTTCTCTTCCGGGACGAAGCCGACGCCGGCTTGTTCGCCCACCTTCTCGTCGAGCCCGCTGTTCCAGCCGCAACCGCCGAGCTTCGGATCGTCCGGTGAAAGGCCGGGGTCGAAGCGGCTGTCGAGCGAGTTGTCGCGGTTGTCGCCCATCATGAAATAGCAGTGCTGCGGCACGACGTAGACGCCGGTGTCGCCGGCGTTCTCGAAGCCGGGCGACACCTGGATCTTATAGCTGCGGCCCTCCGGATTGGTCTCCTGCTGCAGCTTGACCGGCTGCCAGCCGGGAACGCCCGGCAGGTCGCCCATCGCCATGCCCAGCAGCTTCTCGGCGACCGGCTTGTCGTTGATGTAGAGCTGCCCGGTCTTCAGCTGGATGCGGTCGCCCGGCAGGCCGACGAGTCGTTTGATGAAGTCGACGTGGCCGCTGGAGGGCAGTTTGAAGACGATGATGTCGCCGCGCTTGGGCGGCGTGAACAGCAGGCGGCCGCTGAACAGCGGCGGGCTGAAGGGGATCGAATGCCGGCTCCAGCCATACGACCACTTGGTGACGATGATGTAGTCGCCCCGGTAGAGGTTGGGCTCATCCGACGCCGAGGGGATGGTGTAGGGCTGGAACAGCAGCACGCGCAGCACCAGCGCGATCAGCAACGCATAGACGACGGTTTTGACGATCTCGACCAGTTCGCCGACCAGCCCAAGCTTCTTCTCAGGCTTGGCTTGCTTGGCCGACTTAGCGACAGGGGCGGCGTGGGTCATGCTCTCTCGGGTCGGTGGCAAGCGCCGTAGCTAGACGCTCGGTACCGCCCCGGCAAGCTTCTCCCCGGTTAACTCGCGCTCATGCGGCGCCAGCGCTTCGATGATGACGAACGCTTGGGCGTAGGGATGGTCGTCCGTGAGGCTTAGGTGGATTCGCGGGTGCAAGCCGGCCGGCGTGATGGCCGCGAGCCGCTTCGCGGCCCCGCCCGTCAATGCCATGGTCGGCGCGCCGGAGCGCAGGTTGACCACCCCCATGTCGCGCCAGAACACGCCCGCCCGCAGGCCCGTGCCCAGCGCCTTGGCGCAAGCTTCCTTGGCCGCGAACCGCTTGGCGTAACTGGCCGCGCGGTCGGCTTTACGGTTCGAGCGCGCCTGTTCGACGTCGGTGAAGATGCGATTGACGAAGCGCTCGCCGTAACGTTCCAGCGTCGCCTCGATCCTGCGGATGTCCGCTAGGTCGGACCCAAGGCCAATGATCAAGCGGCGGCCTCGTCGCGGGCGGCGTCCATCAGCGCGCGCATCCGGCGGATGGCCGGCTCCAAGCCGGTGAAAATCGCCTCGCCGATCAGGAAGTGTCCGATATTCAGCTCCGCGATCTCCGGAATGGCGGCGATGGCGCCGACCGTTTCGTAGTCGATGCCATGGCCAACGTGGACTTCCAGCCCAAGCGCAGCGGCCCGGCGCGCGCCGTCCTGCAGCGCCGCCAATAGCCGCGCCGCCTCTGGCCGACGCTCGCGCACGGCCTGGCAGTAGGCGCCAGCGTGCAACTCGATCACCTGAGCGCCAACTTCGGCAGCCGCGGCGATCTGGGCAGGGTCGGCCTCAATGAATAGTGAGACGCGGACACCGGCCGCCTTCACGGTGGCGACGCAGGGCGCCACGCGATTGTGCTGGCCAACCACGTCCAGACCGCCCTCGGTGGTCACTTCCTCGCGGCGTTCCGGCACCAGGCAGGCGGCATGCGGCAGATGCGCCAGCGCGATCGCCTCCATCTCCTCGGTCACCGCCATCTCGAAATTGAGCGGCTTACCCCGTCGGCGAGTAAGGCCGACCAGAGTCTCGATGTCGGCGTCCGAGATGTGGCGGCGGTCTTCGCGCAGGTGGGCGGTGATGCCGTCGGCGCCAGCGGCCATGGCGATTTCGGCTGCGCGGGCCGGGTCGGGATATCCCTCGCCGCGCGCGTTGCGGATGGTGGCCACGTGGTCGATGTTGACGCCGAGCCGCAAGCGACGAGGTCGCGTCGACAGGGGCGTCGGCTGTGAGGCGTTCGGGCTCATCGGCCCAATCTAGCGATGAGTGTGCGCCAGCGTAAGAGTGGCCGGTCTAGTCGGACGCGTGGGCCGTGCGGCGAAACTCGCTGGGCTGCATGCCATAGGCTGCTCTGAACCAGCGCGAGAAGGTGGAGAGGCTGGAAAAGCCGACCAGTGCGGTCACCTCCGTCAGCGGCTGATGGCCGTGGCTGAGCTGCCACGTCGCCACGTCGCGACGGGCGTTCTCGAGCAGCTGGCTGAACGACTTGCCCTCGGCCGCCAGGCGGCGATGTACGGTGCGCCTGTCGACGCCCAGATGCTGCGCCACCCGGTCGATATTGCATTCGCCGTCGGGCAACAGTCGCAGGATCAGGGCCGCGACGGTCTCGCTGGCGCTGGCGGCGTGCGGCGCGCCGCTGGCCTCAATGTAGCGGGCGATCTCCCGCGCCATTTGGGGATCAGATGGTCCAAGCGATGTGGCAAGATCGCTGTTGGTCATCAGGAAGCCGGTGAAGGACGCGTTGAACTCCACCGCGCCCAGTAGCGCCCGGTAGGGCGCCGGGTCGGCCGGCGCTGGCCTGGCCATCGCTGCGCGAACCGGCGTCCAGCCATCGCCGAGGAGGCCGCGGAAAATCTGCACATACATGGTGAGGGTGAGGTCGATCATGTGCCGGCTGGTTCGCGTCCGAGTACTGATCAATTCGGGCACGACCATCAGTCCGCCACCGACCGGTTCGGTGCGGATTTCGACGTAATCGTTCTGGTAGCGAAGGTAGCGTTGCAGGACCTCCACGGCCGATCGCACGTCGGCTTGCTCGCGCATCAGCAAGCCCAGCGGGCCCTTCATCGAAAGCTTGAACGCTCGGCCTGCGAGCAGGCCGAATTCTTCGCTATTCGCAGATTTGGCGCAGTCGGCCAGAAGCGCCTGAACGCGACTGGCCGGGATCTGATAGTCGCCGTGATCGAGCGCCGCGATCGGCAAGCCCGCACGCCGCAGCATGTGGTAGGGGTCGAGGCCCAAAGAACGGGCGGCCTCCGCAAAGGCCAGCAGCAAGGCGCTGCGAACGAACCGAGGTCGCGACTCCTCGATGTTGCTGTCACCTAATGCAAACTTCTCGTCTCGATCAGACAAGCGAAGCGACCCTGACTGCGGCCAAGCTTGGCAGAAATGTGGTTAACACGGGCGACCTGCAACAAAACAACCGCGATCGCCCCGTGCACGTTCGACGGTTCTAGGCTCCGTCCCATAGGTGTCCAAATTATGCCCTTTCTGCCATATTTCAACCTATACGTCGCTCAGACGCTGGCACCTACCCCGGATATGGTTAACTCTGCTGGTCGAGGGGCTCCAAGTGCGCGATTCCGACGCAGCCACGATTGGTTCTTTACTACTTTGTTACTGTATTCATGTTTGATTAACCATCGCCGTTAAGCACTGCGTCAGCATGATGCATCGCCCCCGCCTGCCCCCCTCAGTACGGTGAAGACATACCGCTGGTGGTGGCGCCTGACCTCTCCTGGGCGCCGTGACCGGACGGAATACGGCTTCGATTGGGGGTTACGCCTTGGAATGGAATGAACAGCGCATCGAGGCTCTGACCAAGATGTGGCGTGAGGGCCTTTCGGCCAGCCAGGTCGCCCGCCAATTGGGCGGGGTTTCCCGCAGCGCCGTGATCGGCAAGGTTCATCGCCTTGGCATTGCAGGCCGCGATGCGCCGACCCGTCCCCTGGGCGGCCGTCCGCCGAACCGGATCAGGGCCACGGCCGGGGGCACGCGCCGAACCCCGACGCCCCGGCCGCCACGTGAGCAGGTCATCAGTGTCCCGCGCATTGCCTTCGAAGTGGGGCCGACCGCAACGATCCATACCTTGACCGCCCACGCCTGCCGCTGGCCGATCGGCGAGCCTGAAAAGGATGACTTTGGCTTCTGCGGCCGCCTTCGCTCGGGCCACCCTTCATACTGCGCCGGGCACGCGCCGATGGCGACGCGCCGCCGCGACGCGCCCATGAAGTCCCGGGATATCGAGCGGATCGTGAGCCGGTTCGTCGAGTCGCCGGCATTCGAGGCGCAGGGGCCCGCGCTGCTTTGGCGAGAGATCGCCTAGGCCCACGTCCCTGCACCGCCATCCTTCAGTCAAGCAGCCCGGCCGAGCGAACGCGGCCCAGAGATCCTCAGATCGTCATGACCACATTGATCTTCGTCGAAAACGTGCTTGGCAGCGGGCAAGTGGTGAAGCTCACCGAAGATTTTGGCGCCTATTCCGTCACCCGCGACCTACGTCCCGGCGAGCACGCACGATTGGTGGTAAGCCCGTTCAAGACGGTCACGGTTGAGGAAGTACCCCTCAGCTTCGTCGCGACCCCAAGCGCCGCCAACGAAGGGCACAGGATTCACACCTTTCCCGTGCCGCGCAGCCTCGAGCGTCGCTGCAGCTAAGTCACCCGACGCCCTGCCGCCTTTTTCGCCGTGTCCG